>JACCDM010410759.1_pt1 | contig 24796 bp, 26 predicted proteins | sample 7445851 | NCBI WGS metagenome assembly JACCDM01 (sample SAMN15323438, study PRJNA562643) | freshwater metagenome | isolation source: river surface water | place: USA:Blue River Watershed | collected 2017-08-16
AAATTGTTGCGATTAAATCCGCATCTAGATCAATTGGTTCTTGGCGGCTAGAAGAGTGCACCTTGGTTGTGACTTTAGAGCCTTGCGCTATGTGCGCCGGTGCAATTATGCAGGCCAGAATTCCCCGGGTTGTCTTCGGTGCTTGGGATGAAAAAGCTGGTGCGGCTGGCTCGATGTGGGATTTATTGCGTGATCCAAGAGCACTGCACAAAGTTGAGGTTGTTACTGGAGTACTCGAACAAGAGTGCGCTGGCGTACTTAAAGATTTCTTTTCAAAGCAACGGTAGCCCTCGCGTATAGTCGCCCACGGTGGCGTGTCCGAGCGGCCTAAGGAGCGCGCCTCGAAAGCGCGTGTTGGGGAAACTCAACCGTGGGTTCAAATCCCACCGCCACCGCCAGTTATTTGGCCTTTTTATGCCCAGGAATCGATGAGATTAGTTTTTGGGTATATGGATTGTTTGGTTTCTCAAAAATTTGCTTGGTAGCTCCTGATTCCACAAACACGCCATTTTCCATAACATAAACATAATCAGTTAGGTATCTAATAACGCCTAAGTCATGCGACACCAAAACGATTGATAACCCATCTTCAATCAATTCACCAAACAACTCGAGAAGTTGAGATTGAGCGGATTGATCGATAGCAGAGGTTGGTTCATCAGCGATAAGAATTTTTGGTTGCGCAGTCAACGCTCTGGCAACTGAGGCACGTTGACGCTGCCCACCAGATAATGAGAATGGATATTTGCGACTATCAATTTCGCTGATTCCCATTCTGCGCAAAAGCTCGAGAGCAATTGCTCTAGCCTCTTGCTTATCCTTGGTTTGATGTTGCAAAACCCCTTCAGTTACGGCATTGATAATCCGCATTCTTGGATTGAGACTGGAATAAGGATCTTGAAAAACCATCTGAACCGCTTTGCGCAGTTCACCTTTGTAGGTTTGTCCATCCTCTTGAATGTTTTTACCAAGATAGTAGACCTCACCTGATGTAGGGAGTTGTAGACCTGACAGGACGCGGGCCAAAGTGGATTTACCGCTACCTGATTCACCAACGATGCCAACTACCTTGCCCTGTGGCAAACTGAAGTCACACTCTCTTACCGCCTTAACCTCATCGCCATATGCCTTAAAGGTTACCGATACATTTTTCGCCTCTAGGAGATTACTCATTTCTTAGCCCCCTGAAAAATCTCCTTGTGCCGGATGCATGCAGTGACATGGTTACCCTCAACCTTTTCAAGTGGAATTACAGCGGCGGTTCTACAACCTGGAACAACGTAATCGCAACGATCGGCAAATCGACAGCCGGTTGGCCAGGCTCCCACCGTAGGTGGTTGGCCCTTAACAGTTACTAATTTGCCACGAGGTTCGACCAAATCAATCCGTGAGTTATAGAGCGCGTGGGTATATGGATGTGCTGCCCTCTCAATTTTCTCCGAGGGCAACTTCTCCACTGTGGATCCAGCGTGCATTACAACAATGTCATCGCAAACCGAGTTAATCAACTGTAAGTCGTGGGAGACCAAAATTATGGAGGTGTTTAGGTTGTTACGAATATCTTTCAGTAGCTCCATAATCTCGGCCTGCACAGTTACATCCAGACCAGTGGTTGGTTCATCAGCCACAACTAACTTAGGCTGCTGAGCGATTGCACAGGCGATCATGACTCGCTGCTTCATGCCACCAGAGAGCTGGTAGGAGTACTGCCTCAAAACAATCTCTGGACGGCGAATCTGCACCATTTCCAATAGCTCGATAGAACGTTTACGGATGGTATCGCCATCCAATTTCTCACCCTGTTTGATGGCTTCCGCAAGCTGGTCACCAATCGTAATTACCGGGTTTGGTCCAGCTAAAGCCGATTGCGGGATGTATCCAATCTTCTTACCGCGAATTCCTCGCCACTGTTGTTTTGTAGCATTAACTAAATCAATGCCATCAAACTCTAGGTGACCAGATTCAATGTAGGCACCTCTTCTATTCAAGGTTCCCACTAGGGATCGGCACAACATGGTTTTGCCGGAGCCAGATTCGCCAATCAAACCCAACAATTGACCAGATTCAATATCAAATGTTGCACTATCTACAATTCTGAGTCGTCGAGTTCTTGTTACACGAACATCAATTCTTAGTTCATTGAAAGAGACTAGTGGCTTGCTCATCAATTTCCCTTATCTCTTCGAGAAAGTCCTTCGACGATGAATGAAAGTGAAATAGCTGACCAGCAGAGCGCTAAACCAGGGAAGATGGTTATCCACCATGCATCACCTAGATAGGTACGGCCATCAGCGATCATCGCACCCCATTCCGCTGCGGGCGGACGGGCTGCTAATCCGAGGAATGACAGACCGGAGACGATGATGATTACCAAGATGAAATCACTTAAAGCATAGGCAAGGCTTTCAGATGAGACATTTGGCGTCACATGCTTAAAGATTATTCGGCGCTTTGAGTAGCCCATCAAATTAGCGGCCTCAATGTAATTTTGTTGTAAGACAACCACCGCTCGCGTACGTGCGATACGGGCGTAACGGGCCCAGTTCATAATTGTCAGAATGATTATTACATTAAACAACCCAGGACCAAGAAAGGAGATCATCGCAATTGCGATAATCAATAATGGGAAGGAGTTGATGCCATCGATTATTGAGCTGACCAAGGAGATAAAGTATTTGTTCTTAGCTAATCCCAAGAGAATTCCAATGACGGTGCCAATTGCCAAAGGGATGGAAACTCCAAGAAATGCCACACCAATATCGGCAGGAACTGCGGCAAAGGTGCGCACCATGACATCGCGACCTAGTTGGTCAGTTCCAAATGGATGGGCCAATGAAGGTGGTGAAAAAGATTCTCCAACCAATTCATCAGAAGCATATGGACTTATCAATGGGTAAATCACTCCCATGATTGTGATTGCCAAAAACATTGAAATTCCAGTGATTATGCCAAAACCACCTGGAAGCGCAGCCCACTCTCTAATTCGCTGCATTCTGCTCAGCTCTTGAGCGGCGGTGTTTTGTACCTTTGTCATAACTTCACCCTTCTATCGAGTGCATAAGCACAAAGATCTCCGATAAAGCTAAGGAACACGGTAATAATGCCAAAGAACAAAAGGATGCCCTGCACCATTGGATAATCACTAGCTAGCACAGCTCCGACTAGCTCCCGTCCAATGCCGGGCAAAGAGAAGATAGTTTCCAAGATAACTGTGGCACCAAGCATGGTTCCCATCATGTATGACAACAAGACAACGGTAGGAGCCATTGATGGCTTCAAGATGTAGTAGAAAAAGAATCGCGGACGCTTTACACCGCGGATGATTCCAGTTTCGACAAACTCCTCGCCTTTGGTATCGACGATAGAGCTTTGCAAAACACGGGAGATAATTGCCACCAAAATCAAGGTATTGATACTGACCGGAAGCCACAAATATCTTAAGTTCTCTGGGAACTCACTGACGTAGCCAAAGACGGGCGCCCAATTTCGATTAACGCTGAAGAGAAGGATTCCCACCATCGCGATAAAGAAGTTTGGGGTTGCGATGATAACTGAAGTAATTCCTCGAAATGCATAAACCAAAGAGGCGCTATTTGACCAACCTATGAAGGTGGCGATTGGTATCGAAAGAAGTAGCGCAAAGAGAACTGATAAGAAAATGTAAGTGAGTGTTAGAGGTAGGGTGTTCCCGATAACTTCTAGAACATCCACGCCGGTCACTAGGGATTGTCCTAAGTCTCCTCGAAACAATCCAGCCGTATAACTGAAAAACTGCTCTATCGGTGAGACATCAAGCTTCAGTTGCTTACGCAACGCCTCAATCGCCTCAAGTTCAGCGCCTGCACCAAGTCTGGTAGCAGCTGGATCTCCCGGGGTAATTCGTATAAGCATGAAGGAGATAACCATCACCCAGAAAGAGATTGATAACGCTCTAAGAAGACGACCAAACACCTTTCTGATGAAGAGATTCTTAGTCATCCCAAATCCTTCCTAGATTTCAGTTGATTATTTTTCGCGTGTTTCCAAAAGCGCCAATCATTAAAGTGAAGTGGTAACAAGTGAGATTTACTTGTTACCACTTCAATTCTCGCTTAGCGAGCCAATGGATGGCTCGCTAAGCACCCTCGTTAATCGTCCTATCCGATTTGATTAATTAATCAACCGGCAGTGGAGGATTGGTTGCAACGACGAATTGCAATTGTCCTGGAAGTAACGCCTCTACTAGGTTGTTGCCGATGCGACTTCCTGATACGTAGAAACGTGTTCCAATTGGAATGAATATGGATAGGTCGTAGGCAATCTTCTCAACCGCCGTCAACTTTTCCTTGATTTTCTCATTGCTTTCAGAGGCGGCAGCATCGTTTAGCAACGCAGCTGTCTCTGTGATTAATGAATCAGGCACGTTTGCGTTATTTGCCCAAACTCCGCCCGGTTTGAACCAGTTTGATAGCTGGAGAGTTCCGGTAGCAGCGTTATTTCCGAACCACATCATTTCCCAATCACGCTTATTGATAACAGGAGTGATGTTGGTATCAGGTGTAACCATTTCAATGGTTACATCAATGTTTACGAACTTCAAGCTGTCCTTAACAATCTGGGCGGCGTCCTGCCAGAAGACACGGTTTGGAACATGCATAGTTACCTTGAATCCATTTGCGTAACCTGCTTGCCTCAAGAGCGCACGAGCCGCAGCGGTATCACGCTTTCCATTCTTTGGTAGTGAGCAGACGTAGAAATCATTGTTGAATTCAAACTGCATACCGCAAGATGGCTTAGAAAGTCCGGCAAATGCGGTTCGCATGATGCCGGCGCGATCAACAGCTAACGAGATGGCCTGGCGAACGCGAGCATCACGTAAAGCCTTATTTGGCTGCAGTGGACCCATGTTGAATGCCAACATAAACACACCAGAGTCCTTCTCGCCGGTTACGCGATACTGCGACTTATCCCATTTTGTTTTTGCTGCAGTTAGAGGCAACTCCATGACGTAATCAATTTGACCGGACTGGAAAGCAGCCAGACGTGTATTGGCATCAGGAATTGTTACAACTCTAATTTCCTTTACAACTGGCTTAGCCCAGTAATTTGGGTTAGCGACTGAAACGAAAGTATCTGTTCCTGGAGTAAAGGTTTTTACCATCATCGGTCCACCCGCAACAGGGTTCTTAAAATACTCTCTGGCCTTAGCCGCGGTGTCTACCTTGTTGGCAGGATGTAGTGCCATGAACTCTTGAGCAAGCGCGAAGTTCAGACCTGGGTAAGGACGCTTTAAAGTCCAAACAATGGTCTTGCTGTCTCTTGCAACCGCTTTCTCTACTTGATCAATGTAAGAGGCAGAGCGCTTTGATTCAACCCAACGCTCAAAACCAACTACCGCATCCTGTGCCGTAATCACTGTTCCGTCAGAGTACTTGGCATCTCTTAGAACGTGAGTAACAGTCTTCTTGTCAGCGGAGATTGTTTCGCTAGCAACCAAGTCGCGGCGTGGCTTACCGGTTGCGTCATAACGGAAAAGTTTTCCTTGAATTGTGTATGCCATTTGACCCTCGGTGTATCCACCGACTGGGTTGATTGGATCAAGTGACTGAACTCGATGCAATGCACCGTAAATAATTGTGTCGCAATTTGCTTTTGCAGCGGTAGTTTTTACGTTACAGGTTGCACTCGGTGCAGCTTGTGTGCTTGGTACACCGACTAGAACGCCCATGGCTAGAGCCATGGTTCCAACTAGAGCGACTAAAGATCGCTTCTTGTTGCGTATCATTAACTTCCCTCCCTTTGTGAACGGTTAACGATTTACCGAAACTGTAATGTAAGGTTCGAGAAATAAATAGAGGCTAGCGGTATCAATTTCTTTATCTTTTCCTCGCTGGCCAGGGGTTTTCGAGGGCATGGAGGGGTTGAAAATGGGGATTTTTGATCTGAGGGGTAAGACCGCTCTGGTGACCGGGGCGCGTAAAGGGATTGGGTTTTCAATGGCGACCATCCTGGCGGAGTACGGGGCGGAAATCATCGCCGTCTCCTCAAACCAAAGTAAGGATGATGAGCTGGCCCAGGTGGTGAAGGGGCATGGACGCTCCTTTACCCCATACTCAGTGGACCTTCGTAATCGAGAGGAGACCACCCAGTTCATCTCGCAGGTTAAGGATCTTCCAATAGACATTCTTATTAATAACGCCGGAATCGCCAATCGGGCTGAGGCCTTGGATCACACCGATGAACAATGGGATGAAACCTTGGAGATTGATTTAACCGCTCCATTCCTGCTGTCTCGGGATCTAGCAAAGGGAATGGTGCATCGCGGTTATGGCAAGATAATTTTTACCGCTTCTATGTGGACCTTCCTCGGCGGGAAAAATGTAATTAGCTATACGGCTGCCAAATCCGCCTTAGGTGGTTTGGTGCGCGGCCTTTCCAATGAACTGCTACCACATGGTGTTCGGGTAAATGGAATCGCGCCTGGTTTTATTGAGACTGATATCAATAACAGAGTGCGGCAAGACAAAGCGAGATTTGAGTTTTTAACCTCTCGAATTCCAATTGGAAGATGGGGTAAACCAGAGGATCTTGCCGGTACCACTTTGTTCTTGGCATCTCCTGCTTCAGATTACGTAAGCGGAGTGGTAATTCCGGTAGATGGTGGATATCTAGCAAATTAAACTTAAATAGCGGTACCGCGATAAACCGTGGGTGGTTGAGATAGAAACTCAGTGAGACCGGTACGCAGTTGCGCTAGATGTTCCGTTTCAGTGTGCGCCTCATATGCCTGACGGTTCTGATAGATCTCTTGCAGTATGTAACGTTGTGAATCTGATTCATCAACGCTTAACAAATACTCAATGTTCCCCGGCTCCTGTTTGGTGGCTGAAATGGCTGATCGCATAAGGGTTAAAAAACCTTGATTTAAGCCGGCTTTAACTTTGAAGACCACAGTTACCGTAAACATCTCACCACTCAATCTCATTTATCAACGGGGCACCAGATGCAAATCTTGCACACTGCTCTGAAATTAGTTTTCTGGCATGTGGCTCAAAGGCGGAGGAGTTACCGCCGACATGAGGCGAAATCAAGAGATTGGGAGCGCGCCAGAGGGGATGTTCAGCGGGAAGGGGTTCTGGGTCGGTTACATCTAATGCAGCTTTGATGTGGCCTGAGTGCAGCGCTTCTAACAAATCTGCGGTGTTAACAACAGCTCCGCGCGCCACATTTACCAATAAGGCACCTGATTTCATCCTGCTAATTCGCTCGGCGTTAAACAAACCTCTTGTCTCGTTAGTAAGCGGGACAATCAGAATCACAACATCAAACTCACTAAGTGAGGCATCTAAATCTTGAAGGTCAGATACTCCAGCTCTCTTGCTTCTACCAAAAAACTCCACACTTACCTCAAATGGTTGCAGGAAGGAGTTGATTTTCTGTCCGATAGAACCGGCTCCAACAATTGCAATTCTTTTACCAAATAACGAGTCGAACCGTTGGTGATTCCATTTTGCATTCTGCTGATCTAATGCAAACTGCTTTATGCCTCTTAGGCTGGAGAGAATCAAACCCAAAGTTAACTCAGCGGTTGAGAAGTCATGAACCCCTCTTGCATTAAACAAACGGATTCCAGGGCGCATAAAGGGGAGCGCATCATCAAACCCTGCCATCAATAACTGAACCACTTTGAGATTTGGCATACTGTCAATCGGCCGCAGGGCATTTATTCCGCCCATATATAGCGGAACATAAAACTCAACCCTCTCGAGCTGTTCTGAAGTTAACTCAGATATGGGTTTTGAGATTAGTTCAAACCCACTAGGAAGTTGTAGATCGGACCATTGGCACCAGATTGTGGTCACTTTATCCACCTCTCGATAGGTATTTTATCCAGCTCTCTTCTTAGCAATTCAGCAGCATCTTTCATCAACACTTTGATTGGCAGCCCAGTATCTTTTAGCTGCAGAATATCCACAATAGTAGGGAACTCTTTTTTCAATCTCTTCACAGTATGCGCATCGGCGCTGCCGCAGATCAATAAACACTTTATTTGGCTGGCGCGGGCTGCTGTCAAAAGAGGATAGATGCTCTTTCCAGAGGTAGTGGTCTCATCAATTCTGCCCTCACCAGTTATGAGCAAGGATGCGTCTTTTAGCTCATTTACAAAGTCGGTCTCTTTATAAAAGTAGTTTGATCCGGATTCAATTGAAGCGGCGAAGAAGCTGTGAAAAGCGAAGCCGATTCCTCCAGCGCCAGCGGAGCCAGGTGTTCGCTCAGGTTTACGGTGATTAAAGCGAGAGATCAATCTTGCAAATCTACGAAGCGCAAGCTCTGCCCGAATCCGATCTATCCAACCTAATCCCTTTTGTTTACCAAAAGCCATTGCTGCACCCTTGAAACCAAGCAGTCGGTAATTGGTGTCGCTAAAAACTGTAATCTTGCAGTTTTGGAAAATGTTTTGCTGAATTTGTGCTAATTGCTTTGAGTTAATTGCTTTTAGCCTCATTAAGCCACTTAGATTGGGAGAGATTTTCAATCCCTTTGCATCATAAAGCCCTACTCCGAGAGCGGAGAGCGCTCCAACTCCACCATCAACGCTGGCGCTGCCGCCGATAAATATCAATAACTCCTCATATTCAGATGGTTTAATCTTTATTATCGCTTCACCAAGTGCGTGAGATGAGGCTTGAAAAGGAGCTAATCCGCCCTCCAACAACTTGATGCCGCACAACTCAGCAACCTCGAGCGCGACCTTTTTGCCATCCGGACTCACCGCATATTTGGCGATGTGTTGTTGATCAACAGGTCCGGTCACCCCAACCTTTAAGAGCTGCCAACCGATTTTTTCGAGCGCCATGATGGAACCATCTCCGCCGTCGGCGATAACAATTACCTTGCTATCCAAACCTTTATTGATTAGCGCCTGCTCAACAACCTGCGAAACCTCAACTTGGGTTAAGGATCCTTTGAACTTATCCACCGCAATCAAAACGCTCATTTGGATCCTTAATGTTTTGAGGTTACATAGAAAGGAGGGCGTGTTCAGCGTATGCGGTTAACTTTTGGATATCTCCTGATCTGGCTAACTCTAAATCCCAAAGCGCACCACCCATACAAACACCGACACAACCTAACTTGAGATAGCTCTGCACCTCTGCTGGTTGCACTCCACCAGATACAACTAGTCTGGCATCAGGTAATGGTTCAAGCACCGATTCAACATAACTTAAACCGCCAACGGAGTTGATTGGGAAAACCTTGGCAGCTGATGCGCCCCATTGCATAACCTGAACTATTTCTGTGGGGGTTAACGCTCCTGGTGTAACAGGTAAACCTAAGTCAACCGCTGTCTTTATGACTCTTTCATCAGCATGCGGTGAGACGGCAAATGCAGCACCCATCTTTGCCAAAGCTTGAACCTGCTCAACAGTTCTTACCGTTCCACCGCCAAGACGAGTTACTCCCTCTCCAATTAATCTTTCAATTATTTCTAGAGCATTTGGAACTGTCATGGTTATTTCGATATTAGAGATTGCAGTCGGGTTCCAGGCCTTTGCTAAGTTATAAGCAATTTGTGAATCTTCAGTTCTAATTACGCCGACAACACCAAGTAATTTCTCTGACATCTAAACCGCCGTTAATCCAGCATCCATTGAGAAGACGCTGCCGTTAACAAAACGGGCTTCTGGACTTAACAGGAAGGCAATTCCATTTGCCACCTCTTCAGGGGTTCCCATACGACCATCTAGTTGGCGTGCCTCCATAAGTTTGCGACGTGCTACCGGATCTGGATCATCCGCCAAAATTCTGCCGATCCAAGTTGAATCAACAGTCCCAGGTGCAATCGCATTTATTCGAATGCCATCCATTGCGTGATCTGCAGCTATGCAACGTGTCAATCCAAGAACAGCTGCCTTTGAAGAACAGTAGGCAACTCGATTCTTTAAGCCAACCAAAGCTCCAGCTGAGGCGACATTAACAATCTCTCCTCCGCCACGCGCAATCATCCGAGGTACAACATGTTTGCAGATAATGAACTGAGCGGTGATGTTTACCGCAAAGGTGAGATCCCATTCCGCCTGGGTTGTCTCAGAAACAGTACGGGCAAAGCCAACTCCAGCGTTGTTTACTAAGGCATCTATCTCAAACTCTGCAACCAGCTTTGCGATTGCAGCATCGGTTTGTTGAGCATTGGAGAGGTCTAGCGCCATGACTTCGACCCGAACCCCATTTCGAGATAGCTTCCTTTGCGCCAGTTCTAGATTGTCCGCATCCTTATCAATTAGAAAGAGGTCGTAGCCTTGTTGGGATAGCTTTTCAGCGGTAGCAAGACCAATTCCATTAGCGCCACCAGTGATAAGCGCTAAACGGTTATCAGAGTCGGTGTAGCTCATTAACTACTCAGCCACAACTTTATTGCGTAGTACGCCAATCTTTTCTATCTCAATTTCAATTACATCCCCATCCTTCATAAAGATTGGTGGGTTGTAGAAGGTTCCGACACCATGAGGGGTTCCAGTTGTGATTACATCCCCGGCCTCAAGGGTAATTCTCTGACTGATGTATGAAATTAGATATGGCACATTGAAAACCAGGTTGCTGGTGTTTGAGGATTGCATGGTTTTTCCATTAAGACGGGCTTCAATCTTTAGGTTGTGCGGATCGCCAATCTCCTCCGGAGTGACGATACGGGGACCAATCGGTCCAAAGGTGTCATATGACTTGCTGCGCACCCATTGACCATCTTTACTCTGTGCTTCACGATCAGTCACATCATTCATGCAGGTGTATCCAGATACGTAGTTCAGCGCCTCGGCCTCTGAAACCTTGCAAGCGGTCTTGCCAATCACAACCGCTAGCTCTGCCTCCCAATCACATTGTGTAACACCTTTTGGAATGATGATGTTTGCTTCATGATGGGTGAGGCTAGTGGTCCACTTTGTAAAAAGAACTGGCGCAACTGGTAGTGGGACGTTTGCTTCTTTGGCATGGTCTCGATAATTCAAACCAACGGCGATTACCTTGCCAGGGCGTGGAAGTGGAAGTGACATCTGAAAAACTCCTCTGGCCATAACTGTGGCCCACAGCGCTTATAAATTTCTCAGAAAACCCTACCCTTCCGAGCCAAGATTGTATACAGTAAACGCAATACTGATTTTCAAGGGTATTAGGGATGGAGGCATTTGGTGAAGCTCGCCTTTGGGCAAGGAACCGCTTCAGGATCAGATTGGGTTAAGTCCCTGTCAGAGAAGTATGGTTTTGAATTTCAAGAAGTTAATACCGATGAGATTGAATCCTTGAAGGCTGGGACCAATGGCTGCGATGCGATTATCGTCGCGCTCCACAAGTTAACCGCAGAAAAAATTGCTGCCCTACCAGAATCAATTAGATGCATAGGTCGACTTGGCGTTGGTTTAGACAACATTGATTTAGATGCTGCTACTAATCGTAAGACGCCGGTGATTTTTCAACCGACTTACGCATTCAATGAAGTTGCAAATCATGCACTGTCGATGTTGCTAGCGTTGCACCGAGGTCTATTACAAGCCCATAATGGAATTCAAAATTCAGAGTGGATACCAGCACCTAAAGTTGCTCACATCGCATCCCTACAAGATTCAACTCTTGGAGTTATAGGTTGCGGCAGAATTGGACAAGCTTTGATTGAAAAAGCTAAACCACTTTTCAAAACAATTATCGGATTTGATCCAGCGGTAAAGACACCTATACCTGGCGTCAATATGGTGGACTCAGTCGATGAGTTACTGCGTAACTCACAGTTTGTTAGTTTGCATGCTCCTTATATGAAATCGACCCACCACATGATTTCGCAACGCGAGTTGGCCTTAATGCCAAAGGGATCAATTCTGGTCAATGTTTCCCGCGGTGGCTTGATTGATGAAAACGCATTAATTGCGGCTTTAAATAATGGACACTTAGATGGAGCTGGGTTGGATGTATTTGAAACTGAACCACTACCCCTTGAATCTGAGCTGCGTCGTACCAAAAATCTAATACTGACGCCACATATCGCGTGGTACTCACAGAGCGCTGGCCCAAGATTGATGGAGTGGGGCGTACGTGATGTGTTGGCGTATCTCGACGGTTCACTAAATGGTGGCACACAACTAAATGGAAAATTCGCAGTAGGTCCCTTCTAGGAAATGGAGCAATAATGGAAGAAATCTTCGTGCCGGCTGTTGGAATGGCCATGGACAATGTGGTGCTTCTGGAGTGGCAGAAGAATCCAGGTGATTCGGTAAATGCAGGTGATGTTATTGCAGTTATTGAAACCGATAAGACAACAATGGATTTAGCCTGCGAAACATCAGGGACCCTCGGAGCTCATAGATATGCCATTAACGCCGAAGTTCCTGCCGGACAAACCATCACAGTAGTACTTGCTCCAGGGGAGAGTGAATAATGAGTACTGAAAAAGATCGCACCAACTCTTTACTAAGGCAGATGCTTTTAATCCGCACCTTTGAGGAGACTGCGGATAAGTTAACTTTGCGTGGAAAAGTTCCAGGCGGCATGCATAACTCCTCCGGACAGGAAGCGGTTGCAGTTGGCGTTATGTCAGCGCTGGATCCAAAAGATGTAATCGCTACTACTCACCGCTCTCATCATCACACTATTGCAAAAGGAATGCCGGTCAAATCAGTAATGGCAGAGCTTTACACCAAAGTTACCGGTTGCTCCGGTGGCCGCGGAGCATCTATGCATTTAGCTGATGTTGAAAATGGTCACTTCGGCGGCAATGGCATCGTCGGCGCAGGTGTTGGTATCGCCATGGGTGCGGCAATGGGAATTAAACAGATGAAACACAAGAAAGTTGCGGTCGGCTTTGTTGGTGATGGTGGTATGAACACTGGCCGTACCTGGGAAGCGGTAAATATGGCGGTTATCTACAAACTGCCCTTTATCTTGATCGTTGATAACAACCAATATGCGGTAGAAACCTTTGTTGAGCGAGTTACTGGTGGAAATGACATTGCAAAACGAGGTGCCGGTTTTGGCCTACCTTCTTTCACTATTGATGGGCAGGATGTTGAGGAGGTGCACCGCTACACAGCTGAGGCCCGGGAGAGAGCTATTGCAGGGGAGGGCCCAACCTTTATAAACGCCTTGACCTATCGATATTACGGTCACAATGTCGGTGAAAAAGGTCAATATCGCACCCAAGAGGAGATCGCAGATTGGCGCTCACATCGCGATCCAATTGATCGTTACAGCGCGAAGTTAATTTCAGAGGGTCTGTTAACTGCTGCAGAGTATGAAGCAATGATCGCCTCTGTTGCTGCTGAGGTGCAGGAGGCGGTTGATTTTGCAGAGAGTTCACCAGCACCAGAAATCTCCTCCATCTTAGATGGCGTTGATTCAGGATTATTGGGGGTTCGTCGATGAGTACCACTACACCAACACAACAACATCCAACCTACTCCGAGGCATTCCAATCTGGCGTTAGAGAAGAGATGAAGAAAAATGAAAACATCTTCATCTTAGGTACCGATCTTGTAGAGCGAGGCGGACACTTTGCTCAGGTAAAGGGAATTGCACAGGAGTTTGGTTCTGATCGAGTAAAGGATTCACCTATCTCGGAAGCGGCTATGGTCGCAGCTGGATTGGGTTCAGCGATGTACGGCTGTCATCCAATTATCGATTTGAACTTTATTGATTTCTCTCTGGGTGCGATGGATGAGATTATTAATCAAGCGGCAAAGATTAGATTCATGTTCCATCGTCCGGTACCGGTTGTAATTAGAGCAACTTCGGGTGTAGCACTAGGTGGAGCTCACCACTGCAATTCTTTGGAGTCGCTGTTTGCACATACCGCTGGACTATCAGTCGCAGTTCCTTCGCGGGCTTATGATGTAAAGGGTTTAATTAAAACCGCACTGCAAACCCCAGATCCAGTTATCTTCTTAATGCATAAGAAACTATCTGGTGTTCGAGGCGAGATTGGTGATGAGAATACCTACATCCCATTTGGTAGTGCTTACTCAGCACGAACTGGTAAGGATGCCGCCATCATCACCTATGGATACACCGTTGTAACAGCTCAAAAAGCAGCGCAGGCGTTGGCAGAGCAGGGAGTAGAGGTTGAAATCATTGATTTACGCACTCTTTACCCGCTAGATACCGACACCATCAATGAAACAGTGCAAAAGTTTGGCCGTGTAGTTGTTGCTGATGAGGCACCGATGTTCGGCTCTATCACCGCTGAAATTGCAGCAACTGCATCGGAGCACAACTTTAAACACCTCAAGGGACCGATTGTTCGCGTTGGTGGTGTAAGAGCTCCAATTAGTGCCAATCCTCAAATGTCTGAGGCGGCGATTCCGACTGTGGCTGGAATTGTTGATGCGGTCAAAAAGGTAATGTCCTACTAGAGATGAGAAGAGCATGTCGGTAAATGTTTTTGATTTAACGGGCAAGGTAGTTGTCATAACAGGTGCGGCAGGTGGAATTGGCAGCGCGACCTGTCACCAACTCGGAGGTTCTGGAGCCACGATTGTTGCAACTGATGTAGATGAAAATGGTCTACAACGGTTGAGACAGGAACTAGAGGTTAAACAGATCAAAGTGCATACCCATGTTGGTAACGCCAGCAAGGAGGCCGATGTCATCCGTATCTTTACCGCAATAAAAAATGAGATTGGTGTTCCTGATGTCCTAGTGAATAACGCGGCACAGGGAATTCATACTCCTCCACAAGACACAACAGTGGAAGAGTGGGATCGAGTTATGGATACCTCTTTAAAGGGATACTTCTTAAATGCACGTGAGTTTTCCAAATTAGTTTTGGCAGCCAAGAAACCAGCAGCCGTCGTAAATATCGCATCGATCGCGGGAAGCTCTGCGATTGGACGGGGTAATTTTGCTTACAGCACAGCCAAGGGTGGCGTAATTCAAATGACTCGTGAGTTAGCGATTGAGTGGGCTACAGCCAAGATTCGGGTTAATGCAATTCAACCTTGTTCAGTAAATACCCCGGGATGGCGCCGTTGGGTGCAGACCGAAGGGGAAAAAGCTCAAATCCTGATGACCCGTCTGTTGCAGGGCATTCCATTGGGTCGGGTAGCTGAACCAGAAGACATTGCAAATGCGGTGCATTACCTCTCAAGTGAGGCAGCAGCCATGGTTACAGGCGTTATTCTTCCAGTTGACGGTGGAAATCTCGCCTTCAACGCTGGCGGCAACCTCGGTCATTACTAAATCAATTCGGACATAGTGCCCGTTCCACTTCTCCAATCCTATTCAAGACGCTACAGTTATTGTTAACAAACAACAACAGGAGTAGTCATGTCTGAGCGTCCATTGTCATTAGGAATTGCCTCACGTCGTGTTTTGGCAGATGTCGTAACCGATGACCTACGTGAAGCGATTGTGTCTCACGAACTTGAACTAGGAAGACGGTTAGCCGAAGATGACTTGGCAGCCCAAATGGGTGTTTCTCGTGGTCCAGTCCGAGAAGCTTTAATGAGACTAGAGCGCGAAGGCTTAGTACATATTGAGAGACATAAGGGCGCGCGTATAGCATCTTGGAACAAGCATGACCTTGAAGAGATTTTCTCACTACGTAGTGTTCTAGAAGAGTTGGCAATCGAGTGGGCTTGCAAGAATGCCACCTCAGCTGATTTAGCGGCCTTGGAAGAGATATTGAATTATTATCGAAAGCTGTCGCACAAACAAAGAACTCCAAAAGAGGTTAGCAAAATTGACTTAGATTTTCACACTGGACTTTTTAGAGCCGCTCATCATGATCGCTTATTCAGAGCGTGGGAGATATTACGTTCTCAAATTCACGCGTTTTTGGTTTATAGCTGGTCCCAGAATGAAAGAGTTAATGAAAATTACATGCGAAAGTGGGAGTCTGATCATGAGAGAATTCTGGAAGTAGTTAAGTCGAGGAAGCTTGTTGCGGCCCGAAAAGAGATAAATGAGCATGTGGCTCGTGGTTTCGAACGTGTTTCAAAGCATTTTGCAGAAGCACCTATTGTTCCTGCGACAAATCCTAAAAAGAAGCGATAGTTAAATTGATTCTTCCAACTCCAAGATGCTCTCCCAAATAGCTTTAGAGATGGTGATTTCTGGCTGATTTTTTCGGCGCTGAAAATTTTCTACGTCCCCGGGAAGCATAACTGGAGAATCGGCCTTTATGGGAGGAGTATTTCTTATCTTTGAGATTGATTCCGAAATGTCTTTTTCAAATGACTCTTTGGGAACAAAGAACTCTGGATCCATAACAATTAAAACCGTTCCATTTCCTCTTGTGAATCTAGTTGAGGTAGAGGGGTGACCGCCAGATATTGCACCTCCCAAAAGCTCAATCATTAGCGACATGCAGTAACCCTTGTGTCCACCGAAGGGTAGTAGTGAGCCGCCATCATAAAATGATTGTGGGTCTAATGACTCTTTTCCATCTTTATCAATAACAATCCCAGCTCCAATGTTTTGATTATTAGCACGAGCAACTCGCAACTTTCCTTCCGCGGATGCTGCGGTAGCAAAATCAATCACAATTGGAGAATCTGTGGTCGGAATACCCGCAGCAAAGGGGTTGGTGCCAAATAATCTTTCTTTGCCACCAAATGCAGCGACTGATGGATCTGAGTTGCACCACATCAAAGAAACTAACCCGAGTTCTGCTAACTCTTCAACATACTCACCGAGTCGTCCAATGTGGTTGACGTGGCGCACCGCGATACTTACGGTTCCTAGATCCTTAATTTTTCGTTTTGCGATTTCAAGTGCAAACTTACATGCGACTGGCCCCCAACCCCAGTTACCTTCAACAACGACAGAAGCACCGCGGTCTGAGTGAACCTCTGGTGCTGCATTTGGAATTACCGTTCCGTTTTTGACGAAACTTACGTACTCGACAAGGCGAATTACTCCATGCGAAGCATGACCCGCCTCTTGCGCCTGCACTAATGACTCCGCCACAGAGCGCGCATCAACTCTTGGAGTGCCAACCTTTTCCAAAATTCCGGCGGCCCGATCCAGCATTTCCTGTCTTGTAACTAGGAGATTTTCAACTGAATTACCCATAAAAGACCCTTGACCTCCGTGGCAAAATCGTTAACAATTAACAACTTGAGGGTATCGGTCACTTTTCCATAAATCAATACTCAAACGACGATAAAGGTGATTAGTTTGAAAGGTCGAAGGGGAACACCATGAAGGTAGTTGGAATTGAAACCATTCGGCTTGGTGAGTATCCCGCCATCTTGTTTGTCCAGATTCACACGGACCAAGGCATTGTTGGATTGGGCGAAAACTGTGTTGGCGTTGAAGCGGTCGAAGCATTTATTCATGAATCAGTTGCGCCACGTTTGTTGGGTAAAGATCCGCTGGCAATCACGGCGATTCATGAGACTCTTCATCAAGACTTCATCGGTTTTGCTGGCTCATCAGTTGCGGTCCGTGCTGCTTCATCAATTGATATTGCTTTATGGGACATATTGGGGCAGGCAACCAATCAACCCATTTATCAATTACTGGGTGGCAAGGTTCGAGATCGAATCCGTGCTTACAACACCTGTGCAGGTTCAGCGTACGCAAAAGGTTCTTCAAATATAGATCGTAATCGCAAAGCCCAGATTGGAAATCCAACGAGTGGAGATTTTGAAGATTTAATAGCCTTCTTAAATGAACCAGAGTCTTTAGTGGCCAGCCTAAAAGAAATGGGTATGACCGCTATGAAGATTTGGCCCTTTGATGAGGCCGCTATGAGAAGTGGCGGACAGACCATTGATGGAAAGGATTTAGCTGAAGGTCGCAGAATTATAGAGCGGGCTCGATCAGCTGCTGGAAATGATTTCGACATCATGTTGGAGATGCACTCACTTTGGTCGGCGCCGGCGGCAACTCGAATTGCTAATGCTGTTGAGGAGTTTGATCTCTTTTGGATTGAAGATGCCTTACGTCATGAGTCAACAGAGGCTTTAATAAGATTCAAAAACAAAACCAGGATTCCGGTAACAGTTGGTGAGACAACTGGTACTCGTTGGGATTATTTGAGATTGCTTTCATCAAGGGCGGTAGATCATCTGATGATCGATCCTGGCTGGGTGGGTGGGATTACAGAGGCTCGTCATGTACTTGGATTAGCCTCATCTTTTGGTGTCCCTGTTGCACCACATGACTGCACAGGCCCTGTTGTTCTTACTGTCGGAACTCATTTAGGTGTCGCTTATCCAGGAATTGAGTTACAAGAGATGGTTAGAGCTTTTTACTACGGATGGTACGCAGATATGTTGACCGCACTTCCTATCTATGAAAATGGATTTTTAAGACCGCAGGATGCGCCGGGATTGGGCACCGCACTGCGACCAGAGATTACAAAACGTGCCGATGCTTTAATTCGCTGGAGCAAAGTTGGCTAGAGAACTGGTTTTGGGGCTCGATGTAGGAACCTCATCGGTCAAAGCTCTGTTTTTAGAACCAGGTGGGGATTTTGTATTTCGTGATGAATCAAAGTTAGAGATCTTCAGAGATGGAAATCGCGCAGAACAAAACCCGTTACATTACTTAGCTGCGGTTAAGGAGCTAGTAGCTCGTAACCAAGGTTTAATGAATGAGGTAATTGCAATTGGCTTATCCGGTCAAACTCCTACTGTTGTTTGTATCGATGATGCAGGAAACCCGACATTTAACGCTTTGACCTGGCAGGACAGTAGAGCGGAAAAGGAAGCATCTGATTTAGCCAATCAATTTGGCAATCCAGTCTCTGTCGTTGGCACCTCTCTGCCCTGGTCGGCCTCAGCCTGTCCGGCAAAACTTTATTGGTTAGCGAAAAATGATTTGAATGTGGTCAAGCGAACCCGTTGGGTCTTACAGCCAAAAGATTTTGTTGGTTTTGCTTTAACCGGCAAGGCTCTCTCTGATCCTTGGTCCACAAAAGGCATCTGCAATGTTTTAACACGGGAGCCGATTTCACAACTTCTCAACTTTGTTGGTTGGAGCTCTGGGGTTATGCCTGAGTTGGCTGATGGTCATTTCAGTCGAGGCGAAACTACAAAAGAGTGCCAGGATAAATTTGGCATCCCAACAGGTATCCCAGTAAGTGTGGGATGGTCGGATGCAATGTCAGGGATGTTGGCATTAGGTGTCATGGTCCGACCCACCAGCTTCATAATTACCGGCACCTCAGCGATAGTGGGTAGCTCCAGCTTGGAGCAACCAGAGGATGGCGGAATCCTCTATGTAATCCCAAAAAGCTGTGCGCCGTTGGCAATTACCTATGGACCCACTCAGATGAGCGGCGGCTCAATCTCTTGGATGGCAAAGCTGTTGGAGGTAAGTGAAGACTCACTGATTTCAAAGGGTGCAGCTGATGAAAAGAAATCCGCTCCTCTATATCTGCCCTATATAAATGGTGAACGAGCCCCGCTGTGGCGCAACGATATAAGAGGTCGTTTTGTTGATTTAGATGTGGCTCATGATCAATCCAGTTTGGCACGTTCGGTCATGGAGGGAATCTCTTGGGCGGAGCGACAGGTATTGGATAAATCAGAGTCCATCACTAAAGTGAAAAACCCAGCGGTTGTGTTAGGTGGTCATGCTGGAAATGACAAACGTTGGGAATCAATCCGCGCGCGAACTATTGGACGAAAGCTATTGCGTTACGAGGATGCTGATACGACGACAAGAGGCTCAGCTATGTTGGCATACGCGATGCTAACCGGAACTCTAGAAAAATCCTTTGCCGCTTTATCGATTACCCCAGAAGAGCGTGAGACAAGTTTAGAAGAGTTGCAATATGCAAACTCTAACTACCAAGCGTTTCAAAAAGCTCAAAGTAGTTTGTTAGCTGATTACCAAACAGGTCAGGAGAGGTAAATGGCAAAACCCAGCCGTCTAAAAAACCTACAACAGTTGTTGCGCTTCCGGGCTCCAATTTGGAACCCCACAGAACGTAGGTTGAGTAAAGCTCTGACAATCTACGACCTTAGAAAGATTGCAAAACGTAGAACTCCGATTGGACCTTTTGATTACACAGATGGAGCGGCGGATCAGGAAATATCTCTTGGTAGAGCTAGACGTGCCTTCGAAGATATTGAGTTTCAACCTTTAATCCTGCGGGATGTTTCAAAGGCGGATTTGAGCGCTGATCTATTTGGCAAAACAATGCAACTGCCTTTAGGAATTGCCCCTACTGGTTTTACCAGAATGATGAATACTGATGGAGAGATCGCTGGCGCACAGACAGCTGCGAAATACGGTGCTCCATTTTGCCTTTCTACTATGGGTACAACCTCGATCGAAGCGGTAGCAAAGGCGGCACCAAGTGGAAGCAATTGGTTTCAGCTTTATTTGTGGCGAGATCGCGATAGAAGCTTGGAGTTAATCAAGCGGGCCGATGAAGCTGGTTTCGATGGACTGGTCTTAACAGTAGATGCGCAGGTAGCTGGATCTCGTCTTAGAGATGTAAGGAATGGACTAACAATTCCACCTTCGCTCACCGTAAAAACTCTTTTGAATGCGGCGCCGCGAACTCATTGGTGGTGGAACTTTCTTACCAAAGATCCACTGGTATTCGCCTCTCTAGAAGCATGGGATGGAACGGTCGCTGAGTTGATGAACACCATGTTTGATCCCACGATGACCTTTGAGGATTTGAAGTGGATTCGCAAAGTTTGGAAACGCAATCTAATTGTTAAAGGCGTACAAAATGTTGCCGATGCAAAACAGGTGGTCAAAAATGGCGCCGATGCGGTTTGGCTCTCAAATCACGGCGGCCGACAGTTAGATCGTGCCCCAGTTCCCTTCCACTTGATACCAGAGACTCGAAAGGTTTTAGGAAAATCAATCCCGATTCACTTTGATACTGGAATCATGCATGGCGCTGATGTCATTGCAGGATTGGCCAAAGGTGGCAGTTTTGCTTGGATTGGTCGTGCCTACTTATATGGATTGATGGCAGGTGGAAAAGCAGGAGTAGACAGAACATTTTCAATTTTGCAATCCCAGATGACTAGAACCATGAAATTGCTGGGGGTAAATGAGATCGCAGAGTTAGAGCCAAATATGGTGAAGTTCATTTCAGAAACGAGGATCTAAATGCTTAATGGGTTGTTTGTTCCACAGTTCACCGCATTTAATGCAAATGGTTCAGTTGATTATCAAGCCACAAAGGAGCATGGTGCTTGGCTAATTAACAACAAGGTAAGTGGATTAGTCCCTTTTGGCACCTTTGGCGAAGGAGCCTCCTTGAGCTTGGCGGAAAAGCAGCGAATTACAATGGATTTGTTGCAGGTTGTTGGGGATGGTGCGTTGATTCCGACCCTAATCTGTAACAGCCTGGGCGAGGTTAAGGAGTATTTGGCCTTTGCCGAGGAGCTGCCTTTATCAGGGATTATGGTCATTCCCCCGAGTTACTTTAAAAATGTCTCTAATCAAACTCTGAAGGATTTTTACTTAGAGGTCACAGCATGCACTAAACACAAGATTATTGCTTACAACATCCCGGCTTGCTCAATGCGAATCGCACCTGAGGTTGCAGCCAGTGTTCCAGTTTGGGGCGTAAAGGATTCAAGTGGTGACATAAATTCAGCACAGGCTTATCGAAACCTCAATGTCAGAGTATTGATTGGCAGTGATGTCTTGTTAACTAGAGCTCTAGAGCTTGGTAGTAATGGTGGAATCTGCGGAATCGCAAATTTCTTTCCACAACAGATGCGTCAGGTTTATGATGATTGGAACGCTGGCAAGAAGCAAGAGGCAGAGGTTTTACTTGCCGAGTTGATGAAAGTGGTTGAACCGATTACCGCTCGCTCTAATGGATTTGGTGATGCAATTGGTCTCCTAAAGAGCTTTGCCAAATTGGTGATCCCAACCCCTGTGGGGCAAATGAGATTGCCGGTGGAGACATTGCTTCCAACAGAATCTGAACTCAACGAAGCTTTAAGTAGAGCAAAAAATTTCCTAAAGTAGATAGAGCCGATGAAATTTCTGAACTATCTCCGTTTAGCATTAAAGACCTCTAGAAAAATTCCACGCACCTCGTGGACCGCAGAGCATCCTTGGCAGCTTTCCTTTTCTAGGGTTGCTATTTTGTACTTAGGGCTGCTGCTACTAGGAATTGGTGGTGCCATAGTTGTCCAATCAGGATTAGGTAACGCCCCTTGGACTGTTTTTGCCCAGGGAATCTCTTTCCAAACTGGGATCTCCTTAGGCTGGTCATTCTTTTTCGTAAGTTGTGTGGTGTTACTCCTGTGGTTTCCACTTAAACTCAAACCTGGATTTGGCACCATCTCAAACGCACTTATTTTTGCCCTAACTCTGGAGACAACCATAAATCTGATAACACCACCAGAGAGTTTTCTACTAGCATTGGCAGCAGTTTTTTTTGGAATCATTTTGGTCGGTGCTGGAACCGCGATTTATGTAACCTGCGGACTCGGTGGTGGTCCCAGAGATGGATTAATGATTGGCATAGTTGAAAACACTAAGTGGCGTGTGGCTTATATCCGTAGCGGTATTGAGGGAACAGTTCTTGGTTTGGGCTATCTACTGGGTGGCAAGGTTGGAATTGGAACTGTTCTAAGTGTTTTTTTAGCGGGCTGGTCAGTCGCAGTGTGGTTTAACATTGTTGGCAGATTTGCACCACCATCCAACGGCCAATTTCTCCAGCCAGAGATCTAACTTAGGCGAAGTAATCGCTTTAAGCCCCAAGCGGTAACCAAAAACATCGCCTCACGCACAATGTTCTTAGACATTTTGCTAACGCCGTTTTCTCTCTCCTTAAAGGTGATTGGCAACTCCACAATCCCAAATCCAGAGCGGTGCATCAACCTGGTCATCTCAATTTGAAAAGAATAACCCTCGCTGCGAATGCGATTTAAGTCAACGGTGCGCAGCGCATCAGCGGAGTAAATTCGAAAACCCGAGGTTGCATCATGAACCCCCATACCCAACATAAATCTGACATAACGATTGGCAAAACGAGATAACAAGATGCGATTAATGGACCAGTTTTCAGTAGCTCCGCCTCTAATCCAACGACTACCAATCACTAAGCCAACATTTGGATTTTCCGATTTGAAGTCAATCATTCTAACTAAGTCTTTTACCTGATGTGAGCCATCGGCATCCATCTCAATAATCTCGTTAAAGCCCCGCTCTAAACCCCAGGCAAAACCTGCGCGATATGCGCTGCCGATTCCAGATTTATGGTGGCGTTCGATTACATGCAGATGTGGGAATCTATCTTGCAGTGCGCGACAAATTGCAGCGGTTGAGTCAGGGGAACCATCATCAACGACTAGAACCTCACAACCGTAAACCGCGGCAAATATCTGCTCGAGCAAGGAGACGATATTGCTGGCTTCGTTGTAGGTCGGGATTACTACCAATCTACGCTTCATTAGCGGATCTACGGAAAGTTACAAACTTCATGATGAAGAAGCTGATTGGCGCGGTTATGGCAGCGGTTCCAACCTTGGCTGGAACTGGGTGTAGTCCAGAGTGAATGAAGAAAGAGACCAAAGTAGTTCCGATAAATAGAAATACAAAGAAAAAGAATAGATAAATCATGGTTGATTGCTTATGGCTGCGATCACTAGCAAAAGACCACTTGTAGTGGGAAAAGTAATTGAAGGTTGTGGCAATCGTGCCGGAAAAAAGATTTGAAATCACTGCTATCTCCGTAAGGCTAAATGCGAGTAGGAAGAGAGAAGTGTCGATCACGAATGTCGCAGAACCCACAACAAACCAGCGCGCTGCGCTCAACTTTAAAACTTTTTTCAGCAAATCAAACTCGGATCTCGTAAGAAGGGTTGAGGATAGTAAGTGCACCACTTTGTTCACCCACCATGCCTTCCGCAATCATTACTGAACCAACCTCGAGACCAGCGATCTCACGACGGCCTAAGAATTGCAGAGTTACCCCACCAGTTTCATCCCAAATCTCTACCTCTAAGGTCGGGGCTGAGTCCATTGCGGCTGGACGAATCGCAGTCACACGTCCTGTGACATGAGCGCGCTTGCGCCATGAGATTTTGCCAATCGGCGTAACTTTTTCCTCGTAGTGACTTATGGTCTCTGTTGATTGCAACCAGTTGCTTTGTGCCCGTTGTGGAACATCAGGTTTTGGTGCAGCCACTGTTACCTCTGGTGAATGCTGGATGTGGTGCTGTCCCGAAATAATCTTGTCGATATCAAAAGGAACGATAGTTGCTACAACTCGAGGGAGCTGGGAAATCGGTCGAGCAATCGCTTCAGCGGTTTGATCATGAATCAATCGACCAATAAAGCCACGGTAGGCGCGACGTGGCAACAACAAAGTTAGCTCTACATCAGGTTTTTGGGTAGCTCGAATAGCGTAATCCACCGCTGCATTTGGCAGACGGCGATCTGGACAATCAATAAATTCAATCGGTACATCATCAACACCATGATTAGACATCCACTGTTTCTTGATTTCCTCTGCACGACGATCATCAAGTACAAAGTGCACAGCATGAAGAGATCTTGGGTTCAGAGATCGGGCGTAGCGAACAGTTCCCACGGTGGCTAGATCCACTGAATCAACCAAAACCGTCACATCATGGCGGGTGATTGATAGCGCACGTTCTTGCTCTTTACGAACTTCAAGCGCCTTCGCTTCAGCATCGTAACGTTTGCGTAATCGAAGGAATGAGACAACGAGAATTGGCGCCACAACGACCACAACCCAAGCACCCTCTGTGAACTTAACAATGGCAAAAATGATGACGATTGATAGGGAAAGACTGCCGGCTAAGGCATTAATTCCAAACTTCCATCGCCAATTTCCCTCACGATTAACCCAGTTGTATTTCGCCATGCC
>JACCDM010564239.1_pt1 | contig 24744 bp, 19 predicted proteins | sample 7445851 | NCBI WGS metagenome assembly JACCDM01 (sample SAMN15323438, study PRJNA562643) | freshwater metagenome | isolation source: river surface water | place: USA:Blue River Watershed | collected 2017-08-16
GACTCGAATGCTTATGACGCCGCGTTCTTCGCATGGTGCCCAAGCTCGGTCAGCCAGACCGGTTCGAACGCGAACTTCAAGAGCGACGGTGGAAACAACCTCATTGGTTACAAGAGCGCTGCCATGGACAAGATCCTTGACAAGCTCGAGACCAAGCTGACCGATGCTCAGGTAATCGCTCAGTACAAGGCCGCCGACAAGCTAATCGCTGACGACGCCATCACCCTGCCGATCTTCCAGCACCCTGCAGTGACCGCACACAACTCGGCACTGAAGAATGTGAAGCCGGCCCCACTAACTCCAAACATCGTTTGGAACTACTGGGAGTGGACCTACTAAAAACTCTCTTGAGTTTTTAGTAACAAGCTAAAAAAACCAATGGCACCCGGATGAAATCCGGGTGCCATTGGTTTGCCAGCGGGTAAACTGTTTTAGATTTGTTTAGACGCCGACACAATCGGTAGTCACAACGCAGTGGCGAAAGGTATCCAGTGCTGACGTATTTAACTCGACGAGTTACACAGTTGCTCCTCATTCTGTTCGTGAGCAGCTATTTGACTTACATCCTTCTTGCCTGGTCTGGAGACCCGCTTGAGGAGCTTCGCCTAAGTAGCGACCCAAAGAAAGAGCAAACCATCATTGCTCTGACACGTCAGCTCGATCTCGATACACCGGCACCGCTCCGTTACTTCAAGTGGATGGGCGGCATGCTCGGCATCTTCTGGGGCAAGTTCACCATGGGTGAGTCGCGCCAGGGTCAAGACGTAGCAGACCTTATTGCGACAGCTATTCCAACCACCATTCGTCTGGTTCTAGCTGCCACCATTCTGGCCATGCTCGTCGGTATCACCATCGGTGTGGTTACTGCTCTTCGCCAGTACAGCCGATTCGACTACGCGATCACCTTCGTGTCGTTCCTGTTCTTCTCTCTTCCAATCTTCTGGGTGGCCGTGCTACTCAAGCAGTACATGTCGATCAGCTTCAATGACTGGCTCGCTAATCCGATAATCGATCCGTATTGGCTAGTGGGGGCGGGTATTGTGGCCGGTATTTTCTGGGCCGGTGTTATCGGTGGTTCGATTCAGCGAGTGCTTATTGTTTTCGGCACGGCTTTCGTATCAACCTTCGGTGTTCTCTTGTGGCTCTCAAGCACTAACTGGTTCAACACCCTTTCACTCGGAATCGGTTTCGTACTAGTGGTTGGCCTCGGTTTCGCATTCTTGATCGTTACCGCATCAACTGGTCTGTCAAACCGCTCGGCGCTTTACGCCTCACTAACCATGGTGGCTGTCGGTGGAGCAATCTACTTCCCGATTCAGTCAGTGCTGGTGGCTGACTTTAGCGGTTGGACCTTGCTCGGCCTAGCGGTTGCAACCATCGCGGTGGGAGCCGGTACCGGGTTCCTCTTCGCGAAAGAAGACCGCGCCGCTGTCATGCGCACCAGCGCGATCACTGCCTTTGTCGTGGCGTTCCTGATCATCGTCGACCGAGTGACTCAGGAATGGGTTCCTTACATCACCAGCGACTTCGTATCTGGGCGTCCGATTCCGACCGTAGGTCAGGTGAACGACATGATCGCTAGCGAGCTGATCGACAACCCGAACTACTGGCTGGGCTCGCTTGACGGCTTGCTGCACATCATTCTGCCGACCGTTGCTCTAACCATTGGCTCATTCGCCGGTTATGTGCGCTACACCCGCGGTAATCTGCTCGAAGTTCTAAACATGGACTACGTTCGCACGGCACGCGCGAAGGGCCTTACCGAGCGCACCGTAGTTATGCGTCACTCGTTCCGCAACGCACTGATTCCGCTAACCACTCTGATGGCCTGGGACTTTGCCGGCCTGATCGGTGGAGCCATCATCACCGAGAGCGTATTCGGTTGGATCGGTATGGGAACCCTATTCCGTCAGGCGATCTTCTCGTTCGACCTAAACCTGATGATGGGCTGTTTCTTGATCACCTCAACACTTGCGGTGAGCGCGAACCTGCTATCTGACTTGCTCTACTCGGCACTTGACCCACGCATTCGCGTAGGAACTGGAGAATAACCATGTTTGGAAAGAAGAAGGCTGAAGTTGTCGTAGACGGCGCCATCGCTGAGTCCAACGAAAACGCCATTTCAAACAAAGAGACCGAGGGCCTAAGCCAGGGTCAAATTGTTCGTCGTCGTTTCTTGCGCCACCGCGGCGCCATGATTGGCCTGTTCACGCTGATCGCAATCGTCTTGTTCACCTACTCGGCCTCTGGTTTGCACCTAGGTAACGAGAAGAACCCAATCACGGTTCCAGGCTGGTGGCACTACAGCATCAACGACCTTCCAGAGCTTCGCTACGGCGATGCTTGTCCGGATGGTTCAACCGGTTGCCCTTCGCTCGACCTGAACCCGTTTGACGTGACTCCTGCCGGCACGGTAGCCGCGCTTGAGGGTGACGGTTCTAAGGTGACCGTGGCGCTGGGCGGTGTCAACTCGCTTAAAGCTGGTGAGCAGGTTGTGATTTCGGGCGTCAAGCCAGAATCGTTCAACGGTACCTTCACCATTCTCGAGGCAACCGAATACGACCTGACCTATGAAAGCAAGGTTGCTGGAACCCCAGAAGACATTTCTGCTGCAACAGTTGGAACCTACAAATTCGGTCTAGGGGAGCACCCGTTCGGTCAAGATGACATTGGTCGCGACTACTTTGCGCTCGTCATGCGTGGTGCTGAGCAGTCGATCATGGTGATGTTGATCATCGGTATTCTCGGTGGCTTCATCGGTACGGTCGTTGGTGCAGTTGCCGGTTACTTCAGAGGTCGCATCGACGGATTCCTGATGCGCGTCGTAGACCTATTCACGACCATCCCAGTTATCTTGATCGGTGCCGTAATCGGTTTCAAGGTGGGTAACCTCGGTGTGGTCGTGCTGGCAGTGTTCCTCGGTCTGTTCGGTTGGATCGGCCTTGCCCGTCTTGTGCGCGGTGAGTTCTTGAGCTTGCGTGAGCGCGAATTCGTGGATGCCGCGCGAGTCGCCGGAGCCAGCCACCGAAGAATCATCTTCAAGCACATTCTGCCTAACGCTGTGGGCATCATCATTGTTGCGGTCACGCTCTCGATGTCGGGTGCTATTTTGCTTGAAACCGGTCTCTCTTACCTAGGCTTTGGTGTTGTTTCGCCAGACGTTTCGCTAGGTTCGTTGATCAGCCAGTACCAAGACTCTTTTGCAACTCGTCCTTGGTTGTTCTGGTGGCCAGGTCTGTTCATCATCGCAATCGCCCTGTGCATCAACTTCATCGGTGATGGTCTTCGCGATGCATTCGACCCTCGTCAACGTCGTCGAATCAGCAAGAAAGACCGCGCCCAGGCCAAATTGGCAGCAAAGGCTAACGCCTAGTCCTTAGGCGATTACAGAAGGCTAAAAGTGCACCACATTACCGAGAATCAGCAGAGCCAGGCTAGCGCCCAACAGCGCGATGCCCAGCTTGTCGATTCTTCCGCTGCGAATGGCGGAGGTGGATGCTGCGGCTCTCTCAAACTCAGCACGTCTAGTGCGGGCAACGTGAGCAGCGGCACCCGAGTGGCTGTTGGGCAAGTCTCCGGGGCGAAGTCCGAAGTCGCGATCGTAGTTAATGCCCTTGACGTCAACCGCGTGAACGGTTCTGCGACGGTATCGGCCGGGAGCGGGAGCCGCCCACGCCACGACCTTGGCCTCACCGCTGTAGATAGTCAAGCCAAATCTGGTCTCGATCTCATCGACCTCAGCCCAACCGATGGTTGCTGTAATGAACGGGTTCACAATGGTGATTCCTTCATCGAAAATCTGAACCTCGGGTTTGATGAAAAGCAGCCAAACCAAAGTTGTTGTGGTGGCAATAACGCCGGCTTGCGCGAGCCAGGTGCCGTCACCGTAGAAGACAATCTGCAACACAAACAAGAAATTGATGACCAGGGCCAAACCCCCAAGAATGAGGGCGGATCTAGGTCGGAACTTAATCAGATTGGTCATTTGACCATTCTGCCATCGCTTCAAGCATCTTCATCAGTAGAAGGAAAGTAGAGATCGTGACTCAAAACGTAGAGCCAATTCTCAAAGTAGAGAACTACAACGTAGAGTTCTGGGTTGACGGCGTCTGGTATCCAGCCGCTATCGACATGAACTACCACGTGATGCCAGGTGAAGTGCTAGCTATCGTCGGTGAGTCGGGTTCCGGAAAGTCATCGTCTTCGATGGGTCTAATGGGTCTACTTGCCTCGAACGCACGCACCTCTGGTCAGGTCTTGGTCAAGGGCGTCGACATGCTGACCGCCAAGAATCGCACCCTTCGTAGCTTCAGAGGTAAAGAAGTTGCCTACATTTTTCAGGAGCCAATGACGGCCCTGAACCCTGTCTACACCATCGGTTTTCAGATCATTGAAACCCTGAAAACCCACTTCGACATCACCACCGCCGACGCACGTGCTCGCGCGATCGAGTTGCTTACCTTGGTTGAAATTCCGAACCCAGAGAAGTCGATCGACAAGTACCCGCACCAACTCTCGGGTGGCCAGCGTCAGCGCGCCATGATCGCTCAGTCCCTAGCCTGTGACCCGGCTTTGCTAATCGCAGACGAACCGACCACTGCTCTAGATGTGACCGTTCAGGCCGAAATCATCGACTTGATGAGAAACCTTAAAGACAAGCTCAACTCGGCAGTTCTTCTGATCACCCACGACATGGGCGTTGTCGCAGACCTCGCAGACCGCATCCTCGTAATGAAGGATGGTTTCACGGTTGAGCAGGGCACCGCAGACCAGATCTTCAACTCGCCTCAGCACCCATACACAAAGTCACTTCTAGCCTCGGTTCCAAAGCTTGGTTCTGTGCCGGTGCGTGCCCGAGTAGCCGAGGGTAACGAGCCGGTTCTGAGCCTTCGCGATGTAACCATCGAATACCCAAAGCGTGGTCGTGTTCCAGCTTTCACTGCAGCCCAAGGTATTTCGCTAGACATTTACCCTGGCGAGATTCTTGGTCTCGTGGGTGAGTCTGGTTCAGGAAAGACCACCATCGGTCGTGCATCCATCGGTCTGCTTCCGATCAAAGAAGGCAACATCGTCGTGGCCGGCAATGACATCAGCAAGGCCTCACTCAAAGACCTTCAGAAGATTCGCAAGCACACTGGAATCGTCTTTCAAGACCCCGCTTCATCGCTCAACCCTCGTCTGCCAATTGGTGAGTCAATTGGTGAGCCACTGTTTTTGGCTAAGGTCGCCAAGGGTGACGAGCTGAACAAGATGGTCGAAGAGCTACTCGACAAAGTTGAGCTTCCTCGTTCGTACCGCAACCGCTACCCACACGAGCTTTCTGGCGGTCAGCGTCAGCGCGTTGGTATTGCACGCGCTCTAGCTCTGAACCCAGACATCTTGATCGCAGATGAGCCAACCTCGGCTCTCGACGTTTCGATTCAGGCGAGATTCCTAGACCTGCTGCAAGAAATTCAGCAGGAGCTGAAGTTTGCCTGTCTATTCATCAGCCACGACATTGCCGTGGTTGAGATTCTTGCTCACCGCATCGCCGTAATGCAGCACGGGCGTCTTGTAGAAGTGGGTGACCGTGACCAGGTGTTGCGCAGCCCTCAAGACCCATACACCCAGCGCCTACTTTCGGCCGTTCCGGTGCCAGACCCTGCAGAGCAAAAGCGTCGCCGCGAGGCACGCATGGCTCTTCGAGCAAACTAGTCAAAGTAACCTAGAACCAGTTGATTCAAACTGGAGATTCTTTGAAGCGTTTATTTGCAGCCGTCACATCGGCCGTCTTGCTGGTCGTCTCGCTCACCTCTTGTGCTACCGACCAAGGCCTGTTGCCAGGCACCGAGCTGAGCATCGCTCAAATTGGTGAGCTCAACTCGATCAACTCAGACGTTTCTAGCGATCTAGCCACCGCCCACAATGCGAGCGAACTCGCCAACCTAACCACAGCCAAGTTCTACGAGGTTGCTGCCGATGGTGGCTTGGTGGCAAACGAACTTCTGGGCACAGTAGAAGTTGTTTCGAAAAAGCCGTTGAGGGTTACCTACAAACTGAGTGATAGCGCCAAATGGTCAGACGGCGTTTCAATCGATGCGGTCGATTTGGCTCTCTCTTTTGCTGCGGCCACGAGCCTCGGCGGATCAAATTTCTACTCGATTCGTCGCGACTCCGGTTTGCAGTTCGCCAAGATCACTTCTCCAATCGGTGACGGTGAAAAATCGCTCACTCTCGAATTCTCGAAACCCGTAGCCGACTACCAAACCGCTCTGACGCTCTCGGTGGCGGTCCACACAATCGCAAGTTCGGCCGTGGGTGAAACCGACGCCACCAAGGCCAAACAAGCAGTCGCCTCGGCAATTACCAATCAAGATTCTGCAAAGCTGGATGCTCTGGCCGAGGTGTACCGTTCGAGCTTCGCGGTCTGGCAAGGCATCAGCGACGAGTCGCTTTTCGTGAGTTCGGGTGCCTATCGCATCACCGAGGTTGACGGCAAGCAGAGCATCCGCTTAGTTGCCAACGCTGGCTATCAGAATGGGCTTTCGGCCAGGGTCGAAACGCTCACTCTCAAGTACTTCGCCGATGCCACCGCCGCCGTTGCCGCACTGTCTACCGGGGAGGTAGACATCACCACGGCGGAGGATTCAGGAATTGCCTCGCTCGGCGACATACTCGGCATTGTTGGAACGATCAAAACCCCTGCGGTTGAGTCGGTTGTGAAGTCGGGCGCGAATGCTGAAAAAATCATCTTCAACTTCAGAAGTACGAGCGTTTTTTCGACCTCGGCAAATGCGCAAGACCCAGAGAAGGCACTTGCCCTTCGTAAAGCCTTCATGAACTTAGTGCCGCGAAGTCGCATTTTGAGCGGTTTGTCGCAGAACTATTCCGTGGTCTCGTCTGAGTCGTTGGTATTCGCAAGTTCGATGAACTACTACGACTCGTCGGTTCGCGAAAACGGGCTGACCGAGTATCTCTTCCAAGACGTAGAGAAATCTTCAGAAATTTTGGCGGCCAGCGGAGTTGAACTTCCACTTAAGGTTCGCGTGGTTTTTGACACCGACAACCCGCGTGCTCAAGCCGAATGGATTCTGCTGCGCGAACGTGCGGCCTCGGCTGGATTCAAGCTCAAGGATGTCAGTTCGCAAGATCCGACAGGGGTGCTCGCATCGGGAGAATTCGATGTTTTCATCGGTTCGAGACCGTTCGTGGCGCTACCTTCTGAAAACGTTTTTGCGATCACGTCTTCGGCAATTTTCGGTTATACCAGCGCCTCGGTCGACGGAGCTCTGGCAGAACTGGCCAACGCCGAAAACGAAACCGCTAGGGGAGCGGCGCTAGCAAAGCTAGACAAGCTTTTGGTTGCCGATGCCTACGGAATGCCGCTCTACGAGGTGCCGTCACTCCTGGTTTATGCCAAGCGCATTACTGGCTTCGTATCTTCGCCATATGCCGACAGCGCTACCTGGGGCTACCAAAACTGGGTGGTTGAGCCAAGCAGCAAGGGCTAGTCATCCTGTGGTTTTTCGCTTATCCCAACTAAACTAGAAACAACCGTTGCGCATCTCGCTCGGTTTTTCATAAATCGCACGAATCCCGTTGGGTTTGTCGCGTGCCATTAAGAGGATGTTTGTTATGACTCTGGTTTCCAGAGAAGACCTTCGCAACGTTGCAATCGTTGCACACGTAGACCACGGCAAGACCACTCTCGTCGACGCCATGCTTCGCCAGACCGGTTCGTTCAGCGACCACGCCAACGTAGGGGAGCGAGTCATGGACTCGGGTGACCTAGAGCGTGAAAAGGGCATCACCATTCTTGCCAAGAACACAGCCATTGCCTACAGCGGCAAGTCGGCTGAAGGTAAAACCATCACCATCAACGTGATCGACACACCAGGTCACGCCGACTTCGGTGGCGAGGTCGAGCGCGGCCTCTCTATGGTTGACGGTGTCGTGCTGCTGGTTGACGCCTCTGAGGGCCCACTGCCACAGACCCGCTTCGTGCTTCGCAAGGCACTTGAATCTAACCTTCCGGTGATTCTGCTAGTGAACAAGACCGACCGCCCAGATGCTCGCATCGACGAGGTGGTCGAAGAAACCCACGACCTGCTGCTCGGTTTGGCCAGCGACATCCACGAAGATGTTCCAGAGCTCGACATCGACGCCATTCTTGACCTTCCGGTCATCTACGCATCGGGCCGTGCCGGCCGCGCCAGCTTGAACAAACCTGCCGACGGCACCTTGCCAGACCACGAAGACCTTGAGCCACTTTTTGGTGCGATTCTCAAGCACATTCCAGCCCCGCAGTACGACCCAGAGGCACCGCTTCAGGCGCACGTTACCAACTTGGATGCTTCGCCATTCCTTGGCCGTCTGGCACTGTTGCGCATCTTCAACGGCACCCTTCGCAAGGGTCAGCAGGTCGCTTGGGTTCGCCACGATGGCACCACCCAGACCGTGAAGGTTACCGAACTTCTGAAGACCAAGGCTCTTGACCGTTTTCCGGCCGAAGAAGCTAACCCGGGTGACATCGTTGCCGTTGCCGGTATCGAAGACATCACCATCGGTGAGACTCTCGCAGACCCGAATGACATTCGCCCGTTGCCAATGATTACCGTTGACGACCCAGCAATTTCGATGACCATCGGTATCAACACCTCACCTATGGCGGGTCGCGTCAAGGGTGCCAAGGTGACTGCTCGTTTGGTCAAAGACCGTCTAGATAAAGAACTGATCGGTAACGTCTCGATCAAGGTTCTTCCGACCGAGCGCCCTGACGCCTGGGAGGTGCAGGGCCGTGGTGAACTTGCCCTAGCGATTCTCGTAGAGCAGATGCGTCGCGAAGGTTACGAGCTAACCGTTGGCAAGCCGCAGGTAGTTACCAAGCGAATCGACGGCAAACTGCACGAGCCGGTAGAAGATCTGACCATCGATGTTCCAGAAGAGTTCTTGGGTGCGATCACCCAGCTCATGGCAGCCCGCAAGGGTCGCATGAAGAACATGATCAACCACTCAACCGGTTGGGTTCGCATGGAATTCATGATTCCTAGCCGTGGCCTGATTGGTTTCAGAACCGAGTTCTTGACCACCACCAAGGGAACCGGCATTGCCAACGCAATCTCAGCCGGCTACGAACCTTGGGCGGGAGAAATCGTCACCCGAAACAATGGCTCGATGGTTGCCGACCGCGCCGGTGTTGTCACCCCGTTTGCGATGATCGGCCTTCAAGAGCGCGGTTCGTTCTTTGTTGAACCAACCAGTGAGGTTTATGCGGGAATGGTCGTTGGTGAGAACTCTCGCGCCGATGACATGGAGGTCAACATCACCAAAGAGAAGAAGCTCACCAATATGCGAGCAGCCTCTTCAGACGAGTTCCAATCGCTAACCCCGCCTCGCAAACTTTCACTCGAAGAGTGCCTAGAGTTCGCTCGTGAAGACGAGTGCGTTGAGGTTACACCAGAGGCCACCCGCATTCGCAAGGTTGAGCTAGACGCCAACCTGCGCGCTCGTGCGGCGTCGGCTCGCAAGCGTGCAGACGCCAACTAAGTAGAAAAAAAATCCCCCGAGGCATTTAGCTTCGGGGGATTTTTTGTCTCGTTCGATTACTTCGATGTCTTTCGGTAGCCAATCGCGTAGATCAAGCTAACCGGAATGGCGTAGAGAATCCAAACCAGGGCCTCTAGGTTGGTCGGAGTCACTCTGAATGAGATGGTGCCCTTCAGGATGCTGTGCACCACGCCGTCTTTCTCGATGATGCCCGAGACGTCATAGGCGTCAGCGGTCAGGATTGGCAGTGCCTGTTCGAGTGCTGAAAATAGGCCGATCTCTTGCAGTTCGTGCACTCCGTAGGCCAGGATTCCGGCGGCTACTACGATGAGGAAAGCTCCGGTGTATTTGAAGAACGAACTTAGGTTGAACTTGAGCACGCCTCGGTAGATGAGGTAACCCATGACGGTTGCCACGAGAAGACCCAACGTTGCACCCAGAATCGGGTGGGTTTCGTCGCCAGTAGCTTTAGACGCACTCCACAAGAAGACTGCGGTTTCGATGCCCTCGCGAATGACCGCAAAGAAGGCCACACCGACGAGTGTGACGGTGGATGCTTTGAGCGCTTCGTCAATCTTTCCGCGAAGTTCGGCACCGAGGCTCTTTGCCTGCGAGGCCATCCAGAAGATCATCCAAGTGACGAACGCTACCGCCACAATCGACATGGTGCCCGCGATGAGTTCGTTGATGCCATCTGGAGCCTCGGTGACGGCGTAGGTCAGGCCGAAGCCGACCAAAATTGACAAACCAACTGCTGCGCCCACTCCCGTGAATAGCTTCGAAAAATCTTGGCGGCGGCCGATCTTGACCAAATAACCGGCCAAAATACCTACGATTAGTGCGGCTTCGAGGCCTTCACGAAGGCCGATCAAGAAGTTTGCGAGCATTATTTGCGCTTTCTGTCGTTTACTTAGGGTTACCTAACAAACCAAGTTTAGTTAGGGTTACCTAACTTATGCAAGGGGTCTGCAAAAAAATCTTTAGGCGCGCTTATCCGAACGCTCTGGAATATAGTTAGTTCTATGTCCAAACCGTCATTCAAACCGAAGCGCTTGCTTTTGGTACACGCGCACCCAGATGACGAGAGCCTATTCACCGGCCACGTGATAGCGAAGGCGATTAGAGATGGCGCAGACGTAATGGTGCTCACACTAACCCGTGGCGAACGGGGTCGCATGAAACTCGAAGAGCTCAAAGGAATCGAAGGAAACCTTTCGGCTGTTGGTGCTTTCAGGGCCTCGGAACTTAAAAACGCTTTGTCAGAACTCGGAGTAACGCAGCACAAATTTGCTGGCACCCGCGCCTACCTAGACTCAGGTTTCAAGCTGAATCCTTGGGGCAGAGCATCCAAGCCAAATGACTTAGACGAAATGGCGCTGTCGGCTGTCTCTACAGCAGTAATCAGCGAAGACATCTACCAGGTCTTGCTTCAGTTCAGGCCCGACTACCTGGTCACCTACAACCGCAAGGGCGGTTTCGGTCATCCAGATCACAAACGCGCCAACGAGGCATCGGCAATGGCCCTGCGTCGCTATGCCAAAGAGCGCAAGAGCCGCGCCCCTCAGTTCTGGGTCGTTGCCGAGGGTAGAGAGCGTTTCGACGTTGCAATCGGTGACTCCGAAACCGCAGAAATCAAAAAGGCAGCCTTGGCTGCTCACGCTTCACAAATTGCCGTCTTCAAAGAGACCTATTCGATTGTCAGCGGCAAAGAGATTCGTTATGACCGACCCGAGCGCCTGCGCCGGTCATCCATCCGCCCGTTTCAGTGGATCAAGCCGGTGGCACTAGCGCTCTGGGCGTTGCCGCTGGGAGTGCTTCTCACCTCGGTGGGCGCCATGTTGCACACCATTACCGCCGACGACGCCGCATCCACTCCAATTGGCCTCTACGTCGCGTTGGGAATCACGGCGCTTCTGGCTCTTGCACTCAGATTGCTTCGAGAAAGCCGCGGCGCCCTATACCTAATGACCTTGACCTTGGCAGCGTCTTTGCTCTGGCTCAGTGACGAGTCAAACCCAACCGGATTCTCGGTGGCCAAGAATGAACTTGGCACCTGGTGGTTCTACGGCTCGCTCGGTATTTGCGCCGTTGTGATGCTGTTTCCGAGATTGAACACCCGCAGCCTAAAACGCGGAACATCTGGGCACCGCTAGCAGTTATTCAGTGCTGGTCGGTGTTTTAATAGACCTAGTTTTTCGAGAGGAACATTCGTGACTTACGTAATCGCGCTTCCATGCGTTGATGTTAAAGACAAGGCCTGCATCGAGGAGTGCCCTGTTGACTGCATCTATGAGGGTGACCGCATGCTCTACATTCACCCAGACGAGTGTGTCGATTGCGGCGCTTGCGAGCCGGTTTGCCCTGTCGAAGCCATTTATTACGAGGATGACCTGCCGAACCAGTGGGCCGATTACTACAAGGCCAACGTTGAGTTCTTCAGCGAAATCGGTTCTCCCGGAGGGGCGGCAAAGGTCGGCAAGCTCGACACCGACCACGCTGTGATTACCGCGCTTCCGCCACAGGGCGACTAAACGTGTTTGACCGACTCCCCGAATACCCTTGGGAGCAGCTCAAACCATTCGCCGAAAAGGCAAAAGCCGTAGCGGGTGGCCTGGTCGATTTATCGGTCGGATCGCCAGTTGACCCGACCCCCAAGATTATTCGCGCGGCGCTTGAAGCAGCCTCGAACTCACCCGGCTATCCATCCACGGGGGGCTCCAGCGAGTTCAAAACCGCCGTCATCGAATGGTTTGACCGTCGGCGTGGAGTTTCGGGTCTGACCGAGTTGCAGGTCATGCCCAGCATCGGCTCAAAAGAGCTAATCTCGTTTCTTCCGCTGCTACTTGGACTAGGCAAGGGCGACGTAGTCGTGCAGCCTAAGGTTGCCTACACCGCTTATGTTGTGGGCGCGGCATTGGTCGATGCCGAGATCGTGAGCGAAGACGACCCCAAGCTTTGGCCGGCGAACACAAAGTTGATTTGGATTAATAGCCCTGGCAACCCCGATGGTCGAGTCTTGACGGTGAATGAGATGAAAGCGGCTGTTGACCGAGCACGAGAACTCGGTGCCGTTCTAGCCAGCGATGAGTGCTACGCCGAGCTTGGCTGGGACGACTGGTCAGATGTGCTGATTCCTTCGGTCTTAGACCCGCGCGTCTGTGGTTCAGATCACACCAATCTGCTTGCTCTCTATTCGTTGAGCAAGCAGTCAAACATGGCGGGTCACCGAGCAGCTTTTGCTGCAGGAGATGCCAAATTGGTCAAATCTTTGGTGAACATTCGTATGCACGCTGGCTTGAACACGCCTGCACCAGTGCAGCACGCCATAGCTGTTGCGCTTGGAGACTATGAGCACGTTGCGAAAGAAAAAGAAATTTATCGCGCTAGACGCGAGGTGCTTCTGCCGGCCGTGAAAGCCTTCGGATTCGAAGTAACCGACAGCGAAGCCGGGCTCTACATCTGGGCAACATTGGGGGAGGACTGCTGGACCACTGTTTCGCGCATGGCTGAGTTGGGCATCCTCGTTGCTCCCGGCTCACTCTATGGAGCAAGCTCGCTAAACCACGTGAGATTTGCCTTGACCGCCACCGACGAGCGCATTGCCGAGGGCGCTAGACGCCTTCGCGATGCCCTAGGCTTGGAACACCGCTAAACCCTTAGGAGCAACGTTGACCGAACAGGTTAATGCCGACAAAGTCACCTTGAACTACCCAGGTGGTTCTGCAGAATTTCCGATTCTGCCAGCAGTCGACGGCGACGCCGTAATTGATTTTTCAAAGCTAAATGCGGCAACGGGTCTAAACGCCTTCGATCAGGGTTTTGTGAACACCGCATCAACGCGATCGGCGATTACTTATATCGATGGCGACCAAGGCATTCTGCGCTACCGCGGCTACCCAATTGAAGAGTTGGCCGGTAAAAAATCTTTCGTTGAGGTTGCCTACCTCTTGATCTACGGTGAGCTGCCGAACGAAACCGAATTGGCTGAGTTCGACGATCGAATTCGTCGCCACACTCTCATTCACGAAGAGCTGAAAAACCTCTTTCACTCGATGCCGCAAAACGCCCACCCAATGTCGGTGCTGGCCGCCGGCGCCTCGGCTCTATCGACTTTCTACCAGGATTCACTCAACCCACACGACGCCAAGCAGGTAGAGCTTTCGAGCATTCGTATGCTTGCCAAAATGCCGGTTTTGGCTGCCTATTCTTACAAGAACTCGCTTGGCCAGGCGCTGCTTTACCCAGACAACTCGTTGGGCTTCGTTGAGAACTTCTTGCGCATGTGTTTTGGCAACATGGCAGAGCCTTACCTGCAGAACCCAGTGGTTACCAAGGCTCTAGACACCCTGTTTATTTTGCACGCCGACCACGAACAAAACTGTTCGACCTCGACCGTGCGTCTAGTGGGTTCTTCTCAGGCCAACCTTTTTGCTTCGGTTTCAGCCGGTATTTCGGCTCTGTTCGGCCCGCTACACGGCGGTGCAAACGAGGCGGTTCTAGAGATGCTCACCGACATTCGTGATTCGGGCGATTCGGTTCAGCGCTACGTTGAGCGCGTCAAGAACAAAGAAGACGGCATTCGCCTGATGGGCTTTGGTCACCGCGTTTACAAGTCGTTCGACCCTCGCGCCAAGATCGTCAAGGCTACTGCCGACCGCGTGCTCGCAGAGCTTGGTGTGAGCGATCCGCTACTCGACATCGCTAAAGAGCTAGAAGCTGCCGCTCTAGCCGACGATTACTTCGTAGAGCGCAAGCTTTACCCGAACGTCGACTTCTACACGGGCGTGATCTACAAAGCGATGGGATTCCCACCGCGCATGTTCACGGTGCTGTTTGCAATCGGTCGTCTACCGGGCTGGATCGCTCACTGGCGTGAAATGAACCAAGACCCCGCCACCAAGATTGGTCGCCCGCAGCAGCTCTACATTGGCGCCCCAGAGCGTCACATCTAGTCGAGCTCTAGTTCTTCTCGTTTGACAAAAAGTACAGCGTCGTGTCGCCGTACGATTTTTCATCGTCGAGCTTTAGGTAACCGGGAACTCTGAGGTCGCCCGAGCGACTAGAACGCTCAACGATCACCACAGCATCCTCGTTTAGATGCGCCTCAAGCGCTTCGAGGTTTGCGCTCACCTCTTCGTTGCTCACCTCGTATGGCGGGTCGATGAACACGATGTCGAAGCGCGTGGATGCTGAGCCGGCCAGCATCGAAGCCACCGACTTGTTCACAACCTTGGTCTCGGCCTCGAGCCCCTCATCGCTCAGGGCCTTCTGCACCAGGCGGGCGTTCGCCACGCACACAGCCGCAGCCTTGCCGTCTCGCTCAACGAGATGTGCCACGCTAGCGCCTCGGCTAACCGCCTCGAGCCCGAGTGCACCGGTGCCGGCATAAAGGTCTAGAACGTGACTCGACTCGAGCAAATCGCGAGCCTCAAGCCTTGAAAACAGGCTTTCACGAATGCGGTCGGAGGTCGGTCTGGTCACTTTGGCTGGCGAAACGAGTTTTCTCGAGCCCGCGATGCCTCCGATAATTCTTGTCATGTCTAGCATTGAACCATGCTTTTACCTCTTGAGCCGCTAGACCGCGTTTTGGGTGACCGAACCGCTAAGTCTTTTGCGCGCCACCTGGGGCTCAAGACCGTGGCAGATCTTCTCACTCACTTTCCGCGACGCTATTCGTCACGCGGTGAGCTAACTCCGATTGCAGACCTTCCGATAGGTGAGTCGGTTTCGATTGTTGCCGAGATCGTCGATGTGCGTGAGCGACGCATGACCGGCCGCAAAGGCAGCATTCTCGAGGTGCGCATCACCGACGGTAACGGTGTGCTTTCGCTCACTTTTTTCAATCAGGCGTGGCGAGCCCAGACTCTCAAACCGGGGGTTCGCGGTCTCTTCGCTGGCAAGATCGGCGCGTATCAGGGCAAGCTGCAGCTGACACATCCCGATTACGAGCTGTTCACCGAGAAGGTTGACCAGAGCGCTGCCAAGGCTTGGGCCGACCTGCCGATTCCGATCTACCCGGCCGCTTCGGCTGTCACAACGTGGATGCTCGCCCGCGCCATGGGCGTAGTGCTCGACACCCTCGCACCGATCGAAGACGAAGTGCCGATCGAGATAGCGCGAGCCGAAGGATTATTGCCCCTGAACGAGGCCATCGCCAAGATTCACCGACCTGCAGTTGCCCACGACTGGCAACAGGCACGTGACACGCTGCGTTTTCACGAGGCCTTTCTGCTACAGGCCACGCTGCTCAAACGACGCGCCGAAAACTCGCACACGAAGACCACGCCACGAGTTCCAGCTTCGGGAGGCTCGCTCGAGTTATTTGACGCAAACCTGCCATTTTCGCTAACCCGAGGTCAGGTTGAGATCGGGCAACAGATTTTGAGCGATCTTGCGCGCGAGCATCCTATGAATCGACTGCTTCAGGGTGAGGTCGGTTCCGGCAAGACGCTGGTGGCTTTGCGTGCCATGCTGGCCGTTGCCGATTCTGGTGGGCAGTCAGCGCTGATCGCTCCAACCGAGGTTCTGGCGGCTCAGCACTTTGCTTCGATCGAGCGCACTCTTGGGGAAACGCTCGCCAAGTCGTTGGGGCTCACACTGCTCACCGGCCAACAATCGGTGGCCGCTCGAAAGCGCGCTCTGCTGCAAATCGTCAGCGGCAAGGCGCAGCTGATTGTCGGCACCCATGCCCTGATCGCCGACCGAGTCGAGTTCATCGATCTTGGTCTGATCGTGGTCGATGAGCAGCACCGGTTTGGTGTCGAGCAACGCGAGGCGTTGAGACTCAAGGGCAAGTTGCCGCCCCATGTGCTGACCATGACTGCCACTCCGATTCCACGCACCCTGGCAGTCACGGTGTTTGGCGATCTCGATGTCTCAACCCTCACCGAGTTGCCGGCGGGGCGAAAAGAAATCACGAGCCACGTGGTGCAGATCAACCAGAGTGGGCTCGTAGCTCGCGTTTGGTCAAGGGTCGCCGAAGAGGTTGCGGCTGGGCGTCAGGCCTTCGTGGTTTGCCCGCGCATCGACGACAGCGAAGACCAAGCTGACACCGATGCACCGAGCGAAGACTTCGACGAACAGACAGACGAACTTTTAGCTGAAGGCGAGACACCCAAACCGAAACAACCACTTGCGGCAGCCCTCAGCGTCGCTGAGGCGCTCAAACTAAACCCAGCTTTGGCCGGTGTCAAAATCGACGTGTTGCACGGTCGAATGAGCTCCGAGGCGAAGGCCGAGGTCATGGGTCGGTTTAGCGCCAAAGAGATCGACGTGTTGGTTAGCACCACGGTGATCGAAGTGGGTGTGGATGTTCCGAACGCAACAGTAATGGTTGTTCTCGATGCCGATCGCTTCGGCATCTCACAGTTGCACCAGTTGCGCGGCCGTGTCGGGCGAGGTGGCTTGCCGGGGCTCTGTCTTCTGCTCACCACTGCAGAGCCGGGCACCATTGCCCTAGAACGTCTAACGGCTGTGGCATCGACCACCGACGGTTTCAAACTCAGTGAGGTAGACCTCGAGCTTCGCCGCGAGGGCGACGTATTGGGTAAAACCCAGTCGGGTGGGCGTTCTTCGCTCAAACTGCTGAGTGTGGTTCGAGACGCTCAGCTAATCGGCCACGCACGCGACCTCGCGGCCACTTTGTTCGACGGTGACCCTACTCTAGAAAGGCACCCGATTCTCGCGGGTGCACTCGAGCGCATCGATCGAGCTGCTCAAGAGAATCTGTCTAAGACCTAGCGGTAACCTAGTCTCATGTCAAAAATCGCCGTCTACCCAGGTTCATTCGACCCGTTTACCGTAGGGCACCTCGACATCGCCGAGCGAGCCAGTGCGCTTTTCGATGAGCTAATCGTGGCAGTAGTTCACAACCCGAACAAGACGCCGATGTTTTCGCTAGTTGAGCGCGTCGAGTTGGTTGAACGTTCGCTGAGCGAGGCCGGTTTGTCGAACATCCGAGTAGTTGCACTTGAATCAGGTCTCTTAGTTGATTTGTGCGCGGATGTTGAGGCCGACGTCATCGTCAAGGGTGCTCGCAGTGCTACCGATGTTGATTTTGAGTTGCCAATGGCTCAAATCAATCGTGAGCTTTCGGGCATCGAAACCGTGATTCTGGTTTCAGCACCTGAGTTGTCTCACATTTCGTCATCACTCGTGCGTCAGGTTGCGCAAAACGGGGGAGACGTGAGCAAGTTTGTGCCAAAGGCCGTTTTGAAAATAACGAATAAGAGATCGAACTAATAATGAGTGACACGCTAAAGATTCCTGTGCACGATTTGGTAAACAAACCCGGCACGATGCGAGAGAAGCAGCTCGATGTTGTCATCGACGAACCGATGGCAAACTTCGCAATCGGCATTCCCGCAGGTTCTACCATCGAGATTGATGCCCGTTTCGAATCGGTTCACGAGGGCATTTTGGTCACCGGCGACGCATTTGCCACCGCTTCGGGAGAGTGCAGCCGATGCCTCGACCCGATTGATTCGGCGGTTGAGGTGGAATTTCAGGAGCTTTTCGCCTATTCTGGAACAAGCGAAGATGACTTCGTAGTCGAAAACGAGTTAATCGATCTCGACCAGGTCATCAGAGACGCGGTAGTTTTGTCTCTTCCGTTCCAACCCGTTTGTAGTTCAGACTGTAAAGGTTTGTGCGTAACGTGTGGCGCGAAGTTGGCTGACGACCCGCAACATGCTCATGAAGCCCCGGTAGACCCGAGGTGGAATGCGCTTTCAAACTTGAAGGAAGATTAGAGATGCCAGTACCTAAAAGACGCCTCTCCCGCAGCCGCACTCACGCACGCCGTTCGCAGTGGAAGGCCGCCGAGGTCACCCTAGTCAAGACCGTTGTGAACGGTAAGACCGTCTACAGCATGCCTCACCGCGCCAAGGTAGTCGAGGACTCAACGGGCAACGCCCTGTTCCTTGAGTACAAGGGCCGCAAGGTCGCAGACGCCTAAAGACTTTTGAGTCACGGGCTTGATCTTCTCGTCGAGCGCCTCGGCGTTTCGATTAGTCAAGACCTACTGACCCAAGCACTGACTCATCGTTCTCACTCGTATGAGAACGGCAACCAACCCAACAACGAACGCCTAGAGTTTCTGGGCGATTCGGTGTTGGGTTTTGTTGTTACTGCCGAACTTTTCAACCGATTCGGCGAATTCCAAGAGGGTGAATTGTCAACCCTCAAAAACTCGGTAGTTTCTGCAAAGGCTCTGGCTGAAGTAGCTGCCTCGATCGATCTCGGTGCCTTTTTGCTGCTTGGCAAGGGCGAAGAAAAAACCGGTGGTCGTGAAAAGGGCAACCTGCTAGCCGATGCGTTCGAAGCGATTCTCGGCGCGACCTACCTAGAGCACGGCCTAGGGGCAGCAACCGCTCTGGTAGAGCGGTTCGTGTTTCCGCTGCTTGAAAATCACGCCGAGCTTCTGCTGAACAGCGAACCAAAGACGAAGCTTCAAGAACTCGCCCAAGCTCGCTCGCTTTCGGCTCCGGTCTATGAATCAACGCACACCGGCCCCGACCACGATCGCACCTTCAGTGCGACAGTCACCGTCGGTGAAGTTGTCGCAACCGGTCAGGCCAGGGGTCGCAAGGCTGCAGAATCTGAGGCCGCCATCGCCGCCATCAAGGCTCTCGGAGGCTACTAATGCCCGAGTTACCCGAAGTCGAAACTGTTCGACTGGGCCTTTCACAATACATCATCGGGGCGAGCATCCGAGCAATCGAAGTTCTCGACGAGCGAAGCCTAAAGCGGCACCTGCCTGGGCCACTCGATTTTGTAACCGCACTTGCCGGGGCGAAGGTGTTGGCCGTGGTTCGTCGCGGCAAATTTCTGTGGATGCCGCTTCAGTTGGCAGGCAAAGACTCGATCGATTTTGCCCTGGTGGGGCACCTCGGTATGAGTGGGCAAATGCTGATTCGTGATGTTGCCAGTGAGCCAGACAAACTAACCCGAGTGATCATTTATCTTGAAGGTGTCGACGGGTCACAGTTCGAGTTTCGTTTTGTCGACCAGAGAATCTTTGGTTCGCTACAAATCGACGATCTCGTAGCTACGCCAGATGGCGGCCAGGGAGGCTACAGCGATAGCCAACTGCGTCGCTCCGAGTGGTCGCACAAGATTCCGCGCTCGGCAGCTCACATTTCTCGCGACCCACTAGATCAAGAGTTCGATCTCGGTTCAGTTATCAAGCGGATGCGCGGCAAAAACTCCGGCATCAAGCGCGTGCTGCTCGACCAAGGTGTGGTCAGCGGCATCGGAAACATTTATGCCGATGAAGCGCTATGGGCAGCGCAACTGCACTACGACCGGCCGGCTAGAGACATTTCGCGCTCAAAGCTCGAGCTCTTGATGGGCGAGGTGCAGGGCATCCTGGCTCGCGCAGTAGAGGCCGGCGGAACCAGTTTCGACGAGCAATACAAAAACGTGAACGGTGAGTCTGGCTATTTTGAGGTGTCGCTAAACGCCTACGGTCAAACCAATAAGCCGTGTAACCGTTGCGGCACGGCAATCAGGCGAGATTCGTGGATGAACCGCGGCTCGCATTTCTGCCCAAAGTGTCAAAAACTCACCCGCTAAATGGGGTAATTTTGTCTGACGGCATTCGCCGTTCATTTAAACGTTGCATAGGTGGGTGAAGCTTGTATCTCAAGAGCCTGACCCTCAAGGGCTTTAAGTCGTTCGCGCAGTCGACCACCTTCAATTTCGAGCCTGGCGTGACCGCCGTAGTCGGTCCTAACGGCTCGGGAAAATCCAACGTTGTAGACGCCCTCGCCTGGGTAATGGGTGAGCAGGGCGCAAAGACTCTTCGCGGCGGCAAGATGGAAGACGTAATTTTCGCCGGTACCAGCACCAAGGGGCCACTCGGCCGCGCCGAAGTGTTTTTGACGATTGATAACTCAGATGGCGCGCTGCCAATCGACTACAGCGAAGTGACCATCAGTCGCACACTGTTTCGCAACGGTGGCAGTGAATACGCAATCAACGGGGATGCTTGCCGACTGTTAGACGTGCAAGAACTGTTGAGCGACTCAGGTTTGGGTCGCGAGATGCACGTGATTGTCGGCCAGGGTCAGCTAGACGGAATCTTGAAGGCTTCACCCGAGGAACGCCGCGGATTCATCGAAGAAGCCGCCGGTATTCTCAAGCACCGCCGCCGCAAAGAAAAAACTCAGCGCAAGCTCGAGGCAATGCAGGCCAACCTCACTCGCCTAAACGACCTTGCCGGTGAAGTGCGTCGCCAACTAAAGCCACTTGGCCAGCAGGCCGAGGTTGCCCGTCAGGCAGCCGGGATCGCATCGGTGGTTCGCGACGCCAAAGCCCGTTTGCTTGCTGACGACATTGCAGCCCTGCACAACGCTCTCGAAGAAACCGCCAAGAGTGAAGCCGACCGCAAGGCCGAGCGAAACATTTTGCAAGAGCTACTAGCCGAGAACACCGCACGCCTGCACTCGTTAGAGGCAGCACAGGTTTCACCAGAGCTCGATGAAGCGCGCCAACTCGTGTTCGAATACGACTCGGTAACCGAACGACTTCGCTCACTGCTCTCGATGGCTAACCAGCGCGTTGCGTTGCTGAGCGCTCAGTCAGAGAATGCAGCCGCCCAGGTAGATCCAGCTCAGATTGCCCGCGATGCCGAGAACGCCGCGGCCGAAGCCGTGCGATTGGCCGCCGCCGTCGAGACACTCAAGGGTGCGCTCGCCGAAGCCGAGAAGACCCGCAACATTGCTCGCGATGCACTCGAGAAGTTCGACAACCAAGCAGCAGAGCAGACCGCCCTGATCTCACAGTTCGACCTCGAGAAATCACGTTTGGCGAATGAGTCGAGTGTGGCCGAGAGTCGCTTGGCGAGCATCCGTGAAGAATTGGCCCGTCACAAGGCAGCACTCGTTGAGGCGCAAAGCCGCCTCGATGCAAGCACCGCCGAATATTCGACCCTAGAAGCCCAGCTTCAGGCCGAGGGTGGCAAGGGTGACAGCAATCTTGAGCAGAGCTACGAGGCAGCGCAGAAGGCTGTTGCTGACGCCACTGCCAAGATTGAGCAACTTCGTGACGTCATTCACCAGGCAGAGCGTGAACGCGATTCACTTTCGGCTAAGCGCTCGGCCCTGAACCTCACACTCGACCAGAAAGATGGTGCCTCGTCGGTTACCTCTTCGTCGCTGAGAGGTATTCGCGGGCTAGTTGCCTCGCACATGAAGGTAACCGCCGGCTTTGAAGCCGCAGTCGCAGCAGCACTAGGTTCACTAGCGGATGCTGTGGTTGCCGACACCCGTGAAGACGGCCTTGCCGCAATCGAGCACCTAAAGAACAACGACGGTGGCCGTGTCGAACTGATCATTGCCGATGTCGATGGCAAAGTTGCCGCCGCCAAGAGCGCAGGCGTAACTGGCGTTCGAGCCGCTACCGACGTCGTGCAGGCTCCGACCGGCATTCTTGCCCTTCTGGCCGACATTTTGATTGTCGATGACATTGACGCGGCACGTGCCCTGTACGCCAAAGATGCGACCAGCGTCAAACAGACTCTGATCACACTCGAAGGTGACGTGCTAACCGCCAGCGTTATTCGCGGTGGTAGCCAGAGTAAGCCTTCGAAACTGCAGCTCGTAGCGGAGCGCGATGCAGCCGAGGCGCGTCTGGCTGAGGTGAACGAGCAAATTGAAACGGCTCGCGGTGAGCTGGCACAGGCACGTTCGACCGAAGAGGCCGCAAAAGCCTCGGCCAAGGCAGCGCTTGCGGCGCTAAACGAACATGATGCAACCCTTGCCTCGAATGCCGAAAAACTTGGCCGCCTGCGCGTTCAGGTTGAGGCTCGCCAGGGTGAAGTAGACCGTCTTGCAACGGTTGCCACTGCAGCCGAGCAGGGCATCGAGGCGGCGGAGTTAGCGCTTAATCAAGCCAAGGCGGCCCACGACACCTTCGCTGCCAGCGAGCGCCCTACCGTCGATGTTTCTGACCGTCAAAGCCTCGTCGAAGCTCTCGAAAATGAACGCCAAAAAGAACTGGATGTTCGTGTCGACCTCGGCGCAGCGGTTGAGCGACTTCGAGTTGAGCAAGAGCGCGCCGAAACTCTGAAGGCTCAGGTTGGCGAAGCCACCGCCGCTATCGAGCGCGCGCAGGTAGCCGCAGCAGCCCAGGCCAAGGCTCTAGAAAACTCGCGCAAGGTTCTCGACGTGCTACCAGCCGTCATGGACGCCGTAGCCACAAAAGCTGCCGAAGCCAAGGTGAAGCTCACTAACCTCGATTCCGCTCGTCAAAACCAATTCAGCGAGTTGATTCGTCTTCGCGGTGAAGTTGCTGAGACCCAGATGAAGCTAAGTGCCTTGACCGAAAGTGTTCACGACATCGAGCTTGCCAACCACGAAAAGCGTTTGAACTTGGCAAATCTTGTTGGCAAAGCGCACGACGAGCTTGGCCTCGAGCAGTCTGTGCTGCTTGCCGAGTATGGTCCAGACCAAATGGTGCCGTCAGACATTGATGGCGAACCGGCCACCGCCTACGCGCGTGACGAGCAGCTCAAGCGACTCCGCGACGCAGAACGCGTGCTCGAGCGTTTGGGTCGAGTAAACCCACTCGCACTCGAAGAATTCGCTGCCCTTGAACAGCGTCACAAGTTCTTGACCGAGCAACTCGAAGACCTAACTCAGACTCGAAAAGACTTGCTTCAGATCATCGACGACCTCGACGACAAGATGAAGCACATTTTCGAAGATGCCTTCAACGACACCAGGCAGGCTTTCGAGCAGGTTTTCCCGGTTCTCTTCCCTGGCGGTACCGGCTCGATTTTCTTGACCGACCCAGAGAACCTACTGACCACCGGTATCGAAGTCACCGTCAAGCCGGTTGGAAAGCGTATCGAGCGGCTCTCACTTCTCTCGGGCGGTGAACGTTCGCTCGCAGCCGTTGCCCTGCTAATCGCGATATTTAAGGCGCGCCCTTCGCCCTTCTACGTCATGGATGAAGTTGAAGCCGCCCTTGACGATTCAAACCTGGGTCGACTCCTAGAAATTTTTAAAGATTTACGCGAAAGCTCGCAACTAATCATCGTCACCCACCAAAAGCGCACCATGGAGATTGCCGATGCTCTCTACGGTGTCTCGATGCGTCAAGACGGAGTTTCTGCCGTCGTTGGACAACGATTTGAAAAAGAGACGGCCTAATGGGTTTCCTTTTCTGGCGCAAAAAGAAAGACAAGGATGCTCCGAAGGAGCAGCCGGTCGAGGTAGTCGAAGCGCCCGAGGTGCTTTCTGAGCCCGCAGTCGAAACGTCTGTCGAGATATTCGAAGTTCCAGTTGTTGAGGCCGTTGTCGAGGCTGCGCCTGAGCCAGAACCTGAACCTGAGCCAGTTGTTGAGGACGCGCCAGAACCTGAACCCCAATCGGAGCCTGAGCCAGAACCTGAACCTGAGCCAGTTGTTGAGGACGCGCCAGAACCGGTCGTTGAGGTCGAGCCTGAGCCCGAGCCAACTCATGAGTCAGAACCTGAAACTGAGCCAGTTGTTGAAGTCGCGCCTGAACCGGTGCTCGAGGCCGTCGAACTCCCCAAACGTTCGTTCATCAAGGGCATCAAAAGCCTTTTCACCCGCATCAAATTCGACCCTGAGAACCTGGATGAGCTCGAAGACGTTCTTATTCAGGCCGACTTTGGAGTGGCCGCCGCCGAGCGCATCGTTGAGGGCGTCAAGAGCCGCGCCAAGAAACAGGGTGCCAAGAGCGAAGCCGAGCTCAAGCAGATTTTGCAAGACCTAATCGCAGAGAACCTCGAGCGCGACGACAAGGCCCTAAACCTCAGCAGTCAAAAACTGCCTTATGTGATTCTTGTCGTCGGCGTCAACGGCGTTGGCAAGACGACCACCATCGGCAAGCTTGCCAAGTGGCTCAAAGAAGGCGACTGGGATGTCGTAATCGCAGCTGCCGACACATTCCGTGCAGCGGCTGTCGACCAGAGTGCCACCTGGGCCGATCGTGCGGGTGCGTCCCTCATTCGACCAAAAACCGAAGGGCAAGACCCAGCATCCGTGGCATTTGAAGCCACCGAAATCGCGCTTCGTGACCAGGCCGACATTTTGATCATAGACACAGCCGGACGCCTTCAGAACAAGGTCGACCTGATGAATGAGCTCGACAAGATTCGTCGAGTCGTCGAGAAACAGGCGGTGATTGCCGAAGTGCTATTGGTCATTGACGCAACCACCGGGCAAAACGGCATGGTCCAAGCCAAAGC
>JACCDM011000169.1_pt1 | contig 24689 bp, 21 predicted proteins | sample 7445851 | NCBI WGS metagenome assembly JACCDM01 (sample SAMN15323438, study PRJNA562643) | freshwater metagenome | isolation source: river surface water | place: USA:Blue River Watershed | collected 2017-08-16
CAAGGTGAGCGCGGGAGTCCCGGACAGGAAGCCGATGAGGCTCTCCGCCTGCGCCCGGCGTCGGCGCACGTCGGCCCGGGCCGCGACCGCGGACGCGAGGGCCTCCTCGGCCGCCGCGACTTCCGCGGGGCCGGCCGAGCCGACGGCGACACGACGCTTCACCAGCCCGGCCTCCTCGGTGCGCACGGCCACGAGCTCATCGGAGGCGGCCGCGGACTCGTCCGCGGCACGCAGGGCGGCGTAAGCCCGCACGACGGACGCCGCCAGGGTGAGACGCACGCTCTCCGCCGCGTCCTCGGTGGCGAGAAGCTGCGCGCGCGCGGCCTCCTCGGAACGCCGCACGCGGCCCCAGAAATCGAGTTCGAAGGCGGTCGAGAGGCCGGCGCGGTAGGAACGCCGGCTGCGCGTGAAGCTGGAGTTGATCGGCAGGAAGCTGCCCTGGCTGATGCGGCTGCCCACGTCGGAACCGGTCGCGTTGAGCTGGGGATAGGTCGCGGCCTCGACCTCCTCGAACTGGGCGCCGGCCTGCTCGACGCGGGCCACGGCGGCGCGAAGGTCGGCGTTGGCGCGGAAGGCGGATTCGACCAGGCGGTCGAGCTCGGGATCACGGAAGGACTTCCACCAGTCGACGCGGAGCGCCGCGCCCTTGGCGGAAGCCCCGGGGAAGGCGGCGGGGACGGCGGCGTCGGGACGGACGTAGTCCGGCCCCACCGCGCAGCCGGTGAGGAGCGCGACCAGCAGGCAGAGCGGCCTCACGACACGGCCTCCCTCCGCTCCTTCCTGCCCGAGAGCAGGTGGAAGAACCAGGGGATGAAGAGCGTGGCCACGAAGGTGTCCACGATCATGCCGCCCATCACGCCGGTGCCCATCGAGCGCCGCGCGGCCGCGCCCGCGCCCATCGCGAAGGCGAGCGGCACGACCCCGAGCACGAAGGCGAGCGAAGTCATGACGAGCGGGCGGATGCGGATGCGCGCGGCCTCGACCGCGGCCTCCGCCGCGGAACGGCCGGCCCGGCGGGCCGACTCGGCGAACTCCACGATGAGGATCGCGTTCTTGGCCGCCAGGCCGATGAGGGTGACGAGCCCGATCTGGAAGTAGATGTCATTGGGCATCCCGCGGACGGCCACGGCCGCCAGCGCGCCCAGCAGCGCGAAGGGCACGGTGAGCAGCACGCCGAGGGGCAGCGCCACGTCCTCGTACAGCGCCGCCAGGATCAGGAACACCATCAGCAGGGCCAGCAGGAAGGCCGGCAGGGCGGACGTCGCGGCCCGCTTCTCCTGCAAGGCCTGGGCGGTCCAGTCCACTTCGTAGCCGAGCGGGAGCACCTCCTCGGCCACCGACTCCACGGCGGAGATCGCCGTGCCGGAGCTCACGCCGGGCGCGGCGGTCCCGATCATGCGGGCGGCGAGGAAGCCGTTGTGACGCTCCAGCTGCTCGGGGCCGGCCTGGGGACGGAAACGGACGAAGGTCGAGACCGGCACCATCTCGCCGTTCGCGGCACGGACGTGGACGCGGCCCGCGGCGGCGACGTCCATGCGGTCGCCCGCCTCCGACTGCACGAGCACGCGGTAGGTGCGGCCGGAAAGGGTGAAGTCATTCGCGTAGACCACGCCGACGGTGGCCTGCAGGGCCTCATGGATCTCGGGCAGGCCGACGCCGAGCGCCGCCGCGCGCACCTCGTCGACCTCGGCGAGCACCTGGGGCACGGAGGGCCGGAGGAACACGCGCAGGCCGGTGAGCTCAGGACGGGCGCGCAGCGCCGACTCCAGCCGCTCCACGGTGGCGAAAAGCCGCGCCGGGTCGTCGTCCTCCTTGGCCAGGAGGTAGAACTCGAAGCCGCCGGCGGTGCCGATGCCGCGGATGGCGGGAGGATTGACCACGAGGCACATGCCGTCGGGCTGGGAAGTGCCGATGACGTTGAGGGCGCGCGCGAACTCGTCACCGCCCGCCTTGCGGTCGCCGAAATCCTTGAGCGGAAGGAAGATGGTCCCGGAATTGGGGCGCTCGCCGCCGCCGAGCAGGTCGAAACCGCTGATGGCGAAGGTGTGACGCACCGCCGGGTCGCCTTGCGGCTGGACCCGGAGGATCGGCGTGACGCGGTCCATGAAGGCGCGGGTGCGGCCGATGCTCGCGCCGTCGGGCAGCTGCACCATGGCCAGCAGGTATCCCTGGTCCTCCGAGGGCAGGAAGCCGCGCGGGACGCGGAGCAGCAGCGCCGCGTTGGCGGCGAGCACGGTCAGGAAGAGCGCGGCGGCCGTGCGGGGCCGGATGAGCAGCCAGCGGACGGCGGCGCCGTGCCAGCGGGCCACCCGCTCGAACCCGCGGCCGAAGGAAGCCACGAGGCGCGCCATGAGTCCGTCGGCGCCATGGGCGTCCGGCCGGAGCAGCAGCACGCACAGGGTGGGCGTCAGGGTCAGCGCCACGAAGCCCGAGATGACCACCGAGATCGAGACCGTCACCGCGAACTGGCGGTAGAGGGCGCCCGCGATGCCGCCGAGGAAGGCGACCGGCAGGAAGACGCAGACGAGGACGCACACGATCGCGACGACCGCGCCGGCGACCTCACGCACCGACTCGCGCGCCGCCTCGAAGGGCGATAGCCCGCGCTCGCGCATCAGGCGCTCCGTGTTCTCAAGCACGACGATGGCGTCGTCGACGACGATGCCGATCGCGATCACCATCGCGAAGAGGGTCAGGATGTTGATGCCGAAGCCGAAGGCCCAGAGGCCGGCGCAGGCGCCCACGAGCGAGACGGGCACCGCGATCATCGGGATGAGCGTCGCGCGCCAGGAGCCGAGGAACAGGAAGACGACGGCCGCCACCAGGAACGCCGCCTCGAGGACGGTGCTCTTCACGGCGCCGATGGCCGAACGGACGAAACGGGTGGTGTCGAAGGGGATCTCGTAACGCACGTCGGGCGGGAAGCGCCGGGCGAGCTCGTCCATGCGGGCGCGGATGCGGTCCGCGGTCTCCAGCGCGTTGGCGCCGGTCTGCAGGAAGATGCGGATGCCGGCCACGGGCATGCCGTCGAGCTTGCTGACCTGCTCGTAGCTCTGGGAGCCCAGCTCCACGCGCGCGACGTCGCGCAGCCGCAGGGCGCCGCCCGCCGCGCCGGCGCGGATGACGATGTCGCCGAACTGCTCGGGGGTCGCGAGGCGGCCGCGGGAGACGATCGGCACCACGAAGGCGGTGTCGACGGACGGCTCCTGGCCCAGACGGCCCACGGAATACTGGGTGTTCGTGGACCGCACGGCCCGCACGACGTCGGCGGTGGTCACGCCCAGCGCGGCCATCCGGTCGGGCCTCAGCCAGACGCGCATCGCGTAGTCGCGGGCGCCGAAGACGCCGCAGTCGCCGACGCCGGGAATGCGCTTGAGCTCCTCGGCCACGGTGGAGGAGGCGTAGTTGCTGAGGAAGACGGAGTCGTGCGTCGACCCCGGGGAGAGGATCGAGACCGACATCAGCACGTCGTTGGACCGCTTCTTGGTGATCACGCCCAGGCGGCGGACTTCCTCGGGCAGACGCGGCTCGGCCAGCTTCACGCGGTTGGCGACGAGGATCGTCGCCATGTCGGGATCGGTCCCGCTCTCGAAGATGACCGAGATGCTCAGCGTGCCGTTGGAGGAGGAGTTCGAGGAGTAATAGAGCAGGCCCTCGACGCCGTTGATCTCCTCCTCGAGCGGCGCGGCGACGTTCTTGACCAGGGCGTCGGGCGAGGCGCCGGGATAGCTCGCGACCACGGTGACGGTGGGCGGGGCGATCTGCGGATACTGGGAAAGCGGCAGCTGGGTGAAGGCCAGGCCTCCGATCATCAGGATGATGATCGAGAGGACGCCGGAGAAGACCGGGCGGCGGATGAAGAAGTCCCAGCCCATCTGCTCAGCGAGGAAGGACGGCGACCTTGGCGCCGGACCTCAGCTTCTGGAGCTGGTCGAGGATCACCCGGTCTCCGGCCTTCAGCCCGGACAGCACGGCGACCCGGTCGCCCTGGGCGTCGCCCAGCGTGACCAGACGGGTCTCGACCTGGTCCCCGGCTCCCGCGACGAAGACCGCCCTGCCCTGCGGGGTCTGGACCAGCGCGGTCTGGGGAATGAGGAAGGCGGGCGCGGGGCGGCCGGTCACGCGGGCGCGCACGAACTGTCCGGCCATGAGGCCGCCGCGCGCGTTGTCGAAACGCGCCCGGAGCTGGACGTTGCCCAGCCGTGAATCCACCTCGGGGGACGAGAAGTCCACCCTGCCGGACACGGCGTGCGTGCGGCCGTCCGCCAGGACGAGCGTCACCTCGGCGCCGCTGGCGCCCGCCGCGTTGCCGCCGAAGAGGCGCGCGTGGTCGGCCTCGGGTATCCCGAAACGGACCCAGACCTCGTCGACGCTCACGACGGTGGTGAGGAGGCCGTCCGGACCCGCGGGATTCACCAGCGTGCCCTCGGTGCGCAGTCGGCGGCCCGCCACGCCGTCGACGGGCGAACGCACCTCGCAGTAGCCGAGGTCGAGCTCGGCCAGACGCAGCCGCGCGGCCGCCGCGCCATGCGCGGCGACGGCGGCGTCGCGGGCGGCCACGGCGTCCAGACGATCCTTTTCACTGGCGGCCTTCTGGGCGAAAAGCTTCTCCTGACGGGCGGCCTCGGCGGAAGCCTGGGCGGCGCGGGCGGACTCCTGGCGGAGCTGGGCCTGGGCCAGCGCCACGGCGGCGCGGTAAGGATCGGCATCGATGCGGAAAAGGACGTCTCCGGCCTTCACGCGGGCGCCCTCACGGTAGTCGACGGACTGCAGGATGCCGGTGACGCGCGCGCGGACCTCGACCTCGCGCACGCCCTCCACCTGGCCCGGAGCCAGCGCCGTCTGGGCGACGGGCGACTCCACGGCCGACAGGACGTTCACGCGGAGGACCGGAGGGGCGGGCGGCGCGCCCTCGGGACCGCAGCCGGCCAGGGCGAGCGCCAGCAGCGCCCACGCCGAAAAAGCGGCGCTTGATTTACATACATCCATGTATGTATAACTAGGGGACCCGAGATGGCCCGCAAGACCAAAGCCGAAGCGGCACGGACCCGCGAACGCATCGTGACCTGCGCCAGACGGGTCTTCGCCCGCACCGGAGTGAACGTGGCCTCGCTCGAGGAGGTCGCCCGGGAGGCGGGGGTGACGCGGGGCGCGGTGTACTGGCATTTCCGTGACAAGGCCGACCTTTTCATGGCGGTCAGGGCCCAGACCGGCCCCCTGCTCCGCCTGGAACCGCCCGGCCGGAACGACCCGCTGGCGGCGCTCGAGGCGGGCCTGCTCCGGGCGATGGACCGGCTCGCGGAAGACGAGGCGGCCCGGGACACCTACGAGGTCATGCTCTGGCGCTGCGAATACGTCGGGGACTTCGCCCGGGTGCGGCGCGACCTCATGGACGCAGGGGAGACTTTCCTGAGCCAGACGGAGGCGATCTACCGGGAGGCGGCGCGACGGGGATCTCTCGCCCGGGACTGCGATCCCGCCCTCGCCGCCCTGGAGACGTTCTGCCTGTACGCGGGAATGCTCAAGGTATGGCTGGCCGACACTTCCAGCCGGGCGCTGCGACGCCGCACGGAGGCGCTGATCCGGAGCCATGTGGCCTCGCGCCGGAGGAGCGCGGTTGCTTCCGCCCGGCGGCCCCGCAGGATGAAGCCATGAACAGGCGACTTTTGCCCGCCCTCCTGATCGCGGCGGCCGCCGCGGCGGCGGAGAAGCCGCCGTCGGAACCCGCGTCACTGCCGATCCTCTACGACCAGCCGGGAGACCGCTTCATCCTCCGCGTCGACAACCGGCGCTACCAGATGCACAAGGACCTGCGCCCGCTGGTCGCGGACCTGATGGCGACGGCGAACTACCCCCGCACCAAGCTCGCCCACGAGGAACTGGTCGCGGCGGCGGCCGAAATGGACAAGGTGCTCGAAAGGGCCGCGGCGGCCCGACGCGACGCCGAGAGGGACGCCGCCCGGAGCCGCCGGCTGGCCGACACGGTCGAATCGCTCAACCGTCAGATCGCGCTGCTGCGGGTCCAGCAGCCGGTCGACTTCAACGCCATCGCGGTGCTGCTGAACCAGATCGCGGTCGAGACCGAATCGCTCCGCCGCGCCCAGCAGCAGGAGGACAAGTCCCGCGGACGGGCCGAAGCGGCGGACCGCGCGACGGATCCGGCCCGGCAAAGGGCCGACAAGGCGCGGGAGGCCTACGCCAAGGCCCTCGAGGATTACGAACGTCCGCTGTCCCGCATCCGCGCGATGGCGATGGCGAACGGGTCGCCGCTCTGAAGTGATTCGGCTCGCTCCGGGGACGCGCCGGAGACAGCCTGCGGCACCCCCATGAGCCCCAGACTGCTGACCTGCGCCGCCGCCCTGCTCGCCGCCGCCCTGGCGCCGGCCCAACAGAAGAAGGAGGCCGCCCCGAAGACGCCCCCGCGCGCCGCCGACCGCTACGCCGTCCGGCCGGACGAGAAGGTCGCCTGGCATGACGTCCGCGCGACGGACCTCGAGGGCCGCGCCTTCCCGGAGGCCGAACGCAAGGGCTACTTCGACCGCCTGCCCGCCGAGGCCGACGGCAAGGTCACGCCCGCGGTATGGAGCCTCAGCCGTGACAGCGCCGGCATGATGTTCCGCTTCCGCACCGACGCCACGACGATCTACGCCCATTACAAGGTGACGAAGCCGCTCCTCGCGATGCCGCACATGCCCGCGACCGGCGTGAGCGGGCTCGACCTCTACGCGCGTGACGCGGAAGGCCGCTGGCGCTGGGTGCAGGTGACGCGCCCGGGCGCGCAGGAGATGAAGGTGCGCGTGGCCGAAGGCCTTGACGCCGGCGAACGCGAATACGCGATCTACCTGCCGCTCTACAACGGCGTGGAATTCCTGAACGTGGGCGTGCCGGAGGGCAGCAAGTTCGAAGGACTGAAGCCGCGCGCCCGTCCGGTCGTCTTCTACGGGACCTCGATCACGCACGGGGCCTGCGCCAGCCGGCCCGGCATGGTGCACACCGCGATCCTGGGACGCCGGCTGGACGCGCCGGTGGTGAACCTCGGCTTCTCCGGCAACGGACGCATGGACAAGGCCGTCGGCGACTTCCTCGTGCGCATCGACGCCGCGGCCTACGTCATCGACTGCCTGCCGAACATGGGGCCGAAGGACGTCACGGAGAAGTGCGTGCCGCTGGTCAAGCAGCTCCGCGCCGCCCGGCCCGCGACGCCGATCATCCTGGTCGAGGACCGCCGCAACACCGACTCCTGGATCATCGCCTCGCGCCGCAAGCACCATGACGACAACCACGCCGCGCTCAAGGCCGCCTACGAACAGCTCGTGAAGGAAGGCGTCCGGGGCCTGTCCTACGTGCCGGGCGACCGTCTCTACGGCGACGACGCCGAGGGCGCGACGGACGGCTCGCACGCCAGCGACCTGGGCTTCCACCGGCAGGCCGACGTCTTCGAGCCCTTCCTGCGCGCGGCCCTCGGGCGCTGAAAAGGGCCATGCAGCGCAGCTTCCGCCACTACGACCTCATCCTCGGCGGCTTCGTCGCGGTGCTGCTCTGCTCGAACCTGATCGGGCCGGCCAAGGTCGTGCAGCTCGACCTGCCGCTGCTCGGTCCGACCGACTTCGGCGCGGGCAACATCTTCTTCCCGCTGTCCTACATCTTCGGCGACATCCTCACCGAAGTCTACGGCTACGCCCTCGCGCGCCGCGTGATCTGGTCGGGCTTCGCCGCCATGGCCTTCGCGACGGTGATGACCTGGGTGGTGCTCGCGATGCCCGCGAGCCCCGACGAGCCTTTCAGCGCGCAGCTGCAGCCGGCGCTGGTCATCTGCTTCGGCGGGGGCTGGCGCATCGCGCTCGGCTCGATCCTCGCGTTCTGCGTGGGCGACTTCGTCAACTCCTACGTGCTGGCCAAGATGAAGGTCATGACGCAGGGCCGCCACGCCTGGATGCGCTTCATCGGCTCGACCGTCGTGGGCCAGGGCGTGGACAGCCTGATCTTCTACCCGCTGGCCTTCCTCGGCATCTGGTCGACGTCCACCCTGCTGGCGGTGATGGCCGCGAACTGGGGCTTCAAGGTGCTGGTGGAGGCGGTCATGACGCCGGTCACCTACTTGATCTGCGAGCGCCTCAAGCGTTCGGAAGGCGTGGACGCCTTCGACGACCGCACGGACTTCAACCCGTTCTCACTGAAGCGCTGACGGGCCGTGCCCCGGGCAGGACTCGAACCTGCACGCCTTGCGGCAAGGGATTTTAAGTCCCGTATGTCTGCCATTCCATCACCGGGGCCGGCAGGAAGAATCCTGCCCGCCGGACATCCGCTGGCAACCTGGTAAAGCGGCCGCGTTGTCCTTGCGCCCGGAGGCAAAGCGGTCTTCCTTCCGCGCATGGATCGCTTAGCCCAGACGTTCGCGCGCTGCAAGGCCGAGGGCCGGCCGGCCTTCGTCAGCTACGTCTGCGCCGGAGACCCCGACCTGGAGACCTCCCGCGCGGTGCTGCTCTCGCTCGCCCGCAACGGCGCCGACGTGCTCGAGGTCGGCGTGCCCTTCTCCGACCCGCTGGCGGACGGACTCACCAACCAGCTGGCCTCCCAGCGGGCGCTGGAGGCCGGCATGGACGGCGCGAAACTGCTCGACCTGCTGCGCGGAGTCCGCGCGGGCACGGACCTGCCCATCGTCCTCTACTGCTACTACAACCTGCTGTTCTCGGCGGGGCTGGAGGACTACTGCCGCAAGGTGCGCGAGGCGGGAGCCGACGGGCTGCTGGTGCTCGACTGCCCGCCGGAGGAGGCCGGCGACCTCATCGCCGCGTCCCGGAAGCACGGGCTCGCCAACGTCTTCATCGTCGCCCCGACCACGCCGCCCCCGCGCATCGCCCTCATCGCCAAGCACGCCTCGGGCTTCATCTATTACGTGTCGCGCGAAGGCGTGACCGGCGAACGCTCCGAACAGGCCGCCAACCTCTCCGCCTCGGTCGCCGAGATCCGCAAGCACACCGCCCTGCCGGTCTGCGTCGGCTTCGGCGTGTCGAAACCCGAACACGTCCGGGCCATCGCCCAGGTCGCCGACGGCGTGGTCGTCGGGAGCGCCCTGGTCAACGTGATCGCCGCCCATAAGGACAGGCGCGGCGAAGCCGCCGAAGCCGTCGGCGCGAAAGTCCGCGAGCTGCTGGCGAAGTGAGCGAGCCTCAGGGCCGGGGCTAGACTCAAAACGAGGTCCGACCAAGCGTCTTTGCCCGCCCTGTCCCCGGCCCTGTCCCTGTCCCTGCCCCTGTCCCTGTCCCTATCTCCGCCCTTGACCAAGGGCCTCCCCTCCCCACTTTCCCCGTGGTCCCGACCACGTCGGGGCCACCGGAACCTCACCGCATGGCCTCACGCGACACCTGGACCAAAAAGGACCTGACCGGCATCGAGGAGCTTTCGGCCGCCGAAATCGGCACGATCTTCCGACAGGCGGACAAGTTCCTCCCCGCGCTGGCCCCGGGCAAGGGGCTCGACCTGATGAAGGGACGCACGGTGGTGAACCTCTTTCTCGAGCCCAGCACGCGCACCCGCACCGCCTTCGAGATCTCCGCCAAGAAGCTCGGCGCCGAGGTGGTCTCAATCAACACGACGGCCTCCTCCCTCGTGAAGGGCGAGACTCTGCGCGACACGGCCATGAACATCCGCGCGATGGGCGTGGACGCCATCGTCATCCGGCACTCCTCCGCCGGCGCGGCCCGCTACCTCGGGGGCGTCCTCGACATCTCCGTGGTCAACGCGGGGGACGGAGCCCATGAGCACCCGACGCAGGCCCTGCTCGACGCCTTCACGCTGCGCCGGACGTTCGGCGACGTGAAGGGGCTCAAGGTCACCATCCTCGGCGACATCCTCTTCAGCCGCGTCGCGCGGTCCAACATCCTCTGTCTCTCCAAGCTGGGGGCGCAGGTCACGCTGGCGGGTCCCGCGACCCTGGTGCCCGCCTCGCTGAAGGAGGCCTACCCGCAGGTGCGGCTGGCGCACGACCTCAAGTCGGCGCTTTCCGGCGCGGACGCCGTCATGCTGCTGCGCATCCAGCACGAGCGCCAGACCACGACGCACTTCCCCTCCCTCGCGGAATACACCTCCCAGTTCGGCCTCAACGCCGAACGCGCCGCCTGGCTCAAGCCCGGCGCCATCGTCATGCATCCCGGACCCATCAACCGCGGCGTCGAGGTCGAGAGCGAGGTCGCCGACGGACCGCGCTCGGTCATCCTCGAACAGGTGACCAACGGCGTCGCGGTGCGCATGGCGGTCCTCCACCTCTGCACGGGAGCCCTCCGCCGATGAAGACCTCCGAAACCACGCCGCTCAGGATCAAAGGGGCGCGGATCATCGATCCGGCCTCAGGAAGGGACGAAAGGCGCGGCGAGCTCTGCGTCTCGGAAGGGCGCTTCACCGACCGCCTGTCCGAGGCGGAATCCCGCCGGGCCGTCACGGTCGACGCCACGGGACTCGTGGTCGCCCCCGGCTTCGTCGACCTCTGCTGCCGCCTCGGCGAACCCGGCAGGTCGGCCCGTGAGACGGTCCGCACCGGCACGCTCGCCGCCGCGGCGGGAGGCTTCACGACCGTGGTGGCGATGCCCGACTCTTCCCCGCCCGCCGACAACGTCGGCACGGTGCAGCTGCTGCGCGAGATCTGCGGCCGTGAGGCCGCGGTCCGCGTGCTCCCCGCGGGCACGCTCACCAAGGGGCATGAGGGCAAGGCGCTCGCGCCCCTCGGCTCATTGCGCAAGGCCGGGGTCTGCGCGGTCACCGACACGGTCTCCGGGGTGCAGAACAACGAGATCATGCGGCGCGCGCTGGAATACGCGGCGATGTTCGGGCTGGTGGTCCTGGACCACTGCCAGGACAGCAGCATGACGGAAGGGGCGCAGATGCACGAGGGCGCCTGGTCGCTCCGTCTCGGACTCCGCGGCTGGCCGCGGGCCGCCGAGGAGATCGTCGCGTCCAGCGACTGCGCCCTCGCCGGCCTCACCCGGGCCCGCATCCACCTGCAGCACCTTTCCTCGGGCGGCTCGGCCGAGATCGTCCGCCAGGCGAAGGCCAAGGGGCTGCCGGTCACGGCCGAAGTCTCCGCCCTGCACCTGCTGCTCACGGACGCCGACCTCGGCGGCTATGACGCGAATCTGAAGCTCAACCCGCCGCTGCGGGAGGAGCGCGACCGGCTGGCGCTCATCGCGGCGCTGGTCGACGGCACGCTCGACGCGGTCTGCTCCGACCACTCGCCCTGCACGGCGACGGAGAAGGACTGCGAATTCGACCAGGCGCCCTTCGGCGCCGCCACGCTCGAGACGGCCTTCGCGGCCGCCCACGACGCCGTGGTCGCCGACGGTCACGCGCCGCTCGCGGTGCTGCTCGAGAGGCTGACCTCCGGCCCCGCGCGCGTGCTCGGACTCGAGGCCGGCACGCTCGCCGCGGGCGCCGCCGCCGACTTCGTGCTGCTCGACCCCGAAGCGCGCTGGAAGCCCTCGGCGGCCGGCCTGCTTTCGAAATCCGGCAACAACCCCCTCGTGGGACGCGCCCTCCGCGGCCGTGTGAAGTCGACGTACGTGGGCGGACGCAAGGCCTTCGGCGCCTGAGATGCCGGACCCGGTCGTCGAGTCCTTCTCCGAACTGTCAGCGGTCGACTGGACCTGCATCGCCTTCAACATCGCCCTGGCCGTGGCGGGACTGCGCGTGCTGCGCCGCTGGTCCGCGGGCGGCGGACCGAGGCTGGAACGTCGGGCGGACCCCTCCACGGCGGCGGCCGGCCTGGTGACGTCGTTGCTCACCTTCGCGCTCATCTTCCCGCTGCTCTCGCAGTTCATCGCCAGCTTCTACAAGACGGAGTTCGGCGTGACGCAGCAGGACATCTTCTTCGCGACCTTGGTCGCGCAGTTCGCGGCCGCAGGCACCATCCTGGGGCTGGGCTTCGCGCTCCCGGGCGCGGTGCAATGGACGCCCACCGCCGCTCCGGAAAGCGCGCCCACGGCGTCCGACTCGCCCGTCGGCTCACTGCGCCTCCTGCGCTGGCGCGAGACATTGCGCGCCTATCTGGGCGTATGCGCGCTGGCCACGGCCGGTTCGCTGGCCTGGAAGGGAGTCCACCGGCTGTGGACGCGGGCCCATGAGTCGGGCCTGACCGGAGCCCCGCCGGAGGACCAGCTCCAGGACATCGTGGAGATAGTGCTGCGCACCGATCCGCTCACGGTGAAGTTCGGCCTGCTGACTTTGATGGTGGTCGTCGGAGCCCCGCTGATGGAGGAGCTGGTGTTCCGGGGCACGCTCTACCCGGCCCTCAAGTCCCTGCTGGGCTGGCTCCCCCCTCGCATCGGCGTGGCGGGCGCCGCCGCGGGCACGGGCCTGCTCTTCAGCGGGGCGCACCTCGCGCCGTCCGCCTTCATCCCGCTGGCGCTGTTCGGAGCCTTCCTTTGCTTCGTCCGGGACCGTCACGGCCTGGCCGCTTCCGTCTGCGTCCACGCGACCTTCAACGCGATGAACCTGTTCTGGCTCAAGGTCGCGCCCGACGTCGCCAATCTCTGACCATGGGAGCCCTCACCGCCATCAAGGAAAAGTCCGTCTCCGTCCTGACCGAGGAGCGCATCATCGCCGACGTCATCCAGGCGATGTCCGACGCCTGCCCGCCCTTCCCCGAGGGGCCGGGCGGCGACTGCGCCCACCTGCCCGAGACGGGCGGGCGCGCGTTCCGGGTCAGCACGGTGGACGGCGTGATCCTGGGCCGCCACTTCGACCTGGCCTGCGAGGGCCGGCGCGCCGGCGCCAAGCTCGTGAACCGCAATCTCTCCGACCTCGCCGCCGCGGGAGCCAGGCCCTCCGACGCGCTGCTGGCGCTGACCCTCGGACCCGACGTCGACGCCGGATGGCTCCGCGACTTCGCCTTCGGCGCCGGACGCGCGGCGGTCAAGGCGGGCCTCCGGATCGTCGGCGGCGACGTCGCGCAGGGGCCGGCAGGCGTCTTCGTGGCGACGCTTTCGGTCCAAGGACAGGCGCATCGCGTGCTCTCGCGCAGAGGGACGGCGGAAGGCGACGTGCTCTTCGTCACCGGCAGCCTGGGCGGTTCGGCCTACGGCCGGCACCTCGACTTCGCGCCCCGGCTGGCCGAAGGCGAATGGCTGTGCGGCCGAGGCGAGGTCACCGCGTGCACCGACGTCTCCGACGGGCTGATCAAGGATCTCCCTGGGATGCTGGGACGGGGCCTGGACGCGAAGGTCGACCTGACGCGCATACCGGTCGCGGAATCCGCGTCCCTGCTTTCAAAGGGCGACGGCAAGCCCGCCCTTGAGCACGCCCTGATGGACGGCGAGGACCATGAGCTGGCGTTCTCGGCGCGCGCCGCCGCGGCCGACGCGCTGGAGACGGACTTCCGCAAGGCCTTCCCCGGCACCGCGCTCACCCGCATCGGCTCGGCCGCCAAGGGCGAAGGGCGCCTCACGGACCTGAAGGGAGAAGCCGTCGCGGGACGGGGCTTCAGCCACTTCGCCTGAGACGCTAGAGCTTGAACTGCCGGATGACGACGAAGAGGGCGAAGATCAGCGCGCACCCCGCGAAGGTCACGGTCGTCGTCTCATAGGTCGCGAGCAGCTTCAGCACGGCGTCGAGCAGCGAGAGGGAGTCACGCGTGTCGGCCTCGGCACGGGCGAGGGCCTCGACGGCGTTACGGTCGGCCTCCTCCACCTTCTTGTTGTCCGAGCTCAGGGTGTCGTTGGGCCCGATGAGCACCGCGATGGTGTCCTTGGAGCGCATCGCCTTGCGGAAGGCGTCGACCGAGCCCTGGATGCCCACGGTGGCGGTGCGGACCTTGGCGGTCGTGTCCTTCAGCTCGTGACTGAACCAGAGGCCCGCCAGGGAGACGAGCAGGGTCACGACGGCCATGCCGACGATGCCGACCTCGGCCTGGACGAGTCCGCCCCCCGAGGGACGGCGATTGGTGCGTTTGGCGCTCATGGAGACGGTGGTTTGATGAAAGGAGGGGTCACTTGCGGCGGGACTTGCCCCCGCGGGACGCGGACTTGGGCTTGGAACGCTTGCGGCCGGACGACTTCTTGCGGCCCTTGCGACGGCGGGGCGGGTCGGCCATGCCGAGCTTCTTGCGGATGACGCCGGTGATCCAGTCGACCAGCTCAGGCGCGAGGGCGCCGGCCAGGCCCTGGACGATGGCCTTGTTGATGGCGGAGAGCTGCCACTGGAAGGTGACGAAGAACGCGATGATGGCGAAGATCGCCGCCGCCACGACGTGCCGGAAGGAACGCCACAGGCTGGCGTGCGCGGCGTCGTCGATGAGGAGCCGGCCGACCATCGCGGCGGCGCCGATCAGGGCCACGATCCACCCGCCGCGCTTGAACTCGGCGATGGCGGAATGGAAGCCCCCGGCCGAATCGAGGGCGGCGAGCGCGTCCGTCAGCACGGCTCACCTCCGTCCGTCGGGCGCGGGCGGGCCGGGGCTTCGCAGATTCGGGGGCGGGCTCGCACGCGAGGCCGAATATGAGGGAGCCGGCCGCGGACTCAACCCCCGAGTCCCCTTCAGAGGGCCTGCCGCCGCGGCTGACGGCCCTCGTCGACCTCGATGTAGTCGAACATGGTGTCCACGCCGGCGTCCGCGCCCAGTCCGTTCTCCTTGAGGCGGCGCAGGAGCACTTCGTTGGCCTCGTCACGCCAGCCTCGCTTGGTCATGAAACCGTTCCAGATCTCGACGTCGTTCACGCTCAGCCGGCGTCCGCGGGACTGCGCCCACTCATGGGCTTCGGCGTCGGTCGCGGCGGGATGGGCCAGGACCCAGTCGCGCAAGTCCGGATAGGACACGCCGAGATACTGGCAGCAGCGGTCATCGAAGGCCTTGCCGAGATTGTTCACGAAGTCGGCGTGCAGACGGCCGGCCGCGTGCAGTCGGATCTTCGAAAGCAGGCGGGGGAAGTAGACGAAGCCGTTGACGGCGTCGTAGGGGGAGAGAAGTCCGGGGACGACGGGCATGGGATTGGAGTCGGCGGAAGGATGGAGGATGGACGTTCGGGGATGGAAGATAAAAGACCCTCAGCCGACCCCTCCGCTCCGGCCGGCCCTCAAACGGCCGGCCGACTGCGTCCCTCCGCGCCTCTTAGGTTGCCCTCGTGCCGCGCCCGCCTTTCCCTGTCCCGACCCCATGAGACGCCTGCACCTCCTGCTGCTGCTCGGACTGCTTTCCGGCTGCGCATCCCACCGTGACCTCGCCTCCGAACCGCTGCGCATGAGCCAGGACATCGCGTCCTTCGAGGAGAAGGACCGCGTCGAGCCCCCTCCGGCAGGGGCCCTGCTTCTTTCCGGCGCGAGCACCATGCGGCTCTGGAAGTCGGCGCCGCAGGACTTCGCCCCGATGCCGCTGATCAACCGCGGCTTCGGCGGCTCCTACACCACCGAGGTGCTCGGCTACATGGAGCGCATCACCCTGCCCTACCGCCCGCGGGTCGTCGTGCTCCACTGCGGCAGCAATGACATCAACGCCGGCGACTCCGCCGAACGGGTCGTGGCCCGCGTGGAGGCCTACCTCGCCGGCCTGCGCAAAGTCTGCCCTGACGCCGCCCTGGTCATCCTCGCGACCACCCACGCGCCCTCCCGTCGCGCCAAGTGGGACGAGATGCGCAAGGCCGACGCGGGCTTCCGCCGGATCGCCGCCGCCACGAAGGGCGTGGCCTTCGTCGACATCAATGAGGCGCTCAATTTCCCCGGCGATGAACCGCGCCCGGGCATGTACCTCAAGGACGACCTTCATCCCACGGAGGCCGGCTACGCGGCGATGCTCAAGGTCGTCCGCCCGGCCGTCGACGCGGCCTGGAAAGCCAACGCCGCGGCCCACGGGAAGTAAGGCCGCGAGAGGAGGCCGGACGTGAGGCGACCGGGGCGGCCCGCTCCGCACTCCCCATCTTTTCCTATACTCGCCGCTCCCTGCCCGAGACGCTCGCACGCCGATGTCCTCCCCCGCCGAGCCGCCCGCCGTCGAACGGTTCCCGAACGGGCCGTTCACGCGGTACATGATCGGCGAGGGCATTTCGATGACGGGGACCTGGATGCAGGGCATGGCGCTCGGCTGGGTGATGACGGAGGTCGTGGAGCGCGACGGACTCCAGCGATACGAAGGACTCCTGCAGGCCGCCCCGCACCTCGCGAGCGGCGTCGTGATGCTGCTGCTCTTCCGCGCGGGCGGCGCCTGCGCGGACCGGCATGACAAGCGCTTCATCCTGCAGGCCTGCCAGGTGGCGCAGATCTTCTTCGCCCTGGCCATCGGCCAGCTCATCGCGCTCGGGGCCCTGCACACCTGGCACCTCATCGCGGCCGCGGCCCTGCTCGGCGTCTCCAGCTCCTTCGAGATGCCCGCCGCCGCGGCGATCGTCCCCGAGCTCGTGGCCAAGGAGAACGTCGGGAAGGCCATCGCCATGGACCGCGCGGTCTTCCACGCGACGCGCCTGGTCGGTCCGGCCGCCGCGGGCTACCTCGTCGGGCGCTACGGCGCCGAATGGGCCTTCTACCTCAACGCCGCCTCGTTCGTGGCGCTGATGATCGCGCTGGCCACCCTGCCGCGCCGGACCCAGGGCACGGCCGAGGAAGAACGGCGGCGCCAAGGGGGCGCCGGCGAGGGCCTGCGTCACGTGCGGCAGGACAGGCCCAGTCTCGCGATGGTCGCCTTGCTCGCCACCAACACGCTCTTCGTCTTCCCGGTCATCATCGTGCTGCTCCCGCTTTACGCGAAGAAGGACCTCGGCGCGACCCCGGAGCAGATGGGACTGCTCATGCTCTGCTCGGGGATCGGCTCCGTCTCCGGCTCGCTGCTGATCATGGCGCTGAAGCCGGCCTTCCGTCGCCTGGCCATCCTGACGGGCATGGTCCTGGCTTGCGGCGCGCTCGTCAGCCTCAGCCGGGCCGAACTGCTCTTCTGGGCCGGCGCCTCGCTCGTGGCCCTCGCGGTCGGCGTCTCCACGCTCGTCGGCCTCGCCAACACGATCGTCCAGGAGCGCTCGCCGGCCGAACTGCGCGGACGCGTCTCCGCCGTCGCCGGCCTGAGCTTCTTCGGCTTCCTGCCCTTCGCCGCGATGATCATGGGCTGGATGACCGACCTCTTCCGGCTGCGCAACGTCCTGCTGGGCTCAGCCGTCTGCTACGCCGCCATCGGCCTGGTCGTCATGCTCACCGTCGGCAGCAAGGTGACCGGCGAGAAGGAGGCCTGAGGCGCACGGAAAGTAAGGGCGAGGCTACGCCACGCACGGTCACGGCATAGTCTTGCCCACCGTGCGACGGCCCGAAACAGCCAGGGGAGCACGCAGTGCTGCCCCTACCAACGTCACCTAGCCCTGTCCCTTCCCCTATCCCTGGCGAGCTACGCTCGCCCAAAGTGGTGCACCCGTTGGGATTCGAACCCAAATCGCCGGCTTCGGAGGCCAGAATTCTATCCATTGAACTACGGGTACCGAGCGGTCAGAAAACCAGACGGGGCCCGACAAGTCAACCCTCGGCCCCTCAGCGGGACTTCAGGTGGCGGTCGGCGAAATCGGCGTAGTTCTTCCAGTCCTCGAGGAGGATGTCGTGCTTGCCGGCACGGAGATGGTAGCCGACCGTCCGCCCGACGGGCTGGCCGACGGGCGGGAACTCCTTGGTGCCCAGGCCGGGCTGGCCGAGCACCTGATAGACCGGGTCGGCGTGCACGGCGCCGAGGAACTCGCCGAGAGGATCGGCCCAGCTGTCCTCGGAGGCGCTGGCGACGTAGAGCGGGCGCGGCGCCACGAGCGCGAGCAGGTAATGCGCGTCGAGCGGCAGCTTGTCCTCCTTCTCGGAGAAGGTCTCGAAGCGCGCGGTGAACCAATGCGGGAAGCCGCGGCCGGGGTAATGCCCGGAGATGACGCCCACGGTCTCGCCGAAGATGCGCTTGTTGAGCGCGGCGCCGCCGCAGCCGGAGTTGTTCGAGATGACGAACGCGAAACGCCGGTCCTGCGCGCCGGCCCAGAGCGCGGCCTTGCCGAGACGCGAGTGGCCGTGCACGGCGGCGCGACCGGCGTCGACGGACGGGACCTTCTCAAGGACGTCAAGCATGCGCGAAAGGCCCCAGGCCCAGCAGCCGATGGCGCCCCATTCGCCGTCCCGCCACTTCGTGTTCACGCCGTCGGGCGAGACGGCCGCGCGGAAGCCCGACTTCCAGCCTTCGGGATGATCAGGTTCGAAATCCCCGTAGTAGGCCGTGGCCGAGGCGTAACCGCGGTCGACGAGGGCCTCGAATTCCCAACGGCGCGCCTGGCCTCCGCGCTGCGCAGGGTCGGCCTGGGCCGTGCCCTTGAGCGCCCACTGCTTGGAGACCCAGCTCACGGGGACGAAGACCCCGGGCTCCTCGGCGGTGGTGTGGTTGCCGCCGAAATTGAGTCCGACGAAGACCGGAGCGGGACGCTTGGCCCCGTTGGGCACGTAGAGGAGCATGTCGAACGAGGGGCCCTGCTTTCCGATCGGCCAGACCCTGAACTGCGTGCGCGTGGCCTTGCCGCCGAAGGCGTCCTTGGACTGCTCCCGGACCTCGACCACGGCGTCGGCCTGCAGCCGGGCGGTGTCCGGCGTGCGGCCGAACATGTTCTCCTCGACGAGGCGGAAGACCTCCGGGCGTCGGACTTCGTTCCAGGTCTTCGCGTCGGTCACCCTGCGTCCGTCGGCGCAGACCAACGGATCGGGCAGCGTATACGGGGGCACCTTGGATTCCTCCTGCACGGTGGCGGGAATCGCGGCGCAAAGCATCAGGGGCAGCAGCATGGCGGCAGAATGCGTTCCGCCTGACCGTCGGGCAAGCGGCCAATGCTAACGGTCCCAGACTTCGAAATCGTATTCGAGCCCTTCGTGGACGCCATGCTGCCGCGAGACCAGCCTCGTGAAATGCCTCTGCCAGTCCGGCGGGAAGCGGCGGTCGCCTTCGAAGTCACGGTGGATGCGCGTGATGAGCAGGCGTGAACAGAGGGGCAGACCCTCGGCGTAGATGCGCTCACCGCCGGTGATCCAGACCGGTCCCGGCCAGGGCATGCCTTGCGCCACCTGCACGGCCTCCTCGAGGGTGGACGTGCGCTCCGCGCCCGGGAAGCGCTTGGCCGGGTCGCGCGAGACCACCACGGTGCCACGGCCGGGCAGGGCCTTGCCCAGTTCGGCGTAGCAGGCGGGCCCCTCGATCATGACCCCGCCCTCGGTCTGCTTCATGAACCATTCGAGGTCCTCGGGAATATGCCAGGGCAGCCGGCCGGCCGAACCGATGACCCCGTTGCGGGCCACCGCCACGATGCACTGGATGGGCTTGGTCGAGGCCATGGACCTAGGGATGTGAACAAGTCCGGCGGGCGCAAGCGGCACCCCCTCTGGTTGACACCCGCCGAGCCCCCCGCCAAGGTCGTCGGATGATTACCTGGCTGCAGGGTGCCACCTCGAAGCACCACCGGACGATCTTCAGCTTCCTGCTGGTGATCATCGTCGCTTCCTTCGTCTTCTACGGCTTTGCCGGCCAGAACGGCATCAGCCGGGGCGGCGCCTACCTCTACATGGGAGTGGACCTGAACGACCCCCAGGTGCGCCAGCGGCACCAGGACGCCATCAATTTCTCCTTCCTGACCACCCGCCGCCCCGACCAGTCCGGACTCGAGCGCCGGGTCGCCGAACTGGCCATGGCCGACGCGCTCAACATCCCCTCCCCTTCCCCCGCCGAAATCCGGCGCATCGCCCGGGACCTGACGGCCGGACCCGACCCCAAGAACGCCGGCGACGGGCTGGCCATGTTCATCGAGATGGCGGGCAAGCGGCTCGACGCCTCGGAAGAGGAGACCCGCGCGCGCTTCGAGACCTACATCATCGACACCTGGAGGATCACCCGGGCGCGCGCCGCGCTCTCGGGCCCCGGTCACGCCACCAGCGCCCAGCTCAAGAGACTGCTCGAGCGCGAACGCGCCCTCTGGACCGTGGACGCGGCCACCTTCTCTCCCGCCGCCTTCAAGACCGAGGTCAAGGACGACGAGGCCAAGGCGAAGGCCGCCTTCGAGGCCGGCAAGGAATCCTTCCGCATCCCGGCCCGCATCAAGGCGACGCTGGTCGTCATCCCCGGCTCCATCCCTGACAATCAGCCGGTGTCGGACGACGAGCTCATCAGCGCCGCCTACAACAATGCGGAGAAGCTCAAGCTCGAGCCAGGCAAGATCCAGGAGGAGGCCCTGAAGCGTCGGGCCGAGCTGGAGAAGATCGTCCGCCTGGATCGCGCGACCAGGAACTTCGCCGGCACGGTTTCGGACGACCTTGACGAACAGTTCGGCCAGGAGAAGGACAAGTCCGCCGCGCCCGCCTTCGCCGCCTGGCTCCAGAGCCGCAAGGCCTCCCTCACGCCCGTGCCCGAATTCGAGGAAGGCGCCACGCCGGTGCTGCCGAAGGCTCCGGAGTCCGGCCTGCGCGTGCTCGCCAGCCTGCCCGCCGCGGAATGGCGCACGGACGCCTACGCCACCCCGGAAGGCGCGGCCTTCCTCTACGTGAACTCCCGCACGCCCTCCCGTCTCCCCACCTTCGAAGAGGCCAAGGAGAAGGCCCTCGCCGCCTGGCGCGCCTCCGAACGGGAACGACTGGTCGCCGCGGAGATCTCGCGTCTCTCCAAGGCGCTGCTGGCCGACCAGACGGCGGGCAAGTCCTTCACCGAAAGCGCCAAGGCGCTCGGACTCAAGCTCTCCACCCCGGCCCCCTTCTCCGCCTTCTCGGCGCCCGAGGCGATCGCCGGGGCGGCCGAAGACTCCGCCATGGTCGTCGAGGCGGCCGGCATCGGCAAAGTCGCCGGCCCGGTCCGCACCCGCTCCGGAGACCACGTCTTCCTCCGCGCCGCCAAGCGCGAAGTGCCGCCCGCCGACCCGAAGAAGGACGACCCCGCCCCCATCATCAAGGGCATCTCGGACGACAACGCCGCGCGCTTCGGCTTCGGCCTGCTCCGCGACCTGACGCCCCAGCCCGAGGCGTCCCAGCAGCCCCGCTGAGCTTCGGCGGACCTCTCGGAACCCCTCCGGAGGCCCCGCCCCGGAGGGGTTCCGCTTTTATCGCCCGTTCCTGCTTCCCTCCCCCTGCCTCGCCCCCTAGCCCTTCCCAGACGCATGTCACAGGTCCGCGTTCGTTTCGCACCCAGCCCCACCGGCTTCTTCCATATCGGAAGCGCCCGCACCGCCCTGTTCAACTGGCTCTATGCGCGGCATACGGGAGGCAAGTTCATCCTCCGCATCGAGGACACCGACAAGGAACGCAACTCGGAGGCCTTCCTGAACGTCATCCTCGACTCGATGCGCTGGCTGGGAATGGACTGGGACGAAGGACCCGAAGTCGGCGGCCCGCACGGACCCTACTTCCAGTCGCAGCGGACCGGACTTTACCGCGCCAAGCTCAAGGAGCTGGCCGACAAGGGACGCGCCTACGAGAAGGACGGGGCCTGGTGGCTCCGGCTGGAAGGCGCGCGCACGCAGGCGCACGACGAGCACCTGAAGCGCGACTACGAGAAGGTCGACTCCCCGCCCATGGTGCTGGACGACCTCGTGCGCGGCCGCGTCGAGCGCGCGGAGGACCGTGACTTCGTGATCTTCCGCTCCAACGGCGAACCGGTCTTCCACTTCGTCAACGTCGTCGACGACATCGCGATGGGGATCACCCACGTGATCCGCGGCGAGGACCATCTCTCGAACACGTCCAAGCACGTCGAGCTCTTCCGCGCCTTCGGGGTCGAACCCCCCCGCTACGCGCACATCCCCCTCATCCTCAAGTCCGACGGCCCCGGCAAGATGTCGAAGCGCGACCGCGGCGCCCTCATCGAGGAGTATCAGAAGCGGCGCTTCTTGCCCGAGGCCGTCCGCAACTACCTCTGCCTGCTCGGCTGGACGCCGGCCGACGGCAAGGAGGTGCTGCCCATCGCCGAGATCGTCCGGCAGTTCGAACTCAAGGACGTGCACCAGTCCAACGCCCGCTTCGACGAGCGGAAGATGTCGCACGTCAACGCGCTGACCCTCCGCGGCCTGCCCGCGGCCGAGTTCGCCGCCCTCGCCCGCCCGATCCTGGCCGAGGCCGGGGTCATCGACACCTCGGTCTCCGACGCCCGCCTGGCCGAGGTCCTGGGCATCGTGCAGGAGAAGGTGGTCTCGCTCGAGCACCTGCCCGAATTCATGGGCTTTTTCTTCAGCGCGGAGTTCAGGAAGGACGAAGGCGCGCTCGCCAACCTCACCAAGAAGGGCGGCGACCCCGCGGCCCGCGTCCGGGAACTGCTGCCCGCCCTCGAAGCCGCCGAATGGAGCGAGCCCGCCCTCGAAGCCGCCTTCGCCGCGGTCGGAGCCGCCCACGGCCGCAAGCCCACCGACTATTTCGCCCCGGCCCGTTTCGCGGTCTCCGGCCAGGGCGGCGGCGCCCACCTGCTGGGCGTCCTCCGCGTCCTGGGCCGCGACGCCACCCTCGCCCGCCTGCGGGCCTACGCCTCCTGAAGCCATGTCCGAAAGCCCGACCCACCGGCACTTCATCCAGCAGATCATCGATTCGGACCTGGCCGCCGGCCGCCGGACTTCGGTGGTCACGCGCTTCCCGCCGGAGCCCAACGGCTACCTGCACGTGGGCCACGCCAAGTCCATCTGCCTCAACTTCGGCCTGGCGCTCGAGTTCCAGGGCCGCTGCCACCTGCGGATGGACGACACGAATCCCGCCAAGGAGGAGACGGAATACGTGGAGTCGATCAAGGAGGACGTGCGCTGGCTGGGCTTCGACTGGGGCGAGCACTACTACCAGGCCTCGGACTACTTCGCGCGGATGCATGCCGACGCCGTCAGGCTGATCCGGCTCGGCAAGGCCTACGTCTGCTTCCTCTCGCAGGACCAGATCCGCGAGTTCCACGGCGACGAGAAGCGGGCGGGCAAGGCCAGCCCGACCCGCGACGCCACGGTCGAGGAGAACTTGGCGGCGTTCGAAAAGATGACCCGCGGCGAATACGACGAAGGCAAGGCGGTCCTCCGCGCCAAGATCGACATGGCCTCGCCGAACATGCACCTGCGCGACCCGGTCATCTACCGCATCCGCAAGACGAGCCACCACAACACCGGCGACCAGTGGTGCGTCTATCCGATGTATGACTACGCGCATCCCCTCGAGGACGCCTACGAGTCCGTCACGCATTCGATCTGCACGCTGGAGTTCGAAGTCCACCGTCCCTTCTACGACTGGCTCCTCTCCGCCCTCGGCTTCGAGGGCCGTCCGCAGCAGATCGAATTCGCCCGCCTCAACCTGACCTACACGGTCATGTCCAAGCGCCGCCTGCTCGAGCTGGTGCAGGAGAAGCGCGTGTCCGGCTGGGACGACCCGCGCATGCCCACCGTCTCCGGGATGCGCCGCCGCGGCTACACGCCGGCCGCCTTGCGCAAGTTCTGCGAGACGGTCGGCGTCACCAAGCACAACTCGCTCTCCGACGTGGCCCTGCTCGAGCACGCCGTCCGCGACGACCTCAACCGCACTTCGCCCCGCTTCATGGCCGTGCTCGATCCGGTCCGTCTGGTCATCGAGAACTACCCCGAGGGTCAGACCGAGGAGCTGCAGGCCGTCAACAACCCCGAGGACCCGGCGGCGGGCACGCGCAAGGTGCCCTTCTCCCGGACGCTGCTCATCGAGCGCGCGGACTTCCTGGAGAACGCCGACAAGAAGTTCTTCCGCCTCACGCCCGGCCAGGAAGTCCGCCTCCGCTGGGGCTACTTCGTGAAGTGCACCGGCTGCCGCAAGGACGCGGCCGGCAATGTCACGGAGGTCACCTGTACCTACGACCCCGCCACCCGCGGCGGCGACGCGCCGGACGGCCGCAAGGTCAAGGGCACCATCCATTGGGTCTCCGAAGCCCACGCCGGCGACGTCGAAGCCCGTCTCTACGACCGCCTTTTCGCCCACGAGGACCTGAACCACCTCCCCGAAGGCAAGGACTGGCGCGACCTGCTCAATCCCGCCTCACTCAACGCCGTGCGCGCCAAGGTCGAGCCGGCGCTGCTGGCCGTGAGCCCGGGCACGAGGGTCCAGTTCGAACGCACCGGCTATTTCTGCGCCGACGCCAAGGATTCGAAGCCGGGGCAGCCCGTCTTCAACCGCACGGTCACGCTCAAGGACTCCTGGGCGAAGCAGGCCGGCAAGTGACCGGATTCACTTGCCGGAGCGGCCGCTGCCGTCGCCGGCGAGATCCCGGACGCCAGCCGCAGGATTGAGCCCGGCCAGCGCCTCGGAGAGACGACGGCGCGCGGCGGCGGCCTCGGCGCCTGCGCCGTCCTTGGGCACGACGATCTCGCTGAAAGGGGCGTCCCTCATGTCGTAGAGCGTGCCTGCCTGATCGAGCTTCCAATCCACTTCACGCACGTAGAAGCTGTTGCTGAGCTGGCAGAAGGCCCAGGGCCGCGGCGGGCTGGCCCCGCCCTTGAGCAGGGAGACGAGACTGCGTCCGTCGATCACGCGGCCTGACGGAAGCCCGGCGCCGGCGACTTCGGCGAAGGTGGGCAGCAGGTCGCTGGAGTCCGCGACATGGGGGGCGATCTTGCCCGCCGGCGTGACTCCGGGCCAGCTGACGATGAAAGGCACCAGGCCACCGCCCTCCTTCATCGAGCCCTTCTCGCCGGTCACGCGCCGGCCGCCGATGGTCGCCGTCTCGGCGTTGTTCTTGGCGCTGCCGTTGTCGCCCATGA
>JACCDM010467237.1_pt1 | contig 24647 bp, 25 predicted proteins | sample 7445851 | NCBI WGS metagenome assembly JACCDM01 (sample SAMN15323438, study PRJNA562643) | freshwater metagenome | isolation source: river surface water | place: USA:Blue River Watershed | collected 2017-08-16
AGTGAAGCACTTAGTGGAAGTAATGGTAGTGTTTTTGTAGATGTATATAAAGACTCTATATGTAACCTAAGACTAGTACCAAATGTTATTGGAAAGAACGTAGATAATGCACAAGCTTTATTATCGATGAATAGCCTAAGAAGTACAGTTATTTTAGCTCCAAATAATATGGTAGATAGTAATACAATTTGGAAACAGGAACCTATATCTGATAGTCAGGTAGATGTTAATTCTAATGTAGTACTTTATGTGCGTCCAGAACAGTCTGCTCCTAGACAAGGAAGTGGTTCTAGTATAAGAAATCAATCTAGTTCTAGTTCTAGTTCTAGTTCTATGGGAAAGTTCAGTTCATTAGATTTCTTAAAAAATAACAGAGTATTCAAGAACTTAAAACTTAAATAAAAGATAGTGTCTTATATAGTTAATTTGAATCATACAACTTAATTCAAATTTAAAATTGATATCAGTCTCCAATAATACTACTATAAGTAAACATGTCAAACAAGGACAAAGATATACAACTAAAATCCAAACAGATAGAAGCATATGAGTACCTAGCAAGACGAGACAACGTATTTTTAACTGGTGCTGGAGGAACTGGTAAGTCATCATTGATTAAAATGTTTATGAAAAACTATGCTAGAACTAGATACATAGCAGTTACATCTACAACAGGTACATCAGCTCTATTGTTAAATGGTACTACTGTACACTCATATCTTGGTATTGGATGTGGTAATAGCAGTATTGAAATAATTGTACAGAAAATATTTAGCTGGAGTTGGCTAAGAAAAAGATGGTTATCATTAGAGTGCTTATTTATTGATGAAATAAGTATGTTAGATCCTGATTTGTTTGATAAAATAGAAGAAGTTGCTAGAATCGTTAGAAATAGTAAGAAACCTTTTGGTGGTATCCAGCTTGTTGTTTCTGGTGATTTCTGTCAGCTCCCATGTGTTGGAACAGATAGGTTTTGTTTTGAAGCAAAATCATGGAATAAATGTATAGAACATACTGTATATTTAACAGAAATTATTCGTCAAAATAATCCTATATTTCAAGAGGTGTTGAATTCTGTTCGTATGGGAGATATAACAGAACAAGTTAGAGAAGTATTAGATTCAAGGATTGGTGTGGAACTACATAATACTTTTGGTATCAAACCAACAAAACTATACTCAAAAAATATTGATGTTGATCGTGTCAATAATGAGGAATTGGATAAACTTGCTGAGGATGGAAGACAGTTTTATGAGTATGAGATGGAATTTCATGTGTATGCTGGAGTTAGTAACAAAGAAGCTGTTATTGAAAAGTATAAAAAAAGTTGTAATGCTCCTTTGACATTACAAATTTGTAAAGGCTCCCAAGTTATGCTTCTTAAGAATTTAGACATGGAAAATGGTCTTGCTAATGGTTCTAGAGGTGTTGTAATTGGTTTTATAAATGATATGCCTGTAGTTCGTTTTTTAAATGGAGAAGAACGTTTAATAGAACATAATGAATGGGAAGTTGAGGAGAATGAGAAGCGTATTTTACAAGCTAAGCAGATACCATTAAAGGTTGCATATGCTATTTCTATACATCGTAGTCAAGGTTGTAGTCTTGATTACGCTGAAGTAGATTTATCTGGAATATTTGAGTATGGACAAGGTTATGTTGCTTTATCAAGAGTTAAGAGTTTAGATGGTCTTAGTATTGTTTCTATTGATTACGACTTGTTAGTAGCTCATCCAAAAGCAGTAGAATACTATAACTCCTTATAACTCATTATAACAAAATTGAGCTAAAGGTTATCTTTGTATAATAAAAATATGGATGAAACAACAATCACTAGTCTTGAAAATGTAAAAGTTTCTGTAGAAGTTGATGAGATTCCTAGTATAGTTGAAGATGTAAAAGAAGAAACTCCGATAGACTATGACACTATAGTTTTATCTGGAGCATCAACTAAAGGTATCATAACACTTGGCGCTCTACAGTATGCAGTGGATAATTTTTTATTAGCTAATATCAAAACATATATTGGAACATCATCTGGTGCTTTGATTTGTTATATGTTAGCTATTGGTTATACTCCAATTGAGATAATGGTTTATATATGCAAGAACCAACTAATGGAGAAAATACAACATTTTAATGTTGTTGGTATGATTCAAGGAAGAGGTGCTACGTCATTTAACACTATACAAGAACAAATAGAGAAGATGACTATATCAAAAATAGGTTATCTTCCAACACTAAATGACCTAAAGGAAAAGTACGGAAAGACTCTAATATGTGTAACCCATAATTTGACACATAACTGTGTCGAATATCTTTCTTGGGAAAATCATCCTCATCTTCCTTGTATTACTGCATTGCGCATGTCTAGTAACTTACCTTTAATTTTTGAAAACTACAAGTATGGTAGCTGTTTATATGTAGATGGAGGTGTATCGGACAACTTTGCGATAGATATAGGTGAAAAATATGGAAAGAAAGTTTTAGGTATTCTTCTAGGTGCTGAAGGAAGTAGTTTTAGTAGTGAACCAGACATTAGCACTCTTGAGTTTATATATAAGATGATGTTTGTACCTATTAATCAATACATATCTTATAAAATCAAAAATGTTTCTAGTAAGTGTCGTGTTGTATGCATACAACATAACAAAATAAAGTTTTTTCAGTTTGATATTAGCTCTTCTACTAAGCTTGATATGTTTTCAAGTGGTTATGAGCAGATGAAGGAGAATTTTGAAACAACTATATAATTACATGTTTAATAGTTCTGGACAGAAATTTGCGATACATTCACTTAACTGTGAATATATTTGATCTATACTTTGTTGATCAAAACCACTATAAGAAATAGTTCTAATACAATCAGCCATCTTGTCTTTTGTTGTTGGGCATGTGTTAGTTGACTCTTCTATCCAGAATTCTTTTAGTAGTTTAGTTAGAAGTTCTCCTAACTTATCTTCACACTCACATGTAGTATAAAGATTCTTGAAAAAGTCATCAAATGTTGTATCTCTTCCTACAGTTGTAATCCTCTCTTCTACATCAGAATAACTATATTTAGATGCAAAGTTCTTGACTATGCAACTTAGACAGTCTGTAATTTCCATAGAAAAGTCATCTATAGTCATTTCTTTACGTGTTATATCTGTTTGTGTATCAAGTAGAGCATATGCTATAGTATAGTAAATAAATTTCATTTGATATTCTCCCCAGTCTCCAACTTGTCCTTTTTGTTGCATTTTTTCTTCATCTGCCTTTACTTTTAGGTCAGATAGATCAGTAGAGTCGTCGAGAACATCGTCAGGTACATCATCAGGTACATTAGGACTGTTTTTTCTGTACTTTTTATATAGTAGTACAGAAGTAACTATAACAAGTACTGATACAACTAGTAGTATAAATAGGTTACGTCTAGACATCATTTATAATAACTAAATATTTTTGATTCGAATAAATCAATCAAAAAAAAGATATAAAATTATTTCTGCTATCTGTAAATGAGTTATAGTAACATGCAGAATATCACTCCAATAGAAATGCTACCAGAACTTGATGACCTAGAAAAAGGTAATATAAACAAAGATGCAAAAGATGTAAACAATCCTTCTTATTCAGGTGCTATGATGTTACCACCATCAGAAAGAGATAAGTTTGGTCGATATATTAGAGGTAACCATGCCTTTTCTCCAGAATCTGGAATGCGTCCAACTTCTAACTTTATGTATCAGCAACAACCACCGCAACCACAACAACCACAGCAACAATTACCTCAAGTACCAATGCCTGAACAGTACCAACAACAGTACCAAAGACAGTACCAACAACAGTATGAACCTTATCAAGCACAACAACCACAGCAAGTATATGATGTATCTAGTCCATCGTGTATAGATGTTGCAAATCATATTGCATCATGCCCAATATGTTCAAAGTTTTACAACAATGATAAAACAGTATACATCATTGCTATTATTTTACTCTCTATTCTATGTGTTTTATTGTTAAAGAAAGTCTTAGATGTATAAACTCTCATAAGAATAGAACATCATCAACTGCTATTTGAGAACCATTCACAACAAGTTCATATGCTTGTAGTAGGTATGGGTCTTTTAACTCGGTAATCATAGATCCAAGAATCACTTTAAAGTCAGTCGCTTCAGTATTTGTTTCAGATGGTGTAACACTATCACCAGATGTTTCAGTTACATCATTAGAACTACTCTCAGTAACTTTCTTTAGTTTCTTTGGTTTAAACACAACTTTGATACCCTTATCAATTAGATTTTTGTATTTTTTGGTCTTCTTTAATGCTTTGAACTCCTCATAACTACCAGATAATGTAACTTTTATCTTATCTTCTGTTTCAGGAACATTATACGTGTCAACATCATCTACATCCATGTATACTATTTTCTTTCGTGCTAATAGTAGGTCAACCTCTTCTAGTTTATGAGGTAAAGATTTTTGAAATGTTACAATAGGTATAATATTCTTCTCACTTTCTCCAAACGCATTTTGCATAGCTGAACCCGGATAATACACATTTTTTTGAGGTGTTTGCCTTGAGTGAATATGTCCTGATATTACGTGTGGATACTTAACGTCCCAGTTATCTCCTTCTACAGATATAATAGCTCCCATTTTACATCCTGCAAACTCTTGGTGAGCAAATATACAATCTGCAGTTTTCCATTCATCTCCTATAGTGTTAAGAGCTTCTATGAATCGTCCTGGTGGTACATATGGAGTAAATACAAACTTTTGTTCATTAATTGTATCAACAACTACTGAATCAACTATTACAGTATTGTTCCATTCTTTCATAGAAGTTAACCAATGATTTTCCATAAGAAATTGTGAGTTATTGATGATGTCATGGTTTCCGACGAGAACGTATGTTTTTGAGATAAGTCTCATGTTGTTTATGAGTTCATATGCCTTATTCAAAGCTAACGTATGTAAGCGTTCATGAGTATGAAGTGTGTCTCCAAGAATAACAATGATATCTGGTTGTTGTTCTGTAGCTAAGTTGATTAGTTTCTCCATAAAAATATCTACTTCTGGTAAGTTTGTAACTTGAATGTGTGGATCACCAACACAAAGAACTTTTACTGTCATTTCTTTATATTTATACTTGTTTATTGTATAAATATTTCAAATTTAAGTTATAGATAGTTGCAACTTTGTAAAAGATGAAACGTAGGAGAAGAAGATAGAAAAAAAGAAGTTATTCTATAATCTTTTTTTAAAAAAATCGTCCACACACACAATTTTTGTGTGTGTCGAACTTTTTTTCTTTTTTCTGATTAAATGTAAAAACATCAGAAAAAAGTTCCTGATTAACTTTTTACGTTTTACAAAAAATGTAAAAGTTTTACAAAATTTTACAAAATTTTACATTTTTTGTAAAACAGGCTTAAAGAACTTCTTTTATCATATAATAATGAGCAACTTTACATGTAACTATTGTGGTACAATATTTTTGTCCAAATCAACATTAAATACCCACCAAAGAACAGCTAAGTACTGTATTATAGAAAGAGGGCAGACTCCTCAACTGTATAATAGAGAAGATGATATTACCAATACTAATAAGCTAACAGAAAAGTTTATATGTAAATTTTGTGATAAAATACTAACTTCTAAACATCGTCTTAATACTCATTTTGTTACATGTGATGCAAAAATATCATATGAGATCAGTGAGTTGAAACAACAAAACTTAACGTTAAAAGATCAACTCGATACAAAAGATAAAGAACTAATAACAAAAGACAAGGAAATTGTTGAACTAAAAGCCCAGCTCTATATATACAAAGAACTTGCAAACAGAAAAGATGATGTTATAGATGAGATAGCTAAACAACCTAGAAATCACATAGAATCTCAAACTAACAACCAAATTAGCATATTTACTAATATGAAACCATTGGATATGACTACTGATAACTTCTGTAAATCAATCGAAGAATCGTTCAATAAAGACTACTTTATTGATGGTCAAAAAGGAGCTGCAAAGTTTGCAGTTGAGAAGTTGCTAAAAGATGAAGAAGGAAAGCTAATGTATATATGTACGGATCCAAGTAGGCATATTTATCGTTATAAGTCAGCAGATGGTATTCTAGAACGTGATGTAAAAGCAAAAAAGCTAACAAGTGTTATAGCAGAAAATTTAGCTAAAAAATCTCATACGTTAGGAATGTCAGAGATAGAGAAAGACAGTGAAAAATTCGCTGAGTATAGTAGCAAGTATTTAGATATAAAAGATATGGAGAATGATAATGGTGACTTTCGTTCTGCCTTAGCTACTTTAGTATCAGTATAGTTAATACGTATTTATACTATTAGTATAAATATGATAGACTTTCTATAATGTATTGCTTATTAAGGTGCTTCGCATGTTGTTCTTGCACGGATGTTTGCGAAAGGATCTTCTCTACTTCTATTTATAGGTATTCCATATTCTATTGCAATATTATTTGTCATCTTATATCTATTAACATATCTTCTTGCTTCTTGTTCCATTGGTCGTTGACTATATGATCCTCCATATAGATCTCCTTCACCGTAAGCACAACCATGTTGATAGTTACTTTCTCCGTGTTGAACATACTGTCTTGTATGAATAAGTTCATGCATAAGTACGTTTACAAAACTTCCATTTACTGTTCCATCTGGGTATACTAAATAATCTCTAAGAAAAATGTTATAACCAAAAGATGATGCTCTAACATTTTGTCTCTGTCCTTCTTCATACTTCCAATAGTTACTTGCAAGACACTGATTCTGGTATATTTCTACTTCATCTAGTGCTATTTCAAGACCCAAACCAATATCATCAAAGTATCTTTTTACACCTAGAAGAGATGGGTTTTCAAAAGTAATAGGTTCTCCAGTTGCAAACGTTAAATTCATTAGTAATCCAGAGTTATAAGCAACTATTCCACCAAAGCAATATGTTTCTTGAGCTAACTCGGTAAATTCGCTTGCTTCACTTTCTACGCCAATAAATCTACCTTCATAAGCATCTCTAGGTATTACTTCATGTAGAGTTAGGTTATCTAATGTGACATAATCATCGTTTCTTTCCATGACTACGAAAATAGGTACGTTTGATATTCCAATTAAATAAGGATCAGTAACTTGTGTAATACCAACCAAAGAATCATTTATATCTAGTGAAATTCTACTTACTTCCTGTAAAGTCCATACTATTATATTATTTTCTGTTATAATATTTGGTCTAAGTACAACTATACCTTGAAAACTACTAAAAGTACCTGTAGAATAGTTATTTGTTATAGCATAAAGGAACCCATCATCTCCAAAAGATGCTGCTACTATAGGTATTGCTTCTGATTCACGTTGCTTAATCTTTATATTTTTAACTTTACTTACGTTTATTGTCATATTCGTTATTTCAACTCTAAATAGATAAAAGGTCTCAGGAGAACTTCCTGCTTCCGGAATAAGAATAGATCTAGTAGATTTATCATAAGCAACCCACTCAAATACATGATTTATGAAACCAGTTCTATTGATAATGTTACCATTTTCATCTTTAATATTTATAGAGTAAAACGGTGATACAGCTGGATATGCAACACTACCAATCATAAAATTTAACTGTGTTCCATTATTATCTTCACATTGTACAGGAAAAACACTATATATATCTCCGCTATTTGCAGATGTTCTAAAACCTATAGAGCAACCTTGTCCCCATGTAGCTTGATTCAATGGAGAGTTTGGACAATTTGACATAGTCCATTCAGTAGAAAACCTTCCAAATCCAAGATTCTCAGCTTTAGTTACAGTAATAAGTCTTTCTCTATTATCATATCCAGCGATAGCATACCTAGTACGACCTATACCTTCTCCTATAGCAGTTATACCAAAAAAATCATTCCCAAGAGCTTCGTTTTGTGCATCTTCAACGATAACTCTTTTTTCCCATGATCCATTATAAACAGAAGTTCTTCTTGGAGCAAAACTGGAACCATATTTCCATACATCATCAGTTATTCTCAAAAATTCAGGTTTATTAACTATATTAATCAAGTTATATATGTCATCTCTAGCAAGATTGTTGATGATATAAGAAAAATCTAAATACTGTGTATATAGTTTATCTTTTGTTATAAAAAATAAAAACTCATTAAAATACGAGTATGGGTCGTCTTCTTTTGTAAAACCATGTTGAGAGTCTTCATCACCATCTTTATTTGCAGTTTTGGTTTGTTTTTTGTTTGTGTCTACAAATACAACATAGTACCCCTTATCAACTTTTTGTTGTTTGATAAGCTTAAGTATATCAATAAAACTTAGATCATAATCAAGTGATATTCTGATTATCATTGGTTTACCATTCTTATAAGCATTTAAACGTTCTTTCCCAAGTATAGATGTTACTTTGTTAATTGCTATGGGTAAATTCTTTCTTGTCTTGGTTTTAAAGTTATTATTGGCTTTCTTCATTAAGTTAGTGTAGATAGAACTATAGTTCTTATTAGACACATATGTAGTTTGTACATTTTTTGCAGTAGTAGTTATACTAGATTTATTAGGTTTATCTATAAAATTTTCTCTATTATTGTAGTATAAAATAGCTACAAGTATTATACATAGTACAACAGTTGATAATAATATAGCTAAGACTACAGAAGGTTTATCAGTCTTCTGATTGCTCATATTTATATTATTATATAATAATAATTTTTTGTATAGTTTACATATACAAAACTACCTAATAAACCTATCTAACAATCCATGAAGCTGTTAGAAGATTTTCTCTCCATAAAGTTAGAATATTAAAGTTATTCACTAGATCATTTCTCCTTAACCATGCACATGGTTTTGAGTTACTAGTATTTAAATATTGATTATAAGAACAGCTATTGCAAGCACATGTTCTTTGTTGTGTTGATAGAGATTTATTTGGAATACCACAATATAAGTACCATAGTAAGTTAATATAATCCATGTAGTTTGAGCTATCTATAGTTACTATATTTTGCTGTACCATTCTCTTAAAAAACTTTGGTAACTCTAATCTCATAGGTGTTACGCTCATAGATAAATCAGAATTTTGGAGTCTACAATTTTTTAGAATAGTATTAAGTTTTGACTTGGAGAATTCGCCTTTAAAGTAGTCATTTATAGAAGTTGTTATGTTTTTGTTTCTAACTCTACCAGAAACATTATCCCAAGATGGATGTCCACCAAGAATCCATGCATTCCCATTTGTCGTTCCCATGTATAATTCTGTATGACATTGATCTGTGTATTGACTTAAATACCCTATTCTTTCACCTGTAAACACTTGATAACCTATACTTATACCTTCTTTAATATAAAATTCAGCGTATATTCCTATAGTACCATCTACATGTTTTATCCAAAGACAAGGTAAATAATGGTAGTATCCATTTCTCATGCAATATTTTTCACCTTCTACGTTTGTGCATGTATATTGTGACGGACATGTTTCTTCAAATTTATTTGGGTTAGGTTTACATTGATCTTTGAAATAAGTATTAACTTTTCCTATTACAATACCATAAAATGGTGCATATACTTTAGTTTGTGTAGAATTTGAACATCCACCTGAGCAAGCTGTAGTTTGTGTATTAAATTGAGCTTGATATTCTCCATTATTACATGTACTACAATTAGGTCCATATAAGTCAACAGCAGCGTGAATTCTTGTAACTTTTGTACCGTCGACTGAAGTCGATGATCTACAGTTTCCAAAATCACTAGCAATTGTACCACGATTTTGTGAATGATTAATTACTGGTTTGATATACCCTTCTAAACCTTGGATTGTCACCAAGTTTGTATTTTGAATATCATCATTTAAGCTAAATTGTCCTCTAACTACTCTTCCACCTATACTACTTAATATAGGCTGTTCTGGATACATTAAAATAGAAGGAAATTCTGGTCTATAATATCTATTATATTGTATTTTTAGTCTATCGTTATTTAGATAGTTACCTAAAACTATAACAGCATACCAGAAAAATCCCGAAGGTAGTAAGTTTTCACCTGAACCGCTGCTATCATTAAATCTAAGATGATAAAATTGATCTAATATGTTTTCTCTATATTTTTTCAATGAGATTATACATCCATTATTTGTACCTATTAGTCTTGTATAATTTTCTATATAAATATCACTGCCTGGTAAAGAGGCACCTGTAACGCTAGTGTTAAATAAACCACATTTTGCCAAGTTAATTTTTCTATTAAAATCTTGTTTTCTTAGACATACTGCTTGGTGATTTATATACCAAGGTTGTATTGTATTTATAAAACCATATTTATTGTATTCAAATGGTTTATATGAGTCTAAGATACTTAGTGATACTTTATTTATAAATATATGGCTCCATTCTCTCGTTAAAATAACATTAGAAGGCAATAAAGAGTTACGTGGTAGTATACGAATTGTTTCTCCATTTTCATTAGTCATTTGATGTTGTGTGCCAAAAAATAAGTTACGTGTAATATCGTTTGCATTACCCATGCTACCATTCCAGTCTGGTTTTAAGTTATCTTCGCTTAAGCCATCTCCTAAAAATCCAAGTATTAGATCTCTAAAAATACTAGGTGAAATTACTGGTATAGCAACTCCTCTAGTTAGTTGATCTATAAAACTATCTGATACTATAGGGTTAGAATTAACAATTGATGGATTATACTTTGTAAATGGCCATTCTACAGAATTAATATATGGTTTTATAATGTTAAAGTTTACTGTTCTAACATCTTCGTTTGTAACCAAGTTATAAATTGATAACAAAAGTAAAAATTGATAGTTATCGTGTCTTCCATCTGGTATAAAGTCTAACAAAACATCTAAAATATATGTACGTTCTAAAGTTTGTCTATATCTAGCAGTATTTACATCAAGTCCAAAACGGTAGTAAGAGCTATCTATGCATTGACCAGTTTCACTATCAAATGATAACGCTGCATCTACATCTGTATTTATATAGTGTACATTTGTTAAGTTACTTTCAGTAAGAGTCTGAACATATCTTATCATGTTTAAGTATAATGAAGTTTGGCATATAAATAATAAGTCACTATCAAGTGTATTAAAAACATCTGGAGTATAATAAGTAAAAACATCATATAGCATAGGTGTTAACTCAGGTCTTCCTAATTGTCTGTTAACATCTTCTTGATAGTGTTTCTCACAAGCAAAAAATAACTGTAAACTTGTTTCAAAGTTAAATCCTACTATCATAGACTGTATAGCATTACAAGCTTGTTGTGTGGTAATATTTCCTCGAAGACGTGGGCATTTTCTATCTACCCATAGCATTTCTTCTCCACGTGTTCGGCAATACCATCCTAGCTGCTCATAACAAAAATATCTTGTAGGAGTAGATGGATGTGTTTGACGTCCAGATTGGTCAACAGTAATATTACGTGCAGATCTTTGTCCATATTGAGAATCTGGAACCTGTAGTTGTTGCTGTCTAATATCTGGATATAGATAAAAACTATGAAACTCTGCTGGTATAGATGATAGATTAATTACTGGCATATTTGTAGTAAATTTTTCTTTACTTGTTAGAGTTTTGTATAATATGTAACTAACACCAACTAGAATAGAAAAAAAACATAAGATATATATAAAAAACTTAAAACTTAACATTTTATATTAATAAAACATAAATGTTAAATCAAAAATTAGTTAACCTTTCTAATCCTTCTAACCTTTCTAAACCAAGTTTATCTACTATAAGTTCTCAAAAGGAATCATCAAGTACGGTAAAACTTAGTTTAGATAGCAATGTTTCGCAAAACAATAGAGAAAATAATTTAAGAACTCTGTCTTATAAGAAATTAAGCAAAGACGAGGAAAGGAAGGAAGTAGAGAAAATACTTAGTTTTTATAGAACATCTGATGCTAAAAAGATGTTTAATGGTGTTAAAGTAAATGGCAAACTAGTTAATACTCAAAAAGGTAGAAGTATTGAACTAGATAAGTTTACAGATGACATTCGTGCTAAATTGAGTTCGTTAAAGTCTAGATACTCAAGAGAAGAGATACTTGAATCTATGAACAGAAAAATACTTGAAGACACACAGCCAAAAAGTGTTATAGATCAGTATTTTAATATAGAAAATAAACAAGAACGTAATGAGTTCTTAGACAATGTAATAAAGACAAAAATGAGAAATGATCAACAAATGTATACAAAGTACTTAGACCAAATGAAAGAAGACTCAAAGGTATTTACAGTAGCTGATTATGATCATGGGCATGATGATGAGAACAAGTAACTAAATCATAGTATTTTAACTTATTATTAAGTTAAAATGTATAGTCAATTTTTATAGTTAAGTTATTATATAGTTATTAGTTATCCAATGTCATTGCTTCGATGTTAAGATCAGTTCCAGATTGTACTGTAGGAAGTGTATTACCTCTATTCTTATTATTCTTATAGTTAAGAGAATGGTTGAGAGATTGATTTAGTGACAACATTAGAGGAGAGGGTTTAGTTTGTTGAGATGTAATAGTGTTAGATCTAGTCCTTTGATTCATTCCATCCTGAATATCAGTCTGTTGAACCTTTTCATGTAACAAGTTTCTAATCATTTTGTTGATATTAGTTGGAGTCTGGTCGTTTAGAACTTCAATAACCTTCTGAATTGTAATACGATTGCTTGTACGATTCTGCTCATACCAAGAATGGCACTCGCGAACTACGTTGAATTCCTCAGCTGACACAGTAACCCACTTCTTCTTGATAAAACGCTGAACGTATGCATTGTAAATACCCTTTGCAATAGAATAAATAGTGTTCTCATACTTTTCAAAAGTATCAACCATACTAGGATACAAGTACCGTAGCGTATTTACCATCTTCATGTTCATACGAACCTGTAGGTATCGAAACTTGATACTAGGTTCGTTTCCTCTAGCATTAAATAGCTCCTGGTAATCGTTGTGTAGAATCTTGTATTGATAATTGTTAGGTGCAAAAATGATAACACCTTGAATATGCCTAATGTCAATAGAGCGAATATATGACATAATACTTCTGATATTTGTAAAGTTATGCCTTCTAGGCCAGGGAATATTAATGTTTTCAGTCAAAGAAAGCTCTTGGTTGATAAAGGTTCCAACATGATAAATGGTAGGTCTTGAAGGTGGCATGCAAACTATACGATTTTCTTCACTATTTCTAACCAAAAACATATATTGTTTGTTGATATCAAGAGTTATCTGAAACCTTTCAAGAAGACCATCGTCATTTACTGGTAGAGACTCACGTAGTGCTTGGTTGTTTTCGACTTCAGCTTCGAGAGCTCTCTTAAAACTTGTACCAAAAGATTCCTTGCTAGACCACTTACTGCGGAAAGCGTTTAGTTTACGATGAGTTGATGTAAACCACTTACCATTAAAGAAGAACATTCTGATCAAAGTTCCTTCATGTGAATCAAAAACTGCACAGTTACTCAAAATAGGATCTAAATTGTGTTCTAGGAGTTCAGTATTCTTTTCTGTATATTCCTCTGTATATGGGAATGCGTTCATTACTATATCCTCGTTGTGGAATACAACTCCACGGCACTTTTTAATATCTGGACTATCATTTGCGTTGCAGCTAACATAACAGAATAGTTCTAGTCCATTTTCCTCATCCTTATCAGTCAATCTAACACGATTACCAAGCTGCTCAATATTATTACGATTAATTCCTGTGCTAAAATAGTCAACCGAAGTAGTATTATTTTCAGATGCATTATCCAAAATCATTTCAGAAGCCGTAGTGGACTGAATATCCATGGCGTTCTCGGATCCAATAGTTGTCATAGTATGTTTTCTTGTTTATTTCTATTAACTTCTTAAATAGAAATTCAAATTTATTTTATATATGGTATAAATACTATATTTCTTACTTACCAGAGCTTCCAAAACCACCACTACCTCTTGTTGTATTAGTTAGAGTATCTGTCTCAGTTCCAACCATAAGTATCAATTGTCTTGGAATGATCTGAACTAGCCTGATAGGTAAGTTTAGTGGAGGTGCAAATGGATTTATTCTGACTAAAGGTACAATAATAGTGCCTCTATAAGATGCATCTATGATTCCAATATTGTTTGCAAGCATCCAACCAGTTTTAGAGATAGAGCTTCTTCCTACTAGCTCAAAATAGTATCCATTCTCTGGTTCCACTCTGATACCAGTATCGTAGTAATGAACTCCAACATCCTCCTTAAGTTTACTTACAAGATGCAAGTCATAACCAGAATCAGAAAATCTATTTTTTGAAGGAGGTGGAACAGTATCATTAATACGAGACCACTTAAAACTTGGAGGTTTCAAACGTAATACATCATTTGGCATAGTCCATGAAACGAACATACTGTAGTTTTTCTGAGATGAATGTTCCAAAGGATTTTTCGTCACATCACTATAAATAAAAGCTAATAGTTCTAGAGCATTTATCGCATACCACATAACTTTATCATCCTCAACTACATAAGAAGCTGAAATTTCAGTTAACATTTGTTCATTTATATAGTCTGTACTAATACTTATACTCTCTCGAAGTAAGATAGTAGATCTTCGATCAAAAACACCTCTCAAAAAATCTATCTTTTGGGTGCTATCTAGTGTATCAAACGTAGTTGAACTAGTATCGATAGTCTCAGTGTTATTAGTCTCGGTATTTTTGGTATAAAACCAACCTAGCTTATATTGTTCTGAAGTAAGTGCGCTCATTATTTGGTATGTTATGATTTAACTTTAAGTAAATTTCAAATTTATTTTACTAGTTTTTACATACCAAATTCAATGCTTGTGATGTTAGCACGGTTGTTATTGTTTGTATTGTCTATAGACATTTTAACAAATAGAACTGTTTTCTTGTCTATGCTAACAAAGTTGTTAATAGATAATACCTGTATTCTTTCATCAACTAGATCAAATTCATTAGTTGAAATAGGTTGTTCAACGTCTACAGATACAATAGAAACTTTTAGTAGACCCTTACCTGATGCTACAATGTCTATATTGGACAAAGAATAGGTAGAACCATCATACGGAATTGTGCATACTGTTGTTTCTGTGTCTTCTAAAATGTCAACTAAACCATTCCATAGTACTGTTTTTATACCTCTTGGTCCATTTGATCCAGTAGGTCCAGTAGGACCTTGTAACCCAATAGGTCCTTGTAACCCAATAGAGCCGGATGGTCCAACTGGTCCAATAGGTCCCATTGGTCCAGTCGGACCAGTTTGTGATATTTCTTCTATGTATTTTGGAGAACTTAGATACTTACTTTTGATCTCTGCTATTTGTTCTTCTATCGATGAAACATATGATGTATTGGAGAAGGTACTAGTATTATATAACATGTTAACTTTTTCCTGCTTAATTGGCTGAGCTATAATAGTTGTGGGAATATCTGATAGAACATTTTTTGTATCTTGTTTAATAATACCAGCAAGGTTATTTATGTTATAAGATGTAGGTGTTTCTGTTGTCATACTAGTTTTAGAAGCATGACGAACATAAGAAGGCATTCTCATTGTAAAACTCATTTGTTTGGTATAATTTTTTGCTTTAGATAACTGTCAAAAGCTAACTTAAAACGAAGTTTTGTTCTTATAAAATGTCAAAGCTGTTAGAAAATAAACAACTAGTTCATATTGCATCAGAAGTTGTAGTTTTATTGGGATTAACTTTTTACTTTAATCAACAGAATAAGAAGCTGATGGGACATATCGAAGATTTAGTTCAACGTATTGAAGATCAGGAAGACTTACTTCAGAAACATGAGGAAGTTATTAAAAAGTTAGTTGAGTATGTAAATCAGCAACAAAGTGTTATGAAGTCTACTCCTCATCCGCAAGTTGTACCTACACAAGTACAACAGCAAGTTGTACCTACACAAGTACAACAGCAAGTACAAACGCAGGTTCCTACTCAAGTTCCTACGCAAGTTCCTCCTCGACAGTATAAGTCTGTTTTGAAAAATGTTGAAAAGTCAAGTCATAAAAAGGTATCTAAGCCTGTTAAGAGTTCTCACCAGGTCTATTTAGAACCTAAGGTATCTGTGTCAAATGAGGAGGAGAAGGATGATGCTAGTCATATAAGTGATTTAGATGCTGAAATTGCGGAGGAATTGGAAGAGTTAGACGAGGAGGAAGAAGATGAGATTGAAGAATTTGAAAATGATTCAGGCTTAAAAAAACATCGTTAGATATTAAAGATACATCATGTCATATCAGTATACTCAACTTGTTAAACTTCCAATCAATGAGCCAACACAGGATACAAAAGCTTCGGTATCAGATGATGATGAATATGCAAAACCAAGAAAATGTGAACGAACTAATTATACCCCAAGTTCTTCTGATGTAGTTTATTCTAGAAAAGAATGGCATAATGTATATAACAGAGAACTTATAGACATGTATAATATACTAGTAAGAACACTAAACCAGAAATACCCAGACAATACAATAAATTGGGCTAAATATAACTCTGATATTTTTCATAACTTTTCTAGATTATTATATCATTGTTCTTCTAAACATATTGACTCTTACGATATAGATAACTACAAAGAAAGTATATCTAAGGACTTAAATAATATACTAAAAGATGGGGAAAGCAAAGAAACAACTATCTGCAGCATTGAAGGAGTGTCAGAACGAGGACAACGAGATGTATCTGAAGAATGGACCACAACAAGAAGTAATAGAAATTCAAGACGATAAAAGGGAAGAAGAATATAGTTTAGTTCATGAGGATGAACATTATAAATTTTTTAACACTATTTATACTATACGTAAAGAGTTATTTAACTATTCTGAAGAAGGTTGTTATCCATTATGTGAATATCTTTCACATGAAGATCTTGAGAACTATGTTGAGTGGGTGTTTAACAATTATAGTGAATAAGTATTTTTATACTTTAATGTATAAAAATTTAGTTATTAAAGTCTAAGCAAGAAGTCCTAAGCACTTGAGTACAGCTGTCTGTGTTGCTGCTAACTCACCTATTTCTGCTCCACCACCTTGTTGAATCTGTTTAAGTATTTCTTCGATATCATCTATCTCAACTACTTCTTCTCCTTCTAATGGTTTAGAAGGTCTAGGAGATTTGGGAGTAGGTTGTTTGGGTGTTGGTTGTTTAGGAGTCGGTGGTGTTTCAGGAGGAGTTTCAGGTGGTGTGGTAGGTGTAGTAGGTTTAGTTTCTTCTGGTTTTAGTAGAATATTTTTCAACCTTTCAATGGCACTTTTTGTTCCAATTATTTTCTTACCATCTACCATCATACTTTCTAGCTTTGCTCTCGCAATTCTATCAAATCCTTGTCCTTCAGACATGCAAACACCTGGAGTATTAGTAATATCACATGTTTCTCCAAACATTGTATGTTCACAGTGAATTCCTTGTTCTGGGTCGCACCTAATATTTTGAACAATGTTACATAAATATTCAATCATGTCTGCTTTTTTAGTTGGAAGAGCATTTTTAATCCCTGCATCTTTTAATAGTTCTTTTAACTCTGCTACTTTTTTGTTTACTAGTTCATCTTTGTTACCACCATAACACTTATCTGGATCAAATTGTTCTTCTTCAGCTACTAATGGTAACTTAGCAGGAGACTTAATTGGAGATCTAACTGGTGACTTAACTGGTGATGGTGATCTTGGAGGAGTTTTCATAACTTTTTTGCTTTCAGAAGAAGCCATGATAGTCTCAATAAGTTTCTGTTTATTCCATGATTTTTTACAGTCAATACCTCTTTCTTCGCAGATACTTAGTAGTTGATCTTTTGACATTTTCATAGATACTTCTCCGACAACTACCTTTACTTGTTTAAGATCACTTGGTTCACTTGGTTCAACAGGCTCGCTTGGTTCAACAGGCTCACGTCCAGTAATCTTTGCTGTTATTCTAGCGCAAATTTCAGCTCTTGTACCAGAAGTATCAACACCGCATTTTTTAGCTAGTGCAACAATATCAGCTTTCTTATATTTTGATGACTTGTTGCAATCATTGTCACTTATGTCACATGATGGTTCTTCTGATTTACTAACTTTGTCTACTTTAGAAGCTTTAGAGCTCTTCGAAAGTTTAGAAGCCTTAGATGGCTTTACAGTCTTCTTTGTAGCACTAAAAATAGCTTCGGCTAGCTGTAACTTGCTCCAAGATTTTTTACATGTTACTTTTTTTGCCTCACACTTCTCTAGAAGTTCTGTCTTACTATAGTTTTGTATTAATTCTTCAACAGACATTTTATTTGTACTCATATTTTTTAAAATCATTTTTTCATATTTATTGTAAATTTAGCTCCTTATCTTATTTAAAGTGGTCGTATTTGAATGTAAAATGGCGAAGAAACATCAACGTATCAAAGTTATTAAAGTTCCATTAAAAAAATCACTGATTGATAGGCCTCAAGTTTTCCCACGAATGCCAAGACTTTATCTAGAGTTAATTGAGAACAAAACAAAGATTAAGCAAGACTTAATAAATAAGGAATATATTCCTCCAAATAGTCCACGTAATACGCAACAGATGTCACAATATGAATCACAGTCTGAATTCAACACACTAAACAATTATGAAGAGACAAAGAAGTCTTCTGAACTCAATAATCATTATAAGAGTCGTTTAGATAAACTACTAAGTGATGATGAAGATAGTGTTTCCACGAATAGTAGTGGTAGTTCAAGTAGTAGCAGTAGTTCAAGTAGTTCAAGTAGTGATAGTGACAGTGATAATGAGTCTGTTGTAAGTGATATCAGTGATGACTCTTCTATAAGTGAACTATCTATTGTAGAGAAGAAAGGGCATGACAAAAAGTCAGATATGGATGATATGTCAGAAAATTCTGATGATTTATCAATGAGACTAAAGCAGCTTCTAAATGATGACAGTGATAGTGAACCAAAATACGATAATAAGCGTCATAAAACAGATAAAGTTAGTAAACATGAATATTCTCATAAGTCTAATAAGTCCGATAAGTCAGATAAGTCTGATAAATCCGATATTTATCAGAAGTCAATTCAGTTAAGTAGTAGTAGTAGAAATGAAGATAAGTATAGTAGACATAGAGATAGAAATGGACATACTGTACCTAATTTAGGAAACTTTACGTCTGCTCCTACTTTAGCAGAGTTAGAAAGGCAAGGTGGATATGTTCCTAAAAAAGAATTAAGAGATATTAATAGTACTTCATATAATGAACAGCATGAGGAAGATTCTAAGAGAGAACTACTCTTCAAATTTGATCTTTTAAGGAAGTCTTATCCCAATTCTATTATACCAGAGTATAATATTCACACTGATATTAATACAATGCAGAAGTCTTACTCTGATACTGTAAGACGACTCAGTCTTGACTCGTCAGTAGATAGCTATAAAACATATTTAGTATATGGTTTTATGGGTTGTGAGTTTATTTTTGGTAACTTTTTAGGTTTTGACATGCAGGGTTTTACTCAGCAACAGTTAACTTCTATGAACTCTTATGAGAAGCTACTTATCGAGCTTGGAGAGAAGAGTTATGTGCCAACTGGAAGTAAATGGCCTGTTGAACTACGTTTGCTTTTTATGATTATTATGAACGCAGCCTTCTTCGTTATATCGAAGATGATAATGAAGAAGACAGGTGCTAACTTACTAGGTATGTTAAACACTATGAATACCGCTCCATCTGCTTCTGAAACTTCTCAACGTAAGAGAAGAATGAAAGGTCCTAATATTGATATTAGTGATATTCCTGATCTTGATTCTATGTCTAGGTAATAAATGTATATACATTTATTAATTTAAAATTGAAACTTTAGTGTAATTAAGATGAAACTTTGTATAAGATGTCAACGATACAGTTTTTATCAGACGTACATATTGAGTGTTTTGATGACGATGTAAATCCATTAGATTTCGTTACACCTTGTGCTGATATATTGATATTAGCAGGTGATATAGGTTCATTATACAGATTCCAACAATTATTAAAGTTCTTAAAAAGTATTAGTTTACACTTTAAGGCTGTATTATATGTACCAGGTAACCATGAATGGTATAAGTTACCTAATTATATTTCTCTTGATATGGAAGAACTAAATATACGTCTAAAAACATTGGAGAACTCGATAGAAAACTTATATGTTTTGAATAGGTCTAGTGTTCTTATAGGTGATGTATGCATAGCTGGATGTACACTTTGGACTAAGCCAGATTGCCAGGTACCTCCTTTTATAGTTCGTATACATGATGTTAAAACAAAAGAGTATGAAAGCATGCACCATAAAGATCTATCTTATCTACAAGACATGATTAGTTACTGTAGTAAAAAAAATATAAAATTGTTAGTTGTTACTCATCACCCACCAACGTATAAGGTTCTAGATAATACCAAGAGAAGGAAGAAGTATATTTCTTTATATGCAAACCATCTAGACTATCTATTGTCAAAAGATAGTGTGGATATGTGGATATGTGGACATGTGCATACAAACTTTGACTTTGTTACTGAACAAGGTTGTAGAGTTGTATCTAATCAGAAAGGTAAAACAAAAGATAAAGTTCAAAATTTCAAAAAAGATTTTGTTTTAACTTTGTAATGAGATGATACTTAACACTATTAAAAAATCTAGAGAGGAAGTTGATCGTATACGTGTGAAGTATCCAGATAGGATACCAATATTTGTGACAAAAAGTTATTACTCTACATCTAATGTTCCAGATATAGATAAAAATAAGTACTTAGCTCCAATAGATCTAACACTTGGACAATTTCAATTTGTTGTACGAAAAAGACTTAAAATTACTCCTGATAAAGCAGTATTCTTTTTCATTGATGGTATGATACTTTGCACAAGTGAGTTGTTAGTAGATATATATGAGAAATTACATGATAAAGATGATGGTTTTTTGCATATTATGTACTCAGGTGAAAGTACATTTGGAAGTTTTTAATACTTTTTAGTATTAAAATATATTATAAGCTATATGTATCTACTACTTTGGCTGAATTGCATTAATAGTAAACATATCAACTGGGCTAGTTTCTAGTAAAATTGGAATATTATACTTTTTACATGTATTTAATAGATGAATTAAACTATCAAAGTTGTCTTCCCATATTTTTCCAGTACCAAGACATGCATGTAGATCTTTTCTTGTTCCTATTGGCACCATGCTATCGTTTAAGTGTAGAAGATAAAAGTTATCAAGTCCAATTGTATTATCGAACTCTTCAAACATACGATCGACTTCTTCTACGAGTCTAAGATCATAATTTCCTACACCCCATATATGAGCAGTATCAACACATACTTTTACATGTTGTTTTCTACTTTCGTCAACTCCATCTAACACTGTTTTTATCTCTTCGAACGTTCTACATAACTTATTACCTTCTCCAGCGCAGTTTTCAAGTAATAATACTGACTTCTCAGGAAATGATATCTTGTTTAATGTCTGTGATACTGTTTTATGTCCAAGATCTCTATCAGGATATGATCCTGGATGTATAACTACTCCTGATCTTCTATCAGAAAATTTTGCTAGTATAGATAGCTCATATTCAATTGCCTTCATTACTCCTGTTAAACTTTTGTCAACTTCGTAGTTTCCAGACCATGCTATACCACCTTTCTCTGACTTTCCTGCTAAATTTGCACAGTATGGAAAATGACTAAATACATTCATAGGGAACCTTCTAAGAATGTCTTGTGTATTTTTAATATCTTTTTCTGATATTGTCTGTCTTTTCCAAGCCTGTTTGGGATTTCCCATAAAGAATTGTATAGTTTCCATCCCTTTTTCAACTCCTTCTGTTATAGTAGGAGTTATATGCTCACAGAAGCCAGTATGGCAACCAACATCCCAAAACATTTCTAGTATACTCATGTTATCTGATAATAATCTATATAGTTAATACATAAAATCAAATTAAACCTATGAAGGTTTCAAATACGTTAGCTCTGTTTAAGGTATATCACAAAACAATATAAAGATTTTTCTTTATATATAATAAATGTCTACAACTGGAAGAAACTGGGGATGGGGAATTGGAAGAAACTGGGGTTTTGGAAGATAAACTAAAAATGGTACTCCTTTGGTGAATCTAACAGATTTAAATACAATATAAACTACTATAAAGAAATGCATATAGAGATTTTTAACAAAACTTTTATAGTAGATAATGACATAACTATTGACCAGCTAAAAAAAGTGATAGAAGACAAGACGTTTCTTCCTATCGATTGCTTTAGTTTAGTATATGGTTCTAGTTTACTACAACATGGATTATTATCTGACTTTAATATCATTGATAACTCTTTAATAGATCTGGTTGTTATGGCAGAAGATGGAATGCGTGCTAAATGGCGTAAAAAAAGGATGCGTAGGTTACGTAGAAAGAGGAGAAAGATGCGTAATAGAGCCAAATAAAATGAATTTGATTAAAGTATCAAACTAAGATGAAAGAATATAGAGAAAATATGAAAAAGGTAAGCTTTCATTCAACTACTAACTTTGATACTAAAATCAAGTATGCGGAAGGTAAAAAGAATAACGATATATACATGTTTGATACTAAAATTAACTTTGTGGTAGCACAAACTGGAGCTAGTAGAATAATCGCTACATCAGTTCTTGAATATTATGACTATGATGTTGCTAATGCAATCATGTGTATAGAACAAAAGTATATTTAAAAATATATAGTCTTATATAAAAATGCAGATATTTGTTAAAACACTCACTGGTAAAACAATCACACTTGATGTTGAACCTTCTGATACTATTGATGCTGTTAAACAGAAGGTGCAAGACAAGGAGGGTATTCCTCCAGATCAACAGCGTCTTATTTTTGCAGGTAAACAGTTAGAAGATGGTCGTACACTTTCTGATTATAACATTCAGAAGGAGTCCACTATTCATCTAGTACTTCGTCTTCGTGGTGGTATGTTCTAAACATGTCTCTGATTATATACAAGTATATTTTATATTATGCATAATATAAAACTTATATTTTACGTTGATAGTGTTTCCATCATAGAATAACATTTATCAACACGTCCTCTCCTTAAATAACATGTATCTAGATCGTCAATTGTCTGTTTACTGTCGTTACTTGTCATAATAAAGATAATATTTTTATATAAGAATAAATCATCAAAAAATGTGTTATATGTACTCTTATTGTAGATACAAGTTGTAATATCTTTATGTTTTACGACTTTTTCTTCATGTATGTTACGAATTAGTGTATTTACTTCTTCTAGTACAATAATAGTAGGACTATCTACAGTTGGTTCTGTTCTTTGAATTAATATTTGAAGTGTATCTCCTGGATCTGTTGGATTAAATGTATGACAAAAGGTACCTTTTAGCTTATTAGCTACTATAAGTCCTATTGTACTTTTTCCTGCACCACTTACACCATGAATGAAGAATACACCTCTTGAATTTTTATAAAATGATTTGCATATATTGTCTACAATTTCACCTTGAGAACCTTGTGGTTCTAAGTCGTGTATATCTATATAAATCCGTGAATAGTAAATGTTTGTATAGGAACCAGATCTAGAATAAATTGTAAGTGGTTCTATATTGTTATCTATCTTGTTATTTGACTTATTATTTGTCTTTTTACTAGAAGACTTATTCTCTATTCTATTACTGAACGATACACGTGTATTTTTAGTCTCAAAAAGTTTTGAAAAATACTTTGATGTCGTAACTATATTAATCTCACATGATACGTCATCAAAACTATCTGAGTATGTATAGTATCCTATACATTCCCAGTTCATAAATACTCCTGATGGATAAAAGTTACCACATTGAAACATAGTAATAGAGTTAAGAGTAGTGTTTTTAAGAACTTTTGTAACTGCACTTACTTTATCTTTATCATTACGAATAACATAGTATTTTACCCCAATAAAACGAGCTAACAATAGAATAGGAGTTAACAAAGTTGTCAAGAATGAAAATACATTTATTCCTGTAGCTATACAAGCAAATATACCTAAGTATGACATTTTTATTTTATCTTGCTATGTTATAAATGAGAAAAAGTCCTTCTAGAGGTTGGAGTTCACAGTCTCCTAAACGTGGTATTGAAAGAAGCAGAATGAAGAAAAAGTGTGGAAGTAAGTGTTTTTTACGTCCTAAGACGAATGGATATCCTATATGCACTAAAAACTGCATTTTTAGCTGCAAAGGATTATCATCTGCTAGAAATAGAGCAATGCAGTATAAACTTATAACAGTTCAAAAGTCTGCTGAGCGTCTAGCAAAGATAAGTAATTGTAGTTGGTACAAAACAAAGTCTCCTAAGAAGAGTACTAAAAAATCTAGAGCTCCTCGTAAGTCTCCTATGAAGACAAGAAAGTCTCCTAAGAAGTCTCCTATGAAGACAAGAAAGAGTCCAAAGAAGAGTACTAGAAAATCTAGAGCTCCTCGTAAGTCTCCGAAAAAGTCTCCGAAGAAGACAAGAAAGAGCCCTAAGAAGAGTACTAGAAAGTCTAGAGCTCCTCGTAAGTCTCCTCGTAAGTCTTCTCGTAAGTCTTCTAAGAAATCGTCCTGACTATCTAAGCGTGTAGGAGCAATTCCTTTGGATATGAAAC
>JACCDM010107773.1_pt1 | contig 24617 bp, 15 predicted proteins | sample 7445851 | NCBI WGS metagenome assembly JACCDM01 (sample SAMN15323438, study PRJNA562643) | freshwater metagenome | isolation source: river surface water | place: USA:Blue River Watershed | collected 2017-08-16
AAATACAAATGCTTCCTAGTCGTACAGAATCCATCCTCGCCTCCGTTCGTGAGCTTTCCTCGCCGATCCGCGCCCATGGCGCGTCGATCACGACGGCGGCCCTGCTTTTGTGTCGCTGGCTCAAGGATGCGGCGACTCCTTTGGTCATCTATGTTCCGGATGACGATGCGGCCCGAACTCTGGCCCAGGACGTCGGAACCCTGAGCCGAGTCCTGAATTCCCAGGAAGCGGAAGTCCTCGTTTTCCCGACTTGGGAGCAATCCCCCTACAGTCCCATTTCGCCTTCCATCCGGATTCGGCTCGAACGAATGGCGTCCTTGAACCGCTTGGCTGAAGCAACACTGCCTGGCCAACCCAAGCGCCCGCTTCTATTCATCACCTCGATCGCTGCAGCAGCTCAAGCGACACTTCCCCGGAGTGCGCTTCACGAGCACGGACTCTGCCTCACAGTCGGAGGCTCGGTTGAGTCGCGGGAAACTCTGATTCGCTCGCTTCTGGACGCGGGCTACCTCAGGACCGACTCGGTCGAGGACCCTGCGACTTTTTCAGTCCGCGGAGAAATCATCGATCTTTTCCCGCCCGAAGCGCAGCGCCCTTACCGAATCGAGCTCTTTGGAGACGAAGTCGAACGCATTCGGGAGTTCGACGCTGCCACGCAGAGAACTCTCGACCCTGGCTCAAGCCCCATTCAAACGCTGCGACTAGGTCCGGCCCGCGAAGTTCTCATCCACTCTCGCTCTTTGCCTAGAATCCGCGAGCGAATGAAAGCCTGCGCGGACGAAGCAGGGGTGCCGCGCCAAATCCGGGATCCCCTCTTAGAAGCACTCGATTCGGGCACTTATCCGGATCACTCCGACTGCTGGGCCCCGTTTGCTTGGGAAACTCCGGGGCGCCTGGAAGACCACCTTCAACCCTCCTGGCCAAGAATTGCCTTCGACGAACTTTCCTGCTCTCAAGCTTGGGACGAGTTTCGGGCAGAGCAAAAAGACGCCGCTCAAGAAATGGCTCGCTCCGGAGTGATTGCGCCCCCTTTTGAATCCCTCTTTTCTTGGGACGCACCAAAGGAAGCCCAGTTCCGAAGCGGGATGACTCTTTATCTCGACCGCTTGGAGACGGCTGATCTCTCGACCCACGAAAACGAAGCGGTAAGCCCTGAGTTTGAGGGGCCCCAAAAGCCCGAAGAGCGCGGAGTCCGTTTGGCCGAGCGCCACCGGATTGCAGCGAAACTCAACCCTCCGTCTTCAGCAGACCGTTTAGACGGACACCTTCGCGGCTGGCTCGATCAGCGCTTTAAGATTCTGATCCTGGCTTCCACCGCGACTCGCCTCGAGCGGGTTAAGTTCCTGCTGGGCGAGCGGGAAATTCCAACCGGGCCTCTCGATTCCGCTGCTGCAACGCTCGAACTCGGTAGCCTTTCCCAAGGGTTTCGTTGGCCTTCCGAAGGCTTGGTCATCCTGACGGATGGAGACCTTCTTGGCCAAAAAGCTTCAGGGAAAACCAAGAAACCTAAAAGCGAGAGTGGCTCTGCCGCTCAGGACTGGGCGGGGCTTCAGGCGCTCTCGGACCTTAATCCGGGTGACCGCGTGGTTCACGTCGACCACGGCATAGGCTGCTACTTAGGCTTAGCGCGCCTATCTCTTCAAGGCGCACCAGCCGACTTTCTCCTCATCGAGTACGCGGGCAAAGATAAGCTTTATCTTCCCGTTTACCGCCTGAACGTCATTCAGAAATACTCGGGCGCAGGCGAGACCGTACCCCTCGACAAACTCGGCGGCGCTCAGTTCCAGAAGGCCAAAGAAAAGGTCAGGGAGAGTGCCAAGCGGCTCGCTATTGATCTTGTGAAACTCTACGCCGAGCGAAAAATTCGAAGCGGCGTGATTTTCCCGGGACGCGACCCTGTGCTCGACGACTTCGAAGCGCGCTTTCCGTTTGAGGAAACTCCCGATCAGCTCAGGGCCATCGATCAGGTTCTCGACGACTTAAGCTCCGGCAAAGTAATGGATCGTCTCGTCTGCGGCGACGTAGGCTATGGCAAGACGGAAGTCGCCATGCGCGCTGCTTTCCGGGTCGCAAGCGAAGGAAAGCAGGTGGCGGTTCTTGTGCCCACGACCGTACTTGCCCACCAGCACGAACAGAACTTCCGCCAGCGCATGAAAGACACGCCGTTTGTCATCGAATCGGCATCGCGCTTCAAATCCGCGCGCGACCAAAAGAAGACGCTCGAAAAAGCGGCACAAGGCAAAGTCGATATCTTGGTCGGCACCCACCGGCTTTTGTCTCGGGACGTGAAGTTCAAGGACCTAGGGCTTGTCATCGTGGACGAAGAGCAGCGCTTTGGGGTGGAGCATAAAGAGCGTCTTAAAACTTTGAAACTCGACACTCACGTCCTCACTCTGACTGCGACCCCGATCCCAAGAACCCTGCACATGGCGCTTTCCGGCCTAAGAGACATTAGCCTCATCAACACGCCTCCGGTCGACCGCTTGCCGATTCGAACCTATGTTTCGCGGTTTGAGGAGTCTTTGATCCAAAGAGCCATCGAGGCCGAGCTGAAGCGAGGTGGGCAGGTATTTTTCGTCCATAACCGCGTTCAAACCATCGGAGAAATGGCTCGGAAAATCGAAGAGCTCGTTCCCCAGGCTCGCGTCGGCGTAGGTCACGGCCAAATGGCTGAAGGGGCTCTGGAAGAAGTCATGGTCGGTTTCTATGAAAAGCGAATCAACGTGCTGGTCTGCACGACGATTATCGAGTCGGGAATTGATTTGCCGTCTGCCAACACTCTGATCGTCAATCGAGCCGATACGTTTGGCCTTTCTCAGCTCTATCAAATCCGGGGAAGGGTGGGTCGCGGTCAAGCTCGCGCTTACGCGTACCTTCTTCTTCCGGCAGAAGGCGCCGTGACCGAGGACGCAAAAAAGCGGCTCGAAGTCATTCAGCGCTTTGTGGAACTTGGCTCAGGCTTTTCGATCGCCTCCCATGATCTTGAGCTTCGGGGTGGGGGAGACTTACTGGGAGCCTCTCAGTCGGGCCACATCGAAGCGGTTGGGTGTGAGCTCTACATGGGCCTTCTGAATGAGGCGATCCTTGAAATTCAGAGCCAAGGTGGACCGAAGCAGGAAACGGCTAGAGAGCCCGAAATTAAAGTTTCCTTCCCGGCTTACTTGCCCGAAACCTACATCCCGGACGTTCATCAGCGCCTCTCGATGTACCGAAGGTTCTCGTCCGCGCCAGAAGAAGCGGAAGTGGACCGGCTCGAAGAAGAACTCCAAGACCGCTTCGGTCCGCCGCCGCATGAAGCTCAAGAGCTCCTCTGGCTCATCCGAATCAAACTCCAACTGAAGCGTGCTCGCGTCGACGCTTTGACGGCAGGTGCGGAAAAAGTCGTTCTCACTCCCGGCGAGGGAAGTCGCCTCGATCCTTCGCGAGCCATCGCGCTCATGTCGAGTCAGCCCAAGCGCTACCAACTCACGCCCGACTCGCGCTTCATCGCCACGCTTCCGACCCGAAGCCTTCGCGACCTCTGCTTAGGACTCGAAACCTTGTTGAAGGACCTTCTTCCAAGGACCGTTTGAGTCTGTTACCCTTTTTCCATGATCCAGAGAAAACTTGGTCTCGCGCTCTCTCTTGCCATGATCCCCGGCGTATCTGCCCATGCGGCCACCGAGTTGGCCAAGATCAATGGTTCCACCATCTCGTTGGAAGAGTTCAACCAACGGTATCAGGACAATTTGAAGTTCTTCCAGTTCAAGGCCCCGAGCCGAAAAGCGGTTCTGGAAGACTTGATCAAGCGAGAGCTTGCGATCCAAGAAGCCCGTAAATTGGGCCTCGACAAGGATCCGGTCGTGATCGAGCGAATGAACACGGTGCTCTATCAAGCGCTGCTAGAAAAGAAGCTCGCGAAAGAATTCGAACAGATCAAAATTTCCGACGACGAAGCGAAAGCCTACTATTCGAAGAATCCGGAAATTCGCACCAGCACCATCTTCATCGCTCTCTCCCCGAACGCTTCTGCCGAGGAAGTGAAAAAAGCGACCGAACGCCTGCGCCAGATTCAGAACGATCATCTGAAGCCTGGAAAAATGACCTTTGCCGAAGTAGCGCAGCGCTTCTCGGAAGGTCCTGCCGCCTCAATGGGGGGCGATATCGACTTCCAGACCCGCGATAAACTCGATCCTGCTTACTACGAAGCCGCTTTGGCGCTTCGCACGCCCGGCAAAGTCAGCGAGATCGTTCGCACTCCGTTTGGTCTCCACCTGATCAAACTTGCCGCAGTGCGTTCTTGGGATGAGACGGACCGCGGTCAGGTCAAGCGCATGATTTTCGAAGAGCGCCGCACCCAGATTTTCGAAAAGTTCATGGGCCAGCTGCGCAATCAGGCCAAAGTGAACGTCCGCTCGGATCTCCTGAAGGACTGAAACTTCAGCACGGCTCGACTACGGACCGATTGCACAAGCCCGATAAACCTGACAAAACTCTCGGATGACCTTTCGGTTCTCCGCCCTCTTTTTGTTGTGCTCGGCAGTGCACGCGACCGTCCTCAGTGCTCCGGTACACGCCGCTCCCGTGATCTTGGAGCGCCTTGAGGCAGCAGTAAACCAGTCCCTGATCCTTCAGTCGGATCTATCGCGCTTTAGAAAGACGACAAGCCTCCGGGCACAGCTCGACCCGCTCTTTGCCGGCACACCCGTCGCTGAAAAAGGGGAGGCAGCGAGCAATGACGAAGTCATCCGCTTTCTCATAGATGAAGCCCTCATTTCCCAGGCATTCGAGGTCGCGGATTCCGAAGTGGAAACCGAGATCAACAGTATCCTCGCCGGCAATCGCCTGAGCCGAGACCAACTGAAAGACGCCCTGAAGGCTCGTGGGTTTCGGTTTGAAGATTACTTTGAGCTCATCCGGATCAGCATCTCCAAGCGCAACTTGATCGACCGGGACATTCGCACCAAGGTCACCATCAGCGACGACGACGTTAAAAATTATTTCTATAACCACTATTCGCGAAAGGGCGACATTCCGGCCAGCTACAAGCTGAAGCTCATTCACGTGAATCCTTCGAATTACCGCACCCCGGAAGCTGCCCGAGAAACTGCGGAGCGCGCCCTTCGAGAGATTCGTGGGGGAGAGACCTTTGAAGAAGTCGCCAAGCGTGTGAGCGATGACCCTTCGGCGCAGTCCAATGCCGACTTTGGAACTTTTTCCTCCGACCAGATGGCACCGATCGTGAGACAGCAAATTTCGGGATTGCAGCTGGGACAAGTAAGCCCCGTGTTTGGTGACGCCAAATCGGGCTACTTCATCCTGAAAATTGTCGACATCCTCTCAGGAGAGAGCGATCGCCTGAACCGAATGAAAGAAGAAATTCGCGGGCAGATCGCTGCCGGTGAGTATCAGCGACAAATCCAGCTCTGGCTCGATCGACAGCGCCAGGTGGCCTACATTCATCTGGCCGGGAAGTAAGATGTCTCGGCTTCCACTGATTCTCACGCCCGGCGATCCGGACGGAATTGGCCCAGAGATTACCTGGAAATCGCTTCGCTTGGTCAAACGCACCCGATCGGGGAGCTGGCAATCTCCGTACCTCTGCGTTGGGGCAGAAGCGCCCTTTCGGAAGCTTCGCGCTCCGGTCGTCCTTTACCAAGAAGGCATCCCGGCCCCCCGACGAAAGGGGCCCTATGTCTGGCTTTTGGCTGCTCCAGAAAAAGCCCCGGAAGGACGCTTTCTCCCAGGCTTTCAGTGCGGCTGGTCGATCGAAAAGGCCGTTGAACTGATCCAGTCAGGCAAAGGCGCCGCTCTCGTTACGGGCCCGATCAGCAAAGAGCGGCTTCAAAAAGGCGGATACCTTTTCCCGGGCCACACAGAAATGCTGGCGCAGCTCACCTCAACCCCCCGGGTCACGATGATGCTGGCCAATCCGGTTCTTCGCGTCAGCCTTGCGACCATCCACGTCTCGATCCAAAATCTTCCTAAAGCTCTGACTGAAAAGACTATTTTCGATTCAGGACGGCAAACGCTGGAAGCGCTTCAGCGTGATTTTGGGATTCGTCGCCCTCACTTGGCCGTCCTCAGTTTTAATCCCCACGCAGGGGAGAACGGCCTTTTTGGCGATGAGGAAAGCCGCATCATCCGTCCCGCTCTGGCCAAGCTTTCCGAGAAGTTCGGAAAATCCGCCGTTCTTTCCGGCCCGCATCCAGCCGACACCTTTTTTGCTCGGGAACTCTCCCTGCCAAAGGCCCAGCGCGCCGACGCCGTGCTTGCCATGTACCACGACCAGGGGCTTAGCCCGGTGAAGCTGGTCGACTTTGCTCGCACCGTCAATGTCACTTTGGGAATGCCCATCATCCGCACCTCGGTCGATCACGGCACTGGCTTTGACATCGCGGGAAAAGGCATTGCTGACCCATCCAGCCTTCAAGCCGCTTTGGACCTCGCAAGGAAGCTGGTAAGTTCACGCACCTGAAGGAGCAATAGCCCCATGAGCGTGAACATTCCTGCGTCCATTTTTCGTGAATACGATATCCGCGGAATTGCAGAGCGGGACCTTTCGGCCGACTTTGCTCAGCTCTTGGGACGCGCCTACGCACAGCTTTTGGTGGGCCAGAAGCCTCAAGCAGGCCGCGCTCGCCCCACGGTGGCAGTAGGTCGAGACTGCCGCCTGACCAGTGATCGCTACGCCGAGGGACTCATCTCTGGGCTTCTTCAGGGCGGACTCGATGTGATCCGCATTGGCGTATGCCCGACGCCGCTGACTTATTTCAGCGTGTTTCACCTCGATCTCGATGGCGCGATCATGATCACGGGCTCTCACAATCCGGCCGACTACAATGGCTTCAAGATTTGCTTAGGCCGAAGCACCCTTCATGGCTCGGCCATCCAAGACTTGAAAACTCGAATGCTGGCGCTGAACGCAGCTCCTTTGCAGGGCAGTGGCCCCGCGGGCACCCTCTCGGATTTCGCCATCATCCCAGCTTATCTCGATCACTTGGTGAAGAACGCACGCAGCTTGCGGCCTTTAAAAATCGTTCTCGACGCCGGAAACGGCACAGCGGCAACCGTTGCTCCTCCGCTCTTTGAACGCTTAGGGGCCAAAGTGATCCCGCTATTCTGTACTTTGGACGGTCGCTTCCCCAATCACCATCCCGATCCCACGGTACCGAAAAACCTGAAACACCTCGTGGATACGGTCCTAGCCGAGAAAGCGGATTTCGGCGTCGCATTTGATGGCGACTCGGATCGTATTGGGCTCGTCGATGAGAAGGGGAGAATCATCTTCGGCGATGAACTCATGGTCCTTCTTTCTCGCGACGTTTTGAAAGAAACGCCCGGCGCCACCATCATTTCGGAAGTGAAATCGAGCAACCGTCTCTATGACGACATCGCCCGAAACGGTGGAAAGCCCATCATGTGGAAGACGGGCCACTCGCTCATCAAGTCCAAGATGAAGGAAACCCACGCCGCACTCGCGGGTGAGATGTCAGGGCATATCTTTTTTGCAGACCGTTACTTTGGCTATGACGACGCCATCTATGCGGCTCTTCGTGTTTTTGAGATTGCCTCAAAAACCACAAACCCCGTCTCTTCTCTGCTTTCCGATCTTCCTCCGTCGGTTTCCACTCCGGAAATCCGCGTCGATTGCGAAGAAGAAAAGAAGTTCGCTCTTGTCGAGGCCACGAAAGAAACTCTCGCGCAGGGACGAAAAATTACCGATATCGACGGAGTCCGCGTGGACTTCGGCGATGGCTGGGGTTTGGTTCGCGCTTCCAACACGCAGCCCGTTTTAGTGCTTCGTTTTGAGGCTCAGACCGAAGCTCGCCTTCAGGAAATTCGCGATACGGTTGAAGGTGCTTTGAAAGCCGCCGCAACACGCATTGGCCACGCTCCTATCGATACGCACGCTGAAAGCGCGCACTGAGTAAATCCATGGAATCTAAGCCCGCTTCCCGCAGTAAACGCGTCCCTTCGGGCGAGACTTCCTCGCAAGCACGTCCCAATGACGAGGCCATCGTCGTCCGAGGTGCTCGGGTCCATAACTTAAAGAACATCTCGGTCACTTTGCCGCGCGACAAGCTCGTGGTCATCACGGGCCCTTCCGGCTCGGGCAAAAGCTCGCTCGCCTTTGACACGATTTACGCCGAAGGCCAGCGCCGCTATGTCGAGAGCCTTTCGGCTTACGCACGGCAATTTCTCGAGCAAGTCAGTAAGCCTGAGATTGAAGCCATCGAAGGGCTGAGTCCGACGATCTCGATCGAGCAAAGAACCACGAGCTACAACCCCAGGTCGACTGTGGGCACGGTCACCGAGATTCACGATTACTTGCGACTTCTTTTTTCGCGAGTCGCTAAGCCCTTTTGCTGGAGCTGCTCAAAGCCCATCCGCTCGCAGTCTCCTCAGCAAATCACCGATCAAATCATGTCCTCGCCCGAAGGGCTTCGCGTATCCGTTCTGGCGCCGATTGTCCGCGGCCGAAAAGGGGAGTACCAAAAAGAGCTCCTTCAGCTTCGTCAGCGGGGCTTTGTGCGGGTTCGTATCGATGGTGAAATTCTTGACCTCTCGCAGGACATCGCTCTCGATAAAAACCGAAAGCACGACATCGATGTCTATGTCGATCGCCTGATTATTAAAGGCGACCGAGGACAACTCACCACGCGAGTCAGCGAGTCCGTCGAGCTGGCGCTAAAGCTCGGCGAAGGGCTTTTGCTCCTTCAAACTCAGACCGAAGCCGACGGCCCTACTCAAGAGCAACTCATGAGCGAGCGCTTTGCTTGCCCGGATTGCAACGTCAGCTATCCCGCACCCGAGCCTCGGACGTTTTCCTTTAATAGTCCCATGGGGGCATGCCCCACGTGTGATGGCCTCGGTGTGGATCCAAAATTCACGCGCTCAGACGACGACGCGGAAGTCGATCGCGGTGATGCTCCTGAGGACGTGCCCGTCGCACACGAAGAGATCACGCCCGACAACACGCCTTGCCCGGAATGCAAAGGCGCGCGCCTTCGCAAAGAAAGTCTTCACTTCAGGATCGAAGGGAGAAACTTAGCCGAGCTCAGTGCGCTTTCGCTCGGTCAACTTTCCAAGTACTTCCACGACGTCCCTTTGACTGACCGCGAGCGCCTGATTGCAGGGCGCATTTTAAAAGAAATCCGCGAGCGCCTGGGCTTTCTTCTTCAAGTGGGCGTGGATTACTTAAGCCTGTCGCGCCCGGCTCAGACGCTCTCGGGTGGTGAAGCGCAGCGCATTCGCTTGGCCACGCAGATCGGAAGCTCCCTGGTGGGCGTGATCTATGTTTTAGATGAGCCGTCCATCGGACTTCACCAACGGGATAACGATAAGCTTCTTGCGACGCTCACGCGGCTTCGCGATCTGGGAAACACGGTGCTTGTGGTCGAGCACGACCGCGACACCATGGAGAAAGCAGATTTTATCGTGGACCTCGGGCCAGGCGCCGGCACCGAAGGTGGCGAGATCATGGCGGCCGGTACGCTTGCTGAGGTGAAGGCAACGCGAGACAGCACCACGGGCAAGTACCTGCGCGGTGAGCTCGAGATCCCTGTTCCCAAAGTGCGTCGTCCATGGACGAAAGATCGGGTCATCCGGATCGAGAACGCTCAGATGAATAACCTCGGGCAGGTCAGCGTCGATTTCCCCTTGGGCGTTCTCACGTGCGTCACGGGCGTTTCAGGCTCGGGAAAAAGCACACTTGTCATCGACACGCTTTACCGCGCTCTTTTGCAGCACCTTTACCGAGTCGAATCGCGGGACCTGAAACTCGGAAAAATCACGGGCCTTGAGCACATCGATAAAGTTATCGACATCGATCAAAGCCCGATCGGAAAAACTCCAAGATCCAACCCCGCAACCTACACGGGCACTTTCGGTCAGATCCGCGATCTGTTTGCTCAGCTTCCCGAAAGCCAGATTCGTGGTTTTGGGCCTGGTCGCTATTCTTTCAACGTCAAAGGGGGAAGGTGCGAGGCGTGCGAAGGGGGAGGACTCACCAAGATCGAGATGCACTTTCTTCCCGATGTTTTCGTTCAATGCGAGACCTGCAAGGGGCGTCGCTACAACCGCGAAACGCTCGAGATTCTTTACCGCGGCAAAAACATTGCTGACGTTCTCAACATGACGGGCGCCGAGGCTCTCCCTTTCTTTGAGAACATTCCTTCTCTCCGGCAGCGCTTAAAGGTCTTGAACGATGTGGGTTTGGGTTACCTGCGCCTCGGTCAAGCGGCGACCACCTTGTCTGGCGGCGAAGCGCAGCGAATCAAGCTCGCAAAAGAACTGGCTCGCCGAGGCACCGGCCGGACCGTTTATATTTTGGACGAACCCTCAACAGGCCTTCATTTTGACGACGTCTTAAAGCTCGTCAAAATCCTTCAATCGCTGGTCGAACAAGGCAATACGGTGATCGTGATTGAACACAATCTCGATATCATCAAGGTTGCCGATCATTTGATCGACATGGGTCCAGAAGGTGGCTCAGGCGGGGGAAGACTGGTTGCCCAAGGAACGCCTGAAGAGGTGGCGCGAGTCGCCGAAAGCCACACGGGGCGGTATCTGAAGCCCTACTTGAGCTAGATCAGCGTCCGCGAACGATCACGCAGTGTTTGGCCCAGACCAAAAAGTAGGACTCTGCCGTCTCATCGACTGAAGAGATCAGAGTGATTCCGCCGTTTTTTCTCGCCGTCTCGATACTCGCGTCACCGGTGGCAAACGCTCCCAAGACGGACTGTTCGCAGGCCACGCCCACCCGGGTTCCTGCCGGGTTACCTGTCGCCATCGTGGGGTAGGTCACGTCCGAATAAAGAACCCCAGTGACCGGAGCGCGAGTCACGGCTGCACATCCTGCAGCAAGCCACATCACTGAAAAAACGAAAGCCAAGCTCCAGATTCTTCGTCCCCAATTTCCCGCCATAGACACTCAGTGTGAGGAGTCCCACTCATTCGGTCAAGCCGGGAGTCGTTCGCCCAAAAAGCAAAAGGCCGACCTCGCCAAAAACGAGATCGGCCCTCTGGATTTTGTCGACCCGAAAAGATCAGTACTTGATCAGGGCGATAACGAACGCGTACAGAACGAGCGATTCGATCAGCGCCAGACCGATGATCATCGGGACGAAGAGCTTGCCTTGAGCAGCCGGGTTACGGGCGATGCCGTCCAGAGCTGCCGTAGCAGTGCGGCCTTGAGCCAATGCGCCACCGAAAGCTGCGATAGCGATCGTGAGGGCGGGGCCCCAAGCAGCCAGACCGCTGTTAGCGGCGGCAGCAGGAGCAGCACCTTCTTGGGCCATAGCGACGGAAGCGCCGAAGGTCAGGGCCAGGGAAGCAACAAACAACAGGGTTTTACGGAAGTTCATGTTCAATACCACCTTTCTCAATGGTCATGTGAGGTCGACATGGAAATGTAGACCATCGTCATCAGGCAGAAGACGAAGGCCTGGATAAAGGCCACAAACGCTCCCAACCCGTAAAAAATTACGGGGAGAAGGTAAGGAACCAAATCGCTGAAGATGCCAAGGACGACGTGATCGCCCATGATATTTCCGCGCAAACGCAATGCCAGCGAGAGCGGACGGAAAACGTGAGATGCCAGTTCGATCACCAACATCAAAGGTGCCAGCGCCAACATGGGCCCTAAGAAGTGCTTCAGGTAGCCCACGCCGTTCGCTTTGAAACCAGCATAGTTATAATAGATGAACACGAACACGCCGAGAGCAAGAGTCGTGTTGATGTTGTCCGTCGACGCGCCTAGGCCTGGCACTAGGCCCAAGATGTTCGAGGTAAAGATAAAGACAAAGAGCGACCCGATCACCGGAAAGAAGGTCGGTGCATCGTGATGCCCGATCACACTCTCGGTCAAACCGTAGAGCTTCTCCGCAACGATCTCAAAAAAGTTGCGGTAACTGAGAGTACGGTCTGGAACAATCCCACCATCCGGACGCTGCATCGCCGTCTTCAGCTGAAGACGAGCCACCCAGGACGTCAGGATCAAAGTGATCCCTACGAATCCCGCGGTCAGGATGTGATTAGGGACGTGTTCGAGTCCCGGAATCTGCTGCAAAAAGCTGAATGAGCTATGGCCTGCTGTCGCCATTAAACTTTTCCTTCTGATACCACCACAAACCGCCCAGGAGAGGGACGACCACCAATGTGGACAGACCCATAAGGATCGCGCGAAGGGGGGAATTGCGGCCGGCCCACAAAACCACACCTACAAGGCCTAAGCAAGCAACCTTTGCAATTCCCAACACGACTGTCGCCGCTATGGGCGCGGTTTCCGTGCCTTCGTCAACTTTTCCTAGCAGCATTCGCCGCAAAAGCTCCGCCGTAACCCAGAAGTCCACGAGACAGGCGCCCCAAACGGCCAAAAACCAGCCCCATCCGGAAACTCCGGCCCCCCAGTTCAGAGCGACCCCTAACGAGGCCCAAACGGCAGCCGTCAGCCAGAAAGGGGTGAGCCCTTTGGCGTTCAGACTTTCCGATGCTTTTTCTAGGCGCAAACTCACTGAATTTCCTTCCGGGTCATCCGGTAAATCCGGAACATTCCCAGGACAAAAAAGGCCGGAATCGTCATCAAATAAATCCAAGACCCCAGGCCCAAGACCTTTCGAGCCAGGTATCCCAGACCAGCTCCGGCCAAAGTAACTGCCAAGAGTTCCGAGACGATGGCGCCAAAGAGCCCGAGTTGTCTGACCCAGGCCCGATCCGGGGGAGTTGGATTTTCCAAACCCCGGTTCGATAACACGCGCGGAAACAGCTCGTCAATTTAACGGCTTTTCTGGTTTTGCCGTTCGCGAATCCGAGCCAATTTGATTCGGATGACGTTGGGAGAAGGGTAGGTCTTTTCAATGGAAGCGTAGATTTGGGCCGCGGCTTCCAGTTGATCCATCTCTTCCAGACACTCCGCGTGCCCAAAGCGGGCTTCCGAAACTCGTACGCTTTGGGGGTATTTCTGAATGAACCTCTGAAAAGCTTGAATCGCTTGCTGATAGGTTTCCAAGGCCTCTTTTCGAGGACCGGGCAGGTGTTCCCCACGAGTGTAGAAGGTAATCCCTCGTTCTAACGCTGCAGCTTCAGCCTGCGGAGTGCCAGGATATCGCTCTTCAACGGAAGAGTAGGTGACCAGAGCATCTGAAAACTGCCCAAGTAAAAACAGGCTTTTTGCGATCCGGAACAAAAATTCGGGCGATTCAGAAACCTTGGGATAGTCCTGAAGAAGTTTCCGGTAATGAGCAATCGATGCTTCGTGTTGACCCAGGCGAGAAAAAAGAAGTTCACCCAGTTGGCGCTTCGACTCCCAAGCAAGTTCAGGCTCGGTGGTTGTATCGGCGAGGCGACTGAATTTTTTTGCTGCCGGCTCATATTGCTGAAGAAAAAAGGCCTGCGTGTTGGCGGCTCGAAACAGGGCTTGTTGCCCAAGTCGGCCAGCGGGGTCTTTCTGGGCCACCTTTTCAAACTCGGCTACGGCGGCTTCGTACTTTCCATCCGTCCAGAGTTTCTCAGCAAAAAGGTAGCGGTTTTTGGCCGATCCCACCGTACAGGCGGAATGAAGAAATAGAACAAGAAAGAGGGGGGCCAAGCGTTTCGCTAGCCCCCCGTTCCTCATTTTATTGAACCGGTCCTTCTTGTCCGGCATCTGCCGAATCTTCCACTACGACAGCGCTTTCTTCGGCCATGTACTCAAACGAAACGACTTTTTCGCCGCTCGATACGTTCATGACCCGAACGCCCTGGGTGTTTCGACCTTGTTCAGAGATCTCTCCCACGTGAACGCGAATCATCTGACCCTTATCCGAAACGAGCATCACGTCATCTTTTGGAAGCACTTGGCGTGCGCCCATGACGAGCCCGTTCTTATCCGCGGTTCGCATCGTAATGATGCCCTTACCGCCACGAGTCTGAACGCGGTACTCGCCGACCGGCGTGCGTTTTCCGTAGCCCTGATCGGTGATGGTCAAAATCTCAAACGGCAGCTGGGTCAAAGTATCGAGAACCTCCATCGACACCACGCGGTCACCTTCGTCGAGACTCATCCCAATCACGCCACGCGCAGCTCTTCCCATGGGACGAACATCGTCTTCACCGAAGCGAATCGACATCCCGTTTTTCGAGACCAAGAACACATCGTTTTGACCTGAGGTGAGGCGAGCTTCAATCAGCTCATCCCCGTCGTCGATCGTGATGGCCATGAGACCCGTATTCCGCACGTTCGAGAAATCACTGAGCGGGGTTTTCTTGATGATGCCCGCGCGAGTGACGAAAGTGACAAACTGGTCATCTCGGAACTCACGTACCGGCAAGATGGCCTGAATTTTCTCGCCTTGGCCCAGGTTGATCAAGTTAACGATCGCCTTGCCTTTGGCTCCCCGCGAAGCTTCCGGCACACGGTACACTTTCAGCCAGTACAGGCGTCCTCGGTCCGTGAAACAGAGCAGATAAGACAACGTGTTGCAGCGATAGATCGCGGTAACAAAATCCTCATCGCCCGTTTGAACGGCACGAATCCCTTTTCCGCCTCGATGCTGGCTCTTGAAGGTCGAAGGATTCGCACGTTTCACATAGCCCGAGTGCGTGATCGAAACGAGCACCGGCTCGTCTGCGATCAAATCTTCGGCTTCAAATTCAGTGGCTTCGTCCAGCACGATCTCAGTACGACGCTTGTCTCCGTACTGCTCGCGAACCTGTGTTAGCTCTTCCCGGATAATCTGAAAAACCCGTGCATCGCTTGCCAGGATTTCTTTCAGCTCGATGATCAGCTTCAAGATCTGGTGATACTCGTCGATGATCTTGTCGCGCTCAAGGCCCGTCAGTCGCTGCAAGCGCATATCCAAGATGGACTGTGCTTGAATCTCGGTAAACGAGAAGCGAGTCATCAAGGTTTCGCGTGCTTCATCTGGCCCTTTCGAGCCTTTGATCAAAGCAACGACTTCATCGATGTTTTCGACAGCTCGTTTCAAGCCTTCCAAAATATGGGCGCGTGCTTCGGCTTTTTTCAGCTCATACTGGGTGCGGCGGACCACGACATCTTTGCGATGCTCAATGAACGCCCAGAGCATATCGCGCAAATTGAAGGTCTTGGGCTGCCCCTGGTGAATGGCCAGAAGGTTGATGCTGAATGTGTCTTGAAGCTGAGTCAGTTTGTAGAGGCGATTCAGGAGAATGTTCGCGGATTCTCCTTTTCTCACTTCGATCACAATTCGCATGCCCGTACGGTCAGACTCATCGCGAAGATCTGAAATGCCTTCGATCTTTTTCTCGCGAACGAGGTCTGCGATCTTCTCGATCAGCTTAGCTTTGTTCACCTGATAGGGGAGCTCGGTGACGATGATTCGCTCCCGATCGCCCTTGAACGATTCGATCTCGCTCTTCGCGCGCATCGTGATCGAGCCGCGCCCAGTGCGGTACGCATCGCGAATCGATACGCCACCGAACGCGTACGCTCCGGTCGGAAAGTCCGGGCCTTTGACGTACTGAAAGAGTGCCGTCGTATCGAGCGAGGGGTTGTCGACCAACGCAAGAGTCGCATCCACCACTTCGGTCAAATTGTGGGGAGGAATGGACGTCGCCATACCGACGGCAATTCCGGAGGAGCCGTTCACGAGGAGGTTCGGGATCCGGTTCGGTAGAACCAGGGGCTCGGTCAAGCTGTCGTCGTAGTTAGCGCCAAAATCGACGGTCTCTTTGTCCAAGTCGGCCAAGAGATCATCCGTGATGCGCTTCATCCGCACTTCGGTGTAACGCATGGCTGCCGGCGAATCGCCGTCGATCGAGCCGAAGTTGCCTTGGCCGTCGACCAGCGGGTAGCGCATGGTGAAGTCCTGAGCCAAACGAACCATCGTGTCGTACACAGCCGTATCGCCGTGCGGGTGGTATTTACCGATCACGTCACCGACTACGCGGGCCGATTTTTTGTAGGGCTTGTTGTAGGTGTTGCCCATGTCATACATCGCGTACAAAACGCGGCGATGCACGGGCTTCAGGCCATCGCGCACATCGGGAAGCGCGCGCCCCACGATCACGCTCATGGCGTAATCGAGATAAGCTCCTCGCATCTCCTCTTCGATGTTGACCGTGACGGTGTGGTCGAACTGTTCTGGCGGACGCTGATTTTGGTCCATAAGATCAATCTTTCCTTAAACGTCCAAGTTCCTGACGCGCAGAGCGTTTTCTTCAATGAACTGCCGACGAGGCTCTACCTGGTCGCCCATCAGCACCGAGAAAATCGAATCCGCTTCGACGGCGTCTTCAACGGAAACCTTCAACAGCGTACGGCGCTTGGGATCCATCGTAGTCTCCCAAAGCTGCTCTGGGTTCATTTCTCCCAGGCCTTTGTAACGCTGAATGTTCATCCCGTTTTTCGCTCGCTCAACCACTTTTTCGGCAAGCTCTTCGCCGTCGACTGCCTCATCGACCAACTCTTCATCAGCGAAAAGTTCAAACGGACCGGAGCCCATGGCCTGCATAGCCTGGTTGTATTTGACGAGTTCCTCAAATTCAGAGCTCTCAACCAACACGGGATTCAAGTTCAACACTCTTTGAGTACCATGCACTTTGGTGCGAAGTACCGCTGCGGACGCAGAGTGCTCGTTGTCTTTTGAGATCGTGTAATCCAGGTGCACTTCTTTCGACATGCACTCGGCCGCAATGCCCTGAAGAAGCGCTTTAAAACCTGCTTCATCATGCATTTTCTCAGTGGAAATCCCGCTTCGGATCAAAGCCCGGATGACGTCGCGATGAACCCGGCGTTCCATTCGTTCAAGCGCTTTTGAGTAGCGAGCGGCCGCTTTCAAGCTCGTAACGGCCTGACTTTGCGGAATCGCTTTGCCGCCGGCCTTGATCACGATTCCATCCAAGCCCGAAGTCAGAAGGTACTCTGCTAGCTCGGCTTCGTTCTTCAGGTACTTTTCTCGCTTTTCCTTCTTCACTTTATAAAGCGGGGGCTGCGCGATGTAGAGATAGCCGCGCTCCACTACTTCCGGCATTTGCCGATAGAAGAAGGTGAGGAGCAAGGTGCGGATGTGAGATCCGTCCACGTCGGCGTCGGTCATGATGACGATCTTGTGGTAGCGGACTTTATTGATATCAAATTCTTCTTTACCGATGCCCGCACCGAGCGCCGTGATCAGCACTCGAATTTCTTCAAACGAGAGCATCTTATCGAAGCGGGCTTTCTCGACGTTCAGAATCTTGCCCTTCAAGGGAAGGATCGCTTGGTTCTTCCGATCGCGGCCTTGCTTGGCCGAGCCACCTGCCGAGTCCCCTTCGACGAGGTAAATCTCGCAGAGTGCAGGATCTCGTTCCTGGCAGTCCGCCATTTTCCCTGGCAAGCCCCCAAAATCGAGAGCCGTCTTTCGGCGAGTCAGTTCACGCGCTTTTCGTGCGGCGATTCGCGCTGCAGCTGAATCGATCGCCTTTTGAATGATCTTGCGAGCGACCTGTGGGTTTTGCTCAAAATAAACGGTGAGCTTTTCGTACACCACACCGTTCACAAACCCTTCAACTTCGCCGTTCCCCAACTTGGTCTTGGTTTGCCCTTCGAACTGAGGTTCTGGAATCTTCGTCGAAATGACGCAAGCCAAGCCTTCACGAATGTCTTCACCCGTGAGGGATTCCTTCAAGTTCTTCGAGAGCCCTTCTTCCTGGGCGTACTTGTTCACGACCCGAGTCAGCGCGTTTCTAAATCCTGAAACGTGAGTCCCGCCTTCGATCGTGTTGATGTTGTTCACGTAAGAGGAAAGACTTTCGGAGTATGAGTCGTTCCACTGCATGGCGATCTCAAGCCCCATGCCGTTATTGTCAGCGGCAATGAAGATGGTCTGCTCGTGAAGCGCATGCTTGGCTTTGTTGATGTACTCAACGAAAGCGACTAAGCCGCCCGTGTAGTGAAATTCGAGATCCTTCACCGGCTCTTGGCGCTCGTCCGTGATGGAAATCTTAATGCCGCTATTCAAAAAAGCGAGCTCGCGAAGGCGCGCCGCCAGCGTATCGATCGAGAATTCAAGAACCGAGAAAATTTCCGGATCCGGCTTAAACGTGCTTTTCGTACCGCGCTTATCGGTCGTGCCCACAATCTCCAGAGGAGTGGTGGGATTTCCGCGCCGATAGGTCTGCTTGTAAACTTGGCCGTTTTGCCGAACTTCAACAGTGAGCTGCTCAGAAAGAGCGTTCACAACAGATGCGCCCACACCGTGCAGGCCGCCTGAAACTTTGTAAGCGCCGCCTTCTTCGTTGAACTTGCCGCCGGCGTGAAGCTTCGTCATGACGACTTCAACGGCGGAGAGTCCGCTCGGGTGCATCCCGGTAGGAATCCCCCGACCATCGTCTTCGACGGTGACGCTGTTATCGACGTGAATAGTGACCGAGATGCTCCGCGCATGCCCTGCGAGCGCTTCATCGAGAGAGTTATCCACAATCTCGTAAACGCAGTGGTGAAGCCCCCGCACCCCAGTATCCCCGATGTACATGCCGGGGCGCTTCCGGACGGCCTCGAGGCCTTCCAGAACCTTGATCTTATCGGCAGAGTATTCGCTTGTGACCTGAGTGCTCATCGGATCGTTCCTTCCAAGGCATCTTTCGCGGTGACGTCGCTTTGGAGTTTTCCTTCATGAACTTGGAAGCGAAGTCCCGTTCCCACCGAGTCCTCCGTACTGGTCACAAAGACTTGAAGGTCTTCTCGAGTCAGTGCGTTCAAAAGGGTGGAGCGACGATCGCGATCGAGCTCTGAAGAAAAATCATCCAAGAGCAAGATGGGCTGATGCCCGGTGGCCTCCTGGAAGAGCTGAATCTCGCTCAGCTTCAAAGCTAGGAGGGCCGATCGCACTTCCCCTTGCGAGCCGTGTCCTCGAAGGACTTGGTTCCCAATCAAGAAAGTCCAATCATCCCGGTGAGGGCCTACGAGAGTGCTGCCTGCACGCCGTTCGGCTTCTCGCAACAAAACCATCTGGTTCCAGAAAGATTGCTCCAGTTTTTCTAGTGAAGGGACCCCCTCTTGTCCAGCGAAATGAAGGGAATCTAAGTCCCGAGAGGATAAAGACAAATTGGCAATTTTAGGCACCCAATTTGAGACGTAGCAGAGGCCCAATTTGGGTTGGGATGGAGCGATTTCGGATTGGTGTTCGGTCGCCTTCGGTTGAGCGGCTTGGAGCCAAGCCAAACGCTTCTGGGCAAGCCAGGCCCCCAAGCTCACTAAGGGCTCAGTGAAACTTCGCCAAAGAGGCTCTGACAAAGGGCCTTCTTCTTTCAAAAGCGCGTTTCTTTGTTCCAGTGATTTTTGGTATTTCTGTAATGTTTTCAAGTACTCAAGGTCTTGAGCACCGAGTACTCGGTCGAGGTAAGCGCGTCGATTTGAAGGCTCGCCTCGAACTAAGTCATGGTCGGCTGGATTGAACACCACCGCATGAAATCCGAGCTCGACCTCACCAAACCGCTGAGAAAGGTAGCTCGTGGAACTTCGGTGCGACTTCCCGTTGATCCACGCCGTCTTGGTGATTCTTCGACCTGAGAGGCTGCTAGAGGCCTCAAAAATGATTTTAAGCTCGGTCGTCCAAGGGTCTCCCAGTTCTCCGGATGGAGACACCCAGGCGCGGATTTCTGCCCCCTGAGAATTCCAGCGCACCACTTCGTCTGAATGGGCACCCCGAAACGAACGAAGAAGCCCTAGGTACCCGATAGATTCTATCAGGCTTGTCTTTCCTTGGCCGTTCGCTCCGATCAGGACATTCAGTCCTGAAGAGGGCGAAAAGGTGACTTCCTCGATGTTTCGGAAATTCCGAAGCACCAGCCTTTGGAGCTTCATCTCCGCAGATTGCTCAGATTCGCATCGGCATCACCACGTAAGTGTGGCTTTGACGATCCAGAGCACGAAGGATTCCTGGGCTTAAGCGATCTTTGAAACGGAACTCGAGCGTTTCCGATTCCATGACGGCGAGACAATCGAGCAAATACTTCGCATTGAAGCCGATCGTAATGGCTTCTCCCTCGTGACGAACATCGATTTCTTCTTGAGCTTTCCCCATTTCGGAGTCGCTCGACGAAATCGAAAGAGTCGTTCCTTCGAGTTGTAATTTCACACCACGGCTTTTTTCGTGAGCCAGCAAGCTCACGCGCTTTAAGGCTGCCGTGAATTCTTCACGATTGATTTGAACCAATCGATCGGCAGCTTTCGGAATGACCTGGCGATAATCCGGGTATTCTCCCTCGATCAGTCGAATGAACAAATAAGTGTCCGCGACTTTTGCGAAGAGGTAGCCACGCTCAAAAGCGAGCCCGATCGTGGCTTCACCCCACTGAAGCATTTTGCTGAGCTCGTTGAGCCCCTTTTTCGGAATGATGATTCCGCGCTTCATGTCGGGCGCTGTTTTGAAAACCTCTTGGTCTTCAAACGACAGGCGATGTCCATCGGTCGCCGTCATGCGCATGATGTTGCTTTCAACGGCCTCAAAATAAACCCCGTTCAAATGGTAACGGGTGGCATCTGTCGAGACCGCAAAGCTGGTGCGATCAATCATGCCTTTCAGCGTTTCAGCGCGAGCATCGAAATATTCCTTTTCTTCAAAGGCGGGAAGAGAAGGGTACTCGTCTGCAGAAAGACTCACGATGTTGAATCGCGACTTACCGCACGTGATTTCTGCCCAGTTATTTTCTTTGCTCTTCACTTCCAAAGTCTTGCTCGGAAGTTCTTTCACGATGTCGGCAAAGTGCTTTGCGGGAAGAGTGATCTTTCCTTCTGAGTCGTTCTCGACAGGAAGAGTGATCTTCACTCCGACCTCGAGATCGGTAGCGCAAAGCGAAAGGGTTCCGCCTTTTACCGTGCACAGAATGTTCGAAAGAATCTGAACGGTATTCCGTTTCTCAACAACGGATTGGGCGTTTTGGAGCGCCTCTAAAAGCGCATCGCGATGAATGGTGAATTTCACGGCTGGGTCCCCCTTCTTAATACCTTTCTTTAATAAAAAAGATCGTCGTCGTAGTAGGGCCTGTGGATATGTGGAAAACGCCCTTAAATCCTTGAAACCATTCGGGAAGCCCTGTTGAAAACAGATGTGAATCCGGTGTGAATGGTGGGTCGGTTTTTGTGGATAACTTTTCCCGGACCGGAAATGACCACCTTATCCACAGGTTTTCAACACCTTTATGGGGATAACTCGGAAGTAGCGGACCAATCGGCTTGCTAAAAGGGGTGAATCAGGAACAAAAACCCTGGGTGAGGGGCATTTATCCCCAAAAAACTTTTCCACACGACTATTTATCCCCAATGCAATTCAACAAGGCTTTTCTGTTGAATTGTGGATAACTCTTCAAGCCTTTGTTCTTGATGGATATTTTTCCTTTTAGCTATGTGAATATCCTGTGGATAACCCTGTGGATAATCATGTGAATGAAATTTTATCCACACGGCTATTCACACGGTTATCCACAGACTTATCCCCAAAAAAACCAAAGGCGATCATTTTGGTTAGGAAAGGGGGCTGAACGCAGGTTTTTCTCACCCGAAGATTCGGGGAACGCCCCTAATAGGAGACCGAAAAGGTCATCAAAGGAGGTTTTGAACGCCTTCGACCTGCTCGCGCAGGGAGCTGTTCGATTGAATGCCCTGCTCAATCTTTTTCACGGCATGAATCATGGTCGTGTGATCTTTGCCGCCGAAGATCTGAGCCAGGTCCTTGTAGCCCATGCCCGTATATTTTCGGATGAGGTAGATGGCAATCTGCCGGGGCAGGGCAATGCTTTGGGCGCGCGAGGCGGACTTCAAGTCCGAGGGCTTCAAGTGAAAGAACTTCGCGGCCGCGTGCTGAATGTTCTCGACGGTGTAGTGGTTGCCTTCTTCGGCTGCCGATTGCTTGAGGAGCGTCCGGGCCATGTCGATCGAGATTTCAGCTCCCGTCAGTGAAGACTGAGCTTGGAGATGAATCAACATCCCTTCGAGCGCGCGAACGTCTGATTTGATGTGAGTCGCAAGAAACACCGCCACGTCATCGGGGAGGTAAATGTCGTCCCGTTCGGCTTTGGTCTTTAGAATCGCAATGCGCGTCTCAATTTCCGGTGGCTGAATGTCGGTGACGAGTCCCCATTCAAACCGCGTTCTCAGGCGATCCTCAAGCCCGTCGATGTCCTTGGGGGAGCGATCACTACACATCACAATCTGGCGCTTGGAGGTGTGGAACGCATTGAATGTATGGAAAAACTCCTGCTCGGTGGCGCCTTTACCGGCGATGAACTGAATGTCATCGATCAGAAGAAGATCATAGCTATCCCGGTACTTGGCTCGGAAAGCCGGCATGCTCCCACGTAGGGATTCGATCAGTTCATTGACGAATGTTTCCGCCGACAAATAGGCCACTCGCGCTTTGGGATTGAGCGACAGCACATGATTGCCAATCGCATGCATCAAGTGGGTTTTTCCAAGTCCCGGCGGACCATAAAGGAAAAGAGGGTTGTAAAGAGCGCCGGGCCGTTCAGCCACGGCGAGAGCCGAGCCCTTGGCAAACTGGTTACTTGAGCCCACCACGAAATTAGAAAAGGTGTAGCGAGGGTCGACCGCGGGCTCGTGCCTGCGAAGGGACGAAGGAATGGCTTCAATGCGTGGGGGCTGGGGTTTGTTTTGGGGTTCAGGAGTACGCGGCGTCAGCTGAGGAACCGCCGGCCTGCGCGATTCAACGGGAGGGTTAAAGTCGTCCTCCATCGTTGATTGAGGGTGGTTTTCCGTAGAAATGACGACTTGGCATGGGGCCCCGTGGACCTGTGTGAATGCATCTTCGATCCGCTGAAGGAGATTGTCTCGAACCCACTGTGCGGAGAACGAATTGACCGCAGAAAGGTGGACTCTGTGTCCGCTTTCTGTGGGTTCAGAACCATGAAAATGCAGGGGCTGAATCCATGTTCTCAGCTGATAGGGGACCACCGACTGTTCCAGCAGTTGGTAGGCAGAACGCCACAATTCCGGAAAGTGATGGGGGTCGTGTTCGAAACTCGTCGGCATATTGCGAAGCCATCGCGAAGTAGCACGGGGTCTTTTCCTTGACAACGAATCGCCCGACCCTTAAACCCGTGTCTCGCAGTTTTTCGACCGGAGCTTTGCATTATGAAAAGAACACTACAGCCCAGCCGTACCAAAAGACGCCGTCGCCACGGTTTTCGCGCTCGCATGAAGACGGCCAATGGCCGCAAGGTCGTGCAACGTCGCCGCACTCGCGGACGTAAGCGCTTGGCCACCTCGGTTGCCGGAAAGTAATCAAAATCCCTCTTGGGATCTTGGGTACGAAAAGCGCCTTCATTACCGAAGGCAGTTCCTTCCGTTTTTCAACGGAGCGGAAGTCTTTCGTTTGTCCCAGTGTGTGGTTTTTCGGATTCCCAATGATTTGGGTCATTTCCGGCTCGGAATCACTTTGAAGGCTCGTGGTTCGTCGGTTGAAAGAAATCAGACGAAGCGGCAAGTGCGGGAGTCCATGCGGCGCTTAGGCGTCGGTCTGGGCTCTTACGACTATAATGTCGTGATTCCAGGACACCGGAAGCTCGCTCGGCCGTACCCCGAGCGCCTTGGCCTTTGTCTGAAAGGGGAGCTGGGCCGTGCGTTGGGCGCGCTATCCGGCTAAAGCGCTGATCCGCTTTTATCAGTGGTTCATCAGTCCAGCGCTGTCGCTTTGGCAGGGAGCGGGGAGCGGCTGTCGATTCGAGCCCTCGTGCAGTCGGTACGCCGAACAGGCCTTTGATCAGCATCATCCTCTTCAAGCCTTTTTTCTGGTAGTGAAGCGTCTTTCCCGTTGTCACCCCGGGCATCCCGGGGGTCTTGATCCTGTGCCCAAGAGGCAGTGAAAAGAGTCGTCATGGAACGTCGGACCGTCCTTGCAATCGTTTTGACCTTCGCAATCTTTTTCGGATGGCAGAAGTTCTACATTGAACCCACGATGGCTAAACAAAAGGCAGCGCAACTGGCGCAGCAACAAGCGGCAGCCAAAGCGCAGGCCGCGGCTGCGGCAGAAGCAGCGCCGGTCTCGGTGAACACCGCGCCTGCAACGAGCGTGGCGAAAAAAGGCGCATCAAGTGTCGCTGCCCTCCCGGCAGTGGAATCGCGCGAATTGTCGACGGCAACAGGACAAGCCACTGTCGGAAACGGAAATAAGATTCTGACGGGCTGGACGCTGAAGGATTACACGCGCAGCGGAAAGCCAGGCACTGAATTAGTGGATTTGAAGAACGTCACTTTTCAAGACTCGCAGCTTGAACTTGGCTTTGACGACCCGGCTTACGCTTATCTTTCTGGTGTTCGGGGTCGTTTTGAGACCAATTCGCAAGGCGGGCTGACTTGGAAATATGAAGACGAGCGAGTCCTTCTGACTCGCGAGCTCATTCAGGTCGAAGGGCAGCCCTATCTGAATGTTCGCGTTGGGGCGCAGTTTAAAGTGCAGCCTCCTAAATACGCCTTTGTCTCCATTCTTGGCCAAGGCGCAAAGAGCGATCCGGAAGCACAAGACCGCAAATTCATGCAGTGGTCCGGGAAAGAACTTCAAAGCGAGAGCTTCTCGGAATCGATGGAATTGGCCGAGTTTGCTTCCCCTGTGAAATGGATCGGGATGGCGAACCGCTACTTCCTTTTCGCCGTAGTGAACGATGTTGAGGCTCCTTCCAAG
>JACCDM010119019.1_pt1 | contig 24602 bp, 9 predicted proteins | sample 7445851 | NCBI WGS metagenome assembly JACCDM01 (sample SAMN15323438, study PRJNA562643) | freshwater metagenome | isolation source: river surface water | place: USA:Blue River Watershed | collected 2017-08-16
AGTAGTCGCGGTCCGAATCGTGCTCCACCTTGTCAAACGGCTGGCCCGAGTGCGAAGCGATGATTTCGTACAGCTCCTTCTTGAGCTTGAGGATTTCCTGCAGCGTGATTTCCATGTCGCTGGCCTGACCTTGGGCACCGCCCATCGGCTGGTGAATCATGACGCGGCTGTGCTTGAGCGCGGACCGCTTGCCCTTGGCGCCTGCACAGAGCAGCACGGCACCCATGGAGGCCGCCATGCCCGTGCAGATCGTAGCCACGTCTGGCGCCACCACCTGCATGGTGTCGTAGATTCCAAGACCCGCGTACACGCTGCCGCCGGGACTGTTCATGTAAATCTGAATGTCTTTCTTGGCGTCGGCTGACTCCAAAAAGAGCAGCTGGGCCTGAACGATGTTGGCGACTTGGTCGTTGATTCCGGTTCCGAGAAAAATAATGCGGTCCATCATCAGGCGCGAAAAAACGTCCATCTGGGCCACGTTGAGCTGGCGCTCCTCGATAATGTAGGGCGTCAACGAATCGTCGACGTAGTGCTCGAGGTGCATGCTGCTGATGCCCTTGTCGAGCATCGCGTACCGCTTAAATTCTTTTCCGAAATCCATGGGAATCAATTACTTCTGGGTTTTGTTCACTTCTTTGACGAAGTCCGCGTAGGTGGCTTTGATTTCTTTTTTACCAAAGGCGCCCAGCACGAACTGCATCAATTTACGCTGCAAAAGCTGTTCCGAATACTGTTCGGCTTGCGGACGCTCCTTGAGCAGATTCAGGGCCACTGGCTGGGCCTCTTCTGCGCTCAGTTCACGTCCAAACTGGCGCATGCGGGCGACGACTTCCCCGGTGACAAAGTCGACCAGCTCTTCGCGGTGCACGTGAATATGGTGATCCTTAACCAACTTGGTCTCAATGAGCTGCCAACGCATGGCCTTCTCCGTGTTGGGCCACTGCGCCTCGACTTCGGCCGAATCCAGCGGCTTTTCGCCGGCGGTCGTCATCCACTTTTTCAAAAACTTCGCGGGAAGCTTGAACTTCGCCTCCATCAGCTTATCGCTGGCCAGGTTGAAAAAGTGCTGCTCCGCGTCGCGCTGGTAAATTTGGGTCAATTCCTCCTTGATTTTAGCGCGGAGCCCGGCCTCGTCGGTGACCACACCTTCTCCGAAGAGCTTATCAAAGAGCTCAGCATTCAGGGCGGCGGGCTCAATATGGTAGATCTGCTCGAGCTTGAACCGGAAGTAGCCGGTGGCTGCTCCGCGCTCCTCGGGAGTAAAACCAAGAACTTGGTACAGATCAAAATCCTTCTCAAAATCGCTCACGTCGAGCACCAGGCTGTCGCCCTTGGCCAAGGCCTTGAGGTCTTTTTTCAGTGAGCGTCCGCTTACCGCGCTGAGTCCGAAGCGGCCGTGCTTGTGGGGTGCGCCCTCTAAGGGTTCACCCTTCTTGGTTGCGACGTCGAAATGACCATAAAAGAGGTCGTCATCGCCTGCCGCCTCAACCTCGCTCATCGCTCCATAGCGCTGGCGCAAGTTTTCAACCTCCTTGTCGAGGTCCTTGTCGGTGGGCTCCATGACGTAGTACGGAATTTTCACCTTATCACTCACCTCAAGTTCAATACTTGGAGCCACTCCAAGCTCAAACTCAAAAGTGTTGGAATCGGCGGTGAAGTCCACGTCGCCGGCCACCGGAAGGGGTTGGCCCAGAACATCAATTTTCTCGCGCTCGAGGTAGGCGTACAGCTCGTCTTGGAGGCGCTTGTTAATCTCGTCGGCGGTAATTGGGCCCTCGTACTGCTTGCGAATCAGCGTCATCGGAGCCATGCCCGGGCGAAAGCCCGGAATCCGCGCCTTTTTGCGGTAGTCGGCGAGCTGCTTTTCAACAGCTTCAGCGTACTCACTGCGTTCAATCGTTAGCGAAAGGCGCGCGTTCAAATCGGCGTCAACGGTCCAGTTTGCGTTCATAGCGAAATAGTATTCGAAAAAGGAGTGCAAAGGTAGGTTGTGTACCTTTGGGAAAAATACTCTGTGGTGAAGAACTACCTCACAATCTTGGCTCTAGGCACATTAACGTTGCCTTCGCTCGCCCAAAGCCCTGAATTCTCGCTTTACGGCGGTTTGCCCATGTTCATTCGCGACGGAGCATCACCCTTTGGCAAATGGGGTGCCCAAGAGGGCGGACTCGACGGCCTGAACCTCAGTGCCGGGGCCGAGCTTCAGCTGCCCGTTTGGAACGACCTTAGTATGCACGCCGGCCTCGACCTGTATTCGGTTCGGGCAGTAGGAGCATCAGCGGTGTCGCAGCTCACAGGCGCGTCGCCCCGCCTTGGCCTCGGGTACACCCGGCCGTTGGGCAACGTCCTCGTTCAGGCGCGCGGTTCGCTGGGTTTGGCATCCATGCGCACCACACAAAGCGTTGGCGGGACCAAAACCAAGCTTAACGAAGGCCGGTACACCTGGGGGTCGCTCTCGGCACCGGCGTCGCTCGGGTTGCGCGCTTCGATACCTTACGGACCCGGTCGTGTCTACGCCGAGCTCACCTACCGCTACTTCATGTTCGATGACGGCCTCGACGGCCTTGGCGGAGGCGGAACCCGCATAGGCGACCACGACGACCAAATGCTCATCGGGGCTGCCGGCTACACTTGGAACTTGAGCAAGGCCCAAAGCCGCACGCAACGCGAGCTAGTCCTAGCCAAAAAAGCCGCCGAATCCGTGCCCAGCCTCAAGCGCACGAACGAAGAGCTAAAAATTGCTCAAGCCGAACTGGCCGACGAACTTGAAGTAACCAAAGTGCAAAAGCAAAAAGTCGAATCGCGCCTCGATAGCCTCGAACGAGGAATGATTCCCGGCACTATGGCACAGACTACAGCAGGAAGTTTACAAAAATCAGGGACGTCTCAACGTACCGATGGTATTCAATTTGTGATTGTCGTGGGCAGCTTTCGAAGTGATAAGCTAGCCGCTCAGTACGTTTCTCGATTAAAAAAGTCAGGTGTGACTTGCTCCACAAGCGCAGGAGACAACGGTTTTGTGCGCGTTTACACTGGCCCCTTCCGCAGCGAACAAGTCGCTTTAGATGTGCTCAATAAGGTGCGCGTTGAAACCCCTGGAGCGTGGCTGCTTAGGCTTTAAGTCTTTCAAAAGCACGGCTTTCCTAAGAAAACAAAAACCCGGACCATGCGGTCCGGGTTTTTTCGTGCGCGAAGGGGGACTCGAACCCCCACATCCTTTCGGACACTAGATCCTGAGTCTAGCCTGTCTACCAATTTCAGCACTCGCGCATGCTTGCTCTGGTAATAGAGCTTTTTGCCTGTGAGCCACTCATGGGACTCGAACCCACGACCCTCGCATTACGAATGCGATGCTCTACCAACTGAGCTAAAGTGGCAAATGGGGTGCAAATATAAAGGGGGGTGAACCATTCAGCACACCCCCCTTAAAAATAAGTTTACGCCTTAGTTGAGTCCGTTAAGTGGAATAGCGTAATTCACACCAATCGCTGGACCGGCATAACCCGAAAAATCTAAGCTCACCGTAAGTCCTTTGTAAGCATTGTACGTGACACCCAGTGTCTTACGTCCAGATCCGATGGTACCACCCTCACCCACGCTTCGAAAAAATCCATTCTTCGAAAACATGTCCATTCCTGCATAAGCTCCAAACTTGCCGAAGCTGTATTGAAGTCCAAGCATGTGGCGGAAGTATGAAGTGGCCCAGGTCGAAGGATCGTTAGGGTCAGAGCTGTTGTCTGCAAAGGGGGCATCAGCCGATGCAAACTCCACCGCAGCAAAAAGTCCCAGCCCTTTGTACAAACGAGTACCCATGACCTGAACACGGATAGGGGTTGACGTAAAGCCATCGCGACGCAACTGATGCCCCGGAAGGATTCCAAGGCCAACAAGCACTCCTGGACTCGACGAAGTATCTGCACTTGCCGATTTCTCCGCCTTTGGCTTAGCGGGTGCCGCATCCTGAGCCTGAACTGCGAGGCTAAGTAAGGCCAAAGTTAAAACTACGTACTTCTTCATGATGGATTGAAATTTAGTTCAAATCTACGGCAAATCAATCAAAGCGGCGCAAACCCTCTTTGACCTCTCGTGTCAATTTAACCATCGTTTGGTGCACACTTCCGTTTGAACGTATGTATGCTTGGTAGGTTCGCTCCAAATCTTCAACCTGCTTCGTTGATAGATAGCGCACGGCGTAATCCTCTGGATCGAGTGCCATATAGAGAAACCAAAGAAAAAACATGACATCCTTCGACAGTACCGATCCAAATAGCGTACGCTTTTTCGCCACTAATAGTCCCATTTCTGCAAATACTCGATTGGCGGACAAGGCATCAAAGCGGGTACTAAGATTTGGCGTGACCTTTATTTGGGTCGTAGTGTAGGTCTCAATGAGCTTCTGAACTACGTGCACGGGCCGGCTGGTGAACTTGCGCTCGGCGAGTAACTTCATGCCTTCAAGGCCGTATTGCGTGTACAAATCAAACGACTTGGCGATGGTAGTTTGGCCCGAATGCTTGCGGTTGAACTTGGCTAAAGCATCCTCTTCACGCAGAATCTCAGCGATGTAGCGCGCTACTAATTTAGATGCATCTTGAGCTCCTAATTCAAATTCACTTCGCGCTATTGCCTCTAAAATTGTCTGGTACTTGGCGTCGTTGTGCCGACCTTCTTTAATTAAGAAGGTCCCAAAAACAAAAAACTCCAGATCTTTCCATTCCACCATTTTGGGCACAGAAATCAGCTCCTCTTGAGCAAAGCGATTGTTTATGTATTTAGGATTCATTAGAAACGAACTTTTAACCGTTGCCAGCCAAGTGAAACTCTGTTCTCACCTTTTCGCGCATTTTTCTGAATGGCTTTAGCAAATTGTAAAAATCGATACCGCTTAAATAAACAGGTGGAGGATCCTTCAAAGGTATATCCTCGGACTTCCTTTCGGTAAATCAGCTTGGGGAACCCGGGGAGCAATAAGGGTTGCTGATCACGGTGGCATTCCGACGCAAAACACAGCAAATAATTATTAAAGTAATCTAATTCTCTTTTGCTCGAAAAATGCAGCTCCAATCGGGGAATAAGTGTATCAAATTGTATCAGGTAAATGCATTCCTGAGACTGGCGATCTGGCTGTCGGTGATTCTCAATAATAAAATTGGCATTTACCATAGTGGAACTGTACGTAGATACCACAAGTTGACCATGCACGCTGCACGTCAATCCCATTAAAATTAAAAGAGCAAAAGCCTTCACAATTCCTCGTCACGGTATAAACCAAAAGAAAGACCAGCAGATATCGTGAACCCGGTGAAATTCTCCGGTACCAAAATTGCTCCACTGGGTGCTATTCTCGGGAGGAGAAATGGGTTACTCATGCCAAGCGTTAGGCGCGTGTATGGCAAAAGAAGCATACGCCCTGACACTGAGGCCTCAACGGTGTTGTTATTCGTCCACCAGTTTAGACCGTAGGATACGTGAAATAATTTGTTGGGACGTGCATAAATATATGCCGACGTCCAGAGATCATTTCGGTACATCGAAGGTCGGGCGGTGAGCGCTAAGGAAAGGATACTTTCCTCATTCAAATAACGGTGACCATAAATTCGAAAACTTGAGCGAATAGGAATTTGTATCGAAGCCTGAGGGTCTTGAGTTACGGTCGGTAGTAAACTATCCAAATTAAAATTCACTAATTCACCTAAAATGGAACTTAACGAATCCGTTCCCAATTCAAATTGCGGTCCAGAATAGGCTATTGAGCCACTCCATGTAGTCTGACTCGCGCCCTCATATTTTAGCCCACCAGGTACCCCCTGTACATTTAATCCAATTCGCAGTTTATTGCTCAGCTCTTGCTCGATACCAAGATCAAAAAGCAGCGAAGTATTTTTTGAAAATAATGATGACAGACTCAAATTTATGGCCCCGGGATTTTGCGGATCAAACCCGTAATATGCCGCCGTGAAGGCGTAGTCCAAGGAAAGCTCATTTGTCACCCCATCATTGATGCGCGCTAATCGAAACTCGGGAGTAGTAACTTGTGCTCCGGCAAGTGGGGTAACGAGCCGAACCCTATATCCAAAATTTGTGCGCCCAAGCGTTCGAACTTTATGAAAATAGAGTTCCGAGAACGCATGCGCATTAACGGTAATGCCCTTAGAATCAATTAGCTCATTGCCAAAACCTTCAGGCAAAATCCCTTCGGTTGCAATTCGCAAAAAATCACGATCTAATTGCGCTAAGACCGATAGATTGACTTTAAATCCCAGGCCTGTGCGGTGACCCTTTCGATTCTTCCAAAGAACTGAAATGATGTCTGCATCTGTTTCGCTTGAAGCCCCCAAATACAACCTTGATGTCACTAAGTTCTTTATGTTAGCAGAAGGGTCCCCAACCAAAAGCTGACCAACGGTAAAATTTAAATTCAGTTGCGGATTTACATTGGCGACTGAAACAAAGTACCTGGGCAGGAAGGTAGTCGCGGTATAGGATGCTAGCCTGCGAGATGGCGAAAGGAGCGCGTGCGAAGACTCCTGAGCCGCCATGCAAAGCCCGATTAGGAATAGCGTGAACGCGTATGCCTTCTTCACAAGACCTCGAGCTTTATTCGGCCACCAAGGCTCAATTCTAAAATGATCCCATCGTCCGCATTCAATACCAAACCTGACGCCTGTGGACTGTCAAATCGAACTGCCCAAACTAATTGATGCAATTCCGTTAAGTTTTGAATGTCAACGGCATCTAAGTCTACCTTACTTTCTCCATTCGGGCCATCAATGGTGATTTCCTTTGCGAAAAGTACCGATCCATTCACATCGAGCGCTATTAAATCTAATGCCACATCAAAAGGTAGCGTGCTCGAATATGAGACACCCCAAAATGCTTCAAGGAGGTCAGCAACCACACTGGAATCAGGACCGTTCACTTGCACCGTGTCTCTATATCTGAGATTTGAAACACTAAATCGACTTTCTTGGATCAGGCTAATGCCCACATTCAAGTTCTCTCCTAATTGAATGAAATGCGGGGGTACGGGACTGCCTGTGGAACGGATCTTCGCCTCCACCGATACCTTCAAGTCCTGATTCGGTAAAACAATAAATGGAACCGTAGAGTCCGGCTGTACAACGAGGCTGCCCTCGCGAATGAGCGGGAACGTATTTTGGCTTGGATACGGCACCGCAAAATTTGAAGTTGATTCTCGATGGGTACCGTATGAATTCGTACTCTCAAGGTCTAGATCAACAAACACGGGAATTCCCACGCTGTTTTTAAAATCGATTTTCAACTTTGGGTGATAAAAAACTAATTCGTCAAAGTCTAACCCAACCTGTAAATCATCCAATTCAAACTCTTCTTCTAAGGAGAGCTCATAACTCCCGAACTGCCCAACCACGGCATCCAACTCAATACTGTCGAGTTCAAACAAGTAACGCAATTCATCATTGGAATTAAATCCCACACAGCTTGTTGTGCCAACAATATTTGACTCAATTTCAAAAGGCAAGCGATTGTATGGCGTACCCGGGGACTTCGAGAGGTCAATTCGAACGTTCTGGAGCACCACTCTTCCCGCACTAACCACACCGGGCGAACTGTTTATGCTGAAACCAAATTCACTTCCAAAGTTGTCCGAATAGGGAATGGTAATGTCGGTTTGAACCAATCCATTAAGTGGCATAGCCAAATCATAACGGAGCACGGCACGTTTAATGGTAATTTCTTGCAACCGAATCCCCGTAGGCAAATTGAAATCAAAAAAGTCGGAACTCGCAAAAATCTGACTTTGCGGGAACACAACGCTTCCCGAGCTGATATCGAGATTATTCGACTGAATCAGGAACGTAATTTGATCGTTTGGTGTGTAGGGAACCGGACTTCCGCTCGATCCCGGACTTTGGACGTTTACGATCTCAAAAGACATGTTGTTACTAAACGTCTTTCCAATCAAACTCTTTGTTTGGCTAGCGCTCCCGCCAGGCATTATTAAGGGGAATACAAAGTTGGTTACCGTAGTGCCGTTTGCATTATTGACGAGTGCGACGCTCAGTTGCACGGGTACTGGCCAAGAATTTCCAACGGTAAGCGAAACACTACCTTGGCTAATCGTAGCTGAACAAACTGGTGAATTTCCTTGAAGCGCTTGACTACCACCGTACACTGGGCCTAGGGGTGGGAAAACCATTAATCCGCCAGACAGTGTAGACGTGGGCCCAAATTCACTTAACGTTAAATCGGCGCCTTGGCTAAAATTGGGTAACGTTACATTCGAAATGTCGGTACTGTCGCTGAAGGCGATCGATGGTATTTCGGGAAGCAGCGAATCGGCATAGACAGTAAGGGCCGAATCAATGGCATACCGAATAAAAAACCGGTTGGAATCTTGGGTGACCAACCCCGTGTCGGGGACGACATTAGCCATCGTTACCCGAACCTGGCCAACCGGAAGATTCACGTACGGGGAAATGGATAAATCGGTATCTAAAATATCAATAAAGTCCCCGCTACAGCTGGCGGCTGTACAGAGCGCGAGTAAATGAACCGCAAAATGCTTTAGCGACTTCATTTGAGGCTGTACAAAAAGATATCACTGTTACCGTTGCGTTTAGATACGCGCGCCAGCACAATGTTTCGCTTGTCAATCACACTGAAGTTAAAGTCATCCCCAACAGTATTGAATGGACCGGGGAGTGCTAAGGGGATTCGGGCGCCGTTGGGCAAACAAAAAATCTCGAGCCCTCGCGCGTCAACCGGCCGAGAAAAATACAGGTTGCTCTCGGCGTCCAGTGTTGGGAATAAATCATCATAGGGGGAGTTGGCGTATTCGAGATTTTGAACAGCCGACCAGCCGAACTTCCCAATCCTCCGGGTAAAATAAATGTCATAGCCCCCCTTTCCTCCGGGCATGTTGCTTACGAAAAACAACGTCTCCGTTTTGGTGTCGTAAAAAGGTTGTTGGTAGGAATAGTCACTATTCACAAAGGACATGATGGAGCATTCTGACTTTTGCTCCTCAATGTCCACTTGAACTAATTCAAAAGGAATATAGCCTTCATAGTTCTTTAAATCTCGGTTTCGAGAGAGGAATACATTCTTTAAGTCCGACGAGAATGAAATGGATCCAATATTGTATTTAGACTTTTCGATGTCGCACAAGCCTGATTTATCAAACGGTGACACCTTATTGGTCGCTAAATCATACAGAAAAAGGTCAACCTTGGGTTTGGAAAACACTCGAGCCATCCCCTTTCGGCCGTTAGAGCAGAACACAAAGTACCCTTTGGCTAGTCGTGTTACTCCAAAATCATCTGAACTCGTCTTGATGATTCTGCGCTCAACATAGTTTGAACGCAAAAAGACGGGCACATCCTGTGCTACGGCCTCACCGGCAATGATGCTTAGAAGGACGGCTATAATGACTCTCATACTAGTTTAGGAAGAAAACGGGGGATTCAACACGGCGTTTTTCTTTGACAAAATCGTATGAAAAGCCAAATGTGTGGGATTGCTTGGAGAAGTACCTCAGCATGTTTGACGGATACGAGTATTTATAAAACACCTTGAGGCCCCGATTTTCAAATAACGCGTTGAACCCGTAATCGCGATCGTGCCGATGTAGCCCTACTCGTAATTCGGGCCGCACAAAGTACTGGGCATAAACGTTGAGCACTAGAGGTTTACCCGCCGTTGCGAACACCGCTCCTGAGTATGCAAGTTTGACGTTACGGTTGAATTGATTCTCCCCGCCACCAAAAATCCCCAAGCTCCGAGCGGTATAGTTATCGATAAGGAACTGACCATTTACCACGTTGAACAAACTCGCACCGAAGTACCGATCCTTGCTGTAGTACAACCCAGAAAGGTCCAAGTTATAGTACCACGTGTTGTATACCGCCGTATTGATGCTAACGTCGACTAAGTCAATGAATCGCTCATCGTTCAGGTTCATCAAAAAGGTATGTAGTCCGTGCCGCATCCCAAAGGAAAAATATTCCTCGCGAGAAATCTGAAGATGGTACGCTGTTGAAATATGAAGGGAGTTGTTTTGCACTGGTCCAATTTGATCTGTGGTCCACGCAGCCGCCAAACCTAAATTCTTTTCGACCAACTTGTACTCAAAACTCGTAATTGAAGTACGCGGCGCGCCTTCAATTCCCACAAATCGGTAATCCGACAACACGGAGAGTGTTCCTGAATTCATTCCTGCAAACGAAGGCGCAATAACCAATGGATTATGTACGTAGGCATAAAGGGACGGGTTCTCTTGCGCCCGAATCGGAGCCACGATGGCAACCAGAACGATGAATACGGTAATTCTAAACCTCATGATGCTCATCGTTGTATGTAGAAATATCCGACTTCACGAACATCGAGACTCGGAATACTCAATACATAGTAGTAGGTACCCGTTGGCAGAAGTCCATCACGACTCGTTAAGAAGGTCGTTCCGTTGGTCATGCCGTCAAACTCATTCTTATATGGAGCCTTGGAGAAGACCAGGTTCCCGTTCCGATCGTAAATCATCAATGAGTTGTCCTCGTATTCCTCAATTCCTGGAATGATGAACTTATCGTTAGCTCCATCTCCGTTAGGCGTAAACACCGATGGAATAAATACGGTGCAGTAGTCGACATCCAAGAAGTTCGGCATTCCGTCGTCGTCGCAGTCATCATATACAATTCCGTCTCGGTTCAAATCGCGTTCAATCAAATCTGGAAGCAAATCGCCGTCGGCGTCTTCATCACGGAAGTTTGGCAAACCGTCTCCGTCAAAATCATCAAACCCATCGTCAACGTCGGGAATAGAATCACAGTCCGCATCGGTAGTAGGTATCTTGACCGTTCCAACATAGCTGCAGTTGTGTGAATCAAGAACCGTAAACTCGTATGCAAAACCTTGTAGACCTAACGCCACGAAGTTTGTATCACCGGTTTCCCACGTGATTGAGTACGGCATCGTACCACCAAACGGCTGTACCTCAGCAGATCCACTATTGTCCACCTCACATTTGACGCCTTGAAGTACGAGGCCATTGGCCTGCAGCAATGTGGGCTCCGTAAGCACAACGTTATTGTTCACGGTACCTACACCGATGCAGCCCGCACTATCGCGCACACTTAGGGCATAAGAACCCGCAACGAGGCTATCGAATTCAGGATTTAAACTCCAGGTAGATCCGCCATCAATACTAAACTCAAGCAAATTTCCTCCAGAGGCCAAAATGGAAATTCCACCGGTTGCATTGCCGAAGCAATCTATGTTCTTGAGCACACTTCCGCTCACGTAAAAGGAATCGGGCTCCGTAATGAGTACCTGGAAGGGTCCGTTTGGATACGACACGCAATTGTTTGCATCAGTAATCTTTACCGCATAGATACCCGTGTCTAGGCCCGTAAAGAGGGCAGGTATTTGGTACGTCGTACCACCGTCCACACTGTAGGTTAGGCCCGAGCCACCCGTTGCTTGTACAAAAATTTCGGCATCCTGCGATCGGTAGCAACGTGCATTTTTACTGGTGATTCCTTGAACCTTAATGGAATCGGGTTGATCAATAAAGGCTTGCGAAGTCAGCAAACATTGGTTATCGTCGCGTATTTCAAGGGCATATAACCCAGAAGCCACCGAGTCGAGTAGTGCTTGAACGCCAACGACATTTTGATTAATGTCTTTCCACTTGTACTGATAGGTACTTGTTTGGGCTAGTGTTCCGCCGGTAACTAAGACTTCCGCGGTTCCATTTAATGCTCCATGGCAAAGTGCATCTACCACGGTGACCGCACTTGCTAAAGGAGCAGGATTCGTGATATCAACGATGTAACTCGATACGGACTGAGCCGTATTCACTACCGGACAGTTGTTAACGTCCGTAGCTTTAATTGAATAAATACCATCAACTAAGCCAGCGTACGTATTGGCAAAATTGTAAACCAATCCAGAGTTCAACGAATACCTCAACGGAGCGGTTCCGCCTGTGGCATTAATGATAATTGAACCGTCGTTGAAGTTGTGGCACGAAATGTCGTTGCTCTTGATCTCATAAATCACCAGCGGGTTCGGTTGATTTATTGCGACTTGTGCAAAGATACCTGGCGCCATTTCCATCGGACAACTGTTGGAGTCGCTGACCTTAAAGGTGTACAAGCCGGGGAATAACGAGTCGAGTACGGAACTAGCTTGACTAAACAGCGTATCGCCATATAAGGTGTACTCTAGAGGTGCATTTCCACCGATCGCATTCAAAAGAACACTTCCGTTTCGGTAACTATGGCACGTGATGTCGTTAATCTGGACCGATTGAACTTGGATTTTAGCAGGCTCTGTGATGTTGAAGCTCAACGGGGTTTTCGTGAACGATGGACACGAATTCGCATCGGTCAACGAAACAATATATGCACCAGGAGCTAAACCACTAAAGCGGTTATTTTCTTGGCTAGTTACCACTCCACTAAAATCTAAAGCGAATTGGTGCGGCTGGGTGCCCCCGGAAGACGTTAACTGAACGGCACCATCAGAGAACCCGTTACATGATACGGGGGTTACCTTTTTGGTCCGTATAAACAACGAATCAGGTTCTGTAATCTGGAACGACCTAGGTACTCGGTAGTAGGTCGGACAGTTGTTGTTGTCTGTTACCGTAAGGAAGTAGTTACCCGGGGTAAGGTTTTCAAACTCAGGACTTGGTTGGGCTGTAGCTATGTTTCGAATCTTGTAGCTCTTACTATTTCCACCGGTTGCCGTGATTTCTGCAGATCCGTCTCCAAAGTTTTTGCAGCTCACCTGATCCAGCAAAGCCTCGTGGACAATCAAGCTATCAGGTTCCGATAGCGTAACAGTTCGTCCAACAAGGTACTTCGGCGTACACAATTTTGAATCACGAACAGTCACCTCATAGGTATTTGGCGACAGTCCATTGAACAACGATGAATTCTGGTATGCCGTCGAAGCGGCAACTACCTTATAAGTTTTAACGTTACCCCCAGTTGCGGTAATGGAAATTGTTCCGTTTTGGGCGTTTTTACACAGTACATCCGTCTTCACCACCGAGGTCACCAGGAGAGAATCTGGCTCGGTAAGCGTTACATTCTGCGAAACATTGTAGGTGACCGGGCAGTTTTTAACGTCAGTTACCGTGACCGTTTTCAAGCCCGCATTTAGGCCCGCGAACGTCGGACTTGTCTGCAGATTCGTGCCGCCCGACAGGCTGTATCGCTTGGAATTACCCCCCGAAGCGGACACTACAATTTGTCCGTCTTGCGAATTCTTGCAACTCAAATCTGTTTTGGTAATCGCTGAAACCACCAAGAGTAAGGGTTGTCCTACCTGCTGGGTTTGGGTTAGTCCGGTGACGTAGCTTGCCGGGCAGCCTTTATCATCTGAAACACTTACGGTGTAGGTGCCCGCACTTAAGTTGCCAAACGTCGAAGTAGCTACGTAACTAATTCCGTTGTTAATCGAGTATTTTTTAACGTTGCCACCCGAAGCGAAAATCTGAATCACACCGTCCGTATAGTTGCGGCAAGAAACCGAGTCCACATCTATCGCCTCGACAATGAGCTGATCAGGCTGGGACAATGTGAGGGTTCGAGCGACTTGGTAATCAACAGTACAGTTTTTACTATCGGTCACCGTAACCGTGTATTCTCCTGCACTTAGCCCGTTAAATATGCTGTTTGTTGCGGACGTCCCTGCATTTAAACGGTAGAACAAGGTGTTTCCTCCCGTTGCCGCCACGGTAATTCGTCCAGAATTATTGCCAAAGCACGACAAATCCAGCTTCGAAATCTGCGTGACTTTAATGGCCTTTGGTGTCCCCACCTGCTGGGTGAAGGATCGGTTGCAACCGTACTGGTCGTATACGGTGACGCTATAGGTTCCGCTATCTAGACCCGTAGCAATGCGCGTGGTTTGAAGGTTGTCGTCATTCCATAAGTATTGGTATACCGGCGAGCCATTTACCATGCTTGGGCTTCCTCCCGACGGGTTCACGGTCAGAACACCATCTGACGAACCCCAGCAACTAACATCAGTTGCAGTAATAGTTGCAGCAATTGCCGTTGCTTGCTGAAGAACTACCGGATTAGAGGCATAAGCCTTTTCGCATCCATTAGCATCTTTTACTTTGATTCGGTACGAGCCAAACGGTAGCGACTTAGATGTGCCAACCTGGTAGGTTACGCCATTATCAAATGAATATTGGTAACCTGGAGTACCCCCCGTCGCAAGAACCGCAATGGTTCCATTGTCTCCAAAGCACTGCGGATTTTGCGGGGTGACCTGTACCGTAATGTCCGTGGGCTGGGTTAACGTTCGGCTATCGGTAGTAGCACAACCGCGTGCATCCTCGACGCGCACCTGATAAACACCTGTAGACTGTCCAACTAGCGATGATTGGATCGCCCCAGCAATGTTCGTTCCACCCTTAGACCATTGGTAACTGTACGGTGTTGATCCGCCCGAAGCAGCTACACTTAATTGACCGTTTGATCCGCCAAAGCAGCTTACCGTCTGGTTAATAGTCATGGTCAAATCAGGGCGGTAAACCACCGCGCGAGTCGGCACCTGTGGACTCGTGCAACCAAATAAATCGGTTTCTGAAACGTAGTATGTTTTCTGCAACGACGCCGAAGTATTCGGTACGGGTGCCGAGGTTAACCGTGTAATGCCATCGCTGTCAAACCAATTCAGTGCATTTGGCGCAGCATTTTTTGTGGCGGTTAATGCTGCCGGATTAACCTGTCCAACACAGTAGAATTGGTCTGCAGGAACAATGGGCGCATTCGGCAACGATCGGGTGGTAATCGTGATTTTTTTACGCGGACTCTCACACCCAGTAGTTGTGTTTACTTGAGAAACGTAGTAATCATTTACCCCGACTACTGCAGCAGAATAAATTGGCGAATTCACATCTGCTACCCCACCAGCCCCCGTAGCGTACCATCGCAACGTGTGGCCCGATGACGCACCCACACGTGTGGAAACGAGTACCGTTAAATTCGACGATTGACAGTAGGTGGTATCGCTCGTTGTTGGAGCGCTGGGGACCGGCGATATGGTGATCGTAACCTCATTCGAGTACGATACGATGCCCATATCCGTTACTTTTCTTCGGTAGGTAGCCGTTTGCTGGAGGACCGGCGGAATCAACGTCGTGCCCGTCGCACCCACAATATCAGTAAACGCGGTCTGCGTTTGCGACTTCTGCTGCCACTGGTACGCGTACGTTCCCGATCCTCCCGACGCCGCTGCTCCGCTGGTAAGTGCTGCTGCTTGTGCGCCTGAGCAAATAAACTGATCGCTGCCAATTTGGCCGCCAAGCAAGGGCGTTACGATAATTTGGATCGTATCCGTATTGGAACAGCCTGTGGCATTGTCTAATCCTTCAACCGTAAGAACTGATGTGGCATATAGCGTTGCCGTGACTTGGGTCCCCGTTGCACCGTTGGTGAAGCTCGATGAGGGTGTCCACGTATAGGTACTGGCCCCTGTTCCCGTTAGACTGACCTGAGCTCCGGGCGGAATTCTCCTCGTGGACGTGTTCGCCACAACATTAGGAAGAGGGTTGACCGCCACGGTAACGGTGTTCGAGTATGCAGCAACCCCATTATCTAGGGTTTTTCTACGGAAATAGGTACGCGTACTCAATGCCTGGGTATAGTTCATGGACGCTCCGCTTTGACCAGCGATTTGCACAAACGTCACGTTATCCGTGCTGCGTTCCCATGAATACGCATAAACTGATGACCCTCCACTTGCTGGGCTGGCACTTGAAATCACGACTCCACCGTTGCCAATGCAAACCGAAGTTGTCGTCGTAGTTACCGTTCCGCCATCCAAGGGCACAACGGTAACCACCAGCGTGTCTTGATTCACACAGCCCTGTGAATTCGTGCCCTCCAAGAGGTACGATGTCGTTACCGATGGGGTGACCGACAAGGTTGTTGCAGTACTCACTTGCGAGCCCTGGACAAACCAAGCGTAGGTGCCACCAATGCCCGCACCACTTGCTTGCAAGGTTGATGTAGCCCCGGGAGGAATCACTGGAAGGGCCGTTGATGCTACAATTGTCGGTCGCGAAATCGTATTGATCGTTAGGACGTTTGAAGCTTCAGAAACGCCCATATCGATAGTTAACCTCCGGTAGAATGTAGTAGCATTTACCGCAGCAACCGGAACAAACGACGGGCTAACGGCACCTTGGATCGAATTCCAAAGGACCCCATCAGATGATAACTGCCACTGATACGTGTAGCTACCCGAGCCACCCGAGGGCGATGTGGCCGAACTCATTTGTCCCGGCACCGCGCCTTGGCAAACTGAGGTATTCGCAATTGAAATGGTGCCTGGCACCAAGGGAACAACAGAGATCTGAATTACCCCAGTATCTTGACATGACGTTGAGGTATTGGTTCCGGTTACGGTGTAGGTAGTCGTCGTAAACGGCGAAGAGTTAATTGCTGCGGCATTGGTTCCAACCGTAGTAAACGCTGTCGAGTTCGTAGCCGACCAGGTATACGTATTCGCTCCTGTTGCCGTTACGGTTATAGATGCCCCTGGCGGAACTACGCGAATAGACGAACTAGCTCGAACGTTGGGACGTGCATTTACCACCATGGTCAAAACAGCCGTAGTTGTGTCCACACCTGAGTCGGAAACCTTGCGCCGCAAATACACCGTTGCAGGCTGAATTCCAGGAGCATAGTTGAGCTGCGTTGCCCCTGATACGTCGGTCCAGTTTAGCTGGTCCGAAGACTTTTGCCACTGGTACACATACGATCCGCTTCCACCACTGGGTGAGGCCGTATTTTGAACGGCATTGAAACTGCTTCCTTCACAAATGGTTTGAGCAGGGCCAATAGTGCCCGGCAGGAGTCGCTGAACAAGTACCGAAGCAAAACCCGTGTCGACACATCCGTTGGCGTCGCGGCCGACTACCGAATAGTTCGTATTAGAGAAGATTTGCTGCGAAACGGGGTTGGTAGTTCCCACCACACCCAACGCATTCCGGAAGGTGTAGGAGGTCGCTCCTGATGCGGTTAACTGCACGGTTCCGCCGATTGGCACGGTTGTTTTATTCGGCGAAAGCAACACGGTCGGTCGACTGATTGGCTGAACCACACAAACATTGGAGTACGCCACAACCCCAAGATTTGTTGACTTTCTGCGCAAACTGATCGAATTGATAACCGTGGTTGAGCCCAAAACAACGGTGGGTGAATTTGAATTTGGGATAGCCGTCCAGGTAATGTTGTCGGTAGACTGCTCCCATTCGTAATTATAGCCTGACCCAGTGCCGCCACTCGTTGCTGAGACTTGACGAACCGTTCCGAGGGTATCGCCTTGACAAACCAACTTGGACGTCTGAATACTACCGCCGCTTAACGGCACCACTTGGATTAATACACTTGACGTGTCGGTACATCCCGACGCCGTTCCGGTCACCGTGTAGCGTATCGTAGACGTTGGGGTTGCCGTTACGCTTGCGGTATTCGTACTGCTCAAACCAATGCTCGGCGACCATGAGTACGAGGTGGCTCCCGTTGCTGTTAAATTGACTTGCGCGGTAGGTGGCACTTGGCTATAGTTAGAGGATGCCAAAACCACTGGGGCAGGATTCACGAACACGGTCAAGCTAGTTCCCGCATTTTGGCAACCTTGTGCAGAGGTTCCGATTACGGTATAAACGGTCGTGGTATTTGGAGACTCCGTGAGCACGGATTGCGTGCCGACTTGGACCGTACCCACCTTCCACACATACGTTGAAGCACCGAGTGCCGTTAACGTAATTGAGCTGCCTTGGCATATGGTATTAGCGGTTGCGTTGGAACTCACGGTAACCACGGGCAACGGATTAACCGTAAGCGTAACAGTGTTTGAAAATGCCTGAACCTGCTGGTCAATTGTAATGCGTCGGTAGTAGGTGGTCACCGATGCCGGCGAACTAAACACCAAGTTTTGTGAGGTTTCTCCCGTAATGTTCGCAAACGTCAAGTTATCCGTTGATGACTGCCATTGGTAGGTGAATACCCCACTACCGCCACTTGAAGCGGTACCGGTTAAAATTGCAGGTGCGGCGCCTTCACAAACGGTTTGGCTTGAAGAAATAGTACCCGGCACTATGGCTCGAACGTACACGTCAACCGTATCGCTTCCCTGGCAACTGTTGTTGTCAACACCCAAGGCAGTATAGGTAGTTTTGCCGACACCCGACCCTTGGACCCGCACCTGACTGTTGCCTTGGTTTAGAGACGTAGTTGTTGGCGTCCAGGTATACGTAGTCGCGCCGTTGGCCGTCAAGGTGGCGGTCCCGTTCGGCGGCATGTAGCGGTTTGCCGCAGCCGCAGATACGGTGGGATTAGGTACTACGCTTACCGAAACGGGCGCGGTAAACTTATCAATTCCAGAATCAGATACTTTTCTTCTGAAGTACGTCGTGGTCGATATGTTTCCGGGAGTATACGAAGACTGATTTGCGTTGGGAATATCGGTGTAGGCCGAGTTCAAATCGGTAGTTGATTGCCATGTATACGTGTAGGTTCCGCTACCGCCACTCGCAGGAGCAATGCTATTTAGGCTAGTTGGCGTTCCGCCCGAACATAAGGTTTGGCTCGGACCTACACTTCCCTCTACTAGGGCTACCGTAGTAACAGTCAATGCCGCAGAATCTCCACATCCGTTAGCTCCAGTCGTGTAGGCAACATAACGGCTCGTCGTCGGGACCGTAACCGAAATGCTTTGCGTTGACCCAATCTGGACTTGCTTGTTGTACCACTGATAAGATGAAACTCCACCTGTTGCCGTCAACGTCACCGATCCGCCCGGGGGCACGGAACTTTTGTTCGACGAAACCGATACCGACGGATTCGGGAGCAAGGATACCACAATGGCGTTTGACGCTGATTGCACGCCCATATCAATGGCCACTCGACGGTAGTAACGTAGCGACCAAAGGGTGTCGTTGTTTCCGGGGATGTAGTTGACGCTTTGTGCCGTAGCGTTAAAATTCAGCGTAATATCCTGCCAGTTCTGGTTATCTACACTTCGCTGCCATTTGTAGGAGTAGGTCCCTGAACCTCCAGAGGCCGCAACACTTTGGTTGAATGCGCCTGGGTAGCTGCCACGGCACACGCTCACCGCAGCATTGCTCGTAGATGCGGCAATCACCGAACCTGAATTCAAGTCCGAAACGTTGACTACAATTTGCCCGGTGGCATTACAGCTTGACGACGAGGTCCCAGTAACTACGTAGGTCGTATTGGTTATTGGATTAGCCGAGGTTGTCGGGGTGTTGGTTGCCGATAGTGCCGTAGTAGGTGACCAACTCCACGATTGAATCGGCTGACCAGCGGGTGCCGTTGCATTGAGTTGGATGCTTGCCCCACGGGGTATCGTTACCGTGCTTCCAGGTTGTCCCGTAGCCGCCACGGTAATTACGGGCTTACTTACGAACGAATAGGTAACCACATTGCTCGAGTCCTTAACTCCTTTATTGGTTACCACTCGCACGTACTGTGTCGTGGCGCTGAACCCACTTGGGAAGGTCGGTTGAAAGGTCTCTTGAGTGGCCCCAACTATGGTTGACCACGTGCCCCCGGTTACCTTGCTTTTCCATTGATATGCGTATCCGCTACCGCTTCCACCTGTAGCCGCACTAGACGAAGAAATCAATGCCACGGATGTTGCTCCTTCACATACATTTTGGCTCGTGCCAATTGCTCCGGGAACAATCGCTGAAACACTTATCGTTTTTGAATACGTGTTTTCGCACCCCGCACTAGAGGTTCCCTTGGCGATGTAGGTAACCTGACCTGTTTGAACCCCTAGGCCAATTGTATAGGTAGACGAGGTGTTTGACTCTGGCGTGGCACTGGTTGAACCAATGTACCAAGTGTATGCTCCCGAACTACCGCTTGCCGTCAACACATTGGTACCCCCGGGCGGAATTACGTCGCTTTCTGCCGTGATCAAAATGTTCGGTAAGGGATTGACGGTTACTTGAACCGAGGCGCTTGGCTTCGTCACACCCGTGTTGGCAACTACACGTCGGTAGTATCGAGTGGCGCTGACTGCGTCAAATGTGGAATTAAATAGGTAGGTTGCCGCAGCAGCAGAGGAATTCTGGGCAGGCGCGATGGCTTGCCAGGTCTGCTGATCCGCACTGTATTCCCACTGGTAGGTATAGGGTGCCGTTCCACCTGTGGGGACAGCGGTGACGCGGATTTCTTTGGTTGATGGTGCGCTACCTGCACAAACAGCTACCGTTGTGGATGATGATCCTTGACCCCCAGCATCGCCAATAGCTACCGTTCCAGGGGTCAACTCGTCTACTGTGACGGTGAGCGTTGCCGTATTTGCACAACCAGGTGCGGCCACCGTGGTGCCCGTGACCGTATAGGTAACCGTAGATGAGGGATTGGCTTGAACTGCCGTCCCGGTTGTGGACGAAAGTCCGGTAGATGGACTCCATTGATAGGTGGCCCCAGACTGAACGTTTGATCCCGATGCACTGGCCGTCAAGGTTAGGGTTGCACCGTTGGGAATGGTCGGGGCACTTGAACTGAGATTTGAATTACTGGTGGCCGACGAAGACACAGAAATACTCGGACGAGCGATTCGATTTACCGTAACGACGTTTGAATACGCCACAATACCGGCATTGGTAACCTTTCTGCGGAAGTACAGGTTGCCGCTAAGAGCTGCAAATTGTGGCGAATACGTAGCCAATGTGGCCCCTGAAATCGCTGCAAATCCAGAACCTTGACTTGAACTTGACTCCCATTGGTATTCATATGACCCTTGAGTACCACCTGACGCGGGTTGGACCGAGGTTAGCGGGGCAGCCGAGGTTGAGCCTTCGCACACGTTTTGGTCGGAGCCAATAGAACCAGCCGATAAGGGCGAAATGTAAATGGTCTTGCTTACTTGGGTAGAACAGGTACCATCAAAGTACTTAAGCCAATACGTCGTTTGGTTTGAAAGCGTAGCAATGCTCCTCGAGGAGACCGCACTTGCGTCACTTTGACCGCTTACCGAGCCCGTATACCATTCATACGACGACTGGTAGGTGTTAACCACAGTGAGTACATTGGTTCCGCCTCCGGGAGGTACGGTATCGTAGGTCGCGTTGATCTGAAGAACGGCTGGGGTTGCTACCGTGTATTTAACCGGTTGAGTTTCTTTGAGTACTCCGCCATCATTGACCACCGCCCGGTACCAGGTTGAAACGGAAATTCCGTTTGACGGAGTGTAGGTAGAAAACGTCGCACCTGGAATCGTTGTGTAGGTGATGTTATCCGTTGATAATTGCCATTGGCGCGTGTAGTTACCGCTACCGCCGGACGGACTCACATTAAAGTTTATCGGTGACGGAATCGCCCCAGGGCAAATCGTCGTACTACCTGATGAGGATAAGCTGCCCGGAACGAGTTCTGAAGCATTAACCGTCAGAGTAGCCGTACTTGAACAGCCATTTGAAGTTCCTGTTACCGTGAACGTAGTAGTAACAAGCGGCTTCACATTCGCAATACCCAAGGAGCTGTTGGGCGACGGAAGCACATATTGTGCCGGAGACCACGCATAGGTAGTTGCTCCTGAGGCACTTAATGACGCCGTATCCCCTATGGCAATCGATAGATTCGAGCCGGTCACTTGCGTTTGAGGCCCCTGAGTTACCGATACTAATATTGACGTAGTCGGACTCGTGACCGATCCCGATGTCGCCAATCGGCGGTAGTATTGGTCCACATTGAGCGCCGACGGATTGTAGGTTTTCGCCGTTGCATTTTGAATGTTATTCCAGTTGGTGCCGTCGTTGGAAACTTGCCATTGGTAGGTAATCGTGCCTGACCCCCCCGATGCATCGGCAACCGATGTCAGCCCAGCCGGGGTTTGCCCGGAGCAAATAGTTTGTGCGGCACCGATGCTGCCTGGATTAAATGGCTGCACTGTAATTACTGAAGTGGCTGTATTGCTGCAGCTGTTTTGATCGGTGCCCGTGAGGGTATACGTTGTGGTTTGGGTTGGATATACATCGATGTACCACCCTGTGGAGATCACGCTGGAGCCGTCGGACCAGCTCCACGAGGTTGCTCCCGCTCCAGTTATCCGCACAAAGCTGTTCGGTGCTACGGTTTGGGCCGCGGGCGTTACGGTAACGGTCGGATTTGTTGCAACGGTAACCGTGGATACGGCTTCCTTAATCACATTCAAATCCTGAATTTTTCGCTTGAAGTACGTCGTTTGCGTTAGGTTGGATGGCGTGTACGTCGCAGCGACCGCACCTGAAATTGTATTCCAAGTGGAATTGTCGGTACTCTGTTCCCACGTATAGGTAAATCCTGAACCCGATCCTCCGCCTGAACCTGTAGCCGAAATCATTACCGGCGTTGCGCCACTACAAACGGATTGGTTACTCAGCGTTCCTGGTCGAAGCGGATCAATGATAATTTGGCGACTTGCGGTATTGGTGCACGATAAGTTGTTCGCCGTTTCAGTGACCGTAACAGTGTAGGTTACCGTGGATTGTGGCGTTACCGTTATCGACGAAGTCGTAGCATTCCCTGGTGTCCAAGAATAGGTGTACCCTGTACCCGTAGGGGCGGTTAATATAACTTCGGCCCCATCAGGAAGGTTACCTGAAGACGGATTTCTGTTGGAACTTATTGACGCCGCGGGTTTGGGACGAACGACGACCTGTACAGGCTGGGTGTAGAAGGCAACCCCTTGATCCATGGTGCGTCGACGGAACCAAATAGACTGATTTAGTGGACTTTGGTAATTAAGGTCGGCAGATGTTGCATTGGCAATTGTATTATTCACCGAAGTATTTGAACTGCCCCATAGCCATTGATACGTGTAGGTACCTGATCCACCCGTGCTTACCGTTGCAGTAATGGGCTGAGCGAGGGTTCCGCCTTCACACAAGTCCCCGTTTGGATTGGTAACGGTTCCCGGAGTAAGTACGACGGCTTGAATGGCGACGGTATCGCTGGCCTCACACCCGTTCGTTCTTCCATACACCGTGATCACCGAAGTGCCCGCAATCGAAGGTTGGTAGCTAATACTTGAACTAGCCGTCCATGATTGGAGTTCGTTGCTTGCCCCCTCAACGTAGCGATACTCACTTGCTCCTGTACCTGAAATTTGCACCACCGACGTAAGTGCCATTGGGCTGGTTTTATTGCGCGTCGCTACAACAGTTGGCACAGCCTGAACTGTTTGCGACAGCGACGAGGTATAACTGAACGCGCTGGTGTTGTTGGCATCAGAAACCTTTACTCGGTAGTACTTCGTTGCCGTTTGGTTACCCGAAGGCGTGAAGGTAGCCGATGTGGCTCCGCTTACATCGGTAAACGATACATTGTCGGTACTGACTTGCCACTGGTAGCTAAATTGTCCCGAACCACCTGCCGCTCCACTTATTCGCATTTCACGGTGCGGACTTCCTGAACAGAACGTCACCGGGGTCGATCCAGATGTCGGGGCAACGGTTCCGGCGGTGATTGCCGTAACCGTTATACTTGCCGTCGCCGTCGCCGTACAGCCCCGTACATCGGTAGTCGTCACCGAATAGGTTATCGTTGACGAAGGTGCTACGGTAATCGCTGCGGTGGTCGCCCCGCCCGGCGTCCACAGATAGGTCATGTTTCCGCTGGGAGTTGAGAGCCCTGTAGCCGTTAACGTTACACTGGTTCCCGAGGACACGGTTGAGGTGCCCGGAGCAATACTTACCGTTGGTGCTGTAGCAATTCCCACGGAAACCTCTGCCCCAAGGACTGACTCAACTCCAGAATTCACCACGGTTCTGCGGTAAATTGTGGTATTCGTAATCGCCGAAGTTGGCGTGTAGCTTGCTCCCGTTGCATTCGGAACAAGGACGTAGCTACCCGTACCCGTTTTAATGTACCATTTATAGCTGTAACCGGTTCCGGTTCCGCCAGTTGGGCCTCCACCGGAAGCTTGGGTAATCGCGCCAGGCACTGCTCCGCTACAAACACTTGCCGATGCAATCTGAACGGCACCTGGATCAAGTGCTGCTACGGTCACACTTTCACTTGCGGTTTGCGTACAACCGTACTGATCGGTACCCGTCACGGTAACCGTTTGGGACGCATTGATCACCGCGTTTGCTGGGTTCGCCGTTGAACCAAACGCCCACGAGTAGCTGCTTGAGCCAACTGCTTCAAACGTTACGGTATCGCCTGGCGGAACAGTACCCGATGGATTTCTGGTTATCGAAATAGCCCCTGGAGTCCTAAGGGTTTTTGTAACCGTACTGGTATAGATGTAGTTGGTCGTTGCGCTTTGATCGGCCACCCTTCTTCGGTACTCCGTTGTTTCAGTTAACGCGCTATTAATTAGTAATCCGGTATTGGTTGCTCCAGCAATATCCTGCCACTGGTCGTTGGTACTCGCCGCCTTTTTCTGCCATTGATAGAAGTATCCGCTTCCACTTCCGCCGGTTGCTGCAGTTCCTGTAATTGCGGACGGCGTCGCGCCCGCACACACATCCTGGGTGCCGCTTATAGTACCCGCCAACAACGGCTGCACATTGACCGTCACCGTCGCCGTATTCACACAACCATTGGCGTCCGTACCTGTGACCGTGTAGG
>JACCDM011580769.1_pt1 | contig 24586 bp, 10 predicted proteins | sample 7445851 | NCBI WGS metagenome assembly JACCDM01 (sample SAMN15323438, study PRJNA562643) | freshwater metagenome | isolation source: river surface water | place: USA:Blue River Watershed | collected 2017-08-16
GCACCAGTTTCACCAGGCGCACCAGTTCCACCAGTAGCACCAGTTCCACCAGTTGCACCAGTTGATCCAGTCGCACCGGTTTCACCAGTAGAACCAGTTCCACCAGTTGCGCCAGTTGATCCAGTCGCACCCGTTTCACCAGTTGCTCCGGTTCCACCAGTAGCACCAGTTGATCCTGTCGCTCCTGTTTCACCAGTCGCACCCGTTCCACCTGTGGCACCAGTTTCACCAGTGGCGCCAGTTCCTCCAGTCGCTCCCGTTCCACCAGTCGCTCCCGTTTCACCCTTGGCACCAGTACTACCAGTTGCGCCGGTTGATCCCGTCGCACCAGTTTCACCAGTCGCACCGGTTCCGCCAGTCGCACCTGTACCACCAGCAGCACCCGTACTACCGGTCGCACCAGTAACACCAGTATGACCTTTTGGACCGACTAATGCGACACTCGCATCCAATTCCCATGATGAATCATATTCTGTAAAATTATATAAAGTCAATGTATATGTATCTCCGCTACCATATGTAACTCCAATAACTTGATAATAACCACTTGTACTACCAGCAACTGTTATATAAGAATTCGGAGTAATATATCTATTCACATTGTTGTATTCATATTTTAAATCATAATTTCCAGTATCTCCGCTATTTAATGTTCCGGCTTGTGCCAGTTGTGTTACTACTAATGGACCTATCGCACCAGTTGAACCAGTCGCACCAGTTCCACCCGTCGCACCAGTTCCACCAGTAGCACCAGTCCCGCCCGTAACACCAGTGTCACCTGTCGCACCAGTTCCACCAATAGCACCAGTAGATCCAGACGCACCAGTTCCACCAGTTAAACCGGTTCCACCAGTAGCACCAGTCACACCACTCGATCCAGACGCGCCGGTAAAACCAATAGACCCGGTAGAGCCAGTCGCACCAGTTACACCTGTCAAACCGGTCGATCCAGTCGCACCAGTACCACCGGTAGATCCAATAGATCCAGAGGACCCAGTAGCACCCGTAGCACCGATTTTACCAGTCGCACCAGTTCCACCAGTTGATCCAGTTTCACCAATTAAACCAGCAGGACCTGTCGCACCGGTCGCACCAATTCCACCCGTAGCACCGGTTGCTCCAGTCAAACCAATTACGCCATCCGCACCAGTGGCGCCGGTCGCACCGGTATCACCATCTGACCCATCAGCACCAGTTGAACCAGTAGCACCAGTTAAACCATCTTGACCAATTGTTCCATCCAAACCAGTTAAATTCACAATATAATAATCATTTCCTAATACGGAATCTGTAATAATACTGCTTACAGTAACAACTAACTCACCAGTTTTACAGTTATATTTGCTAATAACTGCTTTGAATCCTCCATTTACATTTACACAATTACTTTTTGTTTCTCCTACACATATTATAGTATTGTATTGTGTATATGATAAATATTTACCGACATATAATATAATAACATCACCCACTGATAAACCCGAAAAATTTGTAACTGTTTGAGTTTTTGTTAAATATTTACAGTATTTATTAGATTCACTATCGGAACAACTGTCTGAAGAGGATGAAGAAGAATCTTTTTTATTTTTACATTTTTTATGATCAGATTTACTTTTTTTATCATGATGTGATTTACTTTTTTTATGACTTGTTGTTTTGTATGTTTCATATGAGTGATTTTCATATTTATATCTAATATTTGCGTCATAACTATCATTTATTATATCTGTAAATGCTGTTTTTATATTATCTTTTATTGTTTCTTCTAATGATTCTACAAGTGTCTTATACTCATCATTACTAGATATATCAGTAATACTAGCTTCTTCGGTAACATTTAAAGATATATCACTAGTATCTAATATAATTTTATTGGAGGTTGTCGGGTCAATATACCATGCGATTTGTTTACCTGTAACGGTAACCTTAGTTGATGTTTTTTCAACTAAAAATTTAGCACGAGTAAAATTTAAAACAATATTGTAACCCATTATACATTAGTCATCGAAAAAATATTTAATATTTTTATGCTAATTTATTATAATTTTAATTTATTATAATTCTTTTTATTAAATACTTAATTTATATTTTTTTTATAAAAATTAAGTATTGTTATCATTTTTAATAACAAAATATTTTAGATATTTAAAATTATATATACATTTACGTGTCATGTACATTTATATTCATTTATATTCATTTATATCTATTTATATCCATTTATAAGGACCATCGCCTTTTACAAGAGTATTTTCTTTTGATGGTTCAACATTAAATTCCGACCGAGTTCCATAAACGATCCAGTAAAAACTACCATTTGGTCCATAGACGGTGAATTTATTGTCTTCTATTTCACTTGAGTTATATTTCTTTATAGAATATCCATCATAAACACCTGTAATTTGTACCGTTAAATTAGTCGTAAATTTTTCCACGTATTCGGGTAATTCAATCACAGTTGATTTACCATTTGTAATTTCACCTATTCCTCTATAATAAACGCCTGCTTCGGGACCTTCTAAACAACCATGAACTAAATATTTATTCTTGTCATTTGGATGGTCGATGACGAAAGATTTGATTGTGGTCCAACCAGAACCGGTTGAAATCATAAGGGCGGTCGCTCCAGGTGTTTGTGTTGTATCGTAAAAAAGTGACCCAGCATAACCTGTAACACCGGATAGTGTTCCACTATAACCGCCGATTTGAAGGACGCCGTTGCTAATAGTGTTTTGACTGATTTTTATACTATCAGTACCCACTCTATAAGTTAAATATTGTCCATTTCCAGATATCATTGCGAATGATAAATTACTGCTACTTGTCGTCGAATACATGGTGGTTAATAGACTCCAATTATAGCCATAATCGGTTGAATAGTAAATATAGTGATTACTCGATGCTATCCCAGACAAAAACATGTATCTACCACAAGCCGATATAGAAGGCAAATACCCACTAACACTGCTGCTGGGTACTGTTGTAAAAGTTTGTCCATAATCTGTAGAAAGATAACCAAAATATGTTTGAGCCGAAATCAATATATATTGTCCTGATGCCGACATAGAAATACCGGTTGTCGCACTTGGGTTTGGGATCGTAGTAATCATATACCATTGATTGCCATAATCATATGATATTCTTCCAGAAGAACTTGTAAGATATAAAATAATACTACCAGACGCGTTCATTCGTGTACGACCTCTAAATGTTGTAACACCTAACCCAAAATATGTTATTGGAGACCATGTATTACCATAATCTTTAGATATATACGGATAATTACTACTAGTACTGGGTCCTACAATTTGATACTGACCTGATGAAGACATGGAGACACTGCGAAATCCATTAAAGTCCGCATTTGAAATTGTAGTAAAAGAGTCTCCAAAATTTGACGAAACATATATTTGACTATTTGATGAACCACTTACTAAGGTTATATATTTTCCAGAGGATGACATCGCTACAGAACTATAATTATAACTAGTCTGATTCGTAGTTTTAGCTGAAAATGAGTTTCCATAGTCAGATGAAAAAGGAAAAGAACCAGTATTATAAAGACCCGCAGCACCATTAATTATAACCTGATATTGACCAGTTTGAGAAATTGCAACCATATTTGGGGTAATCATACTAGTTAATGCTAAATTTGAGGATATTTTGAATGGTTTTCTGTATATCGTATTATAATTATTACTAGTGACACCTGAAAAATCGGGAGCTTGATTTACACTAAAAATATCCGAAAACGACCCAGGTTCTAAACCAGGATAAGTCGTGCTAGTATTCCCGCCAATCGCATAACCAAATTGTAAATAACCGCCATTATCATTGCTCAATACGGTAGCACCCTTTGAATAACCTATTTTACCGATAGATGTAGGACCACTGTTTGGACCGGTCGCACCAGTATATCCAGTCGCACCAGTAGCACCAGTCGCGCCAGTGACACCAGTATCTCCGCTTTGAATCGCAGTCCAACCATTTCCAGTAGATAAATATAAATATGCGGTTGATCCCGTAGTTGTCGAAGTATCATAAAAAAGCGACCCCGCCGCACCCGTAACACCTGATAGTGTTCCACTATAACCACCTACTTGAAGCACACCGTTGGAAATACTATTCTGGATTTTATAAAAAGTATTATTGCTCACTGATACATAAAAATATTGACCGGATCCAGACAATGCTGGATAATAAAAAGTATAACCGGTTGGTCCTACACCGCTATAATTCCAATCATTACCATAATTACTTGAATAATATAATTTATTACTTGAATCGAAAAATGCGATCATATATTTTCCAGATGAAGATACTCGACAGAAAAACCAAAGTTGTGTACCGATACTGGTATTTTTTGATCTCCATGTTATACCATAATCTGATGAAATATAAATATATCCATTTGATGTTGAACTCGATGATATCGCCATTTGATATTGTCCGGAATCTGATATTGATAAATCTGCGATAGATATAGAAAATGACTGAACCTTAGTGAAATTTAATCCATAATTATTTGAAATTTTTAATCCATTAGAACCACTAGTATCCTTTGTTAATATATATTGTCCCGACGCAGACATTGCGATTCTATCACAATTTGATTCTGTATTTGTCCAAGTACTACCATAATTAAATGAAACATAAAAATTTTTTGAACCATCTGTTACAGCCATATATTGTCCAGAGGAGGATAGTACTGGATAACCCAAATTACTAGTACCTACACTAGCAATCGTAGAGAAACTATTACCATAATTTGATGAAAGATATATGTTTTGTCCGCTTGAAGCTACACAAATTTGATACTGTCCAGAAGTAGATATATACACATACCGAGCACCACCAGTTGGCATTGTAGTATAAGTAGTAAAACTATCACCATAATTGGAAGAAACATAATAAGTTGTTGAACCAGTAACCATTGTAACATATCTTCCAGTGTGTGACGTACTTAAACCTTGAATGCCGCCATAACCTAATGATTGTTTATTTACAAACAAATTTGCGGTTGGACCACCAAAATCCATATTATAATTATTCGCAAAAATATCCGAAAATGATCCGGGTTCTAAACCAGGGTAAGTCGTGCTTGTATTCCCGCCAATCGCATAACCAAATTGTAAATAGCCGCCTTTATCATCACCCAATTGTGTAGCGCCCATTTGATAACCGACACTACTTATAGCTGTAGGACCCGCGGTAGGACCCGTACAGCCAGTACCACCAGTCGCTCCAGTAAAACCAGTCATACCAGATGCTGCGCCAGTCGCACCAGTCGCACCAGTTCCACCAGTAGCACCAGTTCTACCAGTAGCACCCGTTCTTCCACTCGCACCAGTTCCACCAGTCTCACCGGGCGCGGCTCCAGTCGCACCAGGCCAACCATATATACCAAAACCACTCGCACCAGTTTCACCAGTAGCACCAGTTTCACCAGTTGGACCACACGCACCTGTAGAACCGGTTGCGCCAATACCTCCAGTCGCGCCAGTAGTGCCAGTTCCACCCGTAGAACCAGTTCTACCATAACCGGCGCCAGTAGCACCCGTAGCACCAGTTCCACCTGTTGGACCAGTGCTACCTGTTGGACCAGTTCTACCGGTTGGACCAGTTCCACCTGTAGCACCAGTTTCACCAGTTGGACCACTCGCACCCGTCGCACCCGTCGCACCAGTAGCACCAATTCTACCAGTCGCACCAGTTCTACCAGTAGCACCACTAGGACCAGTCAAACCAGTCGTGCCAGTCCAACCAGTTGGTCCAGTCGAACCCGTAGCACCCGTATTACCATATTTTCCAAGACCGGTAGCTCCAGTTTCACCAGTAGTTCCAGTAAAACCAGTCGTACCATCACCCGCTTGAATATAAGTAAAAACAGTTCCACCTTTTGATAAATACAATTCACCTTTTGTTGTATCATAAATCATTGATCCCGCGGGACCAGTGACACCCGAATTAATTCCACTATAACCGCCAATTTGGAGGACTCCATTGGTAATAGTGTTTTGACATTTGTAAATACCCGCAGGCGAACTGTTAGAATATATGTATAAATATTGTCCAGATGCGGACATTGACGACGTATAATAATATGAAGGTGCTATAGTATTGTAATACCAATTATTACCGTAATCAGATGAAATATATAATCTGTTTAAATTTGACCCAGAAGCTCCGGCAGCTACCATATATCTTCCACATGAAGAAATCTCGCATACAAACCAAGTACCAATATGACCAGTAGTTTTTGTTTGCCATGTTATACCATAATCAGATGAAACAAGAAGAGATCCTGCGGTAGTAGTTAAAGAAACCTGATACTGTCCAGAACTTGACATTGCTATACCTCTTGTTGAACCTGTTACACTCAGCGAAGTAGAAACAGAGGTCCAAGTGAATCCGTAATCTCTTGAAATTCTAAAACCTGAACCAGTACTCTGACGGACTGTAATGATTTGTCCTGAATCAGACATAATAACAGAAGACCCGCAGGAAGCGACTCTATTACTCCAAGTTGCTCCAAAATTTGATGAAATATAAAGATTGCTTGAGCCATCGCAAACCGCCATATATTGTCCAGAAGAAGACATTGCTGGATAACTCAAATTACCCGAGCCACCTGTAGAAATAGCAGCACTCCAACTAACACCATAATTTGATGAAATATATACGTTTGCTCCTGTACCAGCAACAGCAATTTGATACTTTCCAGAATTAGATAAATACACATATCGAGAAGTACCTGGCATTGAAGTATAAGTAGTAAAACTATTACCATAATTAGAAGAAACATAAACAGTTGATGAATTTGTAACTATAGTTACATATCTTCCACTTTTGGATGCCCCAAGTCCCTGTATACTATTACCACTATATTGTGTACTATTGAATATAAGATAAGCCTTCGAAAAAAGATTAGAGCTTTGAACACCAAAATCAATATTATAATTATTCGCAAAAATATCAGAAAATGACCCAGGTTGTAAACCAGGGTAAGTCGTGCTAGTATTTCCGCCAATCGCATAACCAAATTGTAAATAACCACCATCGTCGGCGCTCAACACAGTAGCACCCATTGGATAACCGACAGAATTAATAGTAGTAGGTCCTCTGCTTGGACCTGTAGCACCAGTTCTACCCGTCGCACCAGTACCACCCGTTGCTCCAGTTCCACCAGTAGCGCCAGTTCCACCAGTCGCACCAGTTCTACCCGTAGCACCAGTTCTACCCGTCGCACCAGTTCCACCCGCAGCACCAGTATAACCAGTCGCACCAGTGTCTCCACTTTGAATCGCAGTCCATCCATTTCCGGTAGATAAATATAAATATGCGGTCGAACCCGCGGTTCCAGAGGTATCATAAAAAAGTGAACCTGCGGCACCCGTAACACCGGATAGTGTTCCACTATAGCCACCTACTTGAAGCACCCCGTTGCTAATTCTGCTACTTGAAAGAATGCGAATATACTGATAACCATTATATAAACTCATAGTTTCTCTAGCGAACGCCATAGCCTCGTCTATGAATAAAGCGCCACCCAAATATATAGAAGACCATGTTTTTCCATAATCACTTGACGCATAAGCTATAGCGATAGTTCTAATAACAAACATGTATTGTCCAGTTTGTGACATAAATGCCCAAGTAAAAGTGCTTGACCCAACAGTAATGCTATTAAAAGTGATACCATAATCATTCGATATATATACTACTCCAGATGTATTAGATATTAACATATACTGTCCCGATCCAGAAATGGCTATTCCACCCACTGTACTACCAGTTAATATTTTTGTCCATGAAGCTCCAAAATTATTTGAAACATATCCTACTGCTATTTGGTATTGTCCATTATCGGATATTACAATTTTGTTGCCCGAATAAATTCCATAAGAATCGATAGTAGAAGTGGTTGTGAAAGTTATACCATAGTCACTTGATACATATATAAGACCCGTTAGAAAGGCTTGTGCTATCATGTATTTACCTGATGCTGAAACTGCTGCTGAGTAAAAAGTTAAACTTGAAACAGTAGTAAAAGTACTTCCATAATTATATGATACACGTAATATATTAGTACCGCCCATAATTATATATTTTCCATTTGAAGATATGGAAACCATTTCAATACTGTTAGTAGATCCTGAAGTGAAAGATTTTCCATAATTATTTGATATATAGAAAACGCTACCGTAGGAAGCAACAATATACTTTCCATTAGGACTAACCGAAAGTGAGTTTGCGCTACTACTATTAAAATAAGCTTGAACAGTATAAGAATAATTGAAGAAATTTCTACTTATTGGACCAGCATCTATACTATAATTATTTGTAAAAATATCCGAAAACGAGCCAGGTTCCAAACCAGGGTAACTCGTGCTAGTGTTACCGCTAATTGCGTTGCCAAATTGTAAATAACCACGACTATTAATTAATACTGTAGCACCCATTGGATAACCTACACTACCTACAGAAGTAACACCTGTGTTTGATCCCGTCGCACCAGTACGACCTGTAGCACCCGTACTACCCGTTCCACCCGTAGCACCGGTTGTTCCAGTCACACCAGTATATCCGGTTCTTCCTCCAGCTAACGCAACGTTTGAATATGCTGACCATGTAGCGGTATAATTTGCCACATTATACAAAGTTAATGTATATGTATTACCAGTATTTGATGTAACACCGATTACTTTAAAATAATTATTAATATTACTATCATCATATATTATTATATAAGAATTTACATTTATGTACTTGTTATTCACATTATTCTCATAAGTCAAATCATAACTTCCTGTAGCACCACTTTCTAATGATCCCGCAGTAGCAATTTGTGTAGTGATGAATGGACCAACGGGTCCGGTGGCTCCACTTGCGCCAGTCGCGCCAGTCGCACCAGTTCCACCAGTCGCACCTGTTCCACCAGTAGCACCCGTTCCCCCAGTAGAACCAGTTCCACCAGTCGCACCCGTTTCACCAGTCGCACCAGTAGCACCCGTATAACCAATGGCTCCAACTAATGACACATCTGATCCGACCCACCATGAGCTTTCATAATTTTTAAAATTATAAAGAGTCAGTGTGTATGTATCAGTTCCCGTCACTGTAACATTAATTACTTGATAATATTCGGCAGAGGTGTCACCATTGATTGTAATATAAGTATTTGGAATAATATATTTATTCGCGTTATAAGATAATAATTGATAATCACCCGTTTCTCCGCTTCCTAATGTTCCTGCTTCTGCCATGTAACTGATTACTTTTGAAAAAACGGGTCCAGTCGATCCGGTAGCACCAGTCGCACCAGTCGCACCGGTTCCACCCAAAATTCCATTCATACTCAATGGTCCAATTAATGTTACATTAGAATTTTCTGACCAGGTTGTAGTATAAGTCGTAAAATTATAAAGAGTTAATGTGTATGTATTACCTGTATTTGATGTAACTCCAAGTACTTGATAATAACCTGTCGTATCACCGGATATTTCCACATAAGAATTCGTCGAAATATATTTATTATTTGGGTTTGAATCATATGACAAATCAAAATTACCCGTTTGTCCATATTGTAATGACCCGGCAGTTACTATTTTGGTAGTAATATATGCACCAACCGGACCGGTCGCACCAACTACACTCGTCGCTCCTGTTGCGCCAGTTCCACCAGTTGCACCAGTATAACCAGTTGCTCCGGTTCCACCAGTCGCACCAGTTTCACCCGTAGCACCTGTTCCACCAGTCGCGCCACTAAAACCAAGAGACCCAACTAAATTTACATTTGCGTTAGACGACCATGATGATGAATATTCTGTAAAATTGTAAAGTGTTAATGTGTATGTATCGCCTGTATTTGAAGTTACCCCAATGACTTTATAATAACCCAATGTGCTACCAGAAATTGTGATGTAAGAATTTGTATTTATATACTGGTTATTGCTATTATTTTGATATGTCAAATCGAAATTTCCGCTTTCACCACTCGCTAATGATCCTGCGGTGGCAATTAAAGTTGTTATAAAAACACTTGCCGATCCTGTTGGACCCGTCGAACCAGTCGCACCAGTTCCACCTGTGGCACCAGTTCCACCAGTCGCGCCAGTTCCACCAGTCGCACCAGTTCCACCAGTCGCACCCGTTTCACCAGTAGCACCAGTTCCACCCGTCGCACCAGTTCCACCAGTTGCGCCCCTAAAACCCGTAGCACCAGTTGCTCCAGTTCCACCAGTCGCACCAGTTTCACCAGTTGCCCCAGTTCCACCCGTAGCACCAGTTCCACCAGTAGCACCAGTCGATCCAGTTGCCCCAGTTGCGCCCGTCGATCCAGTAGGTCCAGTACCTCCAGTAGCACCACTAATACCAATGATACCTATTAACACAACATTATCGCCTGCAGACCAATAATTTGCTTCAGGTGTAAAATTATACAAAGTTATTGTATATGTATTATTGCTGAGTAAAGTGTTTCCAACGACTTGATAATAACTAGTCGTTGTACTACCTGATATTTGTATGTACGAATTTGTAGTAATAAATTTATTGTTATAGTTATATTCAGATGATAAATTATAATTTGCCGATGCTCCAGCTAGTAAGAAACCACCACTTGTAATAGTACTAGTAATATATGGTGCTACAGGACCAGTCGCACCAGTCGCGCCAATAGGACCACTCGCACCGGTTGGTCCGGTATATCCAATTGGACCAACTAATGATAATTCCGCACCCGACGCCCATGATGTTTCGTAATTTGTAAAATTGTATAATGTAACATTGTATATATTATCAGTATAATTAACATCAATTACTTGAAAATATCCATCATTATCAATACCCGCTATTTTTACATTTGTATTTATTGTGATATATGTGTTTTTATCATTATACTCACTTGATAAATTATAACTACCTACACTACCTGAAGATAATGTTCCAGCATTTGCTATAAGAGTAGTGATTAATGCTCCTAAACGACCACTTGCGCCAGTTTCACCAGTAGCACCAGTTCCTCCAATCGCACCAGTAGCACCGGTTTCGCCAGTCGCACCGGTTGAACCAGTCGCACCAGTTTCACCAGTAGCACCGGTAGATCCAGTCGCACCAGTTGCGCCAGTTGATCCAGTTGATCCAGTTGTGCCGGTCACGCCTGTTCTACCAGTTCCACCAGTAGCACCAGTTTCACCAGTACTACCGGTAGGACCAGTATAACCAGTCGATCCAGTTCTACCAGTTGCTCCTGTTTTACCAGTAGCACCGGTTCTACCAGTTGTTCCAGTTTCACCAGTATCACCTGTTGGTCCAGTAACACCAGTTGCGCCAATTGAACCAGTTCTACCGGTCGATCCGGTTCTACCTGTAACACCCGTTTCACCCGTCGCACCTGTAGGTCCAGTGACACCAGTTACACCAGTAGCACCGATTTGTCCGGTTTTTCCAGTTGCTCCGCTGGAGCCCGTTAAACCAGTCGCTCCAGTTTCACCTGTAACACCAGTTACTCCAGTAGCACCGATTTGCCCGGTTTTACCAGTCGCACCAGTTCTACCAGTTCCACCAGTAGTGCCCGTTTCACCAGTATCACCTGTAGGACCAGTAACGCCAGTAATACCAGTAAAACCATTAGAACCAGTAGCCCCAGTTCTACCAGTAGCACCAGTGGCACCAGTTTCACCCGTAGCACCAGTTACACCAGTTGATCCGAGATATCCAGTATTACCAGTCGCACCAGTTTTACCAGTCGATCCGGTTCTACCGGTTGTTCCAGTTTCACCAGTATCTCCTGTAGGTCCAGTGACACCAGTTACTCCAGTCGCACCGATTTGTCCGGTTTTTCCGGTCGCTCCGGTGGAACCCGTTTCGCCTGTAGCTCCAGTAGGTCCAGTCATTCCGGTTATTCCAGTGCTTCCGGTAGGTCCAGTACTGCCGGCAGCACCCGTTCCACCAGTAGCGCCAGTTTCACCCGTGGCACCAGTCGGACCAGTGACACCAGTAATACCAGTAAAACCATTAGATCCAGTGGCACCAATTTTACCGGTAGAGCCAGTTGTTCCTGTTTCACCAGTATCTCCTGTAGGTCCAGTCACTCCAGTCGCCCCTGTAGCACCACTAGATCCAATTGTACCGGTAGAGCCCGTCGCACCCGTCGCACCAGTTTCACCTGTAGCGCCAGTACCACCTGTAATTCCAGTAACACCGGTTGACCCACTAACACCAGTAAGACCTATTTTACCAGTTGTTCCAGTTACACCAGTTTCACCAGTTGCGCCACTTCCACCAGTAACACCTGTAGCCCCGGAAGCCCCAGTCGCTCCAATTCTACCAGTCGCACCAGTCACGCCAGTTGATCCGGTAGCACCCATTGGACCAGTACTGCCAGTTGCTCCAGATCCGCCACTCGATCCAGTAAGACCGATTTTACCAGTTGATCCAGTAACACCCGTTTCACCGGTAGCACCAGTTTCACCAGTAGTGCCAGTCATACCAGTACTACCAGTATCGCCAATGATACCAGTAAAACCTGTAGCACCAATCGCAGCTGTACTGCCGGTAGATCCAGTTTCACCAGTAGCACCAGTATCACCCGTTGATCCAGTTATACCAGTTTTACCTTTTGATCCAGTTTTACCAGTAGCACCGGTGATACCTATCGCACCAGTCGCACCGGTTGCTCCAGTTTCGCCTGTCGGTCCAGTTCCCCCAGTGGATCCAGAACCACCAGTAGAACCCGTAGCACCAGTTGCGCCTGTTTCACCAGTCGCACCACCAGCACCAGTTTCACCAGTCGCACCAGTCGATCCAGTAGCACCTGTTTGACCAGTAACACCAATCGCGCCAGTAGCACCAGTTTCACCAGTCGCACCAGTTCCTCCTGTCGCACCAGTAGCACCCGCTGCTCCGGTTCCACCTGTTGAGCCAGTATGTCCAATATAAGCACTCGATCCAGTTAGACCGTATGCTCCAGTAGAACCAGTATAACCAATTGGTCCAATTAATGTGACATTCGCTCCATCTAACCAAGTAGTTGTATAATCTGTAAAATTATACAATGTAAGTGTATATATATCATTTAAAAATTCGACATTCACTACCTGATAATAACCAGTGGTATCGCCGGATATTGTTATATAACTATTCGTTTGAATATATTTGTTATTATATGAATTTTCCGAAGATAATAAATCATAACTATCAATTGTTCCTGGACTTAATGATCCACCATTGGCAATTATTGTTGTAATATATGATCCAACCGCACCAGTAACACCTGTTGCTCCAATAGACCCAGTAGATCCAGTTCCACCAGTAATACCAGTTCCTCCGGTTATACCAGTCGCACCACTTCCACCCGTGGCACCGGTTTCACCAGTCGCACCAATCGCACCAGTCGCACCAGTCGCACCACTTGCGCCAGTTGAGCCAATCGCACCAGTACTACCAGTTGCGCCGGTCGATCCAGTCTCACCGGTTGATCCAGTAGGACCACTAGAACCTGTAAAACCAGTAGCACCAATGGATCCAGTTCCACCAGTAGATCCAGTTCCTCCTCCATAAATTGCTCCAGTATGACCAGTTGGACCAGTCGCACCAGTCGCACCAGTTCTTCCTGCGGCTCCGGTCGATCCGGTTTCACCAGTTACACCAATCGCACCAGTTTCACCGGTCGCACCAGTTGCGCCAGTTTCACCAGTAGCACCGGTGCTACCAGTCGCCCCGGTTTCACCAGTTGCGCCGGATCCACCTGTCGCACCAGTTTCACCAGTCGCACCAGTTCCACCAATATACCCAGTTGCACCAGTAGCACCAGTTATACCACTAGATCCAGTCTCACCAGTGGCACCAGTCTCACCGGTCGCTCCAGTTTCTCCAATTACACCAGTTGCGCCGGTTTCACCTGTAGCACCAGTTCCACCAGTCGCACCCGTTTCACCAGTTGCTCCAGTCGATCCTATAGGACCGGTTTCACCGGTTGCACCAGTTCCACCCGTAGCACCAATTCCACCGGTAGCACCAGTTTCACCAGTTGATCCGAATGATCCAGTAGCGCCAGTAGCACCAGTTGCGCCGATATAACCAGTTGATCCGGTAGAACCAGTTCCACCAGTCGCACCAGTTGCTCCTGTTTCACCAGTTGCTCCAATAAACCCAGTCGCACCAGTTGCGCCTGTTTCACCAGTTGCTCCAGTTCCACCGGTTGCACCTGTACCTCCTGTGGCACCAACCGTACCAGTCTCGCCTGTCGCACCAGTTTCACCAGTCGCACCGGTTCCACCAGTAACACCCCTTGATCCAGTAGCACCGGTTCCACCAGTAGCACCAATTCCACCAGTAGCACCTGTTCCGCCGGTCGCACCAGTCGATCCGGTTTCACCAGTAGCACCAGTTCCACCCGTAGCACCAGTTCCACCAGTAGCACCAATAGCACCAGTTCCACCAGTCGCACCAGTTTCACCAGTCGCACCAGTTTCACCAGTAGTCCCAGTGAAACCAGTAACACCAAGTGGTCCAATGATTACTATACTATCACTTGATGCCCATGTAGATGTTTCAATCATGTAATTATACAGTGTAAGCGTGTATACATTATTAATTGATATGGTAATATTTATCACTTTTACATAACTAATTGTCGTTCCTAATATTTTAATATATGAATTCACTGTTATTTCACTATTATTTACATCATCTACTAAATCATAAACACCCGTTTCACCAGGTAATAGCGTACCCGCTTCCGCAATTTTAGTAGTAACTAAAGAACCAATAGGTCCAATAGCACCAGTATAACCAGTTGCGCCAATTCCTCCAGTTTCACCAGTCGCACCAATTTTTCCAGTAGCACCAGACGCACCCGTCGCACCAGTAGAACCAGTTTTTCCGGTTATTCCACTCGAACCAGTAACACCCGTTTTACCAGTAAAACCATATGAACCGGTTGATCCTGTTGCTCCAGTCGCTCCAGTATAACCAGTTGAACCGGTGTCACCAGTTGATCCCGTCGCACCCGTTTCACCAATTGCGCCATATGAACCAGTCGGACCAGTTGAACCACTCGCACCAGTACCACCAGTAGATCCAGTTCTTCCAGTTGATCCAGTTACACCAATCGAACCAGTACCACCAGTTGCGCCACTTCTACCATCTCCTCTAGCACCAACCATACCGGATGCGCCAATTGATCCAGCAACACCATCCTCACCATCAGCACCGATTTTACCATCAGATCCTGTCGCTCCAACATGACCGATGACTCCAATTTTTCCGGTAGCACCACGCGCTCCAGGTTCTCCATCTATACCAATTCGTCCATTTGTTCCGGCGATATCAACAATATAATAATCATTTCCCAACATTGAATTTTCAATAATACTTGTTACTTTTAGAGTGATTTTACCACTTTCGCAATGATATGTATTTATAACACCATTAAACCCCCCATTTATGTTTACGCATTCATTTTTAGTTTCACCAAAACAAATAACACTATTTAAAGCATTATAAGGCAATCCGCAATCTACCCAAAGAACAACAATATCACCAACTGATAAATTTGGAAAACTAGTCGGTTGTTTTGTTTTTGTTAAATATATACAACTACTACAATTTGTTTTATTATGCTGACTACACGTAAAATTATATTTATTTGTAGTAGTATATTCTTTATCATCATAATAGGTAATTGTTTTTCCTTGAATACTACTACTACTACTAATAGTACTTTTTGTCATTAACGATTTTGTTTCTTCTGTACCAATAGTAATACTAACATCTTTATATTTCTTTTTAATTTCGTCAGTAATTATATTTTTTATATTTTTTTGAATATTTTGTTTAAATCCATCAACTATAGTATTATATTTGTCTTGATGAAATGGATTTGGAATAAAATTACTGTATTTCAATGTTTTTGTTTCATTTATTTGTATGTTACTATTCGGGTCATTATAATAATATTTCATTATACCCGTAACACAAACTTGGGATAGAACATTATCTACTCTAAATTCAAGATCCCTAAAATTCAAAGTAACTTTGTGTTTCATATAATATATATAAGTAATAAATAAAATTGAAATTAATATTTTACATAATAACTGTATAAAAAAAATAATCAAAATGTTGTTACAATTAAAAAATTTAGTTCAGGGAAATGTTATAAAAAGACCATCAGCAATTATAAAAACACCGTATGTCGCGGATGTTTTATTATCAAATAAAGATCAAATTATCGCACATAGTTTATCCCTTGGATGCTGTGGATTAGCTGATATAAATGCTCAAGTGTTACTAGAAGATTTAAATATTTCGCAAAAGGATAAAATAAATAAAAAAACTGAAAAACCCAAATGTTCTCATCGTATACATCTCTCTATATATCGTGATCAAGAAAGAGAAATTATTATTGGAATCAACCCAAAATTAGCGGAAATTCTTGTTGAAAAGGCTCTTGAAAAAAATGTATTACACCAACTACAAAATATAAAGTCATACAAGAGAGAAGTAACCATGTATATTTCCGGAAAGGTAGATTCGCGTTTCGATTTTACTGGTGTAGATCAAAATGGTATTCCTTTTATTATGGAAATTAAAAATGTTCCACTTGCTGACTACGAAGATGTATGTTCTAAAGATAGAAAACTATTGGATTTCACCGGAAGAGAGTTTTCGTCCAAAGTCGCATATTTCCCAGATGGCTACCGAAAAAAAAGCACCGACCCAATCAGTCCTCGCGCATTAAAACATGTTCAAGAACTCACATGGATAAAAACCCAAGACCCGCGTATTCGTTGTATCTTATGTTTTGTTATTCAACGACATGATGTAAATAGATTCTCTCCGTCTGTTATTGACCCAATATATCGTCAGGCAATTCGTGTTGCCGTGGAAGCCGGAGTTGAAATCATACCTCTAGTAATCAAATGGGATCGCGCCGACGACTCCGTATATGAAGCCCATTTTGTTTGCGACGATTTACCGATTGTATTCTAGATTTTCCCAGAAAATGTCTCAAAGGAAAAGAAAATAATTCTACAAAAGAAACGACTTAAAAAGACCCGGCTAAAGATAAATATGTCATCAAGTTATACAACCCAAAATGATTTATTGTTGAACAATTTACTGGATTTTTACAAGAAGGACAATAATTTAGATAAAATGTTGAAAATCATTACAGGTGAATCTAAAATATCACTGCGTATTGTCGACTGGTTTGCCACCAATTATGCTAAAAAATATTATACGCTTTATTCTTTTGAGGATGTCAATGGAATTACCAGACGATTTAAGGTGTATGTTGATTACAAGTTGAAACTAAAAGCTTACAGCAAACGACGTTTTGACCCTTTTTGTCGCTGGGACAGAATCAGTATTCCATACAAAGAAGAAGGGACATTTATCGAAACTACCATCGGTCAATTGAACTTTTTTAAATGGACCTTGGAAAACAAGGTGGTTGATTATATCGAGGAAAATTATGAGACGATCGAAAAGGACATGAATAATCGTAACAGTACATCGAAGAGAAAGGAAATCGCATTGGAAAATAGTGCGACCAAGACGAGAAAGAAGCGCGAGGAGTTATCTGTATCAGCTACCAAGAGCATAAAAAAAGAAAAGGTGGAAATCGTAGTAAATTTTAATTAGAAATAAATAGTCAATTACACAAAAAACAATATTAAATATTTTGTTTTATTGAATACTAATAAAACAATATATGGGTAATTCACAATCGATTCAAAAAATAAATTTCGAAGATATGCAAACTGTGTATAAAAACCCCGAACTTTATTTGTTGATTAATACTCTCCCAGTATCGGAACAAGGTTGCCTCATATATAACACCATTAAACCCGAACAAGAAGAAGGTGTCATTAACAGATACATGGGCGGTAACAAAGGCATTCGAATTATTATCTACGGAAAAAATTCAAATGATGAATTAATATACAAAAAATACAATCAATTGGCTGGGTTAGGGTTTGCCAATGTATATGTATATACCGGAGGTCTTTTTGAATGGTTAATGCTACAGGATATTTACGGTTTTGACAATTTTCCAACGACGAGCAAACAGCTGGATTTATTGAAATTCAAACCGCAAAAAAGGTTGAATATTTCTTATATTGAAAACGGGTGACCCTGGTGGGGTTATTTCATGAGTGCCATATTGGATAATTCATCAGCACGTTTGTTTTTATCGCGATATACATGTTCAAATGAAATGTTTTCAAAATATTCAGATAGCGATTTTGATTTTTCATATAGTTCTAATAATTTTTCGGATTTCACCTTGTATTCGCATCGCATTTGTTTAATCACTAATTGACTATCCCCCCTCACGGTTAAATCGCGGATTTCACGAACAATCGCCTCTTGTAGTCCAAGAATGAGCCCTCCATATTCGGCGGTGTTATTTGTAGATCGAATACCAACGAATTTAGAGGCACCCCATATTTCTTCGCCTTTATAATATAAAACAGCACCAGCACCGCCAGGACCAGGATTACCTTTGCTACACCCATCGAAATACAATACATAATCGGTTTCTGGTTTCGGCACAGAATACATACTTTCCGGAAATATTTTTACACCTGTTTTATAACACATGTATTTATAATAATTATACATTTGTAATAGTACAAATATAATTATTCAATTTTTTATTTAAAAAAAATAGTTATTTACAACAAATAAGCTAACTACTTTTTATTTTATTATTTTTATTCATATTGAATCAACACGCAACAAAAGATTTAATATTTTCTATCCAATCGCGCAATACGTAACGATTTTCATAAATATCTGTATTTCCATCTAACACTAATTGTCGTTTGGATACTTTTTGAAAATCACGGTTCAACATATGGGTATGATAAGTATGACATGATTTCAAATAATCTACAGGAATATTGGATTCACCTAATCGCGATCTTTTGGCAACCCTTTGGTGACATATTTCTGGATCCGTCTCTACATAAATAACGCCACATATTGGGAAATCTTTCACAAATGCGTCAAACCATTTGTTATATATTTGATAACTCATATCCTCTATTTTTCCAGTGTCGTAAAGCATTTTCGCAAACACAAATTTATCAGTATATAAACTGCGTTCGCTAATAATAATTGCGCCTGGATTTTTTTCAACCGTTGTTTTCAATAAATTCAGACGAGAAATATATGCCATCATTTGAAATGGAAACGAATATTTCTCCTGGTCTTCATAAAATTTTTGTAACATGGTATTTCCTGCGGCATCTTTGATTTCCTCCCATTCATCGACAGGTTCTTTCATAAATATAATTTTTTGATTACTTATAATTAATTCATTCTTTAAAGATTCTAGTAAGGTCGATTTACCTGAACCAATATTTCCCTCAATTGAAAAGATGCGTGTTGAGAATTCTGTCATTTTATATTGTATAAACTATAATTATAATATAAAAGTTTAACTTGTCATTATTCTTTTCAATTTTTATTTTTATAAATTACATCTTTTGAGAGAAAACGAAAATAATTGTGGTTAGGGTTATTTACTTTTTTCCACAGGTAATCCATAATCTAACCACCCGGCAACCGGAACGCCTTTTACTGGTGATAAACCGTATCCATATTTTATAGAGACTACATTATAACCCAATAGTTTTAATAAAGTCATTACTTGACTACTTGTATGACCTACATAACAAATCAAAAAAATAGGTTTGTCTTTTGGTAATTTCTTCAGATTTTTTTCGTCCAAAATATTCAACCAAAACATGTTTTTTGCGCCTTTGATATGCCCCTTTTTGTATTCCTTTTCTTCTCTCAAATCAATCAAAAAATAATCTTTATTTTTCAATAAATAATCATTATAAAAATCAATGGGTGTTATATAATTCCAATCATTTTTAGTGGATTTCAAATAATTTCTTAATATTTCTATATTCATTTTTGCTATATATTATATATTATACACGGACATAATAAAAATTGATTATTATTTATCATTATTTATTATAGTAAAACAACTTACAAACAATTACACATAGTATATCATACAACTCAAAAACCCAACACTAAAACAAAATGGATCTAAACCAAAGAAAACTTACGAAAAACGAATGGGAAACCATTGAATCCCCCGTTTCTGAACAAGAAAAGGAAGTATTAAACCTTATTATACAAGGTTACAACAACGTAAATATCAAGTATAACCGTTATCATTCCCTGTTTCAGTATTTAAAAATCGAATACAGTGAATCTATGGAAGATTATTTATATAATAAATACTTTTCCCCTAAATTAAACGAAATCAAAAAAAATTATCAAACCACTTTATCTGTATTTCAGCTCATTACTGCGAAAAACAACCCAGCTATTAAAAAAGCTGATTTAATCCGTCTTGAAAAAAACGATCCGTCCAAAATAAATCCGGATAACGCTTATGAATATTTGCTCATTGACACCGCTGAACAATTAATCAAGTACAAGGAGAAAAAGAGCTCAAAATGGTTATTTCACTATTTTACCTTGAGTAAATTAATCAAAAACACGATTCATCATTTGAATCGCCATGTCTTGATGTTTGTCACAAAAATTTTGGCACTCTATGAGGACGACGTTGATTTGACCAAAGTCATTGAACATTCTGTCGATTTCATTGAAAAAAACAGTGTTATTTTGAAATACGGCGATATTTCCCTCTATGAACACCAAAAACAATTATTTTCCACTATGAAAAATCCCGATTTCGAAGAACGCCAAGCATCCTTTCGCGCCGAATTGAAACTCCAACGAAAGCATAACGGCGAGCATGATTCTGATAGCGACTACGATTCCGACACACCATTATGCTCAGCTGAAAAAAAAGCACCAGCCCCGCGTTTGGTCCTCTATATTGCCCCCACCGGTACAGGAAAAACCTTGAGTCCTATTGGAATTTCCGAGAAAAATCGCGTCATATTCGTATGCGCAGCGCGTCACGTCGGTTTAGCCTTGGCTCGCGCAGCGATTTCCGTTGGTAAAAAAATAGCTTTCGCTTTTGGTTGCGCGAGTGCGGATGATATTCGATTACATTATTTTGCGGCGAAAGAATACACTGTGAATAAACGCGATGGTCGAATTAAAAAAGTGGATAACAGTGTAGGTGATAAAGTGGAAATTATTATTTGTGACTTGAAATCATATTTGCCTGCGATGTATTATATGAAGGCATTCAATCCAGTGGAAAATATTGTCGTCTATTGGGATGAGCCTACGATTACACTTGATTATGAAAATCATGATTTACACGAAACGATACAAAAGAATTGGAATGATAATTTGATTCCTAATATGATATTATCGTCTGCTACTTTGCCAAAATTACACGAATTAACGGACACCTTGGAGGATTTCAAAGAGAAATTCCCTGGAGCACAAATCGTAAATATTGTCAGTCATGATTGTAAAAAGACGATTCCTATTATAAACAATAACGGTTACGTTGTATTACCACATTTCATGAGCACAGAATATGATCGGGTTTTGGAAATTGTAGAAAACTGTGAAAACAATTTGACCTTGTTGCGTTATTTTGATTTGAAAGAGGTCGTTGAATTTATATTGTTTGTCGATAAAAATAATTATGTTACACACAGCAACAAAATCGCTCGTAATTTTGCGAGCATTGATGATGTAAATATGATGAGCATTAAATTACACTATTTGCGATGTTTGAAAAATGTGATTGGTGGTTCATGGGGATCCATTTATATTTCCTTGAAAGCAACTCGTGTAAGGCGTATTGAAAATAACGAGACGATTGATCCAAAAGGGGTTCCTATCAAGAAATCGCATGCGAATCATATTCAAGACAAAACCACGACAAATAATAGTTGTGCGATTTATGTATCCACAAAAGACGCTTATACATTGACCGACGGTCCGACTTTATTCTTGGCGGGTGATGTAGAAAAAATCGCGAAATTTTGTATTCAACAAGCAAATATTCCGGCGAAAGTCATGGAAGATATTTTGGGGAAAATAGAATTCAACAATCAAGTCAATGAGAAAATCAATATTCTTGAACACAAATTGGAAGACCTGATTGAGAAGAAAACCATGAAACAACAGTCTGGTGATGACAGTTATGCTGCTAAAAAACTGAAAAATGAACCAAAAAGTCGCGACAAGGAAATTGGCGAAAAAGACGGTGAAGTCATTAAACTCAATTCAGATTTGACCTTGTTGAGATCCATGATCAAGTCCGCGGAATTGAATGAAACGTTTATTCCAAACAAACCATTACACTTGAAAAAATGGGCGGACACATTAAACACAGTTGGTGCTTTTACTAGTGATATTGACGAAGACACTATTACAGATATTATGTTGTTGAATGATGTAGAAGACAGCTGGAAAATATTATTACTCATGGGTATCGGAGTTTTCACCAATCATCCTAGTATTACTTATACGGAAATCATGAAAAAACTGGCGGATCAGCAGAAATTATACATGATTATTGCGTCAAGTGATTACATTTATGGAACGAATTATCAGTTTTGTCATGCTTACTTGAGTAAAGATATGAAATTAACTCAAGAAAAAATTATACAGGCGCTTGGGCGTGTTGGTCGTAACAATATTCAACAAAATTATTCTATACGGTTTAGAGATGACGAACAAATAAATAAATTATTTTATAAAGAGGACAATAAAATCGAGGTCGCAAATATGAATCGTTTATTCAAGAGTATTATATAATTTTATGTTATTTCTGTAAAATAAATATAAAGATTTATATAATTAAATATAATGAGTAATTCTGAAATAGCAATTATAATAAATACTTGTCAAAAATTTTATAAAAATACTTTACCAATAATTATAGATTCGGCGAAAAAATTACAAATTCCAGCAAATAATATATATGTTGTTGTAGGTGAAGCTGATGAAGAAACAGATATTATAAAAACCCATGATTTTAATATTATTTTTTGTAAATACATAAATATTGATTATAATGGAATTATTTATTTTACACAAACAGAACGTGGATTAAATGAATTACTGAAATATACACATTTTTTTTACACACATGACACAAGTTGTTTTATTGAAAACTTTTGGGAAAAAATAAAAAATTATTCTCAAAAATGTGATTCTTATATTAAATTACAATATAGTACCGCAAAAAATATTGGATTAATCAATGTACATTGGTTTATCAAACATAAAAAAGAATTATTTAGTTATTATATTAATTACGATAAATCTCTTAAAATGGATTATAAATCTGCGAATTTTCCAAATAAAGATTTAATTTATAGTAAGTTTAAAAATTTACCAAGATGGTTAAATGAAGACGCAATGTTTTTATTCGATGATAATTTTGAACCAACTGGTGATTTTTTTAAAAATGATCATTTATATCAGTTTATAAAACCAATATATAATAATAGTGATCGTCTTGGAACAGTTTATAATGAACCAGGTATTATTAAATTTCAAGCAAATTGGGGTCAATCTGATACTTGGAATTTAGAACTGTAATATAATATAGTGATATAGTGATAACCAAATCTTAAAGATTATAAATATAATCATTTTTACATAATACAAATAATATAAAGATATTAATTATATTATTTACATAATGGATATAAAAATAAACGATTGTCTTATTCGAAAATTATGTGAATCTGAATCTGATTATGATAGTTATCTTGTAATCATTAATGAATTCAGAGAAACTTTTTTTACAAAGAAACAATTTGAAGATACACTTACATATATGATGCCATATTCTGAAATATGGATCATCGAATATAAAGAAATAATCGTGGCAACCGGTACCATTGTTTATGAAAAAAAATTTATACATAACAATAGTTCATTAGGACATATAGAAGATATTTGTGTAAAAAAAGAATATCGTAAATATGGTTTCGGTAAATTAATTGTTCAACATTTAATGAACCAGGCAAAAGAGATGGGATGTTATAAAGTTACATTAGATTGTAGCGAAGAATATTCGCATTTTTATGAAAAATGTGGATTAGAAAAAAAGGGATTTCAAATGTCTCAATTAACATGTAATTTTTAAAATTAAATATTTATATAAACATAAAGGTTTAATTTAAACATGAAATCGTTCTTATGTTTAAATTAAATATTTAATATCTAATTATTAAATATAAATTATGTGTGATTCGTCAATAATGTTTTTAGGTCCTATGTCAAAAAATATAGTTGACTGTGTAATAGAATACGCAAATTGTATGAATGTAAAGTTTACACTTATTCCTTCAAGACGACAAATAGAATATGATGGTGGGTATGTAAATAATTGGACTACTTCACAATTTAGTAAATATATAAAAGAAAAAACAAATAATATATATATAGAAAGAGATCATGGTGGTGCTTGTCAAGGTAATATAATGGATGATGGCTTAAAATCATTCGCGGAGGACAGTGTAAATTTTGATATAATTCATATAGATCCTTGGAAAAAATATAATAATTTTGATGAAGGTTTAGAAGAAACAATTAAATGCATAAATTACTGTAATAGTATAAATCCAAATTTGATATATGAAATCGGAACAGA
>JACCDM010636167.1_pt1 | contig 24530 bp, 21 predicted proteins | sample 7445851 | NCBI WGS metagenome assembly JACCDM01 (sample SAMN15323438, study PRJNA562643) | freshwater metagenome | isolation source: river surface water | place: USA:Blue River Watershed | collected 2017-08-16
TACGAACTACTTGCGTTAAAAAATGATCGAATAATTGTTCCCAAACCCAACAAAAGTAACCTTTTGTTGGCTGATTCAAAATTGGCGTTTGAGCCAATTTTGATTGAATCAATTCCATCCGTTCAGAATGATTTAAACCTTCAAACTGAATTATTAATTATTTGTCCACGAGAATTCAAAGTTGCCGCTTCAACATTTTCAATCTTTAAGTCCAACCAAAAAATTTCAAATGAAATTCGTTACCTAGAAGACCTTATGTTAGAGTATGCTGGGGGAAACATTAGTTTTTCAGGAATTAAGTCATTCCTTTATTTGCAAAAAAAAGTAAGAAAATCGAAACTATCCTATGTTTTACTATTGAGTGATGCAAGTGTGGATATTAAAGAAAAAAACAATTTAATTAAAGCAGAAAAACAGATTCCATCAATCCCAATATTTGAAAGCCAAGAATCCCTTTATCCCCTATCTTCCTATGCTAGCGACGACTACTATGCAACGCTTTCGGACATTAATGGAGATTGGGATACTGAGCAATCGAGCAATTTCCCATTGGAACTGGCCATTGGTCGCTTGCCCGTAAAAACTAAAAATGAAGCCTTAATCATTGTAAACAAACTTATACAAGCTCAAAGCACGGTTCAAAATTCTACAATTTCATTTGTTTCAGATGATGAAGACTACAATATTCATGTGTTAGATGCAGAAGATTTTGCGAATGAACTAACAACAAAAGCTCCACAGATTGAAGTCTTAAAAACCTATATAGATGCCTTCCCAATGGTTGCTAGCAATAATCTTTATACTAGTCCAGAAGCGCAAAAAAAAGTAAAATCCTTATTTAATTCAGAAGCTGGATTCATCCATTTTATTGGTCACGGATCTGAAAGTGGTTGGACCGATGAAAAAATTTTTACAATGAACGATATTGTTGCACTTTCAAATAGTACCAATTTACCATTTTTACTAACTGCAACTTGTCAATTTGCTAAAGTTGATAATCCATATATTCTTTCAGGTGCAGAGGTGCTTTTAAACTCCGATAAAGGAGGAGCTCAAGGAATCATTGGCACCAGCAGACCTGTCTTTCAAAGTAATAATTACCTATTTGGAAAAAAATTCTATTACTATTTAATTCAACATATATCAACACCCAATTACCGACTTGGCGATTTATACAAAGAAGTTAAAAATGCCAGTAATAATGGTATTGGAAATCGAAATATTCTTTTGTTGGCAGATCCAAGTAGTCCACTTCCCTGGATGGGCAAAAATTTATCCATATCCACCGAAAATTTTACGTGGTCGGCACCGAATAAAATACAAATCACAAATCCATACAGCGAACAAATCAATGGTAGATTGTCAATTTATGCTGGAGTAAATTCAAAGGTTACTTTAGGCACCAAAAGTCCCTCATTCACCTATTTAGAGCCCGGTAAATTGTTGTATCAAAAATCGATTAATAACATATCAAGCTCCAAGTTAGTTGATATTCCTGCCATTGTGAATAATCAACCGGGGCAAGCTACAGTTCGACTTAATGGCTCAAGTACTTTGAACAAGTATTGGGCAGTTCAAACAATTCTTCCTAAAAATAAGAATGTAACATGGTCGGATCAGGAAGGACCTAGCATCCAACAATTACAAGAAAATGCTGCACAATTCATTTTAGCCGACTCTTCAGGTATAGGAAATTTGGATAAAAATGGAGAAGAATCATCTGTATTAATCAATGAAAGCGTACAAATTCCACTTATCAAGTTAATTCAAACAAATTTTACTGACAAAAAATGGGAAGTCGTCGTTAATCCAAACTTATTAGAAAAAGGAGAAAATAAGATAATCATAAAAGCGGTCGACTTATTACAAAATACAACGAATAAAACATTTATTGTCAACAATAATACATCTGCCGAAGCTGAATTCATCGTTTTCCCAAATCCATTTATAGAGGAGATCACCGTTCAATTCAAATCATTATCCAAATGGAATACTTACCAATTTCAAGGTTCTGTATATACGATGGATGGCAGAAGAGTACATCAAACAACTGGTGAATTAAGTCAAAATTCGTTAAAACTAAACCTTTCAGGAATAGCGAAGAATCAAAAATATATATTGGTAATTGAAATATTAGACGAGATAAATCGTTTTAAAAAAACGTACATTTCAAAAATCATTTCAGGCCTTTGATATTGTCAGTAAAGATTTTTCAAAAATTATTAATTTAGCATTATTTTAATTATCTTTGAATCTAAAGTTATTTAGTGTTGAACTAACTCTCTCAAAAATTATATAAATATGATTAACAAATCAAAATTATTCGGATCAGCATTTTGCTTCATTTTAGTTAGCTTGTCGAATTTTACATTTGCACAATCAAATCGTATTCCTAGCCCTACCATGTTATTTTTAAATGTTGCTCCAGATGCTCGAGCAGCTGCAATGGGAGATGCTGGTTCTGCGGTATCTGCAGATGTTAACTCTATTTTCTGGAATCCAGGAAAATTAGCGACTTCAGAAAATGATTTAGGTTTTTCAATTTCTTATTCTCCATGGTTAAGAAATATTGTGAACGACATGGCTTTGTACAATATTTCTGGTTACAAAAAAACTTCTGAAGATCAAGCATTTGGATTTTCAGTTATTTATTTTGACCAAGGAATGTTCCAAGCAACAAGTAACAGTGGAACAAGTAATGGAAATTTCAATTCAAAAGAATATGCTTTAACAGGCTCTTATTCAAAGAAATTAACAAACGTTTTATCATTAGGTGTAAACTTAAAGTACATTAATTCTAATTTATTAGGATCATATCAATCAAGCACAACAGTGATGCAACCTGCTCAAACAGTTGCTGCTGACATTGGTTTATTTTGGAACAAGAACTCAGGAAATAAATGGAATACGAAATATGGTTTAAACCTTTCGAATATTTCAGGTAAAGTATCTTATGGTGGAACAGATAAAAACTTTATTCCAACAAACTTACGTTTTGGTGTTGCAAGCACTAAAGACTATGGTGATGGCAATAAATTAACATTAGCCTTAGATTTCAACAAATTAATGGTTCCTACACCAGATGTAAATGGTGGTACTAATTTAAAAGATGCGACAGCAATTGGTGGAATTTTCTCATCATTATTTGATGCACCAGACGGATTTGGTGAAGAGCTTAAAGAAATTACAACGTCAGTTGGTATCGAGTATTTAATGAAAAACACATTTGCATTAAGAACTGGATATTTCAACGAAAGCGCAGATAAAGGAAACAGAAAATATGCAACATTTGGTGTAGGTTTCAAGATAGATCAAAAATACAATTTTGATTTTGCTTACTTAGTTCCAACAGGATCTAATAGCCCATTAGCAAATACATTGCGTGTAACATTATTAGCAGCAATCAATAACAAAGCTGCAAAATAATCGTAAAGATTTACATTTTTCAAATGACATCCTTTAGGGTGTCATTTGTTTTTTATAGCCATGATATTGAACAGAACTATTGCACCTGCCTCACATCCTTTGGAAATCATCAACTTTCCAACACCACAAAAACATATTTTACAAAATGGAATTGAGGTTTATTGTATTTCGCTAGGAGACCAAGAAGTATTTAAGCTTGAACTCATTTTCCCTTCAGGAGCAATACATGCACAAAAACCTGGCATATCTGGATTAACAGCACAAATGCTCAAACGTGGCACAAAAACTCTTAATTCATTAGATTTAAATGAATCTTTTGATTACTATGGAGCCTATTGGGACGTGAATAATCATTTAGATTCTGCCTCTGTTACCATCTATAGTTTATGTAAACATCTTCCGAATCTTTTACCGCTTGTAATTGATATCTTACAAAATAGCAAAATAGATGAACAGGATTTTCAACAAGAGTTAAGCATTGAAATTCAAAAGAATAAACATAATTGGGAAAAAACTTCATTTGCAGCGAATCAATATTTTCGACAAAAACTATTTGAAAATGATCCTTATGGACGTATTTCAAATGAACAAAGTTTATTGAACATCACCCACAACGATGTAGTTTCATTTTATCAACATCATTGGAATGGAGCAAACCCAATTGTTATTATTTCAGGTAAAATAACAGATAAGGAGATTTTGCTTCTTGATCAAAGCATTGGTCAAATTACCATTCAGCAGAATAGCATTAACCAAGTAACAGACCTGTCCACTGGAAATTCAAAAACATATTACAGTGAAAAATCGAATGCATTACAGACTTCTATTCGATTTGGTAAGCTAGGACTAAGCAGAAATAATCCAGATTACTTTAAATTCAATGTCCTAAATACTGTTTTAGGAGGATTTTTTGGATCTAGATTACAAAAAAATATACGTGAAGAGAAAGGATTTACTTATGGCGTATCCTCTTCAAATGTAGCTTTACAACGTGGCGCTTATTGGGTAGTTGGAACGGATGTAAATAAAGAAAATGCGAATCAAACAGTTGATGAAATTTGCAAAGAAATAAGTCTATTGCAAAGTCAATTGATTTCAGAAGAAGAGTTGAGCTTAGTTAAAAACTATCTTATGGGTAGCTTTATTGGCGAATTGACGCAGGCTTTTGAAATTTCTGAAAAGGTAAAAATCCTTTGTCAAGAAAATTTACCTTTCCAATTTTATGACCAATTCCAGGCAGAGATTTTAGCCTGTACAACTGAAGATATCCTTCAATTGGCAAACAAATATTTGAATCTAGATGAAATGCTAGATATAAGAGTTGGCTAAAAATTAGCCAACTCTTTAAATTCGTTTACGCGAGCTTCTAATTCATTTTCCTTGATTTCAAGTAAACGTTCGGTACCAAATTTCTCAACACAGAAAGAAGCCATTGCAGAGCCATAAACTACTGCTTTACGCATGTTTTCGAACGATATATCATCTGTTTTGGCTAAATAGCCAATAAATCCACCTACAAAGGTATCTCCGGCACCTGTTGGATCAAATACATCTTCCAAAGGTAAGGCCGGACAATAGAACATTTTCTCTCCTTGGAATAACAAAGCACCATGTTCACCTTTTTTGATAATTAAGGTCTTGGGGCCCATGGCCATAATCATACGTGCGGCAACTTTTAAGGAATATTGCTCTGATAATTGGCGAGCCTCCTCATCGTTGATACACAATACATCGACCATTTTTAAGACTCTTTTTAGATCATCCATGGCTACATTCATCCAAAAATTCATTGTATCCATCACGATTAATTTCGGACGATTTTTCAAACCATTGATTGCATCAATTTGTACTTGAGGCGTTAGGTTACCCAACATTAAATATTGGCAATCTTGGTAAGACTCAGGTACTGAAGGTTGAAAATCAGCCAGAACATTCAACTCTGTCACCAATGTATCACGATCATTCATGTTGTTATGATACTTTCCAGCCCAGAAAAACGATTTTTCGCCTTGTTTTATTTGTAGTCCATCTAAATTAATATTTTTAGACTTCAACATATCCATATATTCTTGGGGAAAGTCGTCACCAACCACAGCAACCACATTAACCTTAGGAAGAAAAAAGGAAGCCGACAAGGCAATATAAGTACAAGAACCACCAATAATTTTATCGGTCTTGCCATATGGTGTTTCTAAGGCATCAAAAGCTACTGTACCAATAGATAATAAACTCATAGAATTAAAATTAACCAACCCTAGGGCATCTTTCAAATGCTTGGTTGGGGTTAAACAAAAAACGATAGGTAATATATGTTTTATCATTTGTTGCGCCCAATTGCGAAACAAACCGTAACATTTTTGGATTAAAATCGCCGATCCAATTCATATCCATAGTTTCATAAGGATAAAACGGATTTTCTCTTGCTACCTGGCGAAAACGTAAGGCTATAGCCGACTCCACTCCTTTCCCTTGATGTTCGGGAACAACTCCGAAAATCACACCACAGGCCCTAGTTAAAACTCCTTTTGCCTTTAAAAGCAAAAACTTAATCATCCCGAATACATTTAACTTTCCATTCAAATGTTTGATGATTTGATTTAAATCTGGAATAACAATAAAGAATGCAACAGGATCACCTTCGCTTGAATAAGCAAACCAGAGCAATTGTTCATCGATAATAGGCTTCATTTTTTTCACCAGATTCTGAGCCTGATCAGAACTCATTGCCTTAACACCTGGAAATTTTGCCCAAGCCGCATTAAAAATGATTCGAAAATCTTCTGCGTATTTAGACAAATTAGATTTTTCGATGTGTTGAAAATAATAATCTGGATTTTCAAAAATTCTACGGGCTTTCTCTTCTACTGCCTCTGTAACATTTGGATGACTGATGGATGAAACAAAAACGAGCTGTTGGAAATAATCCTTAAATCCATATTTTTCGAAAAAAGAAATGTAATAAGGTTTTGTCCAAGGCATTTTGTAGGTAGGTTCAAATTCCCAACCTTTCACCATTAAGCCCCAAAAACTATCTCTTTCCCCAAAATTAATAGGGCCATCCATCGCCTCAAATCCTCTTTGCTTCAACCAGTCTTTACAGGCATCAAAAAGCATAAATGCAGCTGTTTCGTCTTCATTACACTCAAAAAATCCCATTCCACCAACGGGCATTTCACCTTCTTTGGCTTCTTTCCCATCATGAAAAGCAGCAACTCTACCAATCACATCTCCCTCTTCATTGTATAACAACCAACGAATAGCCTCTCCTTTTTTTAAATGCGGATTTTTGCGTGGGTCAAATATCGATTCGATATCATTATCCAAAGGGCGAATCCAATTTGCATCCTGTGAATATAATTGCACTGGAAAAAGTAAAAATTCTTGTTGTAATTTTTTCTGATCGCCGATTTCTTGAAGTCGCATATTTTGGAATAATCTTACAAAGATAAGTGATTATCTGCTGATTTTTTGGCAACGTAAAAAGAATGAATTAATTTTAATTCTTGTATGTCGAAATTCGACGTAGGGAATGAAAATACGATGCAGGCACTAAAGATTTACAACACATTAAGTAGAGAAAAGGAATTATTTGAACCTTTAAATGCCCCACATGTTGGGATGTATGTTTGTGGGCCTACCGTTTACAACTATGTACATTTGGGCAATTTAAGAACCTTTACTTCATTTGATATTTTATATCGATACTTAAACCACATTGGTTACAAGGTACGATATGTTAGAAATATCACTGATGTGGGACATTTGGTTGGTGATGGAGATGAAGGTGAAGACAAAATTGGCAAAATGGCCAAATTGGAAAAGTTAGAACCCATGGAAATTGTATATCGGTATACAAATGATTTTCACAGTGTTCTTCGTACCTTCAATTTACTGCCACCAAGCATCGAACCAACTGCAACAGGTCACATTGTAGAGCAAATTGAAACCACTAAAATTCTTTTAGAAAAAGGACTTGCCTACGAATCAAATGGTTCTGTTTACTTTGACATTGAAGCCTATAATAAAAAAGGTGGCGAATACGGAAAATTGTCGGGAAGAATCATTGAAGACTTATTAACTGAAACAAGAGATTTAGATGGTGTAGGTGAAAAAAGAAATCCTTTAGACTTTGCTCTTTGGAAAAACGCTTCACCAGAACATATTATGCGCTGGCCATCCCCATGGGGAAATGGCTTCCCGGGTTGGCATTTAGAGTGTACTTGCATGAGTCATAAGTATCTTGGCGACCAATTCGATATTCATGGCGGAGGAATGGATTTAAAATTCCCGCACCATGAGTGTGAGATTGCTCAGGCGAAAGGAGCTTATGATCGAGCACCCGTAAAATATTGGATGCATACCAATATGTTGACAGTAAATGGACAAAAAATGAGTAAATCCTTAGGAAACTCCTTTTTGCCTTCGGAATTAATTGCCGGCTCGCATCCATTACTAGAGCAAGCATATAGTCCTATGACGGTACGATTCTTTATGCTTCAATCGCAATACAGAAGTACTCTCGATTTCTCAAATGAAGCCTTAAAAGCTGCTCAAAAAGGATACAAAAGATTAGCAAATGGCTTAAAAATCATTCGTGGAATGCAATACCCTGAAGGTCTGGAAGAAGCGATTGATGCAAAACATACCGATGAAATCAATAAAACCATTCAAGGATTTTATAATGGAATGAATGATGATTTAAATACTGCAATTGGTATTGCACAATTATTTAATTTATTGAAAAAAATTAATCAATTATATACCGGACAATTACCATTTGAGCAATTAGGTCAAAAGTCATTTGAGGATTTAAAAGTTAAATACATTGAATTTATGGAAAATGTATTAGGGCTTTTAGAGGAAAAAAATGAGCATTGGGAAGCCCTTTCAAAAGGATTATTGAATTTATACAAGGATTTTAAATTCAATAAAAACTATGAAAAAGTAGATGAAATACGTTCGTATTTCAAAGAAATGGGATTATTAGTAAAAGATTTAAAAAACATAACCGACTGGGGTTACGAGGAATAAGATGCTTCAACAACTGACACCAACTGTAAAAAAATTACTAGGAATCAATATCTTAGTTTATATCTTAACGATGACAGGACTGTTGCCACAAGAGGCATTAGCACTTCATTATTTTGAATCGTCAAATTTCCATTTCTACCAATTATTCACTTATTTATTTATTCATTCATCGCTGATGCATCTCATCAGTAATATGTTTGGATTGTTTATGTTTGGAAGTTTATTGGAGCGTATTTGGGGAAATAAACGATTCACTTTCTTTTATTTCTTTTGTGGAATTGGAGCAGGTCTTCTTTATATGGGAATTCAATATTATGTGGATTTTGCTGATCTTCGCCGCGCAACAAGAATTGCACTTTCCGACCCTAACACTATCAATTTAACCGATTATTGGTTGAAATATGGAAAAATCAATGCGCCAGGTGGACTCATTAATATTACTTTAGTTCAACAAAATTATCAGGAAATTGTTAGCAGTTCTATATTAGGTGGAGCTTCTGGGGCCATTTTTGGAATCATCATGGCTTTTGGATATTTATTTCCAAATTCTGAAATGTATCTATTCCCTTTCCCTATTCCCATCAAAGCAAAATGGTTTGTAACTTTTTATGGCTTGTACGAAATGTATGCAGGGATTGAAAATAATACTGGAGATAACGTTGCTCATTTTGCCCATATTGGAGGAATGATTTTTGCCGTCATTTTATTAAAATTCTGGGGAACAAAAAGAAATAATTTTTATTAAAATGAATTCAATTTGGCACGATATTAAATCTGTTTTTTCGCATCCTCAAAAAGGAATGATGAAGATTATATTGGCCAATACAATACTATTTATTTGCCTTATTTTACTAAAAGTATTTTTTCTATTTAATAATCAATCAGAACAATACTATTCCATCTTTAATTGGATTTCTCTGTCTAACCAATATCCAGTTGTTTATGGTAGGTTTTGGACGATCTTGACTTATGCTTTTATCCACACAGAAATATTTCACTTATTATTTAACATGGCCATTTTATATTGGTTCGGAACAATTTTAAGTGACTTTATTAGTGAAAAAAAAGTAGTGAATCTTTACCTTTTAGGAGGAATTGCTGGAGGAGTTGCCTATTTACTAATCAGTAATAGCATCTCCTATTTTATTTTAAAAGGCCCTGCACTCCTCAATGGAGCTTCGGCATCCATTTATGCTCTAGTTGTTGCTGCAGCTACCATAAGACCTGATTACAAGGTTTCCCTTTTCTTTTTTGGAATGATTTCCATCAAATACATTGCTTTGTTTTATGTTGTATGGTCATTTATTGAAACTACTGGAGGCAATGCAGGAGGCAATATTGCCCATTTAGGGGGAGCAATGATGGGTTATTTTTATGGATTAAATTATAGAAAAAAATGGGTCGTATATCGAAATGAAAAACCCAAAGTAAAGACATTTGTTGGGAGTTTTACCAATGATTATCCGATAATGTTGGAACGTGATGAGGAGGAAATTGAAGAAGATGAATTGAATGAAATTTTAGATAAAATATCAAAATCAGGATATGATAGCCTGAACAAAATAGAAAAAAGAAGATTATTTAAAGCCAGTCAAAAAAACAAATAGTCCAAAACATTTTTACCTTTGTAAAATTCATCGATTTAATAATATATGCAATTTCCAGCAGGACCGATTTTAGGTAAGATAAATTCTCCCGCCGATTTACGTAAATTGGCTTCAAAGGATTTACCGAATGTATGCCAGGAGTTGCGTCAATTCATTATTGATCATGTATCTGTAAATGGAGGCCATTTTGGAGCATCTTTAGGAGTGACTGAATTAACAGTTGCCCTTCATTATGTCTTTAATACGCCAGATGACCAATTGGTCTGGGATGTAGGTCATCAAGCATATGGACACAAAATCCTCACAGGAAGAAGAGATGTGTTTCATACCAATCGATTACTAGGTGGTATTTCAGGTTTCCCAAAAAGAGCAGAAAGTACTTTTGATACCTTTGGTGTTGGACATTCCTCAACATCTATTTCAGCTGCTCTAGGAATGGCTGTTGCCTCTCATTATAAAAAAGAATTTAATCGACAACATATTGCAGTCATTGGAGATGGCTCTATGACTGCTGGAATGGCTTTTGAAGCCATGAATCATGCGGGAGATATTCCAAATAATATGCTTATTGTTTTAAACGACAATTGCATGGCTATCGATCCAAATGTTGGTGCATTAAAGGAATATTTAACCGATATCCGTACTTCCCATACCTACAATAAAATGAAGGATGATGTATGGAAATTATTGGGAAAAATGTCCAATTTCGGTAAGTCCGCTCAAGAAATTGTTTCTAAAATTGAAAATGGATTAAAAGCCTCCATTTTAAAGCAAAGTAATTTATTTGAATCATTTAATTTACGTTATTTTGGCCCAATTGATGGTCATGATGTAGAACATCTAGTAACTGTTTTAAATGATCTAAAGGATATCCCTGGACCCAAAATATTACATTGTATTACGACAAAAGGAAAGGGATATTCTTTAGCAGAAAAAGATCAAACACTGTGGCATGCCCCAGGTAAGTTTGATAAGCATACTGGAGAAATTCAGAAGAAAACATACGATGATCCCCAGCCTCCAAAATACCAAGAAGTTTTCGGACATACTTTACTAGAGCTTGCTGAGCAGAATCCCAAAATTATGGGAATTACCCCAGCTATGCCGTCCGGTTCTTCCTTAAATATTATGATGCAGGCTATGCCTGATCGTGCATTTGATGTGGGAATTGCAGAACAACATGCAGTAACTTTTTCAGCTGGACTGGCCACTCAAGGATTAACTGTCTTTTGCAATATCTACTCTAGCTTTATGCAAAGGGCCTATGACCAAGTGGTACATGATGTTTGTATTCAAAACCTTCCGGTTATTTTCTGTTTAGACCGTGCGGGATTAGCAGGCGCAGATGGTGCAACTCACCATGGCAATTACGATATTGCGTATATGCGTTGCATTCCTAACATGATTGTCTTTGCACCACGAAATGAAGAGGAATTACGTAATATCATGTATACAGCCTCTTTGGATAAATTCAAGGAGCTTGGACAGGCAATTACCATTCGTTATCCAAGAGGCGAGGGTGTAATGCCAGCCTGGAAAACGCATTTCAAGGAGATTGAAATAGGAAAAGGAATTCAATTGAGAGAAGGTAAAGAAATAGCGATTATCAGTCTAGGAAATATTGGAAATCAAGCCATCAAAGCTTGCGAATTATTGCAAAATCAAGGCGTCGAAGTCGCCTTGTATGATATGCGTTTTGCTAAACCATTGGATGAAGCCCTTTTACATGATATTTTAAAAAATTATAAACAAATTGTTACGATTGAAGATTCTTCTTTGAAAGGAGGATTCGGTTCTGCTGTCGCAGAATTTGCCATTGATCATCAATATACTACGCCTATTACTCGTTTAGGCATTCCAGATGAAGTCATTGAACATGGCGAACAAATGGAACTCTACAAAATTTGTGGAATCGATGCCGAAAGTATTGCAAACAAAATAGTACTTTTCAAGGAAAATATCCGTACCTTTGCACCTTAATTTGCTGGAACATCAGGCAAATGAGACAAACTTATCCAAAAGATTTATGCAAAGCATACGTAACATTGCCATTATTGCTCACGTTGACCACGGTAAAACGACCTTAGTTGACAAGATTATTCATGCCTCTAAAATTTTTAGAGAAAACCAAGAATTTGGTGATTTAATCCTTGACAATAATGATTTAGAAAGAGAAAGAGGGATTACCATCGTATCTAAGAACGTTTCAGTTCGTTATGGTGATGTGAAAATTAATATCATTGATACACCAGGTCACGCCGACTTTGGAGGAGAGGTAGAACGTGTTTTGCGTATGGCGGATGGTGTTATCTTATTGGTGGATGCATTTGAAGGCCCTATGCCACAAACTCGTTTTGTACTTTCAAAAGCAATTTCATTAGGTTTAAAACCAATCGTTGTTGTTAATAAAGTTGACAAAGAAAACTGTCGCCCTGATGAGGTACATGAACAGGTGTTTGACTTAATGTTTAACCTAGATGCTACTGAAAACCAGTTAGATTTCCCATGTTTATATGGTTCATCTAAGCAAGGTTGGATGAATACAGATTGGAAACAACAAACTGATAATATTTTACCTTTATTAGATGCGATCGTTGAGCATATTCCAGCGGCTAAAGCTGATGAAGGTACTCCTCAAATGCAGATTACTTCTTTGGATTATTCTTCGTTTGTAGGTAGAATTGCTGTTGGTCGTATAGAGAGAGGTACTTTAACAGAGGGTATGCAAATTGCATTGTGCAAAGCAGATGGTTCTGTAAAGAAAATGAGAATTAAAGAATTACACGTTTTTGAAGGCTTAGGAAAGATAAAAGTTGAATCTGTTTCTGCTGGAGAAATTTGTGCTGTAACAGGTATCGAAGATTTTGAAATTGGTGATACCATTGCAGATGCTGAAAACCCTGAAGCATTAGAGCGTATCGCAATTGACGAGCCAACAATGAATATGTTGTTTACAATTAACAATTCTCCTTTTTTCGGTAAAGAAGGAAAATTTGTTACTTCCCGTCACTTAAGAGATCGTTTATTCAAAGAGACCGAAAAGAACTTAGCTTTAAAAGTAGTTACTACTGAAAGTGAAGATAAATTTTTAGTATTTGGTCGTGGTATTCTTCACTTATCTGTTCTAATTGAGACCATGCGTCGTGAAGGATATGAATTACAGGTAGGCCAACCTCAAGTAATTTATAAAGAAGACGAAAACGGTCAAAAATTAGAGCCGATTGAATCATTGGTAGTAGACGTTCCAGATGAGGTTGCAGGAAAAGTTATTGAATTAGCTACTCAAGGAAAAGGCGAATTGTTGATTATGGAGCCAAAAGGTGACTTACAACATTTAGAATTCAATATTCCTTCTCGTGGATTGATCGGATTGCGTTCAAAGGTATTAACTGCTACTTATGGTGAAGCTATCATGGCACACCGTTTTATAAGTTATGAGCCGTTTAAAGGTCCAATACCAGGACGTATCAATGGATCACTTATTTCGATGAACACAGGATCTGCTATTCCTTACGCAATTGATAAATTACAAGATAGAGGGGTGTTTTTCATCGATCCAGGAGAAGAGGTTTATACAGGAATGGTTGTAGGAGAACATAATCGTCAGAATGATATTGAAGTAAATCTTCAAAACTCAAAGCAATTGACAAATATGCGTGCATCTGGTTCAGATTCAAACGTAAAAATTGCTCCTAAATTAAATTTCTCATTAGAAGAGTGTATGGAATTTATCCAAAAAGATGAATACTTAGAAATCACTCCAAAGTCTCTACGTATGCGTAAAATATACTTAGATGCAAATGATAGAAAAAGATATGCTCAGAAAAATAGCTAGTTGAAACTTTTCTTGTAGTGTTAAAACCCTGGGCAAAAGCCTGGGGTTTTTTATTGACTTTATTCCTTATATTTACATCTATGAACCGATTTGAATTTTCTGACTTTTTGAATGCCAACGTAGAATTAGAGCCTTTTTGTGTGCAAGAACTCATGAAAACCAGTTCTACCAAAACGATCAAAAAAGGTGATTTTCTATTGCAAGCAGGAGAGGTTTGCAAATACACTTTCTTTGTTCAAAAAGGTTTATTGAGGCAATATTCTATCGATATAAAAGGCAAAGAACATATATTACAATTCGCACCTGAAGGTTGGTTTGTGTCAGACCGTGGAAGTGTTTTTTTCAACCAATCTTCTTCCTATTTTATTCAAGCTTTAGAAGATTCTGAAGTGGCTCTTTTGGATGAAAATTTATTAAACGAATTGGCTGTTAAACAACCATCATTTATCGAATTCAATAACCGATTGTTGCATAATCATATTCGGCACTTACAAAAACGCATCACCCAATTACTAGGAGCCAGTGCAGAAACCCGTTATTTAGAATTCATTAAATTATATCCAGATATTCTTTTGCGCGTTCCGCAAACCATGGTTGCATCCTATTTAGGCATTACGCCAGAAAGTCTAAGTCGTATTCGGAAAGAAATGGCTACTCAGCACCGTTAATTTACTTATCATAAATCAATTTTTTTCAGCTTAAATCTGTTTAATTTTGAATTATCAAATAGTTAAATATATGGCAACGAAACAGATAGAGCTAATTGCAGCGGCACCTGAACCACATTTTGTAGGGGATGGTTTTAGAGTGCACAATTTTATCCCAAGCCTTTACGGCTTGGATATGAAACGAATGGATCCTGTTATCATGATGGATTATAATTCAAAATTTCATTTTACGGCAACAGAAACTCCACGCGGAGTTGGTGTTCACCCACATAGAGGATTTGAAACGGTAACGATTGCCTACCAAGGCAAGGTAGAACACCATGATAGTAGCGGTGGGGGCGGAATCATTGAACAGGGTGATGTACAATGGATGACCGCTGCAAGTGGAGTACTGCACAAAGAGTTTCATGAAAGCCAATGGAGCAAAAAAGGAGGTATCTTCCAAATGGTTCAACTTTGGATCAACCTTCCTGCAAAGGATAAAATGAGTCCTCCCAAGTACCAAGCTATTAAAAATTCAGAAATGGCCCACATTGCCATTGGAAGTAATGGTAGTGAAGTAGAAGTTATTGCCGGTGAATACCAAGGTCAAAAAGGTCCGGCCTCTACTTTTACGACTTTACACATGTATAATGTGAAATTGAAAAAAGGAGACGTAGCCCCTATTAGTCTTCCTAAACATTTCAACACATCACTTTTAGTGATTGAAGGAGAAATTACAGTTAATAATGGCGAAGAAGTTCCTACCGACTATTTTGTATTAATGGCAAATGAAGGAGAAGATTTTACCATCGAAGCAAATGAAGACGCAATTGTTTTAGTATTAAGCGGAGAACCAATTAACGAACCAATTGCTGCACATGGACCCTTTGTGATGAACACGCGTCAAGAACTCATGCAAGCGTTTAATGATTTCAATCAAGGGAAGTTTGGGTATTTAGAGTAAGTGATCCAGTGATGAAGTGATCCAGTGATCCAGTGATCCAGTGATTTAGAAAAGTAAAAGTAACTCGATCACTGGATCACTGGATCACTAGTACCGTATCTCTGACATTATAATGTGCTGCCATGGGAGTTAAATGACTTGAAAACCACTTGCGGTCATTCATATATTTAGCAGGCCCTACCACCAACATTTGATTGTTCACAATCTTTACTCCTACCCAATCCTTACGATAAGGAAGTATCTTTTCATACCTTGGTTTTATGGTACTTGATAGACCCAAGGTATGAAAAAGGTAAAAAGCCATTAACATATTTAGAAGCCAAATGAATATTACTTTACGGAGATAAAGCCACAAGGCTATCAAAAATATAACAAAGTAAATTCCTAAAAGGTTTATCTCAGAAAGGTATAAAAACGAAATCGCAGAAGCCTGACCTTTCGAAAAATATAACATCATTTGATGCATGACCTCATAAAAAAAATTTACCAACCAAGATAATTTTTGAATGACAACCAAGCTTCCTAAATAAGTAAAAAGTGGAAAACATGCTAATAAGATAAAACTTGCAATGAGAGCAATTGTCGACAACAGCATGAGAATTGGGTTCAGCAGAAAAAAATAAAATGGATTGGGCATTTGATAAAAATAATAAATGACCAAAGGGAGTGTAAGAATTTGTGCAGCAATTGCCACCGCAGTAGATTCCCAACAATAATATTTCACATAGTCAATCCATGACTTTTTAGCAATCTTAAACAAAGAATGAATTGGTTTATGAAAAACCAACAAACCGAATACTGCTAAATAGGAAAGTTGAAAACCTGGACTCCACAAATCATAAGGATTCACCAGCAATAAGACCCAACAGGAAGTTGCTAATAGATTGATTGAGTTAATCTGAAAATAAAAAAAACGAGCAAATAAAAGTAAAGAAAATACCCATGTTGCTCGAAGTACCGGAGCAGAAAATCCCGTAAGTCCGGCATAAGACCACAATATCAGCAATAAAAGGACAAATAAGACTGTTTTTAATTGAGGAAAGTAACGTTGAATTTTTCGAAAAAACAGATGTACTACTAAAAACAAAATACCCAAGTGCATACCAGAAACAGAAAGTATATGAATGGCACCTAAACTTGTATAGGCTTCTTGTAATTCAACATCTATTCCTTCTGTTTCACCCAACACCATTGCCTCTGCTACTTCTCGATTGGCCTTTGATGGAATCCACCGTAATCCTTTTCGAAAATAGGTTTGCCAATCTTTCAAAATTGAATCATAAGATTGACTTTCAAAAGGCCGAAGGACTTTTGAATTGTTGGTTTGAACAAATGTAGAACCAATAATCCCTTTCTCTATATAATATTGTCTCCAATCCTTTTCAAAAGGAAATACAGGAGGATCAAAGGAATTAACAGAATCGGCAATCAACCATACTTGACCAGCTCGCGGCTTTTGCATCTTTTTTGAAAAGTAGCACTTAAGCTTCCAAGGTATAGAAGGTCTCTGCCAGATAGCACCCACCTTGATTTGTTGTAATTCGCCCTGTACCTCCCAAGTTTTAGGTTTTTCTTTTGGCGATTTGCTGATTTTACATACGAAAGAGTCTATTTTGGGAATTTTCTGATGAATAAATGCAAATGAATTTTGGTTATAAACCATAGAAACAATTAACCAACAAAGCAGAATAAAAATACTTTTGAGAAGTGCTGATTGGACAAAAAAAGTCACTAAACAGAATAAACTGAAGACTAATGATAGAAATGGAATTGGCACAACGAAATAGAAATCGATCATGATTCCAAGCATCCAAAAAAGCAGGATGCGCAGCATGGGAAAGTGAGTAAATAGGCTTTTCACGGTTAGGCAATTTGCCTAAAGGTAGAATTTTTTCTGTTGAATAACTGAGATTACGTTATCAGGAAGTAGATATTTTATAGACTGACCTTTTTTGATACAATCGCGAATATAGGTGGCAGATATATGCAAAAATGGTGCATTAATGGTTTTTACATGAGGATGACTCCATAAAATAGAGGATTTTTGTTCTCCTCTTGGGTAAACAATGAGGCCAAAATAATCAAGTATTTTATCATAGTTTTTCCAACTTGTAAAGCTTTCCAAATTATCACCGCCCATAATTAGTTCAAAATGATGCTGAGGGTAACGATCTGCAAGGTGGGCCAACGTATCAATCGTATAGGAAGGCTTTGGTAATTTTAATTCGATATCGCATGATCGAAATTGAAACTGATCTTCGATAGCGGCCTCCACTAAATCGATTCGATCAAATTCATGCAATAATGAGCTCGATTTTTTATGAGGATTTTGAGGAGAAACGACAAACCAAATTTCTTGACAATCCGTTTGGTTCAAAACAGCCTGAGCAACCATCAAATGGCCGTGATGAATTGGATTAAATGAACCAAAAAATAGTCCGATTTTCATATCAATTGGTAAAATCTTCTACAAGTTCTTTGGCTTTTGCCATGGTTGTTTCCAAATCATCATTAATCAATACCACATCAAAATTAGGTTCAAAGGATAATTCGTAATTCATCTTGGAAATACGCTTTGCTAATGATTCCTCGCTTTCTGTACCTCTAGCGCGTAGACGTTGTTCTAATACCTCTACACTTGGAACGCGTACAAAAACGGCTAATGCTTTTTCTTGATAGACTTGTTTAAGGGCTAATCCTCCTTTTACGTCCACATCGAACAACACATGTTTGCCTAAAGACCAAAGACGTTCTATTTCGGACTTTAAAGTACCATAATAGGTTCCGGGATAAACTTCTTCCCATTCTGCAAATTCATTATTTGCAATTCGTTGTCGAAAATCCTCCGCACTTAAAAAATAATAATCGATTCCATGTTTTTCGTGATCTCCACGAGGAGAACGCGTGCAAGCTGAAATGGAAAACCCCAAGTTGGAATTACTAGCTAATAATTCTCTTACAATGGTTGTTTTACCTGAGCCAGAAGGAGCTGAAAATATAATTAATTTACCGTCCAAAATTATTTGTTTTGATCACAAAATAACGGAATTAAGATGGAAATAATGGCAAGTAAAATAAAAAGTTTTGCTTTTATTGACTTAAATAAATCATCTGGGCACTTCGATACACATTTATCTTTAATAGCCTTTTTTAAAGATTGCTCTAACTCATAGCCTTCTTTACAAGGTAGACATTGTTCTTTTTTATTAACAAACAATTCTTCCTCCTCAGCAGTAGCTTCTTTATCTAATATCCGCTGAATAAGTTGCATACAATCTCCCTGATGCTCACAATGCTTTTTCATATTAGGAATTTTCTCAGATAACATTTGATTTTAATAAATAGTTCCATCTTCTGACAAAGTGTCAGCCAAGTATCCTCTTTTTTTAGCGTAAACAGCCAATTTATCTTTTAAAATAGCTCTTGCACGATGCAGTCGAGAGCGAACCGTTCCAATTGGAATATGTAAAATTTTAGCCATTTCCTCGTAGCTAAAGTCTTCTAAATCACATAAAATAATAATCATTCTAAAATCGACAGGCAAATCTTGAATAGCTTTTGTGATCTCATCACCCATCATATCATTGACGGTTTCAGCCTTTAAATCGGCTTGATAAGCTGGCTCTGCATCTTCTTCTCCCACATAGGCCTGCTCAACCCATTCAAATTCTACTTTAGAGGGTCCACGTGATTTTTTACGATAATCATTAATGAAATTATTGCGTAAAATTCTGAATAACCATGCTTTTGCATAGGTTCCAGGCTCAAATGAGCCTGCAAAGCGATAGGCTTTCAAGCAAGTATCCTGCACAAGGTCTTGTGCATCTTCCTCATCATTCGTAAGACGCAAAGCAAAATTATACATTGCATCTAAATGAGGCATAAACTCCTTTTCAAAAATGGCTTTTGCCTTTTCAGGAGCTATGTTTTTTTCTTCGATTGATAATTCTTCTACGGGAGTTTCCATCAACACTTAAAATCGTTTCAATTATAACGTGAAAAAAATACTGCAATTATGAAACCAAAAATAAAAATAGAAAAAATCTGCCAAAAAGGCCCAATTTAATCTCGCGAAAATAATTCAATTAAGACAAAGACAATGACACCAAGGAGGGTGCTAAAAAATATTTTCAATAAGCTTAAACCCAGCAATGACCAATCGCTAGCCTCTAATAAAAATAAAACGGAATGGTGGACAAACAGCATAAAGCCTACGTATGGTAAATACCAAAGCCATGTCATTTCTTGTAAGCTAATTTTGCTTCGGTCGTCATACCCATTTGCAGGAGTTAGAATATTTAAGATAAATGGTCGCAAATAAGCAATTAGTACTAATGCAAAGGCATGCAATCCATGTGTATCATAAAAAATATCAACGATCCAACCAGCAATAAAGCTTATAAATACCAACACATTTCGATTTAAATCAATTGGCGCTTTAATCACAATGTACGTATACACGAATAAAAAGGCCCAGCCTCCAATACCCATATCTCTCAAAAGAAAAATTTGAGCCATCAGCACAATCAAATTGGAAAGAATAAGTTTGATGATTCCTTTTGAATTCATGTTATTCTGCTTTGGGAATACTTTCTTCTAATTTATTTTGTTGGTAAGCTAATTTGTTTTTAATGACATATACATAACGAAGTGTATTAAACTTTGTAAACATCATCACTTTAATATCATGGAAATTGCCGTCTTCTTTAATTCCTAATTTAGCCACAACACCCACAGGAATGTTAGGAGGGAAAACGGAATTAAAATCAGACGTTACAATTGTATCACCCTTAGATACTTTTTTGTATTTTGAAACATCCATCATGTCCACCACTTCTGCTTGCCATCCGCCCCACTTAATAAACCCTAGCTCTCCATTTTTCTTTATTTTAACAGAAACAGAGTTGATTGTATTAAGTACAGAAATAACCAAGGATAAATGTTGAGTACTAGAAATAACCTTCCCCACTACACCTTTAGAAGAAACGACAGCCATACCGGGCAAAATGCCATCAGCTGTCCCCTTGTCGATTGTCAAATAGTTTTGAGATCGATGCGTACTTTGCACAATTATCTTAGCGGCGGTCATTTGATATTGTTTTGCAACTGCCTTGCTAGCAAAATAAGGCATATCAATTGCTACCGGCTTCGCATTTTTCAATTGAAAAAGTTCGTTTTGTAAACGCGCATTTTCTTTTGAAAGGTCTTCATTGACCTCCAATAACTGATGGTATTTTTTTACAGATTCAATTCGACCCAAGATATTGGATGCGATGGAATTGTTCGTATTAAAATAAATAGAATGCTGGTAATCGTTGTAGGTAAAAATGGCCCAAAGACTGATCAATTCCAAGATCACAAATAGGAGGAATCCTCTTTGTCGAACAAGGAATTGCAGTAATTGCTTCATAGGTGATTAAAGACTAGGTGATTAAAACTGGCTTATATTTTTCCAAGTTTTTCAAAATTTCTCCAGTACCTCTTACGACAGCTTTCAAAGGATCATCTGCCACGTGAACTTTTAATTGCGTTTTCTTTTCGATACGCTTATCAAGTCCATGCAACATTGCTCCACCTCCCGCTAGGTGAATACCATTATGGAAAATATCACCAGACAATTCTGCGGGAGCTCTTTGAAGAGTTTCCATAATAGCTACTTCAATTTTAGTAATTGAGCTATCTAAAGCGTACGCAATTTCAGAATAGTTGATCAAGATTTCTTTAGGAATACCCGTAATTTGGTCACGACCACGAATTTCAAAATCAGCCGGTGGATTATCTAGTTCAGGTAATGCAGCACCTACTTGTATTTTAATTTGTTCCGCGGAACGCTCACCAATTACTAATTTATGCTCACGCAATAAATAATCGCGGATATCTCTTGTAAATTCATCTCCTGCTACACGAATTGAGTTTTCTACCACAATTCCAGAAAGTGAAATAATTGCTACCTCTGTAGTACCACCACCGATGTCAACAACTAATGAACCATTAGGTTGCTCAATATCAATTCCTATACCAATAGCAGCTGCAATTGGCTCATGAACCATATATACCTCACGTGCACCAGCATGTTCAGCAGAATCTTTTACAGCACGTTTTTCAACCTCTGTGATACCCGATGGAATACAAATCACCATACGAAGTGCAGGTGAAAAGAAAGAATTCCCTTTATCGATCATTTTTATCAAACCACGCATCATCAATTCAGCAGCTGTAAAGTCAGCGATTACACCATCTTTTAAAGGACGGATCGTTTTGATGTTATCGTTGGTTTTTTCGTGCATCAACATTGCCTGACGACCAACTGCCATCACTTTGTTTGAATTACGATCCAGCGCGATAATTGATGGTTCATCAACCACAACCTGGTTTTTATGAATAATTAGGGTGTTAGCTGTGCCTAAATCGATCGCAATGTCTTTGGAAAGAAAATTAAATAATCCCATAAAAGGTCAAATAAAAATCCGAAATTTTCGTTATGCCATTTGGCAGAAGAACAAATTTAACGATAAATTATCAGCAATTTGATTATTTTAAAACAAATTTAGATTTTCCTCAAAAAAATTATAAAATCTTTTCATTGTACCAAATTGGTAAAATAGAATAGTCGCTGACCGTATTTATAGGTATATTACAAAAATAGTTTAATAAAATTTTAAAAAAATGCACAAATTTTTAAACGAATTACTTTGGAATCATACTCTGATTTATTAGATTTGTCCAAATTTATAAGATTAATCCGTTGGATTTATCCTAAATTTTCTAAAAAATGGAAGATTATAACAAAATTATTGAGTCGCTGGGCGTAAAATTCATTAAGTCAAGAAACATTAGAATATTACAACCCATCAAAATTAAAAATTATTACGATGTAGAAAATTCACTCTTGATTTTGTACAAAGGTGAAGTTTCTTTTGGTGAAGAAGAAACACATGTTGAAGAAGGAGACATGTTGTTTATTCCAGGGGGTAAAATGATCAGTGTAACCTACGGAAACGCTGAAAAACCAAAGCCAGTCAATAATGAAGAATTTTTGACGCATCGTGAGTTGTATTTTGACCTAAACATGGATCCCAATTTGATAGGAAAGCAAGATAATTCTTTCGGAATGGTATCCTTTGAGGCGAAAGTATTTGACTCAGTTAACTTTTTTACCAGTTTAGATATTCCTCCATTTATCATTAAGAGAGATGATAAATTAGCTCAAACGATTCGTGAAATTTTAGTTGAAGACATGTCTGATTTCATTGGAAAAGGACGTATCATTAAAATTAAAACTGAAGAGATTGTTATAGAAATTATCCGTTACATCATTGTTCATCGTTTATTCGTTGAACAATTGGCGACAAACTCTACCTACTTTAAGGATCCACGCTTAATAGATATCTTTGCTTTCATTAAAGATAATTTAGGTGGTGATTTATCGAACAAAGTATTAGCAAACGTAGCGAATGTGTCTGAAGATTATGTGGGCCAATATTTCAAAATGTTGACAGGTATTAATCCACAAGACTACATTGAGTACCAACGTATGGAAGCTGCGGTTGGTTTATTAAGAACAACTAAAAAATCCATCAGAGCCATTGGTTCAGAAGTTGGATACAAGGATACTGCTTATTTCTGTCGCCGCTTCAAAATGATGTTTGGCATACCGGCAGGCAAAATGAGACGAAGAGAATCTTTGATGAATATTTAATACAAAACAAAAAAGCCCGATTTAATCGGGCTTTTTATTTAGATCAAGTACTTTAGTTTTATCACTTCCCTTTCCGTTAAAAATCTCCAATTTCCACGAGGTAAGTCTTTTTTATTCAATCCAGCAAATGTGGTACGATCTAATTTCGTCACCTCATACCCAAGATGTTCAAAAATACGACGAACGATTCGGTTTTTACCTGAGTGAATTTTTACACCAATCACATAACCATCTGGAGTAACACGGGCTAAATCATCCACTTTGATTTCACCATCTTCTAATTTCAAACCAGCTAAGATTTTATCAAAATCTTCTTCTGTCAAAGGTTTATCTAATTCTGCTTGGTAAATTTTTTCAATTTCGTTTGACGGATGCGTCAAACGATCAGCTAATTCACCATCATTTGTTAACAATAATAAGCCTGTAGTATTTCTATCTAAACGACCCACTGGATAAATACGAGCATCGCCAGCATTTTTTACTAGCTCCATGACAGTTTTACGATCATTTGGATCCTCAGTAGTCGTAATAAAATCTTTTGGCTTGTTCAACAACAAATAAACTGGTTTTTCACGATTCAATTTTCGGTTACCATAACGAACTACATCCGTTGGTCCAACCTGAAATCCCATTTCGGTAACTACCTTATTATTTACCTTGATTTCACCCGACTCTATTAATTTATCTGCATCGCGTCTTGAACAAATTCCAGCATTAGCAATGAAACGATTTAAACGAATGTGATCTGATTTTTTTTCTTGCTGAGCAATTCGACGCTGCAATTTAGCAGGTGCATTTTCTTTAAAGCGATCGATGCGATAATTAGGCGTTTGCCCACTACCCTCCTCGTGTCTATTGTGTGATTTAAAAGTTTCTCTCTTAGAAAAACGCTTTTTAAAACTCTCTTCTCTTTCGTTGGCTGGTTTTCCAAATTTACGATCTGCACGCTCTCTAAATTGCTTTTTCTTTTCTTCGAAATGAGCAGACTCATCTCTTTTTTCAAATCGCGGCTTAAATTCACGATTCTCCTCTCTTGGTGCTCTCTCATCCCTATTACCTCTTCCCTCTTCCCTATTGAATCTTGGCTTGAACTCACGATTACCATCTCTAGGCGCTCTCTCACCTCTAAAACCTCCTCTTCCTTCTTCCTTATTACTTCTTCCTTGTTCCTTATTACTTCTTCCTTCTTCCCTATTGAATCTTGGCTTGAACTCATGATTACCATCACTGGGCGCTCTCTCACCTCTAAAACCTCCTCTTCCTTCTCCCCTATTACTTCTTCCTTGTTCCTTATTACTTCTTCCTTCTTCCCTAATAA
>JACCDM011269502.1_pt1 | contig 24503 bp, 20 predicted proteins | sample 7445851 | NCBI WGS metagenome assembly JACCDM01 (sample SAMN15323438, study PRJNA562643) | freshwater metagenome | isolation source: river surface water | place: USA:Blue River Watershed | collected 2017-08-16
CGCGAAGGGGCGCAAGCAGCTGCGCCTCGAGTTCTGGTACCGCGAGCTCCGCCGGAAGCACCGCATCCTCCTCGATGGCGACGGCGGGCCGGAAGGCGGCGATTGGAACTACGACGCCGAGAACCGTGGTAGCTTCGGCCGGAAAGGGCCGGGACTGCTCCCGGCTCCGGCATCGTTCCCGCCCGATCAGACGACGCGCGAGGTCGTCGCGCTCGTCAACCGACGCTTTGCTGATCATCCCGGCCGACTCGACGTCTTCGATTGGCCCGTGACGCCCGCCGACGCCCGCGCGGCACTCGACGATTTCGTCGCGCACCGGCTCGCCGATTTCGGCACGTATCAGGATGCGATGTGGACGCGCGAGCCCTGGCTCTACCACTCCCGGCTCGCGGCCGCGATGAACCTGAAGCTGCTCGACCCGCGAGACGTCATCGCGGCAGCCGAGGCCGCGTATCGTGCCGGTCGCGTCCCGCTCGCGAGCGCGGAAGGGTTCATCCGGCAGATCCTCGGTTGGCGCGAGTACGTGCGCGGGCTCTACTGGCTCCTGATGCCCGGGTACGCCAACCACAACGCGCTTGGCGCACACGAGCCGCTCCCCCCGTTCTACTGGACGGGCGAGGTGGAGATGGCCTGCCTGCAGGATGCCATCCGCCAGACGCTCGATCACGGGTACGCGCACCACATCCAGCGGCTCATGGTGACCGGCCTCTACGCGCTCCTCCTCGGCGTCGAGCCGCGGGCGGTGCACGAGTGGTACCTCGCCGTATACGTCGATGCCGTGGAGTGGGTCGAGCTCCCCAACACGATCGGGATGGCGTTGCACGCGGACGGCGGCATCATGGCGTCGAAGCCCTACGCGGCGACGGGGAAGTACATCGACCGGATGAGCGATCACTGTCGTGGCTGCCGCTTCGATCCCGCCGTCGCGGTCGGGGACGATGCCTGCCCGTTCACCACGCTCTACTGGGACTTCCTCGCGCGCCACGAGGCTCGGCTTTCGGCGAACCAACGGATGGCGCTGCAGGTGAAGAACCTGCGGCGACTCGATGCCGATCAGCGCGCCGCGATCGCCGCGCGGGCCGATGTCATCCGCACCCACGCCGGGGCACCGCCTCGGAGCGCCTCCTGATGGCCCGCATGCGCAAGAAGTCCGAGCTGCCGACCAAGACCTGCGAGGCCTGCGGGCGCCCGTTCTCGTGGCGGAAGAAGTGGGAGCGCGACTGGGATCAGGTGCGCTACTGCTCCGACGCGTGTCGAAGCACCGGCAAACGGCGCGTCACACCACCACGTTGAGCAGACGTCCCGGCACCAGGATCACCTTCTTCGGCGTCCCGGTGACGAACTTCGCGATGGTGGGCTCGGCAAGCGCCGCGGCCAGCGCCTCCTCCTGCGTCACGTCCTTCGCGACCTGGATCGTGCCGCGCGTCTTCCCGCCCACCTGCACCACCAGCGCCACGGTGTCGCTCACGAGCCGTGCGGCGTCGAACGCGGGCCAGCCACCGTCGAACACGCTCCCCGACCGGCCGAGCATGTCCCAGAGCACCTCAGCGATGTGCGGCGCGAACGGCGCCACGAGCGAGACAATCGGCGCCACCTCGTCGCGATGGCACTGCCGCTCGCCCTTCCGGAGGACGTTCATGTACTCCATCATCGCCGCGATCGCCGTGTTGTAGCTGAGCGCGGGGATGTCCTCGCCCACCTTCTTGATCGTCGCGTGGAGCTTGCGGAGCACCTCGTCGTCCGGCGCGCCCGCGGTGGAGCAGTCCCGCACCGAGGCCCAGAGCCGGTCGAGGAAACGGCGCACACCGCTGATCCCGGCGTCGCGGAAGTCGCCCCCCTCCTCGAATGGCCCGAGGAACATCAGGTAGGTGCGGAAGGCGTCGGCACCCCACTGCTCGAGGTACTCGTCGGGGTTCACCACGTTCCCCTTCGACTTCGACATCTTCGCGCCTTCGCGAATGATCAGTCCGTGCGCACGGAAGCGCGTGAACGGTTCCTCGAAGTCGAGCAGCCCGAGGTCGTGCAGCACCATCGTGATGAAACGCGAGTAGAGCAGGTGCAGCACCGCGTGTTCGTTCCCGCCGATATACGTCGTCACCGGGAGCCATGTCTTCGTGGTCGCCGCATCGAACGCCACGTCGGCCCGCGGTACGCTCGGGTAGCGCAGGAAGTACCAGGCGCTGTCGAGGAAGGTGTCGCTGACGTCGGTCTCGCGTCGCGCGGGGGCGCCGCAGGTCGGGCAGGGCGTGCGGTACCACGCCTCGTGCCGCGCGAGCGGCGAGACACCCGAATCATCGGGCTTGAAGTCGGCGAGATGCGGTAGCACCACCGGCAGCTGGTCCTCGGGGACCGGCACCGTCCCGCAGGCGTCGCAGTAGACGATCGGGATCGGCGGCCCCCAGTAGCGCTGGCGCGAGATGCACCAGTCGTGCAGCCGGTAGTTGGTCACCGCCTCGGCGTGCCCGTGCGCCGCCAGCCACGCCGTCACGTCACGCTTCGCCGTCCCCACATCGAGCCCATCGAACTGCGCCGAATGCACGAGGCGTCCGTCACCCACGTAGGCCGCGCCGTCGAGCGGCGTCGACGCGTCCTGGCCCTCGCCGGCCACGACGCGCACGATCGGCAGGCCGAACCCCTGCGCGAACTCGAAGTCCCGCTCGTCGTGCCCGGGCACCGCCATGATCGCCCCGGTGCCGTACTCCATCAGCACGTAATCGGCGACCCAGATCGGGACGGGCGCCCCCGTGGCCGGGTTCGTGGCATACGCTCCGGTGAACGCGCCGGTCTTCTCCTTCGTCGACTTCCGGGTTACGAGGTCCTGCCGCGCCGCCCGTGACTGATACGCTTCGACGGTCCCGCGCTGATCCGGGGTGGTGATCGCCTCCACCAGCGGATGCTCGGGCGCGAGCACCAGATACGTCGCGCCGAAGATCGTATCGGGTCGCGTCGTGAAGACCTCGATCTCCGTGACCGTAGTCGAGACCTCGGTGGTCACCGCCACCGCCGCGCTCCCTGCCGCGGCGAGCGGGTCGAGCACACGGAACCGGATGCGCGCGCCCTCCGACTTCCCGATCCAGTTCCGCTGCGCCTGCTTCGTCGTCGCCGACCAGTCGAGGGTCTCGAGATTCTGCAGGAGACGCCCCGCATACTCGGAGATCCGGAAGAACCACTGCTCGAGGAAGCGCTGTTCGACCACCGTCCCGCACCGCTCGCACGCGCCCCCCTCCACCTGCTCGTTCGCGAGCACAGTCTTGCACGACGAGCACCAATTGACCGCCGCAGCCTTCTTGTAGGCGAGACCGCGCTGATGGAGCTGCAGAAAGACCCACTGCGTCCACTTGTAGTACGCGGGATCCGTCGTATCGACCGATCGCTCCCAATCGACCATCAACCCCGCACGGTCCAACTGCCGTCGAAAGTTCGCGATGTTGCTCGGGATGAGATCCATCGGATGCTTCCCGACCTTCAGCGCGAAGTTCTCGCTGTGGATCCCGAAGGCGTCGTAGCCGAGGGGCTGGAACACCGTGTGACCGCGCAGCCGCTGATAGCGGGCGTGGATGTCGCTCCCCGTGAAGGCGAAGAGGTTCCCGACGTGCAGCCCCTCGGCCGACGGATAGGGGAACATCATCAGGGCGTAGTACGGCGACGCCCCGTGGGCGAGGTCGACCCGGTTGGTGCCGTGCTCGGCCCAGCGCTGGCGCGCCTGGGCCTCGACCACGGCAGGGTCGTAGGCGATCGGTTCGGTGGGTTCGGTCATCGGGAGTGGCATCGGTCGGACTCGACCCGGAATCTATCCGAACCGGTCTCCCAGAGCTCCTCGGCGGCACCCCCGTCGCCCCCGACGACCGGAGGTACCCAACCGGCGCGCGGCTACCGACCCCGGCTTTGGAGCTCCACCAGCAGGCACCGGTCCTGCACCACGTCAATCCCGGCCCGGGCCAGGGTCTCCGCTGCCTCATCGTGCCGGATCCCCTGCTGGAACCAGACCGCCCGCGGTCTCGCCGCCAGCAGGTCCTCGAGATGCGCCGGGATGTCCGACGGCCGCCGGAAGACGTTCACCAGGTCCACCGACCCCCCGATCTCCGAGACGCTCCGGACGACCGGCTCCCCCAGAATCTCCGTCACCTCGGGGTAGTAGACCGGAACGGGGATGATCCGGAATCCCGCCCGCTGGGCATAGGCCGGCACGTCGTAGGCGGGCGCGGGCTTCCCGGGGACCTTGATCCCCAGGACCGCGATCGTCCGGGTCCGTGCCAGGAGGGCCGTGATCCCGGCCTCAGACTCCACAAGATGGGTGCGCCAGTCGCTCATCGGGTGGGAAATCACGCCCGCGGGGGAGTAAATTCAAGGGCTGTTCGCCTCCCCCTCCCGCCGTGGAGCTCCTCAATGAAGATGCTCGTCCTCGGTGCCGGCCTGCAGGGCTCGGCCTGCGCTTACGATCTCCTCCAGAACCCCGCCGTCACCGAGGTCCGCCTCGCCGACCAGCGGGTCGACCGCCTCCCCGCCTTCCTGCAGCCCTATGTGGGCGGGGAGCGGCTCAAGACCATCCAGCTCGACGTGAAGGACGGCGCCGCCGTCGCCGCGGCGATGCAGGGCGTCACCTCGGTGATGTGCGCCCTCCCGTATTATCTGAACCACCCGATGACGGAAGCCGCCATCGCGGCGGGCGCCAACTTCTGCGACCTCGGCGGCAATACCGAGATCGTCCAGCAGCAGCAGACGCTCACGAACCGGGCGGCCACGGCCGGGGTCTCCGTCATCCCGGACTGCGGCCTCGCCCCGGGCATGGTGAACATCCTCGCCCAGCTCGGCATCGACCGCTGCGACACCGTGGACGCGGTGCGCATCTACGTCGGCGGCCTCCCGCAGCAGCCGGAAGGCCCGCTCCAGTACCAGATTGTCTATTCCATCGAGGGGGTGCTGGACTACTACACCACCCTCTCCTGGGTCATCCGCGATGGGAAGCGCACGCAGATGAAGGCGCTCTCGGAGCTCGAGCCGGTGACCTTCGAGGCCCCGGTCGGCACCCTCGAGGCGTTCCACACCGCCGGCGGCCTCTCGACGATGGCGTTCCGGTACGAGGGCAAGATCCCGACGATGGAGTACAAGACGCTCCGCTACCCGGGGCACGCCAAGATCATGGAGGCGATCCGCGAACTCGGCCTCCTCGAGCTCGAGCCGGTATCCGTGAAGGGGACGACGGTCGTCCCGCGCGACGTGGCCATCGCCCAGATGCAGCCGCGCCTCACCAAGACCAACTCCCCCGACCTCGTCGCGCTCCGCGTGACGGTCTCCGGGACGAAGGGCGGGAAGCCGGTCACCCACCACTTCGAGCTCGTCGACCGCTACGACGCGCAGCACGGGATCAGCGCGATGATGCGCACCACGGGGTACTCGCTCTCGATCACCGGCCAGCTCCAGGCCGAGGGGGCGGTCACCGCGAAGGGGGTCCACACCTCCGACGAGTGCATGCCGGGCGAGCGCTACGTGACGGAGCTCGCGAAGCGTGGGATCCTCATCCGGCAGTCGACCACCTGACGGCGCCCCGCGGGCGCCGGCAGGGACTCAGTTCCCGTCGGCGCCCGCGCGGGAGAAGTTGGCGAGCGTGACGCTCATCGCATCAATCGCCACCCGGGCGCGCGTGAGCGACGTCCCGTTGTAGATGAAGGAGAAGACGAGCTCCTCCCGGTCCCGCGTCTTGACGTAGCCCCCGAGCGAGATGACCGAGCCCGTCGTGCCGGTCTTCGCACGCACGTTGTCCTGCGCCGCCGTGCCGCGCATCCGACCCGCCAGCGTTCCCGTCCGCCCCGCGATCGGCAGGGAGTTCCGGAAGCTCTCCCCCCACGGGGTCCGCGGCGCGTAGGCGAGGAGCTGCACCATCGACCGTGGCGTCACCCGGTCGAGCGTCGAGAGGCCACTCCCGTCTCTGGCGGAGACGGCACCCCGGGGGACACCGACCTGCGCCGACAGGAACTCGCGCAGCGCCGCATCCGCCTGGGCGGCGGACCCGACCGTGCCCGCGGCGCGAGCCGCGTTGCGGAAGATGAGCTCCGCGAAGTGGTTGTCACTGTCCTCGTTCATATGCGCGACGAGCCGCTCGAGAGGCTGTGACGCCCACGCCGTCACCGGCTGCGCGGTCAGCGGCGCAGCCCCCGCCTTGCTCTCACCGAGCACCTCGATACCGCGACGCTCGAGCGCGGTGCGGAACGCCGCCGCCGCGAAGGTCTCCGGCGTCTCGATCATCAGACGGTAGCTCCGGGCGCGGCTCCGGCTCCCGATCCACCCCGACACATTCACACGCCCCGTCAGCGTGTCGTGGCGCACACGGATCGCGGCGCTGCGACTTCCCTGCCGCACCGTGACCGTCGACCGGACCGGCACCCCCTCCTGCTGCCCGCCAAGGCTCACGACCGCCTGCCGCCCCGAGGGACGCACGACGACGGAGGTCATGTTGCTCGCGAGCGAGAGCGCGGAGACGCGCGGAGCGAATCGGGTCCGCAGGTTCGCGGGTTTCCAGCCTTCGGGGACCCGACGCGCCTCGAAGGCACTGGCGTCGCCGAGGACATCCCCGCGCACCACGCGGATCCCGGCGTCCGCCACCTGCGCCGCGAGCGCGTCGATGGCGTTCGCCGCGGGTCCGTCGCGCCCGAGCGTCGGGTCCCCCGCGCCACGCAGGATCAGGTCGCCGTCAATCGTGCCGTCCACGAGGATCGGTCCGTTGCGGAGCACCTCGGTCTGGAACTGGTGCTGCGGGCCGAAGCGCTCGAGGGCGACCGCGGCGGTGTAGAGCTTCATCGTCGAGGCGGGGAGGAAGCTCCCGTCGGCATCGCGCGCGAAGAGGGTGTCCCCCGTCTCCGCCGAAACCACGATGGCCCCCCAGCGCCCGTTGGCCGCCGCCCGCAGGACGCGCCCGAGATGCGCCACGAGGGAGTCGACGCCAATCGGTGTGCCGGCGCGGATGGTCGGCCGCGAGGGCCGACGGCGCGTCGACGAACGCCGGCGCGTCGTGCTCCGGCTCGTGGAGCGCGCCGACGGGCGGGCGGTGGCCGTCGCGGGCTTCTTCGCGGTCTGCGCGGGCAGGTCGACCGGGGTACCGAGGCCCCCGATGACCAGCAGGGCGACTGCGCGGAGGAGCACGACAGGACGCATACCCGCAAGACGAGCGACGCCCGCGCGCGGTGACACGCCGCACGAGCCGGGCGCCCGCCGCCCCTCAGGCCGCATGGACTTGGGCTCCGGCCCGATCATCGCGCTGGGAGGTGGACCATCGGAAGAAGATGACCGACGCCAGCCCGTAGAAGAAGAGCCCGCCGGGGATCCACATGATCAGTCCGCCGAGCCGCTGGTCCGCGAGCGGCGACAGCCCCCAGAGCCGCGGCGCGCTCGCGTACGCCGGGTAGAGTACGTGATCCGCGTACACGATGAAGATTGAGACGATCGTCATCGGGAGGGTCATCAGGAAGCTGTAGAGCATCTGCCCGGGATAGCTCAGCCGCGGCAGCTCGGGCAGCGGGCTGAGCAACGGCCACCAGACGATCACCGCCGTCACCAGGAACATCAGGTGCTGCGTGATGTGCACCGGGTGGTGGTACATCGCGCTGTTGTACAGCGGCGGGAGGTGCCAGACGGCGAGCACGAGGTTGAACAGGGCGAACGCGGTCCGCGGGACCGTCACCCAGCGGGCGACGGCCGCGACACCGTGGTGGGCGAGCGCCGGCCGCAGCATCCACCCGGGTACCCCGAGGAGGAGGAGCGGCGGCGTCACGAAGGTCAGCACGAGATGCTGGACCATGTGTCCGGTGAAGAGGTAATAGTCGCTGATGTCGTGGATCGGCCCGTTGAGCGTCAGGAACATCGCGAGCAACCCCACCGCGACACTCGCCTGCCGCCCCGCCGAGAGCCGCTGACCGTCGCGGCGGCGGTGCACCGCCACCCGCCATTGATACACCACCCAGAGCGCGAGGAGCCCGATGACGGTGCTCCAGTGGACGGTGAAGCCCCCTTGAGTCAGGTCGACCCGGGGATGCAGAAAGAGCGCGAGGCGCATGATCGCAATCTATATACCCGATGGGGGGTCCGGCCGTCGGCCGAACCCCCCATCGCGTTGCCGGCGGACCGGTGGACGAAGCGACCTACAGGCTGATCTTCGCGAAGAGGAAGAGGAGCGCGAAGATCGTCCCCGTGGCGACGATCAGCGGCCCCGTGAAGAGCGCCTTGAAGAGCTTGTGATCGTACTTGAGGTGCATGTAAAAGAGCACGACGATCGCGAACTTGGCCGCGCTCATGATCAGCAGCGAGGGATTGAAGAGCGGCGAGCTCACGAGGGCCGGGATGTAGTACGCCCAGACCTCGATGACGGTGATGAGCGTCAGGATCGCGGCGACCTTGAGGTACGTCGCGCCGGACGGATGCGCGTGCTCGGCGGGCTTGTGGTCGTGGGACATGGGGGCCTCGCGCTACTGGATGAGGTAGATGAGCGTGAAGATCGCGATCCAGACGACGTCGACGAAGTGCCAGTAGAGCGCACAGATGTCGACGACCAGCTCGTCCTTCGGGGTGAGGCCACGGGTGCGGTCGATCCAGAGGAGCGACATCAGCCAGAGGACGCCGACCGTCACGTGGGCCCCGTGGAAGCCGGTCAGCGTGAAGAAGGTCGAGCCGAACAGGTTCGTCTTGAGGGTGAGCCCCTCGCGGACGAACGAGGTGAACTCATAGGCCTGGAAGCCGAGGAAGGCGGCGCCGAGGAGGGCCGTCATCCCGAGCCAGAGCTGCGAGGAGCGCTGGGCGCGGGTCCACCAGCCAGCGCCGGCCGGGATCGGCTGCCCCTTGAGCTGGACGGCCTGCAGCGCGAGTACCATCGCGAGCGACGACATCAGCAGGACGAAGGTCGAGGCCGACGTCACCGGGATGTCGAGGATCGGCTTGAACACCTTCCCCGCGGCGTCGACGTACTCGGTGTGCGGGAACGGCCCCACAAGCGACTTCCCCTTGTAGATCAGGTAGGTCGAGATGAGGGAGGCGAAGAGCATGCACTCCGACCCGATGAACGCCCAGATGGCGATCTTCCGGTGGTCGAGCCCGGTGGTCGTGTGATGATGGTGCGCGTGGCCGTCGTCGTGTCCGGCGACGGCCCCGTGGGATGCGGCGGCAGCGTGGGAAGCCACGATCGGTCTCCGATTACTCGAGGGGGGAGGTCAGCCAGGCGTACAGCCCGCCGATGAGCATGGCGGCGCCGGTGAGCAGGATGGTGAGGCCGACGGCGTGGTGGTCGCGGAAGAGGAGCAGGCCGCCGAACATCACGACCAGCCCGATTGCGGTGAAGAGGGGCTTGAGGGTCGGGAACGGCATCGGGATGCCGAGCGCCTTGGCCGTATGGCTCGCCGTCTCCTCCTGCAGGTCGGACGGGTCGCTCGGGACCGCGTGACCGGACGGATCCGCGTTCCACGACGGCTCCTTCAGGTCCCAGAGCGGATAGCGCGAGCCGATCGTCGGGATCTTCGCGAAGTTGTACTCGGGCGGCGGCGACGGAATCGACCACTCGAGGGTGGCCGCGTGCCAGGGATCGCCACCGGCCACCGCGCCGCGCGTCCGGCTGCGGACGAAGTTCCAGACGAAGACCGACGTCGCGACGACGAGCAGATAGGTCCCGTACGTCGCCATCAGGTTAAAGAGGTCCCAGCCCTGGCCCGCGTCATAGGTGTAGATGCGGCGCGGCATTCCGAGGAGCCCGCTGAAGTGCATCGGGAAGAAGGTCAGGTTCATCCCGATGAAGTTCAGCCAGAAGTGCACGTTCCCGAGGCGCTCGTCGAGGAAGCGCCCGGTGATCTTCGGGTAGTAGAAGTAGATGCCGGCGAAGATCCCCATAATGGAGCCGCCGAAGAGCACGTAGTGGAAGTGCGCCACCACGAAGTACGTGTCGGTCTGCTGCAGGTCGGCCGGCGGCGAGGAGTGCATCACGCCCGAGATGCCGCCGATCGTGAACATCGCGATGAGCGCGATCGCGAACTTCATCGGCACCGTGAAGCGGATCTCGCCGCTCCACATCGTCGCGATCCAGTTGAAGATCTTCACGCCCGTCGGAATGGCGATGAGCATCGTCATCAGCGAGAAGATCGAGTCGGCCACGGCTCCCATCCCCACCGAGAACATGTGGTGGGCCCAGACGCCGAAGCCGAGGAAGCCGATCATGATCCCCGAGTAGACCATCACGTTGTAGCCGAAGAGCGGCTTCTTCGAGAAGGTCGGGAGCACCTCCGACACGAGGCCGAAGGCGGGGAGGATCAGGATGTACACCTCGGGGTGGCCGAACACCCAGAAGAGATGCTGCCAGAGGAGCGGGTCCGCGCCGGCCGCCACCTGGTAGAAGGTCGTCCCGAAGACGCGGTCCATCATCAGGAAGACGAGCGCCACCGTGATCGGCGGGAAGGCGAGGATCAGGAGGAACTGCACGACGAACGACATCCAGGTGAACATCGGCATGCGCATCAGGGTCATCCCCGGCGCGCGCATGTTGATGATCGTCGTGATGAAGTTGAACGCGGCCGCGAGCGACGAGACGCCGAGCACCTGCAGGCCGGCGACCCAGAAGTCCATGTTCATCTTCAGCTCGCTCGAGCCCGGGGCGACCCCCGAGTACGCCGGCGTGCTCAGCGGCGCGTACCCGAACCAGCCGCCGTCCGGCGCGGCCTGGAAGAGGATCGGCAGCGTGATCAGGATGCCGCCGAACAGGTACACCCAGTACGAGAAGGCGTTGAGCCGCGGGAAGGCGACGTCCCGCGCGCCGATCTGCAGCGGGATCAGGAAGTTGAAGAACGCGGCCGAGAGCGGCATGACGGCGAGGAACACCATCGTCGTGCCGTGCATCGTGAAGAGCTGGTTGTACGTCTCGGCGGAGACGAACCCCATGTTCGGACGCGCCAGCTGCGTCCGGATCATCACGGCCTCGAGTCCGCCAATCAGGAAGAACGCGAGCGCGGTCCAGAGGTAGAGGGTCCCGATCCGCTTGTGGTCGGTCGTCGCGAGCCAGCTCCAGAGCCCGGACTTCGCATCGGAGCCGGCGACAGCCGCCGGCGTGGGGGTGGCGAGGGTGGCCATGGCGGTCGTCCCTTACTTGAGGGCCATCAGATAGGCGACGACATCGGCGATCTGCCGGTCATCCAGTCCCATCGTGTTGGTGGTCTTGAGGATCGGGTCGTACTCCCCCTTGCCGATCGTGTTCATGATCGACCCGGGCTTCAGGTGCCGCGCATTCTTGATCCAGCGCGCGAGCGTCGGCGCGTCATTTCGATAGAGCCCGCCGGCGATCGTGTGCCGCGAGGCGAGGTGCGTCAGGTTCGGGCCGATCTCCGAGACCGCCCCGGGGACGCCGCTGATCGCGTGGCACCCGATGCACCCACCCAACAGGAAGCCCTCGGTCGCGCCCTTCACCGGGTCGCCGCCCGCGAGGAGCGCGTCGTCGAAGGTGATCCCGGCCGGGATCGGCGTCTGCGGGATCACGTGCGGGAAGTCGGCCTCGAGCCGGTCCTTCGGGAACACGTATCCGGTGCTCGACGCGGCGACGGGCGCGGCGCTGTCGGCCGCCGTCACTTGCGCGGCCGGGATTACCGGGGTCACCGGCGCCGGCGTGGCGGAGAAGACGGCCGGGGACGCCTGATGCCGCGCCCACGCCTCGAACTCATCCGGCTGCACCGTGAAGAGCCGGAACTTCATGTTCGCGTGGCTCGAGCCGCAGTACTCGGCGCAGAACCCGTTCCACGCCGACGAGGGCAGGTCGGCCGAGGGCGTGAACCAGAGATGGTTCGTCTTGTTCGTGATCAGGTCCCGCTTGCCGCCCATCTGCGGGATCCAGAAGGAGTGCAGGACGTCCTTCGTCTTCAGCTCGAAGGCCGCCGTCCGCCCCACGGGGAGATAGAGCTCGTTCGCCGTGACGACCCCGAGCTCCGGGTAGCGGAACTCCCACCACCACTGATGCCCGATCACCTCGACCTTGATGGCGCCGGCCGGTGCCTCGGCCTGCGTCTCGAAGATCGTCTTGACCGTCGGAATCGCGATCAGGACGAGAATCAGCGCGGGGATGACGGTCCAGGTGATCTCGAGCGCCGCGTTGCCGTGAATCGGCTTCGCCGTCGGACCACCCGGTCGCTTGCGGAACTTGATGATGGTGACCACGAGGGCCACTTCGACCACCACGAAGACGATCGTGCCCCAGAAGACGAGGCGATCGAACAGCGCATCGACGGCGCTATTGAACTCGGTGTTGTGGTGGAAGGTGGTGTTGGGATACTCCGTGAGGCCGCACGCGGAGAGCGTGAGGAGGAGCATCGCCACGAGTGCGACGGGAGCCGCCTGGCGGAGGCGCAGCTTCGGCATCGATCGGGAAGGCTGGGGGGAACGCCGCGTCCGAGCCGCGGCAACCTCTGTCGTCTCCCGGACGGGAGACGATGAAAGGTACCCCGGTGGTTCCGGCGGGGTCAACGCATCCGCGGCCCCGAGACGCCCTTTAGCCGACGTTTTCTATCGGGACCGCGTGCTGTTCGCGCACCTTCGCCTCCGCGATCTCGACCATGGTCCGTAGCTGAGCGACCAGCTCGCGAAGCGAGCGGAGCCGCACCTGATCGCTCCCGCCACGCCCCGCGACGAGGATGAGCTGCGCCACCTGGTCCGCGACGAGACTGAACTGCCCCTTGAGCTGCCCCTGCAATGGCGTCGCCACGCGCTTGATCTGCTGCGGCATCATCCCCACCGGCCGCTGCGCCTTCACCTCGACCGCCATCCGCTCGACGAGGGCGTGGATCTTCTGGAGCGTCAGGGCCGCCTCCCCGAGGGTCTTCAGCTTCATCATCCCGGCGGAATCGAGTTTGGTCGCGGGCATACACCAGGGAGCAGAAGGGGAAGAGGCAGGGCTGACCAACCAGCGCCCGGGTCACCGCGACCTGGGGGGAGGTTACGGGTTTCCGGTCAGCGGCACCAGAATACCGCAGGTCACGTCGCCGCATCCCGCCCGCGGACCCCTCTGACCGGGTGACCGCGTCCCCTCTCCCTGAGCGCTCAGCCCAACCCCTTCCCCATGCCCTCCCGTCGCGACTTCCTCGCCTCCACCGCCGCGGCCGCGGCCGCCATCGCCGCCCGCCCCGCGGATGCCGATGCCACCCTCACCGCGATGGGCTCGGCCGCCGGCGCCACCGCCGGATCCGCCGCGTCACGCCCCGTCGTCATCTCCTCCGCCAACGGCCTTCGCGGCGTGAAGCTCGCCTACGACCGGATCGTCGCGGGAACCGACACCCTCGACGCCATCATCGCCGGCGTCAACATCCAGGAGCTCGACCCCGACGACCAATCCGTCGGCCTTGGCGGGCTCCCGAACGCGGACGGCGTCGTCCAGCTCGACGCGAGCTGCATGCACGGCCCGACCAAGCGCGCGGGCGCCGTCGCCTGCCTCGAGGACATCGCCACGCCGAGCCTCGTCGCCAAGGCGGTGATGGACTACACCGACCACACGATTCTCGTCGGCGAAGGGGCCCGCCGCTTCGCGCTCGACCTGGGCTTTACACCCCAGAACCTCCTGACCGAGAAGTCGCGTCAGGATTGGCTGCGGTGGAAGGCACGCCTCAATCCGAACGACTTCTGGCTCGACCACGATGACGACGTGCGGATCAACACCACGCACGGCACCATCAACATGAACGCCGTCAACGCCGCCGGGGACATCAGCTCGGTCACCACGACGAGCGGGATGGCGTACAAGATCCCGGGGCGGATCGGCGACTCCCCGATCGTCGGCGCGGGCCAGTACTGCGACAACACGGTCGGCGCCGCGGGCTCCACGGGCCGCGGCGAGGCGAACATCAAGATCTGCGGCGGCTTCCTCACCGTGGAATTCCTGCGGCAGGGCCTCGCCCCCGATGTCGCGCTGCTCAAGACGCTCGAGCGCCTCGTCGCGATGACCGAACCCCGCCTGCTGAACGCCCGGGGGCGGCCGAACTTCGACATCCAGTTCTATGCGGTCACGAAGGACGGCCGCTACGCGGGCGCATCACTCTACGAAGGCGCCGACTTCGCGGTCTGCGATGCGCGTGGTGCCCGGCTCGAGAAGTGCGTCTACCTGTACGGTCGCGGGCGCTGAGCGTCACCCCCTGACCCGCGCGCCGCTCGGTCAGCCGACCCCAGACGTCGGCGAACCGAGCCGTGTGTCAAGAAACGCCCCGAGCGCGCGCACGGCCACGCGCGCCTCGGGGGCGAACGGCACCGCCGCCTGCCAGTCGTGCGGGAGCCCCTCCCACCGATCACAGGTCACCTCGACCCCGGCCGCGCGCCCCTGCGCCTCGAGTCCGACCGCATCGTCGAGCAGAATCTCGCTCGTGCTCACCTGGACGAGCATCGGCGGCAGACCGCGCAGGTCGCCGCGCAGAGGTGAGAGGTACGGATGCGCGGGGTCGTGCGTGCCGGCGTACGCCGCCACGAGGGTCGCCCCGTGCCGCAGCGCGAGCACATCGTCGCTCGCGGCGTTCGCTTCGCGCGATCCTCCCGCCGCCGTGAGATCGAGCCACGGACTGATCAGCGCGGCGGCGGCGGGGAGCGGCACTCCCCGGTCTCGCGCGGCGAGCATCGCCGCGACGGCAAGCCCGCCCCCCGCGGAATCGCCGAGCAGCCCGAGGCGCGCCGGGGCGATGCCAGTCGCGAGCACCGCGCCGTACACCGCCATCGCATCGTCGAACGCCGCCGGGAACGGGTGCTCGGGCGCCAGCCGATACTCCACGGCGCAGACGGGAGTCCGCGCCGCGGCGGCCACCCAGGCGGCGAGCGCCCGCATCGACCGCGCCGACCCGCCGATGTATCCGCCCCCGTGGAAGTAGACGATCGCCCGGTCGGTCCGCGCGCCGCGCGGCGTCAACCAGTCGCACCGCACCCCACCCAGCGTCGTCGGCGTCACCGTGAGCCCCGAGGGCAGCACGCTCGGGAGCCACCGCCGGATCCCCATCCGCCGACGGATCAGCGCGAGGTCGCAGGTCGGCGCCTCGAGCGCGGACTTCACCAACCGCCGCGCCCCCCACGCCGTCAGCCGCATCGACAGACTCGGCACGTTACGCCCTCACGGGGTGCGCAGCGCGTGGAGGAGGTCGGCGCGTGGATCCACCGCGACCGCCCGCGGCGCCTGCGAGAGATGCAGGTCGACGACGATGCTCGCCTCGCGCTCCGCGGGGACGCCGACGGTCACGAGTCGCTGCGTCCCATCGGCGAGCGTCACGCCGACCGTGAGCGGAAAGCGATACGGCGGGAAGCGCCCATCCTGCACGACGGTCACCACGAGCGCCTGCGCCTCGGCGTCATGCCGCCACGTCACCTGCCCCTCGACGAGTCCGGGACGCGTGAGCCATTGGTCGAAGAACCAGCGGAGGTCCCGCCCCGACTCGCGCTCCATCGCGGCGCGGAGGTCGTCGGTCAGCGCGGTGCCGTGTCGATGCGCGGCGTGGTACGCGCGCACCGCGGCGAAGAACGCGCGGTCTCCGACCTCCTGCCGGAGCATGTGGAGGACGAAGCCCCCCTTCTGGTAACTGTTGGTGTTGAGGAGCTGCACCAGCTCCGTCTGCGCCGTGTCGAGTACCGGGCGCGTCGCGGTGACCGCACCCTGACGCACCGCGTCGCGGATCGCCTCGCGGTCGGCTTGGAAGGCGCTGTCCCCGAATGCGTGCGCCGTGTACAGCGCGGCGAGATAGGTGGCAAAGCCCTCGGAGAGCCACAGATGCCCCCAGGCCCGCTCCGTCACCGCATCACCGAACCACTGGTGCGCGGTCTCGTGGGCGATGAGCCCGACGCTCACGCCGTCCGGCGTGCGGAAGAGGCGGTCGGCGTAGAAGATCGCCCCCGCGTTCTCCATCCCGCCGAAGCGGGTGCTGCTCTGTAAATGGTTCAGCTGCGGATAGGGAAACGATCCCACTGTGCGGGCGAAGTACTGGACGATGTCCCCGGCGGCTGCGAAGCGACCGGGCATCGCGGCCGCCTGTTCCGGTGCGGTGAAGACGCTCTGTAACACGCAGCTGCCCCCCTCGCCCGCGCCACAGGCGGTGGCGCCGAGGGGATGGGCCACGAGCGGCGCCGCGGCGATGACCATCAGGTAGGTCGGGATCGGCTCGTCGATTGCCCAGGTGCTCCGCTGCCGTCCGCCGAGGAGGAAGGCGAGCCCACGCTCCGTTCCGTTCGCGACGACCCGTCGTCCCGCCGGCGCATCGACGATGAACTCGACCGGCGCCTTGTCCGACGGATGATCGACGGTCGCGAGCCAATGCCGCGCCCGGTTGGGCCAGTTGTCCCCGAACGCCTGCCACCGCCCGGCGCTGTCGGCCGAGATGATCAGCCCGTCGCGGGGCGAGCCGCGGTAGTGCACCATGACGCAGACGGTGTCGCGCGCGGCGCGCGCGGCCGGGAGCGGAATGCGCACCACGCGGCCATCGTGCTCGGCGACCACGCGGCGCGGCCGCGCGCACCCGACCTCCACCTCGGTCACCCGCATCGGGGCGAGGAGGTCGAGCGGGAGCACCCGGATCGCCTGCCCCCGCGCGACGATGAGCGTCGCCCGGACCGCGATCTCCGTACCGCGCCGCGGCAGGTCGATGGCGAAGCGATACCGCAGGACGTCGACGCCGGGCACCTGCGCCGCGAGCGGGTGGGCCGACCCACCGCTGGCGACCGCGAGGAGGGCGGCGCACGCGGCGACGACGCGCCGCGTCGGAGTCACTCGGCGGCCTGCCGCAGCGCCCGGGCGAACTCGGGCGCGGTCGTGTAGCGATCCTCGGGCGCCCGCGCGATCGCCTTGAGCAGCACGACGTCCACGCCGTGCGGCAGCTCGGGACGATGCGTGCGCGCCGGGATCGGCTCCTGCCGCAGGCGTGCGACCATCATCTCCTGGGCGTTCCGCCCCTCCCACGGGAGCTTCGCCGTGAGCATTTCGTAGGCCATCAGCGAGAGCGCGAAGATGTCGCTGCGGGCGTCGAGCGGCTTCCCGCGCAGTTGCTCGGGGCTCATGAACTCCGGGGTCCCGAGGATGATCCCCGTCGCCGTGAGCTTCTCGCGCTCCACGCCGGTTTTCCGCTCCTTCGCGAGGCCGAAGTCCATCACCACTGCCTGCTCGACCCCCGCGGCGTCCCGGCAGACCATGATGTTCTCGGGCTTCAGGTCGCGATGCACGATCGAGAGCTCGTGTGCCACGTGTAGCCCGTCCGCGATCTGCCCGATGAACTTCACGGTGTCGGCGAGCGTCGTCCGGCCGACGCGGTAGTTCCGGTCGCTGAGGATCTCCCCTTCGATGAACGGCATCACCACATAGACGAGGCCTCCCACGGCCTCCCCGAGCCGCTCGATGTGGCAGACGTTCGGATGCGCGAGTTTCGCACCGAGCTCCGCTTCGCGCCGGAGCCGCGCCATCGCGCTCGGATCGGCCGCCAGCCCCGGGGAGAGGATCTTGATCGCGAACCGCTGTTGCGTCACCGCGTCGACGGCGAGGTAGACGTATGACATCCCACCCTCGCCGACCTTCTTGATGATCTGATAGCGGCCGTCGAGGACCTGGCCCGTCATGTTGCCATGACCGACGGGGGTCGCCGGGGTCACCGCCTGCATCACGCGCGTCGGCACCGGGGCGCCGGCGGCGACGGGCGCGTCGGCGGCGGTCGCCGTTGCGGCATCGATTACCGTCGTCGCGACGGCGACGAGCCGGGACCCGTCCCGCGTACAGAAGCGCGCGTCACCGCCATACACCCCGCCACAGGAGGGACACCGCATCGTCACGATGGCATCCCTCCGTCGCCGATCAGTCGGCGCAGCCCGTCCCATTCGACGTTGCCGCCGCTCAGGACGCAGACCGTGGGCCCCTGCGGCGCTACGAGCCCGAGGAGGAGTGCCGCCACGGTGATCGCCCCGCTCGGCTCACAGACGAGCTTCATCCGGTCGAGGAGGAGCTGCACCGCGCACGGTAGTGCACCGTCGGGGACGGTGACCACGTCGTCGAGGAAGGCGCCGAGATGGTCGAAGTTGCGCGAACCGATCCGGACCGCGAGGAGACCATCGGCGAGTCCCTCCGGGTGCGCCGGGATCGTCACCGGCGCCCCGGCCGCCCGGGCGCGCGAATACTTCGGCGCCCCCTCCGGCTCGACGCCGATGACCCGGACCCGCGGAGCGAGGAACTTGACCGCAGCCGCGACCCCGGAACTCAACCCGCCCCCGCCGATCGGGACCAGCACGGTGCCGACATCCGGAAGGTCCTCGGCGATCTCAAGCCCGAGCGTCCCCTGCCCCGCGATGATCGTCGGGTCGTCGTAGGGCGGCACCATCGTGAGCCCCTCCGCCGCCTGGATCTCGAGCGCGCGCTCCATCCGTTCCTGCGTGGTGACGCCAGCGTAGAAGCATCGCGCGCCCAGACGCACCGCACCGTCCCGCTTCGCCCGCGGCACCGTCGTCGGCATCACGATCGTCGCCGAGACGCCGAAGAGCTTCGCGGCGAGCGCGACCGCCTGCCCGTGGTTCCCCGAACTCGCGGTGATCACACCGGCCGCACGCGCTTCCGGCGAGAGCGAGGCGAGGAAGGTGTACGCGCCGCGGAACTTGAAAGCCCCGCCCCGCTGGAGCATCTCGGGCTTCACGTACACCGGGACGCCGGCACGCTCAGCGAGGGGATCGACCGGCAGGAGCGGCGTGCGCACCGCCACCCCCCGCAACAGCGCCGCCGCCGCGCGGAGCGCATCCAGCGTCACGAGGTCGTTCGCCGCGGTCGTCAGGGTCATTGGCGAAATCTCCCCCACCTCCCATGGCCTCGCAATGCGGCGGGGAGTGGCCGGGAGCTGCGGTGGGTCACCGGCGGCCGGGCCCCATCGCCTCGCAGGGGGCGGACGGAGCCGGATTCGGGGGGCCATACCGCGCGTGCACCAGCCGGGAGCCGGCGGCGTCGATCACCAGTGTGAAGAGGTCGTCGTACTCGTGGTCGCAGAGGTCGGGGCGCGCGGGGCCACCGAGCGCGGCGATCCAGCGCCGCACGGTGTTCGAATGCCCGACGATGACGAGCGTCCCGCCCGGATGGGCGCGCACGAGCGCGGCAACCGCCTCGGTCTGCGCGGCGGCGGGCCCGGCCGGGAGCACCGTGGGCGTGAGGCCGAATCGCTCCGCGACGGGGCGTGCGGTCTCGCGGGTGCGGAGCGTCGGTGTGTGCGCGACGACCGTCACGCGGGCGTCGCCGAGCGCGACGGCGAGGGCGGCCGCACGGGCCGTACCCACCTCGGTGAGCGGCGGGTCGGCCGCTGGGTGTGTCGCCTTGTCAGCGTGCCGGACCAGGATGACGGTGGTCGCGGGCTGCGCCGCGAGGGGGGCGGCGAGGGGGGCGGCGATCGTCGCCGCAGCGAGGAGGAGGGCCAGCCGGCCCAGCGGCGCCATCAGCGCACCACCCGGAGTCGCGCGATCACCACACCGACGCCGTCATCCGCCGGTCGCGGACGGAGCATCTCGCCGTTCGGGAGCAGGGCGACGGGGAGCGCCCCGCTCGCCCAGGTGCCCCGATACGCCCCGTCGGTGCCGAAGACGTCGACGACGGCCGTGGTGTCGCCCGCGGGGACGCGGCGCACATACATGTGCGCATCCGACTGCAGCGCGACCGCGTCGAGCCGCCCGAGCGGCGTCCCCGCGTCGCGACGGAGCACGGCGAGGAGTCGCGGCCCCTCGAAGAGCCGCACCACATAGCCCGTCGCCTCCGCGACGAGGAGTCGCGGGCCGACGGCGTGGGGCGGGAGCGTCGCGACACCGGGGACAAGCGACGCCCCGGAGACCGTATCACCGACGAGGACGCCCTCCTGCCACCGCCAGACCCCGCCGACGCGGAACCGGAGCCAGCTCGCTCCCAGGAGCGCGCCCGCGAGCGGACGATCTGGGAGCGGATCGAGCGACGGCCCGAATCGTACGAGGGCGCCTTTCCCGACATCGAGGACGACGAGCGAATCCCCCTGCGTCCCGATGCTCGTGGGTCGCACGAAGGCCCCGGCCCCGGTCCCGCGCGCCCCGAGCACGCGGTCGGACCTGCCGTCCCGCCCGAAGCGGACGATCATGGAATCCCCGACGAGCACATAGGTCCGCCCCGCGCGGTCCGCCTGCACGAGGTCCGGTGCCACGCGGTCGAAGCGCCAGGGGGTCCCGTCCGCCGCCGAGAGGAGCCCGATCTCCTCAACCCGCCACGCGAGGGACGTCTCCGCGTGACGCGAGGTAAGGAGACGGACACCGGCCGAATCGACGCGCGTGAGGTCGGGATCGCCGGGCGGCGTCGCGCGACAGCCAGCCGCGACGAGCACCGCCGCGCAGGGGAACCAAAGGAGGAATCGCATCCGCGGAAGCTACAACGACGCGGGGGCGGCACGTCGTCCGTGCCGCCCCCGCGGGTCGCGCCAATGCGCCGCGCCCTCAGGCGACGGTCGCGTGCGACGCCATCACGTCACTCGGTCGCGCCGAGGGCGAGCTGGCCGTCGTCGCCGGACTCATCACCGCCGTCGCCGTCCTTGTCGTCGGAGACGACGCGGGCGATCGCCGCGACGACGTCGCCGAGCTCGAGGTTCTTGAGCTTCACCCCCTGCGCGACCCGGCCGGTCTCCCGGATGTCCTTCACCGCACAGCGCAGCGACTGGCCCCCGCGGGTGATGAGCATCAGGCCATCCTCGGGGAGCACTTCGAGGAGGCCGGCGACGTCCCCGGTCTTCTCGGTGCGGCGCACCGTGAGCGTCCCCTTCCCGCCACGGCCCTGCACCCGGTACTCGTCGACCTTCGTGAGCTTGCCCATCGCGAGCTCGGTGACGACGAGGAGCGAGGCGTCGCGCTTGACCACGACCATCCCGACGACGCGATCCCCCGCGCCGAGGGCGATCCCCTTCACGCCGGTCGTGTCGCGCCCCATCCCGCGGACCTCATCCTCATGGAACCGGATGCTGAGGCCGTGCTTCGTGACGAGGACCACGTCGTTCGACCCCGAGGTGATCTGCACGTCGACGAGCTCGTCGCCGTCCTCGAGCTTGATCCCCTTCACGCCTGTCGAGCGGACGTTCGAATACTCGTTGAGCGCGGTCTTCTTGACCGTGCCCTGCCGCGTGCAGAAGAGGAGGAACTCGGTCTCGGTGAACTCCTTCACCGGAACGATCGCCTTCACCTCGGTGTCGGCCGCGACGTTGATCAGGTTGACGATCGGCTTCCCCTTGGCCGCGCGCGCGCCCTCGGGGATCTCATGCACCTTGAGCCAGAAGCACCGCCCGTCCTGCGTGAAGACGAGCAGGTAGTCGTGCGTCTTGGCGACGAAAAGGTGCTCGACGAAATCGTCGGTGCGGAGCTCCGTCCCCTTGGTCCCCACGCCGCCGCGCCGCTGCTTGCGGTAGGTGGAGATCGAGGTCCGCTTGATGTAGCCGGCGTGGGAGATCGTCACGACGACCTCCTCGTTCGCGATGAGGTCCTCGATCGAGAACTCCCCCTCGTCGCCCACGATCTCCGTGCGGCGCTCGTCCCCGTACTCGGCGACCAGGGCGCCGAGCTCGTCCTTCATCACCTGCATCCGCTTCGGGTGCGAGGCCAGCAGCGCCTCCAGCGCGGCGATCTGCGCGCGCACCTCACGGAGCTCCTCCTCGAGCTTGTCGATCTCGAGGCCGGTGAGCTTGGCCAGGCGCATGTTGAGGATCGCCTCGGCCTGCTTCTCCGAGAGCTTGAAGCGCTTCTGCAGCTCGGCGCTCGCCTCCGGCGTGTCCGCCGACCCCCGGATGACCTTGATGACCGCGTCGATGTTGTCGACCGCGATCTTGAGGCCCTCGAGGATGTGCTCGCGCTCCTTCGCCTTGTCGAGGTCGAACTGCGTGCGCCGGACGATCACCTCGTGACGGTGCGCGATCCAGTGCTGCAGCACCTCGCGGAGCCCCATCACCTTCGGGACCAGCCGCTTCGTCGCCGGATCCGGGACGAGCGCGAGCATGATCACGCCGAAGGTGCTCTGCATCGAGGTGTGCTTGTACAGCTGATTCAGCACGACCTTCGGGATGGCGTCCCGCTTGAGCTCGATGACGATGCGCGTCTGCGCGTCCGACTCGTCGCGGAGGTCGGAGACCCCCTCGATCTTCTTGTCGCGTACCAGCTCGGCGATGCTCGCCACGAGGTTGGCGCGGTTCACCTGGTACGGGAGCTCGGTGACGACGATCTGCGACTTGTTCGAGGATTCCTTCTCCTCGACCACCGCGCGCGCGCGCATGATCACCTTGCCGCGCCCCGTCTCGAGATAGTCGCCGATGCCCGCGCGCCCGTAGATGAACGCGCCCGTGGGGAAGTCCGGCCCCTTCACGAGCCCGCGCAGCGTCGCCGCCGGGACCTCGGGGTCGTCGATCATCGCCGTGATCGCCGCCGCGACCTCGCGGAGGTTGTGCGGCGGGATGTTGGTCGCCATGCCGACCGCGATGCCGGCCGAGCCGTTCACCAGGAGGTTGGGCAGCGCCGACGGCAGGACCGTCGGCTCCTCGAGGCGGTCGTCGAAGTTCGGGGCGAAGTCGACGGTGTTCTTGTCGATGTCGGTCAGCATCTCGACCGCCACCTTCGTCAGGCGCGACTCGGTGTACCGGTACGCCGCCGCCGGGTCGCCGTCGACCGAGCCGAAGTTCCCCTGCCCGTCCACGAGCGGGTAGCGCAGCGAGAAGTCCTGCACCATGCGGACGAGCGCGTCATAGACCGACTGGTCGCCGTGCGGATGGTACTTGCCGAGCACGTCGCCGACGACGGTCGCCGACTTCTTGTACGCCCGCCCCGGGACGAGCCCGAGCTCGTTCATCGCGTAGAGCACGCGCCGGTGCACCGGCTTCAGGCCGTCGCGCACGTCCGGCAGTGCACGGCTCACGATGACGCTCATCGAGTAGTTGATGAACGACTCGCGCACCTCGTCCTGGATGAGGCGCGGCAGGATGCGTTCGCGATTGTTCGGCGCGGTCATGGCGGCGGGGGAGAGAAGAGGGGCCGCGCCCCTCGGACGCGACCCCTCAAGTTACCCGCCCCGGACCCCCGGTTCAATCGGAAATCAGGGGGTGCCGCCCTCGGACGGGGGGCGCGCCGTCCCCTCCTCGGCCCGTTCCTCCGACGCGAGCTCGCGCTTGATCCGCTCCCGCTCGGTCCGCCACGACTCGTACCACCGGCGCGTCACCTCGCCCGCGAGGTCGCGGCTCCCCAGCCCGAAGGCGAGCGAGAGCGCGAGGGCCAGCGCCCCGAAGATGATCGCGAAGGCGGTCGTCACGATGTCGGTCGCGACCCCGAGCTCCTGCAGCGCCATGAAGGTCGCCAGCAGGATGACGCCCCCCTTCCCCGCCCGCGCGAGGGTCGGCCCGCCGTCGAGATTCTGCGTCGAGGCCGTGATCAGCGCGGAGACGAAATCCCCGAGCACGATCCCGAGGATCACGATTACGACCGCCGCGATCACGCTCGGCACGTAGCTCAGGAGCTCGGAGAAGACCTGGCCGAGGTAGTCGATCCCGAGCGCGTCGGCGGCGACGAGCATCGCGGTGAAGAGGATCAGCCAGAAGATCAGGTTCGCGACCACCCGCGTCGGATTGACCGGCTGGCCGGTGTGGTCGTGCGCGGGGATGCCGCCGCGCTTGAGCACGTCGTTGAGGTGCATCCGGCGGAGGACGCGCCCCACCGCGCGCTGCGCGAGCTTGGCGAGGACGTAGCCGATCGTGATCACCGCCGCCGCGCCGAACATCGCGGGCAGGTACTCGAGGAGACCGCGGACGCTGTCGAGGAGACGGCTCAGGAAGGTTGAGGAGTCCATGAAGAGGTCAGAAGGTGTACGAGAGGAGCGCGTGACGTCCCGGGCGGCCGGTCGCGGCGGCGACGGCCGCCAACGGATCGAGACGGAGTCGATCGAGCGCGCTGACCCGGCCCGCATCGCGGACCGGCTCGAGGAAGCGCGCGGTCATCAGGGCGCCGACCGCCGCGCCGGCGGTCGCGGCGGCGAGGCTCGTCGCCCCGTCCCGCTCACCCTGCTCCTGCGCGAGGAGCCCGACGCCCAGGCCCATGAGCGCACCGGCGCCGCTACCGATGGTGACGAGGTTCGCCTCACCTCGTGTGTGGTCGTATCGGCGGACGAGGGCATAGTTGGCCCCGATGGTCCCGGCGAGGGCGCCCCCGAGCATCGCGAGCGCCGCCGTCTGCGGCTCGGGCGACCCGTTGGCGACGGCGGTGGCGCCGGCGGTGGCACCAATCGTCGCGCCGAGCCAGAGGGTCTGGACGTCCCCGACGGTCACCTGCGCCGGCGTCGTGGCGGCCCAGGCGCGCCCCAGCCCGGCACCGAGCCACCCCGAGGCGGCCCAGACGGCCGCCGCCGTCGCCTCCGCCCCGCCCTTGGTGTCGAACAGGTCGCGGTCGGTCGTAACGGTGAGCGCCATCGCCGACGCGAAGGCGAGATCGTGCCCGAAGAGCGTCGCCGCCGCCTGCCCGCCCGTGGCGCCGGTGCCCAGCACGAGCCC
>JACCDM010260917.1_pt1 | contig 24485 bp, 19 predicted proteins | sample 7445851 | NCBI WGS metagenome assembly JACCDM01 (sample SAMN15323438, study PRJNA562643) | freshwater metagenome | isolation source: river surface water | place: USA:Blue River Watershed | collected 2017-08-16
ATCAATTTGTCTTTGATAAACTTCCAAATAATGCGTGTCATTTCATCTCCATCGAGTTCAACGACTGGGTTGGCAACTTTAATTTTTTCCATTTGAACGTTAAATTATTTTTTGCGTATAATTTACTCAGGCTCCGCCTAACTAATCCTGCAAAGGTAAATAGGAATTCATTATTTTGAACTAAATTCGAAGTATTTACCAACATTTTTTTTGATGGAAACCATTATTAAGATTGCTTGTCAAGATGAAAAGGGCTTAGTGCACAAGATTACAGGCATATTATTTCAAAAATTATTAAATGTTACACGTACAAATGAGTTTGTGGATGAACTAACGGACCATTTTTTTATGCGTGTTTCTTTCACAGGGACATGTGATCTGGCATCTTTAAACCATGAATTAGCTGCCGTGCTTCCATCTGGTGCGCAAGTTGATATAATCCCTCCCAAAACCAAAAGGGTCGTCATTCTAGTAACCAAAGAACATCATTGCTTGGGTGATTTATTAATTCGCTCTCAATTCCAAGACCTGCCATTTGAGATTTTGGCCGTAATCGGGAATCATGCTACGCTACAGTCTTTGTGCACACAATTCCAAATACCGTTCCATTATGTTCCTGCAGACGGCTTATCCCGCGAGGCACATGAAGATCAAATTCATCAATTAATCCAGAAGATGAATCCAGATCTTGTTGTATTAGCCAAATATATGCGAATTCTGACTCCTGATTTTGCAGCCAAATACCTTGGTAAAATGATTAATATTCATCATTCCTTTTTGCCAGCATTTGTGGGGGCGAAGCCTTACCAACAAGCCTTCGATCGGGGTGTGAAAATTATCGGCGCCACTGCACATTTTGTCACGGATGATTTAGATGAAGGTCCGATCATTTGTCAGGATGTAACGCCTGTAAACCATACTTATTCGGCGAAAGAGATGGCCCGTTCTGGGAAGGATGTTGAAAAGATCGTTTTAGCCAATGCGCTGAAAATAGTACTGGAAGATCGGATATTCATACATCAAAATAAGACGATTATTTTTGACTAAATATTTGCTCGAAAAATCGTAAATTGCATTCCTTTTTTAAGATACTATGTTTGAAAATTTAAGTTCCAAGTTGACCTCTGCGATGCGTACCCTGAAAGGGAACGGTCGGATCACAGATGTAAACGTCGCTGCTACAGTGAAAGAAATTCGTCGCGCCTTAATGGATGCCGATGTCAACTATAAGGTTGCCAAAGAAATCACTGATCGTATCAAAGATCAAGCGATGGGGCAAAAAATCCTTATTGCCGTAGAGCCAGGTCAATTACTCGTTAAAATCGTTCAGGACGAATTAACGCAGTTGATGGGTGGAAGCAAACAGGATATCAACATTAAAGGTGACCCTGCCGTTGTTTTAATCGCTGGACTTCAAGGTTCAGGTAAGACAACTTTCTCAGGTAAATTAGCTCAATATCTCAAAAAAGGAGGCCGTCATGTATTATTGGTTGCCTGTGACATTTATCGTCCTGCGGCAATCGATCAATTGAAAGTATTAGGGGAGCAAGTAGGCGTTGAAGTCTATGCGGAGCCCGAGAATAAAAATGCCGTTTCTATTGCAGAAAATGCGCTTTCTTACGCACGTAAAATGGGCAAGAAAGTGGTTATTGTGGATACAGCTGGCCGTTTGGCCGTGGATGAAGCGATGATGAACGAAATCGCGGCTGTGAAAGACGCGGTGAAACCGACGGAGATTTTATTCGTCGTGGATTCAATGACGGGTCAAGATGCGGTTAACACAGCAAAAACGTTTAACGAGCGACTGAATTTTGACGGTGTTGTTTTGACCAAATTGGATGGTGATTCACGTGGGGGCGCTGCCTTATCCATTCGCCAGGTAGTAGACAAGCCTATTAAATTCATCTCCACTGGGGAAAAAATGGAGGCCTTGGATCAGTTCTATCCAGACCGGATGGCGAACCGTATTTTGGGAATGGGTGACGTACTCTCACTCGTAGAACGTGCCCAACAGGCATTTGATGAGGATGAAGCGGCTCGATTAAATAAGAAGATTCGTCAAAATAATTTCTCATTCGAAGATTTCTATGCGCAATTGCAACAAATCAAGAAGATGGGAAATATCAAGGATTTGATGGGCATGGTTCCAGGAATGGGACAGGCAGTGAAAGATGTGGATATCTCCAACGACTCTTTCAAGCCGATCGAAGCAATCATTCAATCCATGACTGCCAAAGAGCGTCAAAATCCTGATATCCTAAATCCTTCTCGTAAGAATCGTATTGCTACAGGTTCGGGTACTTCGATCCAACAAGTAAACAACTTGTTGAAGCAATTCGAAGACATGCGTAAAATGATGCGCATGATGAATAAAGTGCAGGACGGGAAAATGAAAATGCCTAATCTAGGCGGGATGTTAAAGCGCTAAGTTAAAGACGTATTTCGTGTGATTGGTCCAAGCGATACAGTTTGTTTCTGCTTGAATTTCGATGCACGAGGTATAATTGGTAGTTGCCCGCAGTCATCGCATCTGGATAAATCTGTGCAATTCCATAGTTCGACAAATAATGGCCTTCTTGAACCCATTTTCGTAAAGAACCTTTCTTGAAATTGATGGCAACCGTAAATAATTCCTTCGTTTGAGTATGTTGCAATACGACATACCACGAATTATCGAGCGAGTTTTCCCCTTTAAAATTAGGGAAAAGTAAATAATCAAAACGTTTAACCCAGACGGCATTTCGTTCACGAATCGAGTTAGCATGGCGCTCCACGATCATACTTTCTGCCAGTTTCCAGGTAGGGGTGTCGGCTGAAAAGTGTACCAAATCTTCTTTGGTAAGTATCCCAGGCTCCTGATCTAAGAAATGTAATCGAAAGGCATCATCTACGATCTTTCGGTCATTCAAAAATACTTGTGGGACGTTACCTAGCACGCGCTGATGACGAATCCAATTGTCATTATCGGCTTGATTTACCTGAAATCTAGCTAACATCTGCGCCGTATGAATGTGATATGACATGAAACAAAAGGCAATCGAAACCACGCTTACGCTAATAAATATTCCTTTTCTAAATTGAGGAAATTGATTCAAGCTCATCGCATATAAGCTAATGAGTGCTAACGGTGCGTATAGAAAATAGCGACTGCTATTGTAATTTGTCCAGTCGTCTGCACTGCGGGGAATTGCGATGATTAAACATGTTCCAATGACGAATAGAAACAAGTAAGCAAAGAAGCTACGTTCTTTTTTGAACAGATAGAGGTAAGCCCAAAATCCAAACATCAGCGCTCCCAATCCTATTCCAACTTGTAAATTTCCACCCGTCAGATCGAGCGCACATGCTCCTAAAATTCCGAATGCATAATTAGCAATATGCCCCAAATTCAACGCGAACTTGGCCTGTTGGCCAAATACATAATGAGGCAGAAGCAATGCCAGATACAGCCCCAGGCCAACTCCCCAAGCAATCAATGCTTTATATCTTTTGGCGATAATGAAATAAGCTGCCAGTACGACAAAAAGAACAATTCCATTGCCGAATGTAAAACCTGCTAATATGGCCCAAAATAGGGCTAATGTCAACTTGTTTTTCTCAACTGCAATGAGTGACAGGCAGACAAATAGCGCAATATTGATGTGTTGTAAGCCTGTAATGGCCCAATTTGACACTTCAAAAAATTGCGGTTGAAATAATAAAAACCCTACCGGAATGAAATAAGGTAAAGCGATTTTCAATTTTTGGAATTGCGTAAACAAAAGATAAAAGCAACCAGTAAGGGTCAAAGCACTTAAAAGAATCAGTTGCTTAAAATTGACCGTTCCGTAGAATAGTTGATTCAGCCAAGTTGCCACACGAGGAATAACTATTGCATGGTCATTGTCTACGCGAAACAATTGATTGAATAAATCTGTGCCTGTTTCTTTGGCATAGATAAATTCAATGAGTGTCACATCGTCTTGTACGGGGAAGTGGAAACTAAACCGATTGATGTACGCGATATACCATATGGCTTGACCGATGAAAAAACCAATCGAAAGTACAGGTATTGATTTTTTCATCGCCAGGCTATTTTCGGATGATGGCGTTTAGCTCTTTTTCGAATCGAGTAATCAGTCGATCCATGGTTGCGTCAATTACCTTATCGGTCAACGTCTGATTTTCGTCTTGTAAAATGAAACTAACCGAGTATGATTTTTTCCCTTCTCCTAGATTTTTGCCAACATACACATCAAAAACAGATACATTTTTCAAGATTGCTTTTTCCGTTTGTTCAGCAACACGTTGGATTGCTTGAAGCGTTACACTTTGGTCAAGTACGAGTGAAAGGTCACGACGAACTTCAGGGAATTTTGAAATTTCTTGATAGACGAAATTGCCCTTCTCTTGTTTTACCCAGAAATCCCAATCAAAGTCGGCCATAAATGCCTCCTGTTTCACATCGAATTTTTGAGCAAGTTTCGGGTGGATTAGGCCCACTTGAACGCATGCTTTTTTATTCACAGAAATTTGTAAACCATAAGCAAATACATCGGAATTCTCGATGGTTGATGTTTCAAATTGATTGATACCTAATTGCTTCATGGTATTAATCACCGTCGTATACAAATGGTGCAATTGGCTTTTTTGAGCTGTTTGTGCCCATGTTTCACCGTCTTGAAGACCGCTCGCATACAAAGCTAAATGTCTCTTTTCGATGTATTTGGCACCCTTTTTATGATAGGTTTTGCCAAATTCAAACAGTTTCAAATCTTTTTGTCGGCGATTTATGTTATGCGCTAGTACTTCTAAACCGTGAAAAACCATGTGCTGACGCATCACGCCTAAATCTTCTGATAAGCGATTTAATATGTCGACAGTTTCAAATGTCAAATCTTTCTGAATCCATTGATGGAATTCTCCTTTGGTCAATGAATTACTGATAATTTCTTGGAATCCTTTTGCCGCCAAGCTAATCGCAGTGGTTTGTTGGACTTTCTCTTTGTCCAACAACGGAAACTCAGAAATGAAATGGGCACTCAGATGTTCTGATAATGGAATGTTGTCCAAACCATGAATACGTAATATCTCTTCAATGATGTCCGCTTCTCGTGTTACGTCCACGCGATAAGCAGGAGCAATCGCTGTGAAGCCATCGGCTTGACTATTTTCAATGCCAAAATCAAGGGCGACCAAAATCTCTTTGATGCGATCTGCACTCAATTTGACACCCATGAGCTGGTGCACCCGTGCAATTGAAACAGGTATTTTGGCAAGTTCAACTGGACTAGGGTATAGGTCAATGATATTCGATGTAATCTGTCCACCTGCTAGTTCTAGTATGAGTTTTGCGGCATATTTCAATGCGAATAATTTCGCTTCGATGTCGGTTCCGCGCTCAAAACGGAAGGAGGCATCTGTTTTTAAACTATGCAATTGAGCTGCTTTTCGTACTCGCTCTGGTTTAAAGTATGCTACTTCTAGGAAAACGCGTGTGGTATTAGGCTGAATACTCGAATGATCTCCACCCATGACACCTGCGATTCCAATGGGTCCTGAAGCATCACAAATCATCATTTCTTCGCCTTTTAGCGTACGTTCAATGCTGTCGAGTGTCGTAAATTTAGTTCCTGAAATTGCCGTTTTTACACTAAGTTTTCCGCCTTTTATTTGCATCCAATCGTAGGCATGCATAGGCTGGCCTAGGCCGTGGCAAATGAAATTGGTGATGTCGACAATGTTGTTGATCGGACGAAGGCCGATCGCTGAAAGTCTTTCTTGAAGCCATTCAGGAGAAGGGCCAACTTTCACGCCGTCGATGCTTAGGCCACAAAAACGCCCACAACCATCATCATCTATTTGAATGTCGATTGGAAATTCGTTGGACGCAATTGTCAATGAATCTACAGAAGGTAACGTGATTTCTATGCCACTAACGGCTTTTATATCACGCGCAACTCCCCAGTGGGAGGCGGCATCTGCCCGATTAGGCGTAAGCCCAATTTCTAAAACGAGGTCAGAGTCAATATTGAAATAGGTGGCTGCCGGAGTACCGTTTGGCATATCGGTATCTAAAACTAAAATACCATCATGTGATGTTCCAATGCCTATTTCATCTTCGGCACAAATCATCCCTTCGGACGGTTGGCCATATACCTTACGTTTTTCGATCGTAAATAAAGCTTTTCCTTCTTTGTCAAATAAGGTTGTTCCAGGCTTGGCAACGATTACTTTTTGGCCTGCAGCTACATTGGCAGCACCACATACGATGGTTAAGATTTCATCCAGACCGGCATCGACAGTTGTGAGGCTGAGGGTCTTTTCTTTTACTTCAAATTTTTCACAGGTTAGCACTTCGCCTACCACAAAACCGCGTAATCCACCAGGAATTTTTTCGTGTGCTTCAATACCTTCTACCTCTAGGCCAGTGTTGGTCAAAAGGACATCTAATTCCGCTGGGCTACCATGCTCAGGAAGTTTAGAAAGGTCAATAAAATCGCGTAACCAATTGATAGAAATCTTCATTTTAGAATATTAGCGGGGGAATTTCATTTTATAATCGACAGAAACCTTTCCGCGGGTAATGTCACCTAATTTATTTTTAATCATTCTTTTACGGACAACGTTCAGGTGGTCAGTAAACAAAATGCCTTCAATGTGATCGTATTCGTGTTGGATAATACGTGCCGCAAGGCCTTCAAAAACATCGGTACGCTCTTCACCTGTTTCGGTCCAGTAGTGAATTTTGACATATTCAGGACGGAAAACTTCGCCACGAATGCCAGGAATGGACAAGCAGCCTTCTTCGAATCCCCATTCTTCACCAGTCTCATCTAAGATGGTTGCATTAACGAATACTTTTTTAAAGTCGATTAATGATGGGTCAATATCTTCCTCCTCTTCGCCTTCATTCATTGGTCTTCCATCCACGACAAATAAACGGATATTCATGCCAATTTGTGGGGCGGCTAAACCTACGCCACTAGCAGCATACATCGTCTCAAACATATCTGCTGAGAGTTTCACAAGGTCGATACTGCCAAACTCGATTGGCTGAGCGACTTTACGAAGGACAGGGTCCCCATATGGGATGATCGGATATATCATGGGCGTTTAAAATCAAACGCCAAATTTAGCGAATTTTCATGGAAAGCATAGCGGATGCAACGGATGAATTACGGGATGTCTACCGGAATTTCCTTATTTTTTTGTAATTTGCGCCCAGAAATGACCTAAGTTGAGTAAACAGAAAATCAAATGAATCGTAACTTTTTTAAAGCACATCCTTGGCATGGAATCCAAATTGGCGAGCAAATGCCAGAACAAGTAACTGCGTTTATTGAAATTGTACCGACGGACACCGTTAAGTATGAGATAGATAAGCAAACGGGTTATTTAAAAATTGATCGGCCACAGAAGTTCTCGAATATTGTTCCGGCTTTGTATGGTTTTTTGCCACAGACTTATTGCGCAGAGGGTATTGCAGAATTGGCGCGTAAATATTCAGGTAAAGATATTACGCAAGGGGATGGGGATCCATTGGATATTTTGGTACTTTCGGAGCGTGCGATTACGCATGGAGATATTTTATGTCAAGCGATTCCCATTGGTGGAATTCGAATGATTGATAAGGGTGAGGCGGATGATAAAATTATTGCAGTGTTAAAGGATGACCCGATTTATGGTAAATGGCGTGATATTTCGGATGCCCCCAAGGATATTGTACAACGTTTGCGTCACTATTTTTGGACGTATAAAATGTTACCTGGGGAGACAACTTCAAATGCAGTAGATATCGATGATGTATATGGTCGCGAAATTGCCCATGAAGTTATTCGTCAGTCACGAGAAGATTACCGTAAAAACTTTGGATAGGCCATTTGACCTATTTTTTGCCAAAATTGCGGCATGAATACGAAATTCGTTTTTTCTAACTAATACCTTATGTGGCAATTTGTTAAATATGCGTTTGCAACTGTCTTCGGATTATTTCTATTCCTATTTATCAGTTTACTGATTGTCGTAGGTGTAGGTTCGATCGTTAGTAGTTCTGATTCTGAATATGAAGTCAAAGACAATTCGATTCTCAAATTAGATTTCAATCGGCCTATTGTTGAAAATGCATCCACAGAAGACAGTCCTTTAAGTGACATTCCAAATCCTTTCTTTTCAAATACAGATAAATTAGGTCTGATTCAAGTGCTTTCTGCGTTAGAGCGGGCCCGTGTAGATCCAAAAATCAAAGGTATATACTTAGATGTAAGTTTTCCATTAGCGGGTTATGCGCAATTATCTGAGATCAGGGATGCTTTAGCTAAATTTAAGGAGTCTAAGAAGTTTATTTATGCCTATGCGAATTCGTATTCGGAAAAGGGGTATTATTTGGCTTCGGTTGCCGACAAAGTATATCTGAACCCTGCGGGAATTCTTGATTTTAATGGAATTTCAGTTCAATATATGTTTTTCAAGCGCGCATTTGATAAGTTGGAAATCGAGCCACTTGTATTTCGTGTAGGCCAATATAAATCTGCGGTTGAACCTTTCTTGCGAGAGGACATGAGTCCTGAAAACCGAATGCAAACGCTTTCTTTTATTCAATCGATCAATAAAGAGATTTTCAAACAGATTTCGGTGAGCAGAAATATTTCAACAGATCGCTTAAATACAATGGCTGATTCTCTGCAGGCGATGGACCCAGCTAATGCACAAAAAGCTGGATTATTAACCTTAGGCTATTGGGATGAATTTGAGGGTCAAATGCGGGCGGCAACTAAAAAGAAGCCAACCGATGATTTGACGTATGTGAAATTGGCCGACTATCTTAAAGCTAAAAATCCGATCGCCGAAGTAGAAGGGACATCTAAAATAGCAGTTCTGGTGGCAGAGGGCGAAATTGTGGGTACGCGTGGTGGTGACGGCACCATCGGGTCAGATGATTTTGTTAAAGAATTACGCAAGTTGCGTGATAATAAATCCGTTAAAGCGATTGTTTTGCGTATCGATTCACCAGGGGGGTCATCTTTGGCATCTGATATAATGTGGCGCGAAATTTTATTGGCTAAGAAAGTGAAGCCGGTCATTGCATCGATGTCTACTTATGCTGCTTCTGGTGGTTATTACATGGCGATGGGAACGGATGTGATTGTTGCACAGCCAACGACCATTACGGGTTCCATTGGTATTTTTGCTCAATGGTTGAACTTGGATAATTTCTTCAAAAATAAATTAGGGATAACACAGGATCATGTGAATACACATGCGCATTCGAACTTTTTAAGTTCGGCAAGTACCTTATCGGATTTTGAAAAATCAGTTGTACAGCGGATGGTTGATCAAGGGTACGAATCATTTACATCAAAAGCTGCTGCGGGTCGTAAAATGTCCTTGGCTCGGTTGAAGTCAATTGCGGGAGGTCGTGTATGGACAGGAGTACAAGCAAAACAAATTGGCCTGGTGGACGAATTGGGAGGACTGAATCGGGCCATAGAAATTGCGGCGGATCGAGCACACATGCGACCTGCATCCTATAAGGTTCAGGTTTATCCTAAAGCCAAATCTTTCGTGGACGAATTGGTATCTTCTGCATTTTCGGAGTCGTCTATGCAAGAGCGTTTTGTGAAGGAACATATGCCATGGACTAAGTCGATTTGGGAGCTTGATCGCATGAAGAAAAGAGAAGGATTTTTGGCTTTAATGCCTTACATGATTGAATTAGATTAGAACTATTGATAATATGATTAGAAATAACTGGACACGAGAAGAGGTTGAGCAAATTTTCAACCAACCGTTTTTGGATTTAGTATATCAAGCTGCGACTGTTCATCGGCAGTATCACGATCCGAACGAGGTGCAAATTAGCACGCTCTTGTCGATCAAAACTGGTGGATGTCCTGAGGATTGTTCATATTGCTCACAAGCTGCTCGCTATCATACGAATGTGAAGGTGCAAAAATTGTTGCCTTATGAGGAGGTGATTCAAGCTGCAGTCCGTGCTCAAGAAAATGGGAGTTCTCGTTTTTGCATGGGGGCTGCTTGGCGTGAAGTTCGTGATAACAAAGATTTTGATCGCGTGTTAGATATGGTCAAAGGGGTCAATTCCCTTGGCATGGAAGTTTGTTGCACCTTAGGGATGCTTTCTGAAGATCAAGCACAGAAGTTGAAAGATGCTGGATTATACGCCTATAATCATAATATCGATACGAGTGAGGAATATTACGACGATGTAATCTCAACGCGTACGTATGATGATCGCTTAGAAACCTTAGGGAATATACGTAAAGCTAAATTGTCCGTTTGTTCCGGAGGAATTATTGGAATGGGGGAGACAATTGCCGATCGAATTGGGATGTTATTGACGTTGGCTAATTTGCCAGAACACCCAGGATCGGTTCCCGTAAATAACTTGGTGCCCGTTGAAGGGACGCCATTTGAAAATCAAAAGACAGCTTCCGTTTGGGATTTAGTGCGCGTTATTGCAACGGCACGAATCATGATGCCAAAATCAGCGGTTCGTTTATCCGCTGGACGTTTAGAACTTAATTATGAAGGTCAAGCATTTTGCTTTATGGCTGGTGCGAATTCGATTTTCTCAGGAGATGTGTTATTGACTACACCAAATCCTGATGCGAAGTCTGATAAGGAGTTATTTCAAATTTTGAGTATTAAGCCGAAAGAGGCTTTCAAGGATGAGAAGAAGTCAGGAATTGAGTTTAATCAAATTCCGAGTGCTCAGGGACTTGAACATAGCCATTAATTTTGAAGCGCTATTCCGAAAGGGGTAGCGCTTTTTTCATTCGGAAGTGTTGGATCTCCCCAAATAACAAATACGATTTTTCTATCATCGAATAGCCTAGGCTTTCGTAGAATGGCACTGCATTTTCACGCGCCTCAAGTACAATCTCTCTCCAACCTTTTTCCTTTGCTACCATTTCCAAGTAACTCATAATCAGTTTTCCAATTCCCTTGCCTTGTTGGTCCGTCGCCACCGCCACACATCTAACTTGACCCTGCTGTGTTCCAGACTCGTGCATGCGTGCCACACCGAGCACTTTTTCATCTTGAGTTACCGCCATGACATGAATAGCTGTAGCTTCATCTTGTAAAACTTCAGATCCATGCGGCTGATTCCAGGGTTCTCTAAGAACTGAGAACCTCAGGGCATAATATGCCTGCCAATGTTGCGTTGTTGTCGGGGTGATTAAAACCATAAAAACGGTAAACGCTGCCGGGGTTGAAGACCCCGGCAGCGTTAGCAAAAATAGGTAAAAATGTCGAACGTGATTTGCCGTTCAACGAAATATCAAGAAACTTATTTGGCAAAATTTACAGCTCTCATTTCACGGATAACCGTTACTTTGATCTGCCCTGGATATTGCATTTCTTTTTCAATTTTTTGTGAAATATCAAAAGATAAATTCGATGCTTTTTCATCCGTTACATGCTCCGCATCTACTAAGATACGCAGTTCACGACCCGCTTGAATCGCATAGCATTTTTGAACCCCTTGGAAGGAAGTTGCCAATGCCTCTAAATCACGAAGACGTTTCATGTAAGATTCCATCATTTCCCGACGAGCACCTGGGCGAGAACCCGAGATCGCATCACATACTTGGATAATAGGAGAAATCATGGATGTCATTTCGCACTCATCATGGTGAGCACCGATGGCATTACAAACTTCTGGATGCTCCTTGTATTTTTGAGCTAACTCCATACCCAACAATGCGTGAGGAAGTTCTGGTTCTTCATGCCAAACTTTTCCAATATCATGCAATAATCCCGCACGCTTCGCAAGCTTTGCATTAAGGCCTAATTCAGCTGCCATCGTTGCACAAAGTTTAGCTACTTCACGTGAGTGTTGCAATAGGTTTTGGCCATAAGAAGAACGGAAACGCATCCGGCCAATCATCTTAATTAATTCTGGATGTAATCCATGAATACCAAGATCAATTACGGTCTTTTCACCGATTTCAATAATCTCGTCATCGATATTCTTTTTGGTCTTGTTAACAACCTCTTCAATACGAGCTGGGTGAATGCGACCATCTTGTACTAAACGATGTAGGGATAGACGTGCAATCTCACGACGCACAGGATCAAATCCTGAAATGATAATCGCTTCCGGTGTATCATCTACAATGAATTCGACACCTGTCGCCGCTTCCAGCGCACGAATGTTACGACCTTCACGACCAATAATTTTACCTTTAATGTCGTCTGATTCGATATTGAAAACAGATACACAGTTTTCGATTGCATTTTCAGCGGCAGTCCGTTGGATCGTTTCAATGACCACTTTCTTCGCCTCTTTGGTTGCCGTTAATTTGGCTTCCTCGATCGCTTGCTTGACGATTGAACTCGCTTTTGACTCAGCCTCTGCTTTCAATGCATCGATCAGCTGTTGGCGTGCCTCATCAGCCGAAAGATTTGCAATTTTCTCCAATTGATTGATTTGATTCGCAAGCATTGATTCAGCTTCAGCGCGAACTTTTTCAACCTCTTCAAATTTTTTGCGGTAGTTTTCTTCTTTGGATTGAATGCTTTGCTTTTGCGATTGCAACTCTTGATCAGCGATACGCTGCTGCTCTTGTTGTTGCGCCAACATACGCTCTTTTTCACGCAGTTTTTGTTCGTTTTCTAGCAGGATACTCTTTTTAGCTTGAGATTCCTCTTCGAACTCACCACGTAAACGAAGGAAATTTTCTTTTGCTTCGAGCATGCGATCCTTTTTCAGGTTTTCAGCTGCGAAAGCGGCATTTTTTAAGATTTCGTCGGCCTTGCTTTGCGCATCAGCCTCCAAGTTTTTGTTCACTTTGGAAAAGAAAACTTTTCCAGCAAATAACCCACCTGCAAGTGATAACAAGGGGATAATAAGCGATAATATAGTCATAGAACGAATGTGTGTTTAAACATTAGCGCTCTGTAAACTGCCTGAAAAGAAATTGGGTTTATAAGGTAAATTCAGATACCAATTCGATTAATTGGCTATTTTCTGAATGAACATTGTGATGCAATTCTTTATGTTCCGAATCAAATTTTATACCACACATAGCTAAATCCAGCGCCACAAGGGCCATTACTTTATTGGGATCTGTGCTGTTTGTCTCTTTCTCGTAAAATTTAACTAAGCGGTTCACTAATAATGCTGCATTTCGCACACACGATTCTTCCTGTTCACTTACCCGTAGAGAGACATTTTGTATCCCCAATAATAGGTTGCAAGGTAGTTTGTTACTCATGGTTTGCGTAATTGCTCAATACAATGATCTATAATTACTATATAACTATCTAATTTTTTCTTCAGTTCAGCTTTTGAGGCCTCTGTGTTGTCTGTACTAACTACAAGTTTACCAATTTTATCTGATTTTTTAAAGCTTTTCTCATATTCTTTTGCTTTCGCATTGACATCCGCAAGCTGCTTCGTTTTTTCAATTAATTCTGCATTTGCTCTAGCCAAGTCATTCTCCAATTGCTTAATTGTCCCCTCCGTTTCATTCAGGCGCGCAAGCATTTGGCCGATTTTCAGCTTCAAGGTTAAATATTGCGTACGTAATTCCTGCTTCATATTATACCTTCAATTGGGGTTTCCCCGAATGCCACCGAAATTCATATAGTGCTATAAATACCATAACAATGATTAGGCCCAAATTAGCTGTGACCAGCGGTACCGAAATCCAAGTTAGGCTTCCTATATAAATACAAATTCCTCCTAAAACTAAATAACCTAAATCACTTTTCCACCGGTAAGGAGCTGGAGCATATTTTTGCCCACCTATAAAACTCAATACCGTCATGACGATGCTTGAACCTAAAAATGAATAAGCACATGCCATATACCCATAAATAGGAATAAATATAATGTTTCCCAACAACGTAACTCCTAAGCCAATCAAGGTGATGACCGTTCCCACATACGTTTTATTGGTTTGCTTGAACCACACAGACTGTGTATAATATACGCCCAAAAATAAATTGGCTAATAATAAAATAGGCACAATCCCAATGCCTTCCCAATAGATCGATTGGCGAAGAAATAAGGTCTTAATCCAAAATAGATTCACGGAAACGCCTACCCACAAAAGCGTGCAAACAATTACAAACCAATGGGTCACGAGAGCCAAATTAGCTTGACTATTACTTTCGGATTTCTTACCTAAAAAGAACGGCTCCGCCGAGTATTTAAATGCTTGAATCGCTAAACTCATAAACACGGAAAGCTTGTAACAATTCCCATAAATACCCAATGCATCCTGCGAAGTTTTTCCTGGGTAAAATCCTGCAGGCAAAAATTCTTCAAGTAACAAACGGTCAAACATCAAGTTAAACATCGCCGCCAGACTCATGAACATAATCGGATAAGCATAGATCCATAGATCTTTAAATTCTACCCAATCCCAGCGCCAACGGTACGCTTTGAATTCATCCTTTAGCCAATAAAATAAACTAGCATTTGCAATTAAATTCGCTAGGAAAATATAACCTGCACCAATTTCTGGTACATATAATTCTTTGAAAATTGTTGGGAGCGATTGTCCGAATTCTCCTGCGTGAATTGGCTTAAACACCAACAAAAACAATAAATTTAAACCCACATTCACCAGGATCGAAACGATCTTAGCTGTGACAAATTTTTTGATTTTTTGTTCCAGACGAAGTTTAGCAAATGGAATGGCTGTAATTGCGTCAATCGCCAAAATTAATGCAAGCCAATTTAGAAAAAGACCTTTTCCGGGATACCCAAGCGACTGCATAATCGGTTCTGCAAACAAAAATAATCCGAGTGTAAATGCTCCGGAAGTTGCGATGATAGCCGTTAAAATCAGTTGGTAATATTTCTCAGGAGCTTCTTTGGCAAAACGAAAATAGGCCGTTTCCATGCCATAGGTATACAAAATATTGGCGATAGCCATGTATCCGTATAATTTTACATTGATCCCAAGCTCAGCGGGCATAAACGCCCAAGTATGAACAAAAACAAGAAGGAAATTTAGCGAACGCCCTAGTATTGTACTGAAACCATAGGACAGCGTTTCCCCCGCAAGTTTTTTGAGTATGGACATAAAGCTAATTTCACCAAAGATTCAAAGTTACGTAATTCTTTACGTTTTTTGATACCCTATCGTTTGGTAGAATTGTTCGGAATAACTGTCACTTAATGGAATGTGATTTTCGCCAATTTTGACCTTCTGATTGCGAATTGATTCAATTTTCTTGAGCGATACGATAAATGATTTATGTATACGTAGAAACGAATCAGCAGGAAGACGCTCCGCAATAAGCTTCATCGTCATCCGACAAACCACCGGAAATTTTTGTGTCCGCAAATGTATTTTGATGTAATCCTTAAGACCTTCAATGTATAAAATGTCATCAAACATGATTTTCATCAACGAGTAATCCGCATGTATGAAAATAAAATCTGTTTTCGATTCAGCTGTGGGCCCTTGTCCCTGAAGGGCTAATTTACTTTTATAAAAATCTAATGCTTTATGAGATGCCTTTAAAAAGCGCTCAAAAGAAATAGGTTTCAACACATAATCGATGACATCCAAATTAAATCCCTCCAGCGCATATTGTTGGTAAGCAGTCACAAAAATAACCATTGGCTTATGAGTCAATCCTTCTAAAAATTGAACCCCTGTCAAACCAGGCATCTGAATATCCAGGAAGATTAAGTCGACTTGATTATTTTGTAAATATTCGATTGCCTCGAATGCATTGCGGCAACGTGCATCTAATTTGAGAAAAGGGACTTTGGCAATATTGTCCTCTACTAAATCCAAGGCTAAGCTCTCATCATCTATCGCAATGCAACGCAACAGCGTTGAAGGTAATTCTTTGAATTGCTCTTGGACCTCTTCCATAATTTACGCGTGTTTGATCGTTAACGATACTCGATATTCTCCATTTTCCTCTAAAATAGCTAAAGTGTGAGTCTCTGGATACAATAATTCTAATCGGCGTCGCACATTCGTTAAACCGATTCCCGAACTTTCATCTTTGTGCTCCATCGGCTGTTTGCTCACTTGATTAATAACTTCAAATGTAAGCGCTTCTGGTGTATCATTTAGGCGGATTGATATGGTAGGATTGCTTACCATCCCTACGCCATGTTTAAAGGCATTTTCAACAAATGGGATAAGTAACATGGGTTCAATTGTCCCCGATGGATTCGTCGAGCTAGACTCATAATTGATTTGAATGTCCGTGCCAAAGCGTAACCTTTGCAACTCAATATAGGATTCCAAATAGTTGTTTTCTTTGCTGATCGCTACCTTAGAATCACTCGTTTCATAGATCATATACCGCATCAGTTCCGACAATTTAATCACAACGGGCTCGACGCTTTCTGGCTTTCTGCGAGAAAGAGAAACTATGCTATTCAGTACATTAAACATGAAATGTGGACTGATTTGAGATCTCAAAAATGAAAGTTCTGATTTAAGACGTTCATTTTCTTCCTCCTTTTTTGCTTCTTGTTCTTTCAAATTATCAGACAGAAAACGATAGCTTATTCCTATGGCAATGATGAATAAATATTGGAATATAATTCGTAAATAAGTGAAACGTTTCATGCCGCCTCCACCTCTTCGCGGGCCGACCTCACGGTCTGGAAACATGACATCAAAAATGAAGTCATTGAGCCAAACCATCACAAAGAAGCCTAGAATTAAGAAACCCAAATACATAAGTATATTGTATTTCTTAAGCACCTTAGGAATTAGGATTTCCGTGTTGATGTAGAAAATGGGGATGTTTGCTAACCCAAAAACAAAGAAAAATAAGTTCCACTGAAAGTGACGTTGCATCTCAACGGGATCCGTTGATTGTGAACTTGGGCCTAATAATATGGGTAATGCCAACAAGCACGCCCAAAATAATAGATGGAGCAATATGGAACGCGTAGTAAAATTACGTTTGATCATTTAGTTTCGTGACTGAAAAACCAAAGTAACAAATTTTGATATATTCTTATGGATATTTTGCTACCACGATCCTATTTGTGCCGATGAAATTGTTCAGTTATTTTATTAGATTTGTTTCAAAGAACCTATTTAATCAATTACCCATGCGGAAAACACTATTGCTTTTGCTGCTTTCATGGACAAGTTTCGCCCAGCAAACCATACCTCTCACAGACTTACAAGCATTTGCTCAGCCAAGTACCAATTGGTCCATCGAGGGCGCCGTTCGAGCAACTTACACGGACACTAGTTTCCAGGTAGCCACCGGGAAAGGTGTTTTGTTGAATACATTAAGACATGGCAAATACCAGCGCACAGATGATTTGACTTTTCAACTCAATCATGGCGATATGCGTTTGATCATGGATTTTATGCTTCCCAAAGGAGCCAATTCGGGTATCTATTTACAAGGGCGTTATGAAGTTCAACTTTATGATTCTTGGGGTAAAACCAAATTGAATTTCGGTGATTGTGGCGGAATTTATGAGCGCTGGGATGAAGCTCGCGGAAAAGGAAATCAGGGATATGAAGGGTACGCTCCCTTGCAAAATGCATGTAAAGCACCTGGTACCTGGCAAACCATTGAAATTGATTTTCAAGCGCCTCGCTTCGATGCATCTGGAAAGAAAATTCAAAATGCGCGCTTTAAATCCGTTATCTTAAATGGGATTTTGATCCATGAAAATATTGAAGTTTCGGGGATGACACGGGGAGCACTTTTCGATGCAGAGGCGGCTTTTGGCCCCATTCGAATTCAAGGTGATCACGGGCCAGTTGCTTTCCGAAACATTCGTTATGAAACGTATGACAAACCTTCTGCTAGCTTGGGAGAAGTCAAATACACGTATTATACGGGAAAATTTACAGAACCAGTCATTGGACAAGCTAGTCCTGTTAGTTCTGGCACTCTTCCGAAATTAACTGTGAAAGTTATTCCTGCCAAAAATGATTATTTGATTCGCTATCAATCCGAATTAACTATTCCAGAATCTGATAACTATGAATTTCTAACCCATTGGACTGGTGATGGTGTGTTGAAAATTGACGGGAAAGAATTGAATAAAGGGGCTCACTGGTATTCAGATAAAGTAACCCAGTCCACGTTTTTAACCGCAGGAAAACATCAGCTGGAATTGATTCACATTAAAGATTTCCCTTGGGGACCTCAAGCCCTAGGTTTAATTGTGAAACGAATTGGTTCTCATCCCGTTGTGTTGCATGATCGTAAATCAATGATTGATCCAGAGGCTGTTGGCTTAGTGGAAGTAAAAGCCAATGCAGAACCTGTCATGCAACGTTCATTTGCGTTTCATCTGGGTAAGAAAAAAACACATGTTATTCACGTTGGAGATCCTTCAGGTCTGCATTATTCATATGATTTGAAACAAGGTGCGCTTCTTCAAGTTTGGCGCGGACCTTTCTTAAACGCCACCCAAATGTGGCATGATCGTGGAGAGCCTCAAACAGCCGAACCTCTTGGAGTTACCATCGTTTTAGATGGGCGCTTCCCACTAACATTGGATCACCAAGCTCAGCCTGATTCACTTCAAGCGACGGATTTGGTATATAAAGGATATAAAATAGAGCAAGGCCGACCAGTCTTTATGTACGATTGGGCTTCAGCAAAAATGCAGTTGGAAGATCGTATTGTTCCTGCAGCAAATAATATTGGTTTAAAGCGTACGATAACATTTAAGTCGGCAAGCTCCATGCAATCTGCCATTGACTATGTCATCTCATCGCCCAAGCAAATCGCTTCAGTAAACGCTAGTTTAGTGGGGCTCAAAGACCAAACCTACTTTGTTCAAACATCAGGAGGAGGGGTAGATTTGTCGGCAGGCCGACAAGCCATTCAGGGAACCAGTTTAACCTATCAGATCATTTGGTAATCGTAATAAGATGAGATATTTATATAGCTTTTTAGTCATTTGTTTACTGCTTCCAATGGGAGCAATGGCACAGAAAAAATCCGCTAAATCAGAGCAGGATTATTATGAAATTAAGACATTGCCGATTCCTAGAGACATCTCGTTAGAAGTGGGTGGTTTAGCCACGATGCCAGATGGTCGTGTGGCGGTTAGTACTCGACACGGTGAAATCTGGATCATTGAAAATCCGTATCAAAAGGAAAATCACCAAGTACACTACAAACGTTTTGCGAGTGGTCTTCATGAGGTGCTGGGTCTGGCGTACAAGGACGGCTCTTTCTACTGTTCGCAACGTGGTGAATTAACAAAAATTACAGATACTGACCGAGATGGTGTTGCAGATTTATACGTGCCGATCTACCAGTTTGACCTTTCTGGAAATTATCATGAATATACATATGGGCCTGTTTTTGACAAAAATGGAGATATGTTGGTGACCTTAAATCTTGCTTGGGTAGGTTTCGGGGAAGGTAAATTTGCCAAATGGCGCGGCTGGCTTTTAAAGATCAAGCCGGATGGTTCCATGGAGCCGCATTCAGCAGGATTACGCTCTCCTGCAGGATACTCGATCAACGATGAAGGGGATATTTTTTATGGAGAAAATCAGGGAGATTGGGTTGGTTCTGGCCGCGTGACTCATTTAGCTAAGGGTGATTTTGCTGGTAATCCAGGTGGTTTAAAATGGGCAAAAGAACCCAATAGCCCATTTAAATTAACGTTAGAAGAAATTCAAGATAATGGCGCTCCGATGTATGAAGCAGCTGCCAAAGTGAAAAACTTGAAGTTACCTGCTGTCTGGTTTCCACATGCAATTATGGGAATTAGTACCTCTGATATCGTGCAAGACTCCACTAAGGGGAAATTTAGCCCATTCCCAGGACAGTATTTTGTGGCCGACCAAGGTCAATCCAAAGTAATGCGCATGAGCTTGGAAAAGGTAAATGGCGTTTATCAAGGTTTCTGTATCAATTACCGCGAAGGTTTTCAATCTGGAATTTTACGTGAGCGTTTCGGTTTAGATGGATCCATGTTCGTGGGAATGACATCTCGCGGATGGGGCTCCACAGGAAAGAGTGAATTTGGACTTCAGCGCCTATTTTGGAATGGTGAAATGCCATTTGAAATTGAAAATATTCATGCAAGACCCGATGGATTTGAAATTAGTTTCACCCAAGCGGTCGATGTAAATTCAGTGAAAAAAGCGGCTTCTTATGCCTTGAGGTCTTATATCTACAAATACCAACACCAATACGGAAGTCCGATTATTGAATTGAAGGATTTGAAAATAGCGGCAATAGATGTTTCTGCAGATAAGCGTAAAGTTCGTTTGGTTATAGATGGCTTACGTCAATATTATATTCACGAGTTCAAGTTAGAAGGAGTTCGTAATGAATCTGGGGATCCATTGCTCCATGAAACTGCTTATTACACCTTGAATCAAATTCCTTCCGGAGCGCGGTTAGCAGTATCTGATGCGAATAAAATGCAGGCAGAAAAGGTTGAAAAAGTTACTCCTGTCGTAGCTACTAAATCGAAAAGTAAGTCGATTGTTTCGGATGCGGAGGCGATGGCTTTGTTGAAAAAACATACCTGTTTAGCATGCCATGCGAAAGAAGCAAAGGTCGTTGGTCCTTCATATGTAGACATCGCCAAACGTAATTATACGGATAAGCAGATTTTAGCTTTGGTATATAAGCCCAATCCACAAAACTGGCCAGATTACGCCACAGAGATGGCTCCGATGAGCCATGTGCCTGCTGGGGATGTGCTCAAAATTGCATCTTGGATTAACGGGCTGAAAAATAAAGCCTTACTGAATCGAGATTAGGACATAAAAAAAGGCCGACAAAATTAATTGTCGGCCTTTTTTTTAATTCGTTAGTTACTTCGGAATTACGGATCCTTGAATAGTCAAGATGATCTGTGAAACCTCACCGTTGTTAACTACGGTGATCGTTTTGTTAAAGTTTCCTGGTCTTCCTGCTGAATTGTAAGAAGCCGTTACTTTACCTGTTTTACCTGGCATAATTGGCTCTCTCGTCCATTCTGGAGTTGTACAACCGCAAGATGGTTGAACATTGGAGATAACTACGGGAGTCTTTCCTGTATTTGTAAATTCAAAGCTATATGAGGCTTGAGTACCTTCTTTAATTTTACCAAAATCGTGTTTTTCTGACTTGAAATGAATAGCTCCTTGTGCGTTTGATTGAAATGCGAAGCCTAAAATGAGTGCGAGTACTCCTAAAAATTTCTTCATGGTTATTTTATTGGTTTACTTAGTTGAGCGACAAATCTATAACAATGGCGAGATTCGTCAAAAGAATTGACTGAGTTTTTCAAAAAGTTTGAATTCGAACGTATTTGGCCGACAAGGATTTTGTTGTATTTTTACACGTTACATTAAACAAATACTCTTGTCTTTGACTCATAGCTATTCATTTTCTAAACCTGGGATCGCATTTGATCCGAATCAGGTAATGGATAATTATCGACTTGCTGCGATAAGTCGGGCATGTAGTTTACTCGTTCGAAAGGAAGTTTTTTCAGGTCGTGCCAAATTTGGAATTTACGGGGATGGGAAGGAATTATGTCAAATTGCCTTGGCAAATGCCATGCAAAAAGGTGATTATATTTCTGGCTATTACCGTGACCAGACCATTGGAGTCGCGATTGGAGATCTAACTTGGCCACAATATTTTGCACAATTATACGGACATCCGGATGTTCATTTTGATCCGCATTCGGGTGGCCGACAAATGAACAATCATCACGCCACACGCTGGTTGGACGCTCATGGGGAATGGTTAAATCAAACCGAAACCTATAATACAGTGGCTGGTATTTCATCCACAGCAGCCCAAATACCGCGGGCACTTGGAGTTGCTTATGCATCTAAAATGTACAAGGAACGCCTTGATTTGCAGGTACATAGCGAATTGTTCTCTAAAGGTGGACAGGAGGTTTGTTTCACGACGATAGGTGATGCTTCTACCTCGGAAGGGATGTTTTTAGAGTGTATTAATGCAGCGGGTGTTTTACAAATTCCGATCGTTTTCTCGGTCTGGGATGATGGTTATGGAATATCTGTTCCCATTGAATTTCAAACGACAAAATCTTCGATTTCAAAGGCTTTGGCAGGATACCAACGAACAGATTCGGAGAAAGGTATTGAGATTTTTCAAGTGAAAGCTTGGGATTATCCTGGCTTGATGGCGGCTTATCAAAAAGCTTCCAAATTAGCCAGAGAGGAATATGTGCCCTGTTTAGTTCATGTTATTGAATGTACGCAGCCGCAAGGCCATTCGGCTTCCGGTTCACATGAAAGATATAAGTCGGCAGAACGTCTCCAATTCGAGCAAGATGCCGATTGTAATCTTCGTTTTCGGGAGTGGATAGTACAGTCGGGAATTTCTGATGAAGAAACCTTAGTCGCTATCGATGAGGAGGCGACAAAAGAGGCGCGCAGGTATCAAAAAGAAGCATTTGCAGCCTATATGGCTTCCATAGATGTAGATAAAAAAGGCTTTCTTCGTATTGCCAAAAACCTGTATGATTCGACCAATGAACCAGGTTTAATTGAACCGATTTTAGAAGAATTAAATCAATTACAATATCCGATTTTTAGTGATTTAGTGCGTGCGGGGCGTAAGACTTTACGTGCTTTTCGGTTCTTCCAGGGGCCAGCTGTCAAGTTATTGCGTCATTGGTTAGATGAATTAGAAACGAAAAATCACCGTCGGTTTAGCTCACATCAAATGAGTGAGTCGGCGCATAGCCCGATGCATATCAAAGGCGTTCGAGCTGAATATGACAAAGATCCGGTTCTAGTAGATGGGCGTGAGATTTTGAATAAAAGTTTCGCCCAATTTTTGACAGATCCGCGTGTATTTATACTTGGGGAAGACGTTGGTAAGATTGGGGATGTAAACCAAACATTAGCTGGTTTGCAGGATATTTTTGGTCCTCTTAAGGTAACAGATACGGGAATTCGTGAGGTAAGTATTGTTGGCCAGGGAATTGGCGCATCCATGCGTGGCTTGCGACCGATTGTTGAGATTCAATATTTAGATTATATATTTTATCCATTCCCGATTTTATCGGATGATTGGGCATGTCTACATTACCGCACGGCAGGAGGTCAAAAAGCTCCCATGATTCTACGTACGCGTGGGCATCGCTTGGAGGGAATCTGGCATTCAGGTAGTCCAATGGCCGTGCTGATCAATGGACTTCGGGGTGTTCATTTCTGTGTGCCGCGTGATATGACACAAGCGGCAGGAATGTATCGTACGTTGTTGGCCGGAGATGATCCAGGCGTTGTTGTTGAATGTTTGAATGGTTACCGTTTAAAAGAACCGATGCCTAATAACTTATTGGAAATTCAGGTGGAATTAGGTGTTCCGGAGATCTTGCGTGAGGGGAGTGATTTGACGATTGTTACCTATGGTTCGATGTGTCGGATCGTCATGGAAGCGGCTGCTTGTTTAGCGGATATGGGAATTTCGGTTGAGGTAATTGACGTGCAAACTTTGTTGCCATTTGACCGATATCATCACATATTAACATCGATTCAGAAGACGCAACGCGTGTTGTTTGCCGATGAAGATATGCCGGGTGGTACATCTGCTTATATGATGCAAGAAGTATTGGATAAACAAGGGGCATTCTCATGGTTGGATAGCCCAGCGCGTTGTTTGGCTGCCATGCCTCACCGACCGGCCTATAGTTCTGATGGAGATTATTTCTCAAAACCTAATGTGGAAAATGTGGTGGATACCGTTTATGAAATGATGCGTGAAGCTGATCCTTCATCTTATCCAGCAATTTATTTTTAATGTCTACGATGATACGCTATTTCAAGGAGATTGTGGAAGTGATTCAGAGTACCCGAAAGGGGATGGCGCTGACATGGAAACATGCTTGGGATGCGCGAAAACAGCGTACGCAACATCATATTCAAGATGCTGGTTATTTTTCGCAGCCCACAGGAATTGCTACTTTGCAATATCCCCATGTGGAAATTCCAACGCCAGATAACGGTCGTTATCAGCTACACAATGAAATGGATGATTGCATTGTCTGTGATAAATGTGTCAAAGTTTGCCCTGTTGATTGCATTGATATTGAGCCCATCAAAGCGACGGGGTTAGTTGGCAATGCCTCAGACGGATCGCCTATCCGTTTATATGCGGCCAAATTTGACATTGACATGTCTAAATGTTGTTTTTGTGGGTTGTGTACGACGGTTTGTCCGACGGAATGTTTGACGATGACATCTGAGTATGATTTTTCTGTTTTTGAAGTCAAAGAGCATAATTTTTCATTTGCGAACTTGACAGCTGAGGAGGCGGAGGAGAAGAAGAGATTGTACGAGCAGTTTGTGGCGGAAAAGGAAGCCATGAAGCAAGCAGGGGTGAGTGGTCAGTTGGCAGAAGGTAGTAATCAGTCGTCAGTTGTCAGTAATCAGTTGTCAGTTGTCAGTGGTCAGTCGGTTGAGAATAGTCCGGAGGAGGCAGTTGCTAGCACAGAGGTGAAGAAGCCTGCTTTTAAGCCGAGTTTTAAAGCGAAGGCGGTAGTCAGTAATCAGGCGTCAGTTGACAGTAATCAGTCG
>JACCDM011169747.1_pt1 | contig 24456 bp, 21 predicted proteins | sample 7445851 | NCBI WGS metagenome assembly JACCDM01 (sample SAMN15323438, study PRJNA562643) | freshwater metagenome | isolation source: river surface water | place: USA:Blue River Watershed | collected 2017-08-16
CGCCGATTTATCGAACTCCTAAAGGGAAATTTTGTCGTACCTGAATCTAGGCCGGGTGAAGAAACACTGGTCAGTGACGAGTTTCTTATCGGCATAGCCAATACGAACATGAAGCATAACTCCGAGGACGTACAAGAATCCAATCCGGATTTTTTCATACTAATAAAAATGCGTTCTCTGACCGATGTCTTCCAAAACCTTAGATCTTGGGAAGCCAAGATGTTTTCAGATTTGCATGCATTTTTTGGTTACTCCCTATCTAGTGAAAACGAGCATTTACTAACTAAAAAATTTGAAGATAGTATCGTAGAAAATAAAAACGCCAGAGTCTTGTACCAAAACGACACAGAAAATACTGACAGCATTTCTATGATGTATGTTTTTGCAAACAATGACTCGGTAGTTATAACCAAATCTCCATTTACTGTCCGCGAGATAATTCTTCGTCTAGCTTCGAACCAGATTAAAAAATAATAAATTTATTGAGCCGTGTTAAGTTCTATAAAGAATGTAGAACCCTTGCCTTGCCCTTCGGACTCTGCCCAGACTCGGCCCTTGTGTGCCTCAATAATTAGCCTTACTGAGTAAAGTCCATAACCAGTACTATCTACATTTACCTTGACCGAGTCCTTACCTCGTCCACCTTCGGTAAACAAAACTTTTTTGTCTTCATCGGTTATTCCTACACCAGTGTCCTTAACGGAAAGCACAACCTTGTTGTTATGTTTTTCTAGATTAACAGTTATACCACCAGTCTTTGTATATTTTATTGAGTTCTCGAGGAGGTTGTTAATCGCTTCCTTGATCCAGAAAGCGTCGGCAAGAATATTGCAAGAACCTTCAGTAATATTGTTTTGAATAACTAAGCCTTTAGCTTCAGCAACAACCTTTTTCTCATTCATGCTCTTCTCCACGATTTCTCGTAGGTTAAGCGGTTTCATATCGTACTTCACTGTACCTTTTTGCATGTTAGCTACGTTTAACACTAGGTCTACTGTTTCGATTCCCATATTGTCAGACTCGAGACCTTGTTCAGCTACTTTCTTGATCTCTGGTGATGTTTCACCAAAAGTACCATCCAAAATTCCCGCGAACATGTATTTGGAGCGAGTAAATGAACCCTTGACCTTGTGAGTAACCAAATGCACCAAAGACTCGCGTTGTTTCAAAAGATCTTCCAACTCAACATCCAATTTCGCCAATTCTTCCTTTTGTTGCACTTCTTTTTTGACAGAACGGACAATTGTTAACCCCACCAACGCGGAAACAGCCAGAGTGGCTCCCGTAACAATCAATGCAGATACTGGAACATCTTTCATGTAAAAAAACTGTGACCCAATCAATGCTATCAATGACCAAACTAAGGCTTGTGCACTCAGTACTTTAATATTGAAAGTTTTAAAGCGAACAATGAGAATACCCATAAAAAATAAAAATACAGCCATACCAAGCATACCAACTAATTCTATCGAATATGAATTTGTTTCACCTAATGTATTTATGTAATCGACGTAATACCCCGCACCAAAAAATAAAGTTAAGAAAGAGACCATTCCACTACCCATCAAAATGATTTGTCTTTTAAAAATTTTATCTGATTTTATATAAAAATATATTAACATTGTTATAATCCATAGAACAGAAAGGAGACCAAGCAAGTAGTAATAACTCACAAAACTGAAACCCACGTACCCACTACTACCGCAAATGTTTAGATCAAATCCAGATATATTTATAGCTGTTGGCGTAACAATAAAAACTGGAATCAGTGTAAGCAAATAAATTACTTTTTCTGTTAATTTTATATCTTCACCTTTTCTTAAAAAAACTGAAATAAAATATGCTGAGCTCACTGCTATAAGAGAAGAAATAATTCCTAAAAATGACCAATAAAAAATTATTGTATCACTATTAATATTTGTCCAAAGAATAAGATTAAAAAATGCCCATAGCGCAAAAAGTATTGTTATTACTAATAATAATTTATTTAAAAGTGATGTTGTATTTTTTTTAAAAATAAAAATTCCAAAAGGAAGTAGTATAAAAATCGCTGGTAAATAAGCGTAATATAACAAAACTGGTACATCTTTTGAAAATATAATATATTCAGGTGGCAGAAAAAGTGGACAAATCATAATCTAATATTAACACATGTTAGTATATGTTAGCTATTTATTATTCTTTTATTTCTAAGTATAAAAAAACTATCTGCGATAGATATGTCTTTAAAAAGACGCGCACACACTGATTCTGATAAAGAATTTACGCAAAGTAAGCCACCTTTAACAATAAATTCCTCAGGCGCAGAGGACTTTTTCATATTTCCTAATTTGGCATTTTTAAAATAAATACAACGACCCAGCACCTTGGCATATGCATATAATCCTGGTTCTATGTATGGATAAAGTAAAATTTTGTTTATTATATCTTTAGCCTTTTCGTGTTTCCATTGTATTTCTCTATATGCCATATACTTATCAGTTGTACTTGGTTCACCAGATTGTTGCACTAGCAATCTTGTTCCTTTTATATAATCGATTAAATCGCTACGTAAATATTCCCTAAGAACATCGTCAATTTTGTTTTCTAAATCTATAGCATTATCATCTTTTGATATAAGAAATTCTCTCTGAGATAATAATGGGCCGTCATCGACACCTGGTAAAAGCTTTATAAGAGAAACTGCAGAAGAAGTATCTTCGTTTTTTAAAGCCCAAAGTGTGGGCAATGCTCCTCTGTATTTAGGTAACTTGGACGGATGAACATTTATAGTTCCAAGTGGCGGTAGATCAATTATTTTTTTAGATAAAATTGACCAACTATTTACGACCAAAATATCAACCTTGTGAGTGCTGATAATTTTTCCAAACGTTGATAACTCCGTAGGTTCTATAATTAATATATTATTTTTAACTATATGTCTAAAATATGTGCTGTAACGAATATATAAATCTGAAGAAAAAAAATTAAAACATTCCCATAAAAACAAAAAAGTTTGTACTAATTTTTTAGGCCATTTTTTTGCATGAAGAGTGTACCCAATAGCAAACATGTTATCCACGGGGTTAAGTTTTAGTTTAGCTAGAAAATCTAGATAAGACACCGCGACCACCGTAAACGGCTCTTTATCAAGAGATAAGAGTGTGTCTGGAACAAGCCCAATATAAACCACTTTAATATTCTCATTTTCGTTTATGCCAACTATGTGAATATTACTCATTACTTGTTGTATTATCGGAACAGGTTTCTTCCTTTGGGTTACAAAATGTTATCAAACAATTAACCTCACCGTCCATGCATTTCTCTGCAAGAGCGCATGTTGATATATCTGTGCCACAAATACTTTCTAGGTTTGATTTTGTTCGCTGTATAGATGAATAATAGTTGGTCTCACATTGATTACTAGATTCATCGCAAGTTTCTTCACTAAAGCATATTTCGGTAGCAGGGTTACAAGGTACTCTATACATAATAACATAATCACCATTTTCAAAAACACGCATATATGTTGCGATAATAGAATAAAGTATGCCAATTATAAACAATATCCAAACCATTTTCTTTAGTATTTCTTCCATGTATGTATTATATGTCTTTTGAAGGTCTCTGTAAATTAAAAAAAGTTTGAATCGTATTTAATTTTATGAAATAAGCAAAAAATATGTTCCGATTCCGGTAATAAAAATTGCAATAATTTTTTGCCAAATATGTCTAGCATGTATCTTTTCGACCGTTATTCTTGGAAAGAATATAGTAAAAAATATGCCAATAGCAAAAACAAAAATAGGCTGGAACGACTCGCCAAGAAGAACAAGCCCGATCGGGGCCAGTAAATAAGCAAATCCAACCGATATGTTGCCGAATATATACATAGATTCATTCAAAACATTAAGTGCCAAAATATTTTTTGAATTATTCTTTATGGCTAATAAAAAATTATCACGATAAGGACGTATAAATATAAAAATAATCACTCCCACTAATACCAGTGCACCATGTTCCCAAAAAAGAGAGCGGATGATATTTTCCTCTAGGGCAACCATTTTAAATATAACTGCCTCAATGGCCCAAAAAAAAGCCGAAGCGAACATTGGTATGATTGTTTTTATACGAAGTTTAAATTTATTTTCTGAGTCTATTTCAAAAGAAATAATCGTAGTACCTAAAATAATAGTAGCCATCGCAATCAATTGAATCTGCGAGAGTGTTTCACCAAGTACAAAATACCCCAATATTCCACCAAAAACAGGCACAAGTTGATAAAAAACAACTGCAATTGAAGCTTCCTCTTCTTTTAGTGCTAGCAGGTAACACCACAACACTAATACATTTAAAATTCCTACAATTAATAATATTAAAATATTATTTCCACCAACACTTAAAACGGTTGGGTCCATAAAATACAAAAACGGTAAAACCATTATAGACAGAAGGGAAGAGAATAAAATTAGAGTACCAACACCACTTTCTTTAAAATATTTTTCTAGAAGAATTTTGTCTATATGATTCGTAAGAGCATACAAAAATGGACCGATTAAGGCTACCAAAAACCACATCATATAATTAAAATTCCAAACATAATATTTTTAATATAAACAAATTACTCATTTATTTTACTACTTTTTTTACTATAGGTAAATGATAATACCAAAAATCATCCATCTCGAGATTGGTAGACTCTACAGTAACAATCAAGGGCTTTACTCCCACCAAATTCATTACTTTTTCTATGGTAGGCAATACAACATTTTTAGTAAAATCTCCTTCAGAGTTTTTAGATGTTAAAAAATTTTCAAATATAATTCCAAAACAAGTATTTAATAAAAAGAATTTTAGATAAAAATCTTCTGGTTTCTCATTGGTATTTTTTTCATACCAATCATTTTCATTAAAAAAAAGAACTTTGCGATGTAAGTCATATGAAGAAAAAAGTTTTTTGTGGAAATCTATTAGAGATTCTCCCCAGACAGTCTTTACTTCTTCTATTTTTTTTCCGTTGTACTTATTAAAATCCACTATCGTGACATTTTCTACTATATTTTCACCATTTTTATTTACACCATTTTGGATATGAAGTTGCCCAAGAGAATGTTTGTATTTATTATTAGAAGTAAATTTGTCACCAAAATATTCAAAAAAAACCGGACACAACTTGTTCTCTTCAGCTAGGGTAATAAATCTGCGATTCTCATGATTAGGAGTTGCAAGCTGGCGAGCCATTATTGCACATTTTTTTTCTCTCAAAATTTCTGGAATACGACAATTTAATAATTCCTCAACTTTTGCAATAAGAACTGGATCTTTTCTTCTCTCGTCCAAAATTCGAATAGCTTCAGATAGGGGAGTATAAACAATTTGATTAAATATATTCCTATCAGACATTATTAAATTATAGTCACCAATTTCAATCATTTAGATATTGTCAGTATAACATATTTTTAAATTTTGACAATACCTATATTTACCAAAGCCCATAAAAATGGTGCCGCGAGGGCTATAAAAAACCATTGCATAGTGGGTATTATAGCAAGAAAGATAGAAACAGAATACTATAATTGGCATGAATTAGTTTGAGGTATATAATATAAGAATATAGTTCACAGAACAATCACCAGCTAGCTTATTAAAATTAATAGTCTTATAATAAATATATGGGAATATTTGATTCATTTAGAAAAAGCAAAGAAAAGGAAAAAGCGCCACACACTACACCTCCGCCACCAGGCCATACCTTAACGGAAGTACTACAAGACAAAAACAAAAGTCACCTTTTCGGAGAACTGTTAAAGAGAGATGGAAATGAAGATTTAGCACTAAGACTTGCCTCGGGCAAGCTTGAAGAAAGCGATATTTTTTATCTTGAACAACAAAGAAAAATATTTTCAGAAAAAATGACTCAATCAGAAAAAATTGAGGCTTTATTAACCAAAGACAATGTGATCGAATTTGCTCGTAATCACCCAGAATTTGAAAAAGTAATCAATCTTCTTGGTCCAGAAAAAGCCATTAAAGTCATACAAGGTCAATTAAAAAATATATCTATCACTGACGAGTACAGATTCAACAGTATCGCCTCTGCAATTGAAACCTATGAAGGCTACAGAACTGGTGAATTAAAAACTGTAAATGATAAAGTTGAGAAACTATGCAAGGATAAAAAAATCACTCCAAAAGAATACCTAGACGCACTTGCCATAACTGATCCTGAAGAAAAGGAAAGGGTGCTAAGAGAATTGTCTGACAGAACATATAGTGGTTTTAGTAAAGCCATAAATTTTATTTCGCGCGGTGCGTTTAAAAAGAATTCCACCTTGGAAGACTTGAGGTATTCAGAGTTTTTAATGGAAACTTCTATTGATGAACTAAATGCATACCAAAACAATATTGGGGCTGCCTTGTTTGCCAGCCTTAGTGGTAATGAAGAAATGAGAAGTAGTTTATTTAGTGGATTATTGAATGAAAAAGCAACAGAAGAAGCAAAGCCTGGATTTAAGGATGCAAAAAAAGAATCAGCTTCAAATACATTTACCGAAAAAAAATTTAATGAGGATTGGGAAGCTTATAAAAAAGCCTCAGGATACGAGACAGCAAGTGCATTAGATCAAGACGCGACGAAAGATGCCTTTATCGAAGAACAAAAAGGGAAATATCAAGAGAAAAATAAACAGGCACAAGGATTTTGGGCTAGTATCTTTACAACCTTACTAGAAGAAATGATTAACAATAAGAAAGCAGAATTAAACTAACTATGATTACAAACGACACATTCTCGAGCTTATATATTGAGTTTCAATCTTATGTTGATAAAAACGATGAACAAGGAGCTCGTAATTTTTTAATAAAAAATCTGCAGCAATTTCCAGAGGAAGTGCAAGCCAAGTTAACACTCGCATTTTTTGAGGAGGCACTGATGGATACAACAACAAAAATAAAGAGTGTGGCCGAGATTCAAAAAGAAGGTTTAGACGCCATAAGCCAAATGGATAAATTAAAAAAAATTCTTGAAGACAAAAAGAAAATAGAAGACATAAAATCAAGTCTATCTAAATAATTTCATAAAAACTACCCCGACATCGGGGTAGTTTTTATTTTGTGTTAGTATAACAAGTAATGGATACGCATTTAGATGGATTAAATACTGCCCAGCACGAAGCGGCTATGCATATGCATGGTCCGCTTTTGATTGTGGCTGGGGCGGGGGCGGGTAAAACCAAGACTATTACTCACCGTATAGTGAACCTCATCAAGAACGGCGTAGCCCCAGAGAAAATATTGGCGGTGACTTTTACCAACAAAGCAGCCAAGGAAATGAGGGAAAGAGTAATCATGGAGATTGAGAAGAATGCTAAGGGTCAGGATACCACACCCTTCGTAGCTACTTTTCACTCACTAGGAGTGTATATAATCAAAGAAAACGCCAGGCTTTTAGGACTGACCAGGTATTTCAATATTCTAGATGAAGGCGACGCGGTGAGTATGATCAAAGATATAGAACGCGAGCTAGGTATCGACCCAAAGATGTATGAACCAAAAAAAATAAAAGGAATTATTTCCCGAGAGAAAGGAAAATTTGTACACCTACATGAATACGCTGAAAGTAATAACGCAAACACAATGGGGAAAATAGTCGTATCGGTGTGGAGGCTATATGAAGACAGAAAGAAAAAAGAAAATTCGCTAGACTTTGATGATTTACTACTACAAGCAGTAAAACTCCTCAAAGAAAATGCCGAGGTAAGAAAACAGTACCAAGATAAGTGGGAATTCATACATATAGATGAGTATCAGGATACAAATGAAGTACAATATCTAATGAGTAAACTTCTAGCTGAAAACAATCTAAACATTTGTGTAGTGGGCGACGCAGACCAAAATATATATTCCTGGCGCGGAGCAAATTTGAAAAACATTTTAAATTTTGAGAAGGATTACAAAAATACAAAAATAATATTGCTCGAGCAAAATTATCGCTCGACTAAAAATATTCTAGAAGCGGCCAACACCATCATCAAGAAAAATAAATATCGCCCTGATAAAAATCTTTTCACCAACAATCAAGAAGGGGAGAAGATTGGCCTATACGAAGCCATAGATGAAACTGATGAAGCCGATTTCATCGCCACTAAAATATTGGAATTGATGGACAAGCCAGATGAATCTTTTGGGCTATCGGAGGTTGCAATACTTTATAGGGCAAACTTTCAATCGCGAGTGATTGAAGAGGCGATGCTTCGATACAACGTCCCATACCAAGTGCTCGGAGTAAAATTTTTTGAACGTAAAGAGATCAAAGACACTTTGGCCTACCTCCGAGCAGCATTAAATCCAGAAAGTTGATCCGATATAAAAAGAATAATAAACTTCCCAGCCAGAGGTATAGGCAAAGTCACCCTAGCAAAACTGTTTGCGGACGACACGGAAAGCTTGCCTATAAAAGTGCGTATAAAAATAAATAATTTCTATCAAACCCTGGAAGAAATCAAGGAAAAAATTCATACCGAAAAAACCAGCCAAATTATAAAATTCGTAGTCAAGAAGTCAGGCATTGAACAAGAATTATCCAGTGGTACAGAAGAAGACACGGAAAGATTAGAAAACATAAAAGAGCTTGCCACATTGTCCCTAAAATACGACAACTTAGAAAACGGAAAGGGGGTGGAAAAACTTTTGGAAGATGCTTCGCTAGCTTCCGACCAAGATTCATTGATAGATAGCGGACACAAAAAGGAGACACTGAATGCGGTGAAACTCATGACTGTCCACGCTTCAAAAGGTTTGGAATTCAAATATGTATTCATCGCCGGGCTCGAAGACGGACTCTTCCCCCACGAAAGACGAGGGGAGTCAGGCACTAGCGACCAAGAAGAAGAACGTCGACTTTTCTACGTGGCCATCACTCGAGCTGAACAAAAAGTATTTCTATCTTTTGCCAACTTCCGCACAATCTTCGGCTCAAGACAAATAAACTCACCATCAGAATTTATTAGCGACATTCCACCTGATCTCATAGAAAAAGAAGGTGAAAAGGGAGGCATAAAGACAATTTATATATAAATTTGTAACTAGTCTTTAGGCTCTAGCTGGTTACTAATTACTAATTTATGATATAGTTTTCGTATGGAAAAACTACGCATATACTTGAAGTCTGTACCGATCACCTTTGAATCTTGGCTAGCGTCTGTATTTGGGTTTGTTCTATTGCGAACTTTTTTAGAGCAATTTTCTAGCTTCCAAGTAAGCCGATTTCCCCAGCTCGACCCATCAACCATAATTCACTATAGTATTTTTTACATATCTACCATATTTGCGCTATCACTAATATTGTACGCATTTGCCAAAACTGATCTTCGAGAAACCTTTACACTATCGACTCTAGGTCTACCAATTATTTTGATTCCCCCTATAATTGACCTTGCTTACGCTGGAATAGGTGGGCACCTGATGACCTATCTCTTTATACCTAGCTCTGAAATAATAACTAGGTTTATTACTTTCTGGGGTGGACACATAAACATAGGAATAACTTTAGGCATACAAATCGAAACATTCCTGGGTATGGTATTTTGTTTCACTTATGTTTACTTGTCTCGCAAAGACACATTGAGGGGTATTGGGGCTGCGCTAACTTTTTATATAGTTATATTTTTATTTGCATCTATTCCTTCAATATTTGCATTGATCGGACCCGAAGGTCACAGTACTGCACAAACAATACTCCAGCAGGTATTTTCTTCCAGAATCATCACTGGTAACTTACATCCATCTTTTGGAGCATCCGAGCTAGCCTTGTTTGATTTGGGTTTTAATAAAGTAATGCTTGGGATTTTTACCATCATTACTACAATACTTTTGCAGGTATTCTTCTTTTTATTTTCTAAAGAAAAATTTCTCGCCATAATAAAAAACTCTCGACCTGAAAGAATATTCCACTTCTTTTTATTATTTTTATTTGGTACTGCTCTTACCCATAAAACTATTTGGTTTAACAACTGGATCGACATCATGAATTATATTCTGGCATTCGCTGCATTCACTGGAGCCTGGATTTTTAGCGTATGCCAAAATGACATCCACGACCAAAAAATAGACAGCGTTTCAAACCCGGACAGACCATTGATTTCAAATGGGTTGTCCAAGGAAGACTTGACCCTAGTATCTAAATTAACCTTATTTTTGAGCCTACTTTGCGCATATGCAGTCAGCACATACGTACTATTTTTTGTTATTTTGTTCACCCTAGTTTACTTTATATATTCCAATCCGCCTTTCAGATTAAAACGTTTTGTGATAATAAATTCTTTTCTAGTCAGCATAGCCTGCCTAGCCATAATCATGGCTGGTTTTTTTGTGGTCAGCACTGATACATCCATACTGGCTTTTCCATCCAATCTTGTACTCGCTATAATTATTTTCTTCACCGCAGTTACAAATATTCGCGACATCAAGGATTTAGATGGGGATAGAATAGATGGAATAAAAACATTACCAGTACTTTTGGGGCTCGAAATATCCAAAAAGGTAATCGCTGGAACAATTTGTTTTTTCTTCTTACTAACTCCTTGGTATTTTGAAACTCCTTCATTGTACATTCCGTCTATTGTAGCTAGCGTACTGATGTGGCACTTCACCAATAAAAAAGATTATGTAGAGATAAAAGGTTTTGCTGTTTATATGATCTACTTGATTTTAATCATATGGACGCTAATTGCAAAATAAAAAAAATGAAAGCAAAAAAATCATTGGGACAAAATTTTTTAAAATCAGCCTTGGCTCTAAAAAAGATAGCCGAGTCTGGAGAAATTAAAAAAAGCGACACAATACTGGAGATTGGTCCGGGGAAGGGTGCGCTCACAGAAGAATTATTGAAAACGGGAGCAAAAGTTTTTGCGGTAGAAAAAGATACCGAGCTTTTCAGCTTCTTGCAGAATAAATTTGCATTACACATAAACTCAGGTTCTCTTGTACTAGTAAATGGAGACATACTAGAATTCCAAGCTAGCGCCTACGGCCTAAAACCTAGCGCCTATAAAATCATCGCCAACATTCCGTACAACATCACGGGTGCGATTTTGAAAAAATTCTTAACCGAACAAAACCAACCAGAAAGAATGATACTTATGGTTCAACACGAAGTGGCTAAAAGAATAGTGGCAGGAGACAGAAAAGAGAGTATTCTGTCTATCTCAGTCAAAGCCTACGGCGAGCCAAAGATGGTTATGAAGATTCCAGCCCGTTATTTTTCCCCGGCACCCAAGGTAGATTCAGCAGTTATTGCCATAAAACACATATCTCGTGAAAAATTCACTGAAAATCAAGTAAATGAAGAAAAATTCTGGGAAATTGTGAAACATGGCTTTGCCCATAAGCGAAAACAGCTTGCCGGTAACCTAAAGATGGTAGTGAGTAATGAAATCTTAATAAAGTTTGGACAAAAACGCGCCGAAGACCTGACGCCAGAAGACTGGTTTTATATTTCCAGCAACTAAATCCCGCCTACCGCTAGCGCCAAAGACCAACAAAGTGCTACAATTAGAGCATAAATAAATTATTTTGGTTAAAACACAAAAGAATTATTTTAATCGTCATGGCGATTGTTTTTCTGGCTGTGCTTTTTATCACCAAGAATCAAACTTTATTTAAAAATGAAGATACTGCACTGCAACAAGTAGATGAATTAACTTATACAAATGAACCTATCGGTGAATTAATAAACCGTGACACTGACGAAGATGGTGTATTGGACTGGGAAGAAGGATTGTGGGGAACAGACCCTACACAAAAAGATACAGATGGGAATGGCATATCAGATGAAGCTGAAATAGCAAAGCTAAAAGTAGAGGCCGGAGTCACTAGCAACTCAAATTCGCCAGACAGTTATCAGACTATAAAACTGACAGAAACAGATAAATTTTCTGATCAATTTTTCACTACGATAGCAGCATTGACTCAAAGTGGATCACTAGACGAAGCAACTATAGAACAGATCAGTAGTGCCTTAGCGGAAAATATACAAAAAACCACCCCTAAAAAAATATATACAGTTAAAAACATAAAAATATCCACTGAAGAAAGCAAAACAGCGATACAAGTATACAATGCGAAGCTACAAGCTCTACAAACAAAATACCCACTTAATGCAGACATAGCTTCTATAATCCTAGAATCTATAACCATAGACGAAGAGGTCGACCAAGGTGTATTGAAAAAGTTTGACCCGGTGATCATAGAGCTAAATAGTATCGTGAAAGAAATGCTAGCTATGAGCCCCCCACAGTCGCTTGCGATATTACACGTGATGGTAATAAACGGATTTCAAAAACTATCAGAAAACCTAGCAGATATAAAGCAAGTTGATACTGATTCCATAGTATCATTTAGCGCCACAAGCCAATACCCAGAAAATGCAGCCCTTTTGTTTGAATATGTAAATCAGCTTAAAAATTCAATCAACCAAAAATTGAACAATTAAAAGATAAGTTATATACTATAAAGATAAAATGGAAAAATTATTAACAAAATATCCTAAAATCCAAAGGGCACTAGCTGTTTTAATGATTGTCTTAATTTTTGTTCCAACTTTTCTAGTCTCTACTCCACCCAAGAAAACTGAAGCTTGGGGAATGATTACATTTTCCCCGGCAGAATGGGCAGCGCAATTAAAAGACTTGGCTGGACAAGCCTGGAAACAGATACAAATAATAGCAGCGAGAAAGATCTTAAATGCCATGACTCAAAGAACTATAAACTATATAAACTCTGGCTTTAGTGGCAATCCTTTTCACCTGACAAACAAAGAAGCTTTCTTTAAAGACATAGTAAAATACGAAGTTCGAAACTTGGTAGACACTTACGCCTATAATAAAACCAAATTCCCGTACGGCCGACAATTCGCATTAAATGTAATAAGTTCATATCAAAAACAATCTGAAGACAATGCCGCATACAGCTTGAGTAAGGTAATAAATGATCCAGTATATCTAGAAAGCTATCGAAATGATTTCAATGTAGGGGGATGGAATGGATTTTTGATAAATACCCAGTATCCACAAAACAATTATATTGGTTTTACTCAATTAGCTAGCGAAGAAATAGCTAGGAAGGTTGACGGACTTTCCACTACTGCTGCCCAAGATGTTCAAGACACCTTACAAAAAGGTCAAGGTTTCCTGGCCCCACAAAAATGCGAAACAAATCTAGAATATAATAAAACAATAAAAAATGCGTTTGTTAGACCAAGGTTCGATATAGCCGACTATAATAAAAAAAATCCGAATAACTGCGCGAGTTTAGGAGACTGGGAAGAAAACGATAATGTAGAAGCTATTGAAAAATGTGAAGATGATTGGAATAAAGCTTTCGAAAAAGCTAAGGCTGATTGGGCATACAAAAATGAATGCCCTGGAGGATTGACCACCACGACTCCCGGAGCTGTGATAGCTGACCAAATAAAAACAACTCTGACATCAAAAATCCGACAAGGTGAATTGTCACAAGCAGTGGGAAACTCTTTGACCGCAGTTTTTGACGCCCTAGCAAATAAATTAATTGGTGATGGACTTAAAAAATTATCTGGCGCCATCGAATCATCTAACGCTCCTAGTTTTGATTTTAAAGGAGGCATTCAGCCACCTTCTTCTGGATTTGGAGACAACCAAATATGTCTTGACACTTGCCTAGCTGGCGGAACATCTGAAGAACAGTGTAGCCAGAGTTGCATAAATGTCACTGGTGGTGGAACCGGTAGCGGGCCAGATCCACTCGGGTTCTTCCCACCTAGTTCTGGTGGAACCGGGGGGACTGGTGGCACAGGTGGTACTGGAGGTACATGCACTGGCAACAATCCAAAATGTACTTGCGCTGAAGGGGTGGCCACGTACAGTGCCTATGAAGGGGCAGTGTCTGAAGCCGAAAACAAGGCATATCCAAATGGTTACCCAACTGGTACATCTGCAAAGACAGTTCAGGCTACAGTTTGTGCTGCATATACTGGACCTGGTTCATGTAAGGTAGCTTCTCAGGAAGATGAATTGATAATCACTGGCTTACCAGCACCATATGTGACAGTATCCATAGATTTCCTTGCTGGTAACCCATATTATTTCTGGTCTCACGCAGTAGCAGCTTGTGAAGCCGGAGTGCAATAAATAGTGAAAATTCGAAAGTGTAAAGTTTTAAAGTAAAAAAATAGATGAAAGACCAGATTAAAAAAATAATTCCATACTTGCTACTCGCCATCGCCCTAGTTGGATTTTTAGGGTATGAAAAAAATGCGGAAGCGCAGACAACTAATACACTTGGACAGTGCGCTGTTAGTGGTCCATCAATTGGCGCTGTATTTTTTGAAAAATACACACAAGCACAATGTACAAATGAAGCTTCAAAACCCGAGAATAGGAACAATGGAGTACAATGGGAACCAGACGGCGGAGGATCAAGTATCCCAATAAAATATGCGTACTCCCCAACACCAATTCCATCCGAAAAACAGTCTTCAATTTTCAAACCAGCTTCTGAAAACACTTCAGCGTTTCAAAGAGCGATAGATCTTGGGTGTTATGATTGGAACGAATGGAGTTTTTCTGGATGTATTTTAAAAATAGCATATTATACACTATTCCAAGTCCCAACATTTTTACTTTATATTACAGCAAATTTTTTTAATGCACTAATCTCTCTAGTAATACAAAGCTCGATGTATACTCATGAGTTCATAACTGGAGCATGGGGTATAGTACGTGATATTTCTAACATATTCTTCATACTAATTCTATTATATGTGGCTATAAAAACAGTATTAAATATGGGGGGACATGAAACAAAGAGCACTATCGCGAGTGTGATAATAATGGCTATACTTATAAACTTTTCACTATTCTTTACTAAAATAGTTATAGACTCCTCAAATATTTTAGCTCTAGTTTTTTACAACAAGCTAGATACAAAATATGAAAATGCTCAAGGATCAGAAGCATATAGACCAGAAGTAGCCACTATAAAAGGAGGGGCAAAAGACACTTCTGGTGCGCTGTATGCAAAATTTGATGTTACAAGATTGGTAAATGAAGATTTTCTTACTAAATTACAAAAAAACAAGGTAAACAATTATGTAGATTTCAACACAGACTCTCTTCCAGTAGGAATAACATTGGGGATCCTACTAATAGCTGCGTTGATTATGAGCTTTTCAGCTTATGCTTTTTTCACTGCTGGAATTTTCTTTTTGGGGAGAATAATAGAACTATGGTTACTTATGATTTTCGCACCATTTGCATTTATGTCATTCGCTGTTCCTAAACTATCACATACAGAATACGGCTGGGACAATTGGTCTCAGAAATTAATCTCTACTGCATTTATGGCACCAATATTTATGTTCTTTTTATATTTAATTTTTAAATTACTTGAAAATAAAACATTTTTCTCTTCTTTTTTAGATACAAGCAAGGAGGCAGGGTGGATGGCGTACCTGCTTGGAGTATTATTACCAGCACTAATAATTTTAGGAATGTTATTAAAGGCCAAAGATCTAGCTAAACAAGGTGGAGGTCAATTTGGAGAAATGGCTATGGGTATGGCAAAAGTGGCAATGGGATTAGCTGCTGGTGCTGGAGCAGGTCTTGCAGCTTCTGGACTACAGGCTACGCTCGGCAAGTATGGTAAAAAACTTGCTAATGATACAGGTCTAGCCAATCGAGAACTCAATGGGGGTTGGCTAGATAAAAAATGGGCAGCGGGGCTTAGGACAGCTGGACAAAGAGCTGCCACTGGTAGTTTTGATATAAGGAAGGGTGCAGTAGGAGGAGTTTTGAAATTGGCTTCAACTGCAACTGGACTAAACTTGGGAGCTCAATCTAAGGTATTCATGAAGGAAGATGGTGGATATGAAGCAGACATACACCGCCGAACCGAGGAGAGAAAAAAGCGAGCCGAAGGATTAAAAGAAGCTATGAGTAGTGAAGAAACTGGAGCTCTGCATGCACTACAAGAACAAGAGAGGATGGTTACTCTTCAGAATGAAGCTGCTATCCATAAATTAGATAGTGAAATTGAGGGATTAGAAGGAAAGGCAAAAATGTATGCACGAGCAGCAAGTATTGACAAGAGTGAGGAAGCACAAAAACTAGCTAAAGATGCCAATGATAAATTAATAGCAGCAAAAGGAAAAAAGAGTGCTATCAAGAAGGGTGGTTATGACGACGAAAAGCAACGCTATAGAACAGATAATGGAAATATTACTGCAGCTGCATATAAAGAGGCAATTAAAACTGTCTCGAACAAAGTAACAATACAAATAGATAAGGAAAGGGCTCATGAAAATGCTGTAACTGAAAGAACTAAGGCAGAACAAAAACTTCAAAATGCCGCAAGGGCTTTAGTATCTGCTAGTTCTGATATGGGTATTGGCAGCAAGGGTTACAATAAGGCAAAGGCAGAAGAGGCTAAGGCACGAAAAGAGTTAAAGAAGGCTGAAGAACAAGTTTCCAATTCTGAAAAAGCTAAAACTGATGCCGCCATAAAACTTGAAAGATCTCAAAAATTAATAGAAGAGACGCAAAGGAAAAATGAAGAAGCTAAGCAAAGAGGAGAAAAATTCCAATTTGGAAGGTCTCAAAGTGATTTTGAAGATAGGCTCATTCCTGAAGCTAAACACAGAGAGAAGCACGCACAAGACACTGCGGCTTGGGACTATGCTAGTTCGATAGAAAATGAATGGTTCTCAAGATTTAGAAAAAGTGAAATTCATCACTCAGCTCATGAAATAAGAATGGGGGCAAAACCAGAAGCTGGTCATGGCGGTAGCCATGGAGATGGTCATGGTTTTGTTGATCAATTAATCGTAGAATCTGCGGCTCATCTAGTCACTGGTCATGATTCTGGGGGTCATGACTCCGCAGCAGGGGATGGACATGGAACAGGACATTAAATAATTTATGACTGAACAATTAGAACAAACAATTACAGAAGAACTCAAACAACTTACCCCAGACGCTCAGAAGGCTGTCGCAAGTGTAGATTGGTTAAAAATAGCTGAAGACATAGGAAAACAATTTGACTTAAGAAAGGAAGAGGTTGAGGATTTACAGCTAGAGACATTATTGGTACTTATTGGCGCAGTTGATTTAGATTTTTTTACAATCAATATTGAAAATCACGTGAATACCACGAAGGAAATGTCAATAAATATTTCCAAGGAAGTGAGCAGCCAAATATTTAAGCCAATATTAGAAAAGATTCCAGGCAATGAAGGAAAAGTAGGGGAGATAAAAACTACATATGAACCGAGCAAATCTGGAGTTGTCCAAAAACTAGATGCTAGGTTTGACAAGCTCCCAGAAAATATCCAAGGGGTAGTGGAAAAATCTAACTATCAAACTATTCTCTACAGCATAGCTCAAGCTCGAAAATTGAGTATTTCCCAAATGGGCATTTTGGATTCTGTCACCACCGACCTAATGCTAGGAACAATCCACTCCGACCAATACAAGAGTGTTCTACTAAAAAAACTTGGATTAACAGAAACGGATACTGCGGCTCTGGTAGAAGAAATAAATGAAAAAGTGTTTAAGACCATAAGGGGAGGAATGATGAAAATGTCCAGTTCAGAGAAAACAAAACCAGAGGCTATCCAACCATCAAAAGATGATTTAGCCACTCTAAAAAAACATGGAATAGATATAGTGTCTGGGCCTCTGGAGATAGAAGCACCCCACCCGATATTACAACAAAAGCTATCGGCTCCAGTTCAGGCGACTTCTGTAAAAACTGACTACACTATAAAACAAAAGGAGGTTACAAAATACAAACCCGGTGAGGACCCATACAGAGTGGTTCCTGAGTAAGTATTAAGTAACAAATGTTGGGTTATTGAGGCAGAAGTCCTTTTATTTTGATATAATATTATTATCCATGCAATTTAAAGTGCCACAATTTTTAGATATAGAAGATAAAATATTCGGTCCTTTTACCTTTCGACAATTTGTGTACTTGGCCGGAGGGGCTGGATTTTGCTTCATAATTTTTAGGTTGGTCGGTTTGTATATCGGAACCATTCCTATCGCCATAGTGGCTGGATTTTCTTTGGCTCTAGCTTTCTACCGACCAAATAACAAGCCATTTATATATATGGTAGAAGCGGGTATAAAATACCTTATGCAAAACAAACTATATATTTGGCAAAAACAAAAACAAGATTCGAATTCCCAACAAACAGATACAGCTAAATCGAGAAACGCTATAACTATGCAACGAGAAAACAAACTGACTGGCAGCAAGCTGAAAGACTTGGCTTGGAGTCTAGATGTTCTTGATTTAAATAAACACAGCCCAGGCAATTAGGCCTTAGGCACTAGGCTCTAGCAAAATCCAAAGCTAAAGCCTAACGCCTAGAGCCTAGAGCCCTAGAAAACCACATGGCATTAAACGCAAAAGCAACTCAAGAGTTCGTACCTATCAAGGAAGTCCGTGATGGTGTCATCGTGCTCAAGGATGGTGACTTGCGGGCTATAGTTCTGGCGAACTCTATAAACCTTTCCCTAAAATCTTACGACGAACAAAAGGCTACAATTTTACAATTCCAAAACTTTCTAAATACACTGGACTTCCCAGTACAAATATCTATCCAATCCCGCCGACTAGACATACGTCCTTATTTATTACTACTGGAAAATAGAATAAAATTACAAACAGAACCACTACTAAAACTTCAGACAAAGGAATATATTGAATTTATTCGAAATTTTACTGAATCCGTAAGTATTATGACTAAAAGTTTTTTTATAACTGTACCTTATACTCATAGTGCCTTACAAACCAGTGGAGCAAATAGTTTTTCAAAAATATTTTCCAGACGCAGTGAAGTCGAAGAAAATATTGCCTCGAGAGCAGATTTTGAAGAAAAAAGATCTCAGCTCGAACAAAGAGTCAGTGTGATCCAGCAAGGCCTTGGCCGATGCGGTATAAAATCTGCCCAGCTCGGAACCGAAGAAGTAGTAGAGGTATTTTATAAAGTATTTAATCCTGGGCAAACAGAAGGCCACATAAGAACAGAATAATATTATGGGTATACTAGACAAATTACTTGGAAGAAATAAAGATGAATACAAAGGAGCAATAAATGCTTCGACTTTGGCCGTGCTTCCCGAGGAAATATACGAATCAGCGAACCTAGAACTCCAAGACATCATAGCCCCGTCTGCACTAAAGATAGACTCAAAATCTATAAATCTTGGAGATAAGATAGCTAGAACATTTTTCATAATTTCTTACCCAAGATTTTTAACTGACAACTGGTTCTCACCAGTGATAAATCTAGATAAAGTTTTTGATATTTCTGTATTCGTCCACCCCATAGATACTTCATTGATGCTTCGCCAATTCCAAAAGAAGGTGGCTGAAGTACAAAGCCAGATCAATGTACGTGAGGCTAGGGGAATGGTGCGAGACCCTATGCTCGACACAGCCTACCAAGACCTCGAGGGTCTACGCGACAACCTAATTCAAGCCCAAGAAAAAATGTTTGACGTGGGGGTATATATCACTATATATGCCGACAATGAGCTTGAATTATTTAAAATAGAAACTGAAATCAAATCGATTCTCGAATCTAAGCTTATCTATATAAAACCAGCTCTGTTCCAGCAAGAAGAAGGATTTAAAAGCGTGATTCCGACAAATACAGACCTCTTGAACATAAACCAGAAACTAAATTCCGAACCACTTTCCAGTATTTTCCCATTTATTTCCTTCGACCTCACTTCTGACAAAGGAATACTTTATGGTATCAATAGACACAATTCATCTCTAGTTATCTTCGACAGGTTCAGCTTGGAAAATTATAATTCTGTAACCTTTGCCAAGGCTGGTTCTGGAAAATCTTACGCCACCAAGCTAGAAATCTTGAGATCACTTATGTTTGACATAGATGTGATGGTGATAGACCCTGAAAGGGAATACGAATTTCTAGCTGAAGCTGTGGGTGGAAGATATTTCAATATTTCAATTTCTTCTGACCACCACATGAACCCTTTCGATCTACCTATACCCAGGGAAGACGAAACAGCAGAAGATGTATTGCGCTCAAACGTGATCAGCCTTGTAGGATTATTTAGGCTTATGCTTGGGGGGCTTACTCCAGAAGAAGACTCTATAGTCGACCGCGCCATATCTGAAACTTATGCTATAAAAGACATCACCCCAGAATCAGATTTTTCAAATATAGAGCCTCCACTACTTTCTGACTTTGAAATGGTACTAAATGGAATGGAGGGAAGTGAATCCCTAGTAGCCCGCCTGGCTAAATATACCAAGGGATCATGGACAACATTCTTGAATAGACCATCCAATGTAGACATCAATAAGAAATTTGTAGTGTTCTCAATCCGGGACATGGAAGACGAACTCAAGCCAGTGGCCATGTATATAATCATGCACTATATATGGAATGCTATCCGTAAGAACCTAAAGAAAAGGTTGCTGGTGGTGGACGAAGCTTGGTGGATGATGAAATCCGAAGACACCGCTTCATTTCTTTACTCTATTGCCAAGCGTGGCCGAAAATACTATCTAGGTCTAGCAACCATAACCCAAGACGCGGGTGATTTTATGAATTCACCATATGGAATACCAATTATTACAAACTCCTCGATCCAACTTCTACTAAAGCAGTCTCCAAGTACTATCGATATACTCCAAAAAACTTTCAACCTAACTGATGAAGAAAAATATTTACTTCTAGAATCAAATGTAGGGGAGGGTATATTCTTTGCTGGCACTAAGCATGTAGCCATAAAAATCATCGCATCCTATACCGAAGACCAAATAATAACCTCGGACCCCTCTCAGGTACTCTCGAATCGCGCAGCCAAACAAGAACACGAAGAACTAGAGCTACGAAGTTAGTGTAGGTAACACCTGCCTGCCGGTAGGCTGGTACAAAATTATTTGGTATAATTAAACTATGAGTTTTAAGTTTAAAATTGACCAACCGCACAAACTATTTATTGTAATAATTACAGTTTTGGGATTCTTAATATTTAACAACGCACATGCCCAATCCAGTAGTGATATTTTGGTTGATGTAATACCAGCAAATCCAAACCCTGGAGAATCAGTAACTATAAACTTAAACAGTTACTCGCTAGACATAAACTCTTCAAATATAAATTGGCTGGTAAATGGAAAAAGTGTTCTATCTGGAATCGGTAAAAAAACATATACCCTCACAGCGGGTACGGCTGGATCGGAAACCACTGTCACCATAAAAGTAGCTGACCTAGAGACAAAGATAATCATCAAACCATCAGTCATGGTAATGCTTTGGCAGGCCGATGATTCTTATGTGCCCCCATTCTATAAAGGCAAAGCTCTGCCAGCCAGAGATAGTACTGTAAAAATAGTAGCTATGCCAGAGATAAAAGTGGGAAATACATACTTAAACCCAAAAAACATGACCTACTCTTGGCGAAAGGACTTTACAAACGACGAAGAAGCTTCTGGCTATGGCAAGAATTCATTTAGTTATGTTAGTGATTATTTAGATGCTTCAAATTATATTGAGGTAAATGCTACCACTCCCGACCAGAAATATTCATCCACCTCTAACACCACCGTGGACACATTTGCACCAAAAATTGTTTTCTATAGAAACGAGGAAGGTGTGGGCACTAGATTTGAAACTGCAATTACTGACGGACACAATATAATAGACAAGGAAATATTATTTGCTGCGCCATTCTTTATTTCACCAAAAGATCTCCGAAACCCAAGACTAGTATGGACTTGGTCTATAAATAGTGGGTCAATATTCAACAAAGGCCTACATAAAAACTTATTACCCCTACAAGTACAGAGTGGAGTTTCTGGCACATCTACGGTAAAATTAGACATTGAAAACATGGATAAGATTTTCCAGACAGCAAGTAGTGAAATAAACGTACAATTCTAATATGAAAAAAATTTCCCTATATATTCTAATACTTGTATCTCTGACTGGAATTTTTAGCCCAGTATTGTCTGTGCATGCGAAAGATGTCCCCAATGAAACCCCAACTCAGTATCAACTTCTAGAGAAACTGCCATGTCCACCAAACACCCCAGACTGCACAAATGGTAAACTGGAAAGTATTACAATTGACGAAAAGGCTTTAGGAAAATATATAAACCTTATAATAAGTTTGGTTATCGGTATCTCAGCAGTTCTAGCGGTAGTGATGATTGTGATGGGGGGGATAGAATACATGGGCAGTGAACTGATTTCTAGCAAAGAATCAGGAATAGAACGAATTCAAAATGCAATTTTGGGCCTGCTTATAGCCCTAGGTGCTTATGCACTTTTAAATACTATCAACCCGGATTTACTAAAATCCGATATAAACATCCCCGAAGCTAAGGTTACCATAATGTTAGAACGGGAAAATTTATCTGATGCAGTTTCCGGTGACAGTGGGACACCTCCAGGAGCTACAAGCTTATGCTCTGTAGGTATAACAAAAACTAGCCAAGGAATGTTTGCCTGCGCTAGTATTGCTACAAATGTAGACAATATGCTGAAAGCAGCAAGTCAGGCTGGGTTAAACATAAGCGGGGGAGGCTATAGATCCTTAGCACAACAAAAAGCATTGAGAATAAAAAATTGCAATGGTGATACTACTAACGCAAACGCAAATTGTAATCCCCCTACAGCACTACCTGGACGATCACACCACAACCACGGAATGGCATTTGATTTAAAATGTAGCGGTTCATTTATACAACACTCCAGTAATGCATGTTTTATTTGGTTAAAAGCCAACGCTTCAAAATATGGGCTTAGTAATTTAAGTGGAGAGCCGTGGCATTGGTCAATAGATGGACGTTAAATTTATGTCAAAAAGAAATTTCACACTTTTAGTAATAGTTCTCATTCTGATAGTAATTTCTGTACTTTGGGTTTTGTATTCCAGACAATCACCGACAACTGGAGTAGAAGATAGTGGGGGAATAAATTTTCTTTCTAGGTTCAACCCGTTCGGAACTAATACAAAAATATTACCAAACAACATACAAAATCCCGTAGATGTAGGGGGCGAAAATCCGGCTGATAATGAAGCGAATCTGCCAGTAGAAAAACTACAAAAAATTTCTAGCGTACCAGTAGCAGGCTTTCATATATTTCTAAAAGAACGACTAAAAGAAATTCCAGTCGTACCCGTGGACACTACCACTGAAACCACAACAAAAAAAACCACGAAGCCGACTCCTCCACCGACAGAACTCGCCGAAGCTACTAGATACGTAGACCGAATCACTGGAAATATTTACCAAACATTTTTAGATAAACTGGTTGAAAGAAAATTTTCTACTACAATAATACCTAAGGTATACGAATCTGTTTTTGGTAATAAGGGAAATTCTGTAATAATGCGCTACCTAAAGGTGGACAATAGAACCATAGAAACTTTTTCAGGGGTAATACCAAAAGAAGTCTTGGGCGCTGATACTGACAACAATGAAATCAAGGGGGTGTTTTTTGCAGACAACATTACTGATTACAGTTTATCTCCAGATACCACTAAAATGTTTTACCTAACTAATGTGGAGGAGGGCACAGTAGGCACAGTTTTAAATCTAGCCGACAGCAAGAAAACTCAAGTTTTTGATTCACCATTTACTGAATGGCTATCTTTTTGGCCAAACGCTAGCATGGTTACCCTCACCACTAAACCTTCTACCAGCGTACAAGGACACATGTATGTCCTAAATCCTACTACAAAGAGCTTCAGCCGAGCCATAGGCGATGTTTACGGCCTGACCACGCTCACAAGCCCAAATGGCAAACTAACCTTATACGGTGACAACAACCTAGCCCTCAACTCCTACGACATGGTTAAAAAAACTTCTGTAGCCCTGGGAATAAGAACTCTACCAGAAAAATGTGTCTGGGGAAGTGCGAGCGATATTGTGTACTGCGCCGCACCAAGAGAAATAAGTGGAGCGCAGTATCCAGACAGCTGGTACCAAGGAGAAGTTTCTTTCTCTGATCAAATTTGGAAAATCAATATTTTAACTGGAAACACCACACTTGTCGTTGACCCAACTACTGTACGAGGCGGGGAAAACATAGACGGAACTAAACTTATGCTTGATGCTAGTGAAAAATACCTTCTTTTCGTAAACAAAAAAGATTCTTTCTTGTGGAAACTAGATTTGAACTAGACACCAGGCTTTAGTCCTCTGGGCTCTAGTAAAAAACTTTAATTAAAATACTGCCTAGCCACCCAGAGCCTAATTGCCTGTATATTTAATTACTACACGCCGGCCAGGACCAATCCCTATTGATTCAGTTTTGATATCTTTAGCATCAGCTAAAAATTCATGTACGATTCGACGTTCAAAAGCAGACATTGGGTCTACTTCTACGCTCCCTTTAAAATAACGAGCTCTCTCGGACATCATATGGGCCACCGCGCGGACTGCTTC
>JACCDM010433396.1_pt1 | contig 24453 bp, 27 predicted proteins | sample 7445851 | NCBI WGS metagenome assembly JACCDM01 (sample SAMN15323438, study PRJNA562643) | freshwater metagenome | isolation source: river surface water | place: USA:Blue River Watershed | collected 2017-08-16
CTAGACTGGCTGAGCAATCAGGCTGAGGCCGCTGGCGGGGAATTTGACCGCCCCCAGGCTTTGCGCAAGGGCGCATTGCCCCGGAGCAACGGCTTCGCCGGCAACGCTCAGACTACAATTCAGCGGCACCACGAACAGTGGCCCGGCATAGCGGCCCATTGTTTCGGGGTCAGGCCTGCCATCGATACGGTCGAGCCGGAAGTATGGGCCGCTGACAAGGCTGGCCCCGCCAGTCGCCGCCAGACGCCGGTGATGCTCCAGCGGATAGGGCTTGCGCAGGGCAACGGCGACCCCTTCCTCGACATGCAGCTCGCGCGGGCGGCCGTAGTCATACAGCCGATATGTGATGTCCGAGTTCTGCTGAACCTCGACAAGAGTGATCCCGCTGCCGATCGCATGGACGGTATTGGCAGGAATATAGAAGAAGTCTCCTGCGCTGACGGGGTGCCAGGTCAACAGCTGTTCGATCGATCCGTCCTGCATGGCAGAGCGCAGCGTGGCGGCATCGACCTCGCGCTCCAAACCAATCGCCAGCCGTGCTTCGGGTTCGGCATCCAGGACCAGCCAGCATTCTTCCTTACCCTGCCGTCCCAGGCCGATCGCCGCGGTCTGATCGTCAGAAGAGTGGCACTGGAGCGAGAGCTTCTCACTCGTGAAAATATACTTGATCAACAGACTGTCGAGCGTAGGCGGCGGCTCGAACCAGACCTCACCAATGGCTTCATCCGCCGCGCCGCCAAAGGCAGGGGGCAAGTCCGTCCGACCCCAGGGCTTCGCGACAGAGCGCGTCGACAGCAGGGTCACTGGTTGAGGGCTCCATCAAGCTTGCCGACGCGCTGCGTTCCGGCGTGGCTTGTCACCAGGATTTCGTCGCCATCGACAACAATCACAACGTCTTCCAACCCAATCACCGAAACCCGCGGTCCATCGCTGGTGACCAGGACATTGCGGCAGTCCACCAGTTCAGCCCGGCCCTGGATACTGTTGCCCGCAGCATCGCGATCCAGCGCCCGGTGCAAGGCATCCCAGCTGCCGATATCCGACCAGCCCATGTCGACCGGAACCATGGCCGCGCGATCCGTGTTTTCCATCACCGCATAGTCAACCGATTCCGGCTCAAAGCCGGCAAATTCGGCCGCCCCGGGATGAAACTGCCGACCCTGTTGGTTGCCGGCGACGTCCGCTGCGACGCACGCGGCGAAGATGGCGGGTCGGTAACGTGATAACTGATCGAGAAAAGCCCCGGCCTTGAATACAAAGATCCCACCGTTCCAAGCAAAATTGCCGCTGGCAATGAAGTCCTTGGCCCTGGCTTGATCCGGCTTCTCGATGAAGCGGGCAACCTGAAAGCCGCCGTGTGGCAGGGCCTTGCCCCGCTCGAGATAACCAAACCCGGTTTCCGGGCTCTTTGCCTCGATCCCGAAGCACACGAGGTAACCCTCGCCCGCCAGCAGCGCTGCTGACTGCGCGGCCCGACGGAAGGCGTCACCATCAGCAATATGATGGTCGCTGGGGCACACCAGCATGATTGCTTCGGGATCAAGTCGCAGCGCAGCCAGGGCGATGGCCGCCGCAGTGTTCCGTGCCGCAGGTTCGACCACGATGGTCGCCTCACCGGCGCCCAGCTGGGCCTCGACATGTTCGACGTGGCGGGCGCCCGCAACCACCAGCGGCTGGCCAAAGCCATAGGCTTGGCCGGCCCGCTCAATCGCGGCCTGGAACAGTGTTCTATCCCCCAGCATCGGCAGGAAAGGCTTGGGCTTTACAGCCCGGCTGCGCGGCCAAAGCCGGGTGCCGCTACCGCCGCAAAGAATGACGGGATGGATTGGGGAAGGGGTCATGATTGGGCGCTTTAGCTCTAAATTGGCGGAAGGGCATCTTTCTCTGCAGGCTCTACCAGGCCCACGGCTCCAGCCGACAGCCCTGGCCCTCGACATAGGTTGCCGTCTGGGTCGCCAGCAAAGGGAAGCGCGCCGTCACGCTCTTCGCCCCGGCATCGGCGCTGAGGATGACCGGCTCCATCCCGGGTTCGAAATCTTTGCGGCAATCATCCAGGCTGCGCCCGCCAAGATAATGGCATGAACAGGCCACCCGCGCACCATAGGCCGCCCCGGTTTTGGCGAAACCGTTCAACGGGCCCCAAAACCATGCGAGCAGGCCTGCAAGCCCGATCACCAGCAGCCACGGCCACCGCCGATGCGACGAACGCATTGAGGGATCAGGGTTTACGGTTGCCATCGGCCAGCCTTTGCGCAAGTGGTGCGCGCCATGCCGACGCGACGCTTGCCCTTTATCCTGCCCCTGCTAGCCCTGCCAAGCCTGATCGCTTGCGGATCGCAGCAAGTAGCAACCGAACCGCCCTTGCCCAAGGCCGCGATGAACGCCGTGATCAAGGCCCCTGGGGTGCGCCGCGAGGCGCTGGCCCGCGCGGTTGACCGTCTGTTCACCATGCCCGAAGCGCAGGAAACCCGGGCGGTCCTGGTGCTGCGCGACGGCAGGATTGTGGCAGAGCGTTACGCACCCGGCTATCACGAGAACACCCGCTTTATCAGCTGGTCGATGGCAAAGACGGTCACCGGCGTGCTGATCGGGCTATTGGTCTCCGATGGCCGCTTGCGGCTTGATGAAAGCGCGCCCGTGCCCGCCTGGCAGCGCCCCGGTGACCCTCGCGGCGAGATTACCCTGCGCCAGCTCCTGCAAATGCGTTCTGGTTTGCGCCATACCGAGGCAGGTGACCCGGTCTACGAATCCGATGAAGTCCGCATGCTCTTCCTTGACGGCCGCGACGCAATGGCAGCCTATGCCGAGGCGCAGCCGCTGGAGGCCGAGCCAGGCGAGAAGTGGGAGTATTCCAGCGCCACCACGGTGATACTCGCGGATATCGCCAGCCGCGCCTTGTCGGACAGCACCAATCCGGCGGAACGCCGCAAGGTCATAAACGACTACCTCAAAAGTCGGCTGTTCGAACCGCTGGGCATGAAAAGCATGGTCCCGGAATACGATGCGGCAGGAACGCTGATCGGTGGCAGCCTGATGCATGCGACAGCTCGGGACTGGGCGCGTTTCGGTGAATTCCTGCGCAATCAGGGCAGCGTTCGCGGGCTGCAGTTGGTCCCGTCTGGCTGGATTGAATTCATGACCACACCCAACCCACGCAACCCGGGCTATGGTGCGCAGACCTGGCTTAACCGTCCCCAACCTGGCGAGTCCCTGACACCGTTTCCCGGCGCGCCTCGCACGGCCTTCTCGATGAACGGGCACCTTGGGCAGTTTGTGCTGATCTCTCCCGCGCAAGGGCTCACCGTGGTGCGCCTGGGCCGGACGCTGGATGGCGAACACCAACCGGTCCGCAAGGCCATGGGCCAGATCGCGGCACTGTTTCCCAAAGAGGCTGCCAACTGACAGACAGGTCGCGAAGGCTAGGGGTAAAGCAGGCCCGAGGTCCAGTTGCCGCCCGCGTCCAACTCAAACCGGCGACGTTCATGTAGACGGAACGGACGATCCATCCAGAATTCGAAGGCCTGCGGAACCAGGCGGAACCCGGTCCAGTGGGGCGGTCGCGGGACCCGGCCGACCAGATGCTGGGCCGTTACTTTGGCAATCCGCCCCAGGAACTCGGCGCGCGATGCCAGGGGGCGTGACTGGTCCGAAGCCAGCGCGCCCAACTGCGAATCCCGGCTCCGGCTGGCGAAATAGGCGTCCGCAGTCGCGGGATCGACCTCCTCGATCCGCCCTTCGATCCTGATCTGGCGGCGCAGGCTTTTCCAGTGAAACAGCATGGCTGCCTGCGGATTGGCCAGCAGCTCGCCACCCTTGCGGCTTTGCGCATTGGTGTAGAACACGAAACCTTCGGGCCCGAATTCCTTCATCAGCACCATCCGCACCGACGGCGCAGCCTCCGGAGTTGCCGTGGCAAGCGCGACGGCGTCGGGATCGTTCGGCTCACTGTCCCTGGCCAAGGCAAACCATTCGGCAAAAAGCTTGAGCGGGGGGGCGACCGGGATCGCGTCGGCGGATTGCTGTTCGTCCATGCCGCGCGGCATAGCCCCAAGTTGCGCGCCGTGAAAGGGATCGGCGCGGGTACGCCTTGCCGTATTGCCTTGGCGCACCTAGCTAAGACCCATGGCCGATCCGTATTCGATCCTGGGGGTAGCGCGCGGCGCGGGCGAGAAGGACATCAAGTCTGCCTATCGCAAGCTGGCCAAGGAGCTTCATCCCGACCGCAACAAGGACAATCCCAAAGCGGCGGAGCGCTTTTCCGAAGTGACCCGCGCCTATGACCTGCTGTCCGACAAGGACAAGCGAGCCCGGTTTGACCGGGGGGAAATCGACATCGATGGGAACCCGACCGGTTACGGCTTTGGCGGGCCGGGTGGGGGTTTCGGCGGCGCCGGCGGCCAGCGGGGCTTCCGCGCTGACGGTTTCGAAGGCTTTGGCGGCGGCGATGCCGGGATTGATCTGGGTGACATCTTCGAAGGTCTGTTCGGCGGGCGCGGCGGCTTCGGCGGGGCCGGCGGCGGCCGGGCCCGACCGGCTCCCAAGGGCGCAAATGTTTCCTATCAGCTGGGCGTCTCCCTGCCCGATGCGGCAGCCCGGGCCACCCAGCGGATCACTCTCTCCGATGGCAAGACGATCGACCTGAAGCTTCCAGCTGGGGTAGAGGACGGCACCCAGATGCGCCTGGCCGGCAAGGGCGAGGTCGGACCGGGCGGCGCGGGGGACGCAATCGTGACCATCCGGATCCAGCCGCATGCGTTCTTCCGGCGCGATGGCGACAACCTTCGGCTTGACCTGCCAATCAGCCTGGATGAGGCCCTCAACGGGGCGAAGGTGAAGGTGCCAACAGCTGAAGGGGCCGTGATGCTGACCGTTGCGCCAGGATCGAGCTCGGGCAAGACCCTGCGCATTCCCGGCAAGGGCTTCAGCCGCAAGGATGGCAGCCGGGGCGACCAGCTCGTAACGCTCGAAATCCAGTTGCCCGAAGGCGATGCCGACCTGGCCAAGCGGCTTGAAGGCTGGACCGACACGCGCAACCTGCGCGGGCGACTGGGCGTTTAAGCGCCTCGTGGAAGAAATCCCTCTCGAACAGGCGCGGGCCGAGGCGCACCTCGCCCCTGACCTGACCCCTGAAGGCCGCCGTCGACGCGCGTTGCGCTGGCGCGAGGGGCTGGAAGATCAGGTTGGCGAAGACACGCTGCTTCGGATCGCGCAGTTGAAACGCGTGGTTCAGCGCGTCTGGCTTGGCGCCTGGAATGATGGCTTCATCCACGCTGGTAACCTCGCCTACATGGCGATCCTGGCGATTTTTCCATTCTTCGTCACCGTCGCGGCAGTCTTCGCGCTGGTTGGTGAAGAGGCACAACGGGCTGCCTCGGTCAGCGCGTTCCTGTTGGCGGTCCCGCCGATGGTGCGCCAGGTGCTGGAACCGGTTGCGCAGGACGTGGTCCAGGCCCGATCCGGCTGGCTGCTGTGGGCCGGCGGGATTGTCGGGCTCTGGACCGTAGGCAGCCTGATCGAAACTATCCGCGATATTCTTCGCCGCGCCTATGGGACGGGTCCGACGGCGGCATTTTGGCGGCACCGTCTGATCTCGACCGGGGTGATATTTGCAGCGGTGGTCGGCCTGCTCCTCTCGCTGTTCGCGCAGGTCGTGATCGGCACGGCCGAGCAGATTATCGACGCCTGGTTCCCACGGCTGGCCGACTGGACCGATACCCTGGCAACATCCCGCCTGATCCCGGCGGCGATCCTGTTCCTGTCACTCCACGCGCTGTTCTATACTTTGACGCCCAGCGCCTATCGCTCGCGCCGCTATCCCAAATGGCCCGGCGCATTGCTGGTAACCGCCTGGTGGGCCGGGGTGACAATTGCCTTGCCCTGGGTCTTGGCCCGGTTTTTCACCTATGACCTGACCTACGGCAGCTTGGCCGGCGTAATGATCGCGCTTTTCTTTTTCTGGCTGGTTGGCCTAGGAATGGTGGTCGGTGCCGAGCTGAACGCCGCCCTTGCCGTAACGCCCGAAGAGGGCGAGATGATTGGCGAGGCTGCAGCGGAAAGCAGGCGATACAAGGATGGTGGATCGTAACGCATGACAGGATTGATGCAGGGCAAGCGCGGGCTGATCATGGGGCTCGCCAATGACAAGTCGCTGGCCTGGGGGATCGCGCAAAAGCTGCATGAGGCGGGGGCCGAACTGGCCTTTTCCTATCAGGGTGAGGCGCTGGAAAAGCGGGTCCGCCCGCTCGCGGCGTCGCTCGGCAGCGATTTCCTGATCGACTGCGATGTGTCCAGCATGGAAGCCCTCGACGCGGCGTTTGAGCAGCTGGCCGACCGCTGGCCGACGATCGACTTCGTGGTCCACGCGATCGGCTTTTCCGACAAGAACGAACTGCGCGGGAAATATGTCGACACCAGCCTCGACAACTTCTTGATGACGATGAACATCTCGGCCTACAGCCTGGTCGCCGTCACCAAGCGAGCCGCGGCGATGATGCCGGAAGGCGGCTCGATCCTGACCCTGAGCTACTACGGCGCCGAGAAGGTCGTGCCGCATTACAACGTGATGGGCGTGGCCAAGGCGGCGCTGGAAACCAGCGTGAAATACCTCGCCAATGACCTTGGCCCGGCCAACATCCGCGTCAATGCAATCTCCGCCGGCCCGATCAAGACCCTGGCCGCCAGCGGCATCGGCGACTTCCGCTATATCCTCAAGTGGAACGAACTGAACTCGCCGCTGCGCCGCAACGTGACGATCGAGGATGTCGGCGGTTCGGCGCTCTACTTCCTCTCGAACCTCTCCAGCGGCGTCACCGGCGAGACGCACCATGTCGATGCGGGCTATCACCTGGTTGGCATGAAGCAGGAAGACGCACCGGATATTGCGCTGAGCTAACCTGCAAAGGGTTTCTGGCTGTCGCCCGCCGCTCATTTTGAGCGTCGCATACCGTGCGAAGGGGTAGCATTGTAAACTCAAAATAGCTCGAGATCGTTAAGCGTGGCACCGACCCTGGGTTCGTTTTGCACTTTTTCTTTTGCAGACGGCGCCCTCCAATTAGCTAGTCTTTCCCAGCCGCCGCCCTCGCTAGGCTAAGGTCAACCCCTTCGCCTTTCTCCATTCGCGGAGATAAATCTGGTCGAAAGTCGGCAACGAACTTTATTCCTATCACGGACGGTCTGGACTGGCTTGCGTCTAATCCACCTTTGGGCATGATAACGAGAGGAGGGCAAAGACATGGCCAGACGTGTTGGAAGCGCAATCGAACCCTTCGTGGTAGGCCAAGATCCCAAGCGACGCGCAGAAGTCGAGGCTCAACTCTACAAGGACTTTAAGCCGAAAGATGTCTTGGAGGAAATCTGGCTAAGCGACATCGCGGTGCTAACCGCGACCATCGAATACTATCGACAGCTGGAAGCTGCAGTGACGCTAAAGATAGCCAACCGACGCGGCCTTGACGGGCTACTTCGAGTTGAGTTCTCAGAAAAAGTTGACTTTACCTTGACTGACGCAGTCGGATCGAGGGCACTACGGACGGCTCTTGGCGAATTCACTCCCGCTGATTTGAAGCAGATCAGCACAATCGCAGACCTCATTTCCCAAGTACGCCGCGAGCGTGAACGCGTTTATCTGCTCTTTGAGCGAAAGAGGCGTCCGGCACTGCTCAATGCAGTGAAGGTAGCCCAGAAAAATGATCGCGAGACGTTTGCCATCGAGGATCTAGGTGACTGAGCGAAAAATCCGATCCAAGCGACAGGCTGAGGCCAGTCGCAGAAATGGAGCGAGGAGCGGCGGCCCAGCCTCGAAAGAAGGCAAAGAAAAATCTGCACAAAACTCTAAGAAACATGGCCTTACTGGAAAAATCGAGCCAAGCTCAACGGAGCAAGATTATCTAGATGAACTGCTCCGTAAACTTCATGGGCGCTATGATGCCAATGACGCTCAACAGGCAATCTTGATTGAAAGAGCTGTGACGGCAGAGTTGCATCTAATCCGTGCACGAACACTCATCACATCGACACTGGAAGACATAACAGACCCGGAAAACCCTCGGCGCGCCGCAAGGCAACAACAGGTTTCACTGACGATCAAGACAACCCGTGACCTCATTCAGCAAATTTTTGGAGGCGCTGCGCCGAGTTTAAGCTTGGCCAAAATGGTCGCGGAAGAAGCGGGTGGGATTAACGTGATGCCTCGCCCAAATCGTGCGGCACTGACCAAACTGATGCGGTACGCGCAGAGGTTTAGGGGTGAGCGAGACAGGTCGTTAACTAGGCTTGAGGCGATGCGCGATTGATTACGCATTTGGTTCAAGAAATGGGGCGGGCTGGGCCAAAGTTGATCGTAATCGTTCAGAGCGGCTGAAAGGCTGGTGATGTCTTCACTCTGCTAGGCAGTTCGCCATTGCTGCGTGATGATGTTCTGGAAATGTCCCGCCGCTATGGCGCAGCGATGCTGGGTTGGCTCGGCAAGGCCCGTACCTTTCTGATGCCGAGTTCTATCGAAAGCTATAGCATCCCGGTGATCAAAGCGCTGCAGCGCGGGGTTCCCGTAATCGCTGGCGACATTCCGCTTTACTTGGACCCGCTTGACGGACAGGGCTGGGAAGCGGCCGTCCGCGCTTACTGTGACGAGGCGTCCGACCGCACGCGTCAGCTGGCTGCCATGTCGTCCTTCCAGGCACCCTCATGGCAAGACCACTTCGCCAAGGTCGACGGCTGGCTTGCAACGCTCTAGACAGGGCGGATGAGCAACCCGCTGCCCTTTCATTCGATTCACCGCCATGGCCTGGTCCGAGTGGCGGCGGCCACGCCTGCGGTGTTTGTGGCCGATCCCGCCGCAAATGCCCGTGCCGTGCTCGAACTGGCGCAGCAGGCGGAGCGCGATGGGGTCGATCTTGTCGTCTTTCCCGAGCTGTGCCTCACGGCCTATGCGATCGATGACCTGCTGACCCAGCAGGCCCTGCTCGATGCAACCCGCACCGCCTTGGCCAGCATTGTCACGGCTAGCGAGCGAATGCGCGCGGTGCTGGTGGTTGGCCTGCCGCTGGTCCGCAACGGGCGGCTTTACAACTGCGCCGCTACGGTGACGCAGGGGCGGGTGCTGGGCGTGGTACCCAAGAGCTTCCTGCCCAATTACCGCGAATACTACGAGAAGCGCTGGTTCGCGCAGGGCGCGGGCATCACCGGCGAAACGATTGAACTGGGCGGGGTCGACGTGCCGTTTGGCACCGACCTGTTGTTCCGCGCCGCCAACCTGCCAGACTTCACCTTCCACCTCGAGATTTGCGAGGACATGTGGGTGCCGCAGCCACCCTCTATCCGCGGCGCGCTGGGCGGGGCGACGGTGCTGTGCAACCTTTCGGCCTCCAACATCACGGTTGGCAAGGCGGATGAACGGGCGACCCTGGTGGCGGCCCAATCGATGCGTTGCGCCGCCGCCTATGTCTATGCCGCCGCCGGAGCGGGCGAGAGCACGACTGACCTGGCCTGGGATGGGCAGGGATCGATTTACGAGCTGGGTGAGGAAATCGCGCGGTCGGAACGGTTCAGCCGCCAGCCGCAGCTGGCGATTGCCGATGTGGATGTGCAACGCTTGCGGCTGGAGCGGATGCGGACTGGTTCGTTCAACGATGCGGCCGTTGCCGCCGGGCACCCGGAACGGGATTTTCGCCGGATCGATTTCGCCCTGCCGCTGCACGAGAAGGATGTCGGCCTGCGCCGGGCGCTGCGCCGCTTCCCTTATGTGCCGCACCGCGCCGAACGGCTGGCGCAGGATTGCTATGAAGCCTTCAACATCCAGGTCGACGGGCTGGTCAGGCGGATGGATGCGACCAAGGCCAAGTGCCTGGTGATCGGCATTTCGGGGGGGCTCGATTCGACCCATGCGCTGATCGTGGCGGCCAAAGCCTGCGACCGGCTTGGCCTGCCGCGCACTACGATCCGCGGCTATACCATGCCCGGTTTCGCGACCAGCGAGGGCACCAAGGCCAATGCCTGGAAGCTCATGGAGGCACTGGGCATCACCGCGGAAGAGATCGACATCCGTCCGGCGGCGGAACAGCTGCTTAAGGACATTGAACACCCCTTCGCGGCGGGCGAGAAGGTCTATGACGTGACCTTCGAAAACGTCCAGGCCGGCCTGCGCACCGATTACCTGTTCCGCCTTGCCAACCACCACCACGGCTTCGTGGTTGGTACGGGTGACCTCTCAGAACTGGCGCTGGGCTGGTGCACCTATGGCGTGGGCGATCACATGAGCCACTACGCCATCAACTGCGGCGTGCCCAAGACGCTGATCCAATACCTGATCCGCTGGACGGTGGAGAGCGAACAGTTTGATGCGTCCACGGATGCGGTGCTGCACGAGATACTCGCCAAGGAAATCTCGCCCGAACTGGTTCCGGCCGATGCCGAAGGCGCGATCCAGAGCACCGAGGCGGCAGTCGGTCCCTATGCGCTTAATGATTTCTTCCTGTTCTACACGCTGCGCCAGGCACTGACCCCGGCCAAGATTGCCTTCCTGGCCTGGCATGCCTGGCGCAAGGACGGGACCGGGCGCTGGCCATTCGGGTTCCCGGAAGAGCGCAAGGAAGACTACACGCTGGCCGAAATCCGGCGCTGGCTGGAAAACTTCGTGCGGCGGTTCTTCGCCACCAGCCAGTTCAAGCGCAGCGCGATCCCCAACGGGCCCAAGGTCTCATCGGGCGGTAGCCTGAGCCCGCGCGGGGACTGGCGCGCACCCAGCGATGGCTTGGCGGATGTCTGGCTGGCCGAAGTGGCGCAGGTGCCGCGCAAGTAGCGCTCAGTTGCCGCCTTCAGGCTGCTTCGCCGCCGCCGCTTCCTCAGCCTTGCGCCGCGCTTCCATCTGGTCTTCGAGCTTTTCGACCTCGCTCTGGGTCTTGGCCGCGTCCTTGTCGATCGTCGACAGGCGCTTGGCCCGCTCATCCGCAATCAGCTGGCCAAAGCGGATGCCTTCATCGCTCTGCTTTTCGGCATAGGCCGCGTTGATCAACTGGCCGGAGCAGCCGGTCCAGCCGCCGGCGCCGACCGGCGAACAACTCATCGTGCCGGTCTTGTTGACGCGTTCATAGGCCAGGACTTTGTTGTTCCAGGCCTCGTTCTGGGGTGAGCTCGACTGGCGCAGGATCTGCGGGATGCGGAAGCGTTCGGCCTCGGCCTTGCGCGCGCAGACGGTGATCGTGTCATCCGCCGAGACCGGGCATTCGTCATTGCCGTAGATGATCAGCTGGTTGACCTTAGGCTCGGGTGCTTCCTGCGCCAGAGCGGGAGCGGCGAACAGCAGCGGGGCGGCAATCAGCAGGCGGCGCATGGGTAATCTCCTTGGCGCGATGGTCCCGATATAGGGGCCTTGTGCGCTGAATGACAGCTTAAGCGGCGCGGTTCCTTGCGCCCGGTCAATTGGACGTCAGATCCGCTCGGACAGGCGAATGGCCAGCCGGCAACCCAGCCGGATCGCGCCGGACAGCAGCGGATAGGCCGGGGCCTGTTCCGCCCCCGCAGCAATCGCGGCCTCCTTGTGGGCGCGCTCATCATCGCGGAATTCGCGGATCATCGCGGCCAGTTCGGGATCCTCATCGCCCAGTTCTTCAAGCTGCTGGGTGTAATGCCGGTCAATCTCGGTCTCGATCGCTGCGGTACAAGCCATCGCGGCCTTTGGCCCGATCAGGGCGGTCGCCGCACCCAGCGCATAGCCTGCCACGCTCCAGACCGGCTGCAGCGCTGTCGGGCGGACCCCGCGCTGCGCAATCAGCGCATCGAACTTCTGGCGATGCGCGGCTTCCTGCTCGGCCATATGGGCGATCTCGCCCGCGTGCGGGGCGCGGTCACCCATGACGGCGAGCTGCCCGGCATAGATGCGGGTGGCGCCATATTCGCCGGCCTGATCGACGCGCAGCATGCGGGCGGTGTCGCTCATACCCGGGCTCCTTCGCGGCGCAGCAGGGCAAAAATCGCCAGCGCCCCGGCGGTCGAGATCAGGAAGTTGAACCCCGCCAGCGAGATCCCGAACAGGGTCCAGGCCGGGACATCGCAGCGGACAATCGGCGCGTTGAGGATCGCGGCGAGCGGATCACCGCCAGCCTTTGCCGTGGTGGCGCAGCCGGTGATGCCTTCCCACCAGTGGTATTCGACCCCGGCATGGAAGGCCCCGATCAGGCCCGAAGTCAGGATCGCCAGGCCGGCCAGCAGCGGCCACAGCTTCTGGCGCGGTTGCACCAGGGCAGCGAGGGCCAGCACCAGGGCGGCAAAGTGCGGATAGCGTTGCCACCAGCACATCTCGCAGGGGTAGAGCCCGAACACGTACTGCGAAACATAGGCCCCGCCGAGCAGAGCTACTGGGATCGCGAGGGCAAGCCCCCGTGCAGAAACCCGCATCGCCTTACTTCCCCTTCAGCGCCATGGCCGCCCGACCACCCCGGCGCAGGGTTTCCAGCGCGTAGTGGAGCTGGAAGTCGGTGATGCCCTTGGCCTTCAATTCTTCCGGGGTGGCTTTGAAGCGGGGATCGTCCTGGCGGTCGGTTTCCAGCTGCTTGTCGGCCACACCGAGTTCGTTGACGAGGTGACGGCGCAGGTCGCTTTCGCGCATGGTCAGCTGGGCGCGGCGCTGGGCATCGGGGTCAGACAGCTGGGGCACGCGGATATCGGGTTCGATCCCGCCTTCCTGCACCGAGCGACCCGCGGGCGTGTAATAGCGCGCCGTGGTCAGCTTGATCGCGCGGGTCTTGTCGAGTTCGAACAGCGACTGAACGCTGCCCTTGCCAAAGCTGCGTTCGCCCATGATCAGCGCACGCTTCTGGTCCTGCAGCGCGCCAGCGACAATTTCCGAGGCCGAGGCCGAGCCGGCATCGATCAGCACGATCACCGGCAGGCCCTTGGCGGCATCGCCCGGGATCATCTCTTCGGCGCGGTAGAATTCGTTGTCGCGCGGATTGCGGCCGCGCTGCGAGACGATATCGCCCTTGGTCAGGAACAGGTCCGACAGGGCCACGGCCTCATCGAGCGAACCGCCCGGGTTCTGCCGCAGGTCCAGCACCAGCCCGGTCAGCTTGCCACCGGCCTGGCGCTTGAGATCGGCAATGCCCCGCCCGACATCGATCCCGACATCGCGCGAAAACTCGTTGACCGAGATCACGCCAATGTCCTTTTCAAGCTTCCAGGTCACGGGCTCAAGATCGATCACGCCGCGCGTGACCGTGACATCGAAGGTGCCGTTGCGGCCTTCGCGGAACAGGGTGAGGCGGATCGTGGTCCCGGCTTCGCCGCGCATCCGGGCAACCGCTTCATCAAGGTCGATCCCGTAAATCAGCTTGCCATCAAGGTGGGTGATATAGTCCCCGGCCTTGACCCCGGCCTTCTCCGCCGGGCTGCCCTTCATCGGCGCAATCACGCGGACGGCATCGTCATCCATGCCAACACTGAGGCCGAGGCCCGAATAGTTGCCATCGATCATGTTGGTCAGCCGCTGGAGCGACGACCCCTCAACATAGCTGGAGTGCGGATCGAGCGAGGCCAGCATGCCATCGATCGCCCCGGTGATCAGCTTATCGTCATCAACCGATTCGACATACTGCGCCTTGACGATCTGGTAGACCGTGAACAGCCGGTTGAACTGGGCGGTCGAGCGCCCTTCCACTGCGGCAAGGCCCGCCGTGGTTGCCGGCAAAAGGGCAACGGCGCTGACCAGCAGCGCAGCGCGGGCAAGGTTGGCAAGCTTCATTCGCATAACGGCCTTTCGCCTGTCGATTGCATTGCGTTCTATCCGCTACAACACCTTAACGCCAGATGGCGCTGCATCCGGATGCTTTATCGGCCCAGCTGGTCCAGCGGATTGACCGGCTGGCCATCCTTGCGCAGTTCGAGCGTGACCAGCGGTTGCCCCGGCCCCGTAATTCCCAGTGGCGAGCCCGAGACGAGCCGATCACCCACTTCAACGTCCAGCGAGGACATCCCGGTGACCAGCGAAGTCCAACCGCCGGAATGCTCGATGATCACAATCTGCCCATAGCCGCGATAGGCCCCGGCAAAGACCACCCGCCCCGCCGCCGGGGCAACCACCTGGGCGGCGGGCCGCGCCAGCAGGGTAATCCCGCGTGACCGCGGCTGGCCGAGCCGCTGGGTGCCAAAGCCCGTCAACACCTGGCCGGCCAGGGGCAGGTTGAAGCCCGCCAGGCGCGGCGCCTGAACCGCACCGGGCGATAGGTCAGCCGCCACGACCGCTGCGCCTGGCACCGCTGGCCGCAGGATCGGACCGGGCAAGGCAGCGAGCGCAGCGCGCCGTCGGCTGGCTTCATCAAGCTGGCCAACCAGCCCATTCAGGTCGCGCGTCTGTTCAGCAAGGGCCAAGGCCCGCTCGGCCTCGCGCGCCGCCAGCCCTCCGGCGGTGCGCGCCTCAAGCCGTTGGCGGCTTTCCAGCGTGGCCAGCGCCTGACGCCGCGCAGCGAGGTCTCGCTGCGCCTGGCGCAGACCGGCGGAGTTGGCGCGCGCCTGCGCCTGCAAGGCGCGGCTGCGATCGAGCTCGGCGCGCAGATCAGCCGTCCGCCGCTTGACCTCGGGCAGCATGGCTTCAAGCGCTGCCCGCAGATAGACCGTATCGTGTAGCGACCCCGGCCGCAGCAGGGCCAGGCCGGCCGGTCGGCGGGCGAGGCGCTGCAAGGCGGCAGTCAGGCGGACCAGCGGCTGCTGGCGCTGGGCCAGCCGGGCGCGAAGCTGCGCGCGATCCCGCTCGATCAGCGCGGCGCGGGCTTCGTTGGCGGCGATCCCGGCTTCGGCCTGCTGGATCCGCGCGGCGATCCCGGCCGCTTCGCGCGCGGTCCGCTCAACCGCGGCGTTGGCCGTGCTGGCCTGGGCTTCAAGCTCAGCCGCGCGGCGACCGGCCGCTGCCCCGGCGGCACGGGCCGCTGCCAGGGCGCGTTGCAATTGGACGGGATCGCTTGGCGGCACCTGCGCCGAAGCTCCGCCCAGCGCAGCCAGCGCCAGCAAGGGCATGATCCAGATGGGTTTTACCGGCGACATCGCGCGCCCTTATCCCGAACGGTGATAGGGATGACCAGCCAGAATACTGGTGGCGCGCCACAATTGTTCGGCCAGCATGGCCCGGACCATCAGGTGGGGCCAAGTCATCGGGCCGAAGCCGAGCAGGAGATCGGCCTGGCTGCGCGCGGCATCGCCATGGCCGTCAGCGGCGCCGATCAGGAAGCGCGCCTCGCGCACGCCATCATCGCGCCAGCGCCCCAACAGCGCGGCAAATTCTTCGGACGAGAGCTGCTTGCCGCGTTCATCGAGCAGGACTTCGCGGGCCGGGGTCAGCGGAGCGGGGATCGTGCCGCCCGTATCGGGCAGCTCGGTCTGGACCACCGGCCAGGTGATCCGCTTCAAATAGCGGGCGACCAGCTCAGCCTCGGGCGAGCGGGCGATCTTGCCGCGGGCAATGACGTGCAACCGCATGTGGCAAGGTTCAGGCTGCGCCCGAATCCCCGAAGGCCCACATCCGCTCAAGGTTATAGAAGCTGCGCACTTCGGGGCGGAACAGGTGGACCACCACGTCGCCCGCATCGATCAGCACCCAGTCAGCCGCCGGGAGCCCTTCGATCCGGACATGGCCGAAACCGCCCTGCTTGATCCGTTCGGCCAGCTTTTGCGCCATGGCGGCGACCTGGCGGGTCGAGCGGCCGCTGGCGATCACCATGTGATCGGCGATCGAGCTTTTGCCCTCTAGCGGGATCGAGACGATTTCCTGCGCCTGGTCATCGTCCAGCGACTGGAGCACCAGCGCATGAAGCGAACCGGGTTCGGAGGGGGGCAGCGGAGTGGGCGTTCCCGCAGCGGCGGGCGCGTTCGTGGCAGGTGTCATGTAGAGGGCAAATGCTCCTTGGGGCGGACGGCGCTGAACGGCGCAGGATCAAGGCCCGGCGCGTTCATGGCGTGTCTGGATTGACCGGATGGTGCGTCAGCGGATCCCGAACAGCCCGGCCGGCAAAGCCGCGGGCCCAGTCTGGATCAACGCGGCGAATGGCACTCGCCGAACGTGGATCGGGATCGAATCGCAAATGTATCAGCGCGGGTGCGCTCCATCCTGCCCGGTGTTTCAAACTGGCCGCGGACCGCCGGTATCGGCCGAGCCATGCTGCGGCGGGGCTCGCTGCAGCGGCGCCATCATAGCCGGGCCGCGCAATTACCGCAATCGGCATGGTGCGGGCCAGCCGGCGCCAGTCGCGCCAGCGGTGCAGCTGGGCCAGATTGTCGCTGCCCATCAGCCAGACAAATTCCTTGTCGGGATAGCGGCGGCGTAGCGCTTGCAAGGTATCGACCGTGAACACTGTGCCGAGATCGCGTTCGATCGTGGTCGGCACGATCGGGGCGCGCCGGGCCAGGCTGAGCGCCGACTGCAAGCGGGCCGAAAGCGAAGCCATCCCGGCTTTGGGCTTAAGCGGATTGCCCGGCGATACCAGCCACCACACCGCATCAAGATTGAGTGCCTGTCGCGCGAACAGGCTGATCCGCCGATGCCCGCCATGGGCCGGGTTAAAGCTGCCGCCCAGCAGACCGACGCGCTGCGGGTGCCGGCTCAGGGCCGGACCTGCCCGGTGCCGCGCACCAGCCACTTGTAGGTTGTCAGCCCTTCGAGCGCGACGGGTCCGCGGGCATGGAGCCGCCCCGTGGCAATGCCGATTTCCGCACCCAGGCCAAATTCGCCGCCATCGGCAAACTGGCTGGAGGCATTGTGCATGACGATTGCGCTGTCGACCTCAGCCAGGAAGCGTTCGGCGATAGCCTGATCCTCGGTGACGATGGCGTCGGTGTGGTGCGAGCCGTGGCGGGCAATATGCGCCATGGCGTCATCCGGCCCATCAACCACGGCAACCGACAGGATCGCATCGAGGTATTCGGTATCCCAATCCTCGGCCGTGGCCGGCGCGATCCGCGAATCGAGTGCGGCAGCGCGGGCATCGCCGCGCACTTCGCACCCCGCGTCGATCAGGGCCGCCACCAAGTTGGCCGATTCGGGATAGCGGGCATCGACCAGCAGCGTTTCCATCGCCCCGCAAACCCCGGTGCGGCGCAGCTTGGCGTTGAGCGCCACGGCCCGCGCCTTCGCCGGGTCGGCCGCGGCGTGGACATAGGTGTGGTTGATCCCGTCAAGGTGCGCCAGCACCGGCACGCGGGCATCGGCCTGGACCCGGGCGACCAGGCTTTTCCCGCCGCGCGGCACGATCATGTCGATCAGCCCGGCGGCGGTCAGCATGGCACCGACCACGGCGCGATCCTGCGTCGGCACCAATTGGACCGCCTCGGCCGGAATCCCGGCCTCAACCAGCCCGCTGACCATGGCCGCATGGATGGCGCGGTTGGAATGGACCGCTTCGCTGCCGCCGCGCAGCAGGACCGCATTGCCCGAACGCAGGCACAGCGCCGCGGCATCGGCCGTCACATTGGGCCGGCTTTCATAAATGATCCCGATCAGCCCGATCGGCACCCGGACGCGGGAGAGGACCAGGCCATTGGGGCGGCTGGTCCGGTCTATTTCCTGACCCACCGGATCGGGCAGGTCGGCAACGGCGGCGACGGCATCGGCGATCGCCGCCAGCCGCCCGGCATCGAGCCGCAGTCGATCGAGCATGGCGCCGCTCAGCCCGCGGGCTTCGCCTGCCGCCATGTCCTGCGCATTGGCCGAGAGGATCTGTGCCTCCTGCTGACGCAGCGCGTGGGCCGCAGCGCGCAGCCCCGCGGCGCGCTGGTCAGAGGCCAGCCGGGCCAGTTGCAGCTGCGCAGCCCGACCAGCCTGCGCAAGGCGGGCAACAAGCGAATCGGGCGCTTCGGGCGAGGGGGTGGCGGGAGCGGTCATTTCGCGATCGTGCCTATCACCTGGCCAACAGTTCCGGCAACCCAATCGACTCGTCGTGCGACTCTTTCGCTTCGACGACAACCGATTGCGACGGATTCTCCCAACCTAGTGAAAACTGCTAGTTGGCCATAGCAGAAGTCATCAAAGACTCGGGGTCGTCTTGCAAAATCTAACCGTTGGCGGGGTGAAGGACCGCTTGCGGAGCTGGTTCCCGGATCGCGAATTTTTCATGCGATCGCAGGGGCAGGTCCGTTTCATCAAGGTATCGACGAAGGTCCAGATGGTCAGCTTGGCCGTGCTGGTCGCGCTGTTGCTCGCCTGGCTGCTGTCGATGGGCGGAATGGCGCTGTCGCAATACCTCTCGACGCGCGACCGGCTGGACCTGCTCAACCGCGAGGCCAAGGTCGCCACGGCCGAAAGCCGGGTGGCCGAATATCGCGACGACCTGCAAAGCGTGGCCCAGGATCTTTCGCGGCGGCAGGATGCGCTGGAGAAGATGACCGAGGTCCTGCCTGACGACCTCAAGGCCAGCGACACCGTCTCCGATTCGAGCGGGGAAGCGGCCAAGACTGTCGACAAGGTGAGCGCCGCCCTGCCCGAAGCCAGCGGCCTGGCCAAGGTCGAGGCGCGGCAGCTGGCGCTGGTTGAGCGTCTGACCCGATTCGCCGATCGGCGTGCCGCCCAGGCGGCCAGGCGCATTCGCGCGCTGGGGCTCGATCCCAATGCCATGGTGGCGCGGCTCAATGACCGGTCAGCCCAGGGCGGTCCGCTGATCGAACTGTTCGGCCCGCGCAAGCAGGCGCTCGATCCGCGCTTTGAGCGGCTGGGCATCAGCCTGGCGCGAATGGACGCGCTGGAGCGGGGCCTGGCCGGAATTCCGCAGCATACCCCGGCCAGCCTTGAATATATCTCGTCCGGCTTTGGCTATCGCGCCGACCCCTTTACCGGCGGGGCGGCCTTCCACGCCGGGCTGGATTTCAAGGGCCCGATCGGCGCGCCGATCTTTGCCGCCGCGGCGGGACGGATCCGTTTCGTGGGGGTGCAGCAGGGCTATGGCAACGTGGTTGAAATTGAGCATGGCAATGGGCTGATGACGCGCTATGCTCACATGTCGGGTTTCAGGGCGCAGGTGGGTCAACCGGTCCTGGCAGGGCAGGTAATCGGATTGATCGGCAGCACCGGACGATCGACGGGTCCCCACCTCCATTTCGAGGTCCGGATCAACGATCGGGCGGTAAACCCCCGGCCATTCCTTGAGGCGGCGTCTCATGTTCAACAAGATAACCGCGGCGGCAACGTCGCGTTCAACAGGCGGTAACACAATGCGCGGATCGACCTTTTCGGTCCTTGGGGCCGATACGGCGATCAAGGGCAATGTCATGGCTTCGACGGACCTGCACCTTGATGGCAAGGTTGAGGGCGATGTCACCTGCAGTTCGCTCGTCCAGGGCGAGACGGGTGAAATTGTCGGCGCGGTCAAGGCTGAAAGCGCCCGGCTGGCAGGCGTGGTCCGCGGCTCGATCTCGGCCCGCGAACTGGTGATCCTCAAGTCGGCCCGCATCCATGGCGATGTGCATTACGATGCGCTGACGATCGAGCAGGGTGCGCAGGTCGATGGCCGCTTTGCTCCGCGCATGGTGGGCCAGCCCGAAGAAACCCCGGCCGAGGGCGTCGAAAAGCTGCTGACGCTCGCCGGGTAAACGGAGGGGGTTAAACCAGCCCGAGCTCGGCGCGCAGGGCCTTGCGGTCGAGCTTGCCGATCATCGTCTTGGGCAGGCTATCGCGCACCACCACACTGTCCACCCGTTCATGCTTGCCCAACTGGCCATTAAGCCAGTCGGCCAGCGCCTCAGCGGTGGCGGCCGCGCCATCGTGCAGGGTGACATAGGCGCGCGGGGCCTCGCCGCGATAGGCATCGGGCACGCCGATCACGAGGGCCTCCTTGACCGCCGGATGGCGCAACAGCACGGCTTCGACCTGGCTGGGGAAGACCTTGAACCCGCCGACCGCGATCATGTCCTTGATCCGGTCAACGATCCGCAGATAGCAACCCTCTTCCAGCACCGCGACGTCGCCCGTGCGCAGCCAGCGGCCGTCAGGCCGATCGGCAAAGGCTGCAGCCGCCGCCTCGGGCCGGCGCCAATAGCCGCGCATCACCTGGGGGCCCTGAATGGCGAGCTCGCCCGGCTCACCGACCGGGGCATCCTGCGTCGGATCCTCCTTGTCGAGCAGACGGACCCGCGTCGCCGGAATCGGCTGGCCGATCGTGCCGGGGCGCTCTTCGCCTTCATAGGGATTGGCCGCAGCCACCCCGGCGGTCTCGGTCAGGCCATAGCCTTCGATCAGCCGCGCACCGGTCACAGCCTCAAACCGCTGCTTGAGCGGCAGCGGCAAGGGGGCGCCGCCGGAAATGCAGACCCTGAGCGAGCCGAAATCGGTCTTCCCGCAGTCCGGGTGATCAAGCAGCGCCTGGTACATGGTCGGCACCCCCGGCATCGCGGTCGCCTTGACCCGGGCCAAAGTCTTGAGCGCCTGCCCAGCGTCAAAGCGCGGCAACATGGCAATGCAGCCGCCGTGGGCAACCGTCCGGTTGAGCACGCAGATATTGGCGAAAACGTGGAAGAACGGCAGGACGCCGACAATCACATCGCGGGCCTGCTGCTGCGGATCGATTGCCTCAACCTGGCGGGTGTTGGCGGTGATGTTCTGGTGAGTCAGCATCGCACCCTTAGGGGTGCCGGTGGTGCCGCCGGTATACTGGAGCAGCGCGAGGTCTTCCTCGGGATCGAGCGGCACCGGCTGCGGGGCCGAATCGGCCAGGACATCGCCCCAGCGCAGCGCCGAGGGCGGGATCGGGCTGAGCGATTTGCGCGCAAACAGGCGCAGAGCGATGCCCTTGAGCCAGGGCAACTGCGCCGCCAGCGAGCCGACCACCAGCCACTCCAGCGCCGACTGTTCCCTGACCGTCATGGCCGTGGGCAGAAGCGCCGAGGAATCGATCGTCACCAACAGCCGTGTCCCCGAATCCGCCACCTGTGCGGCCAGTTCGTCTGCGGTGTAGAGCGGCGAGAAATTGACCACCGTCGCACCGGCGATCATCGCGCCATAATAGGCCGAAATGTAGAGCGGCACATTGGGCAGGAACAGGCCGACCCGGTCACCCTTGCCAATCCCGCGCTGTTGCAGACCGGCCGCAAAGGCCAGCGCTTCACCATGCAGATCGCGATAGGTGAACAGCCGGCCCAGAAAATCGACCAGTGGCCGATCGGCAAAGCGCGCGGCGCTGTCCGCAAACATCTGCGGCACGGACAAAGGCGCGAAGACCGTGTCCCACGGTGTCGGGTGCGCGTAATGCGCCTGCCATGGCTGAAAGGACGATGCGGCAACCGGGCTGACAGTCATGCCAGCCTAAGTGGTGGTGCCCATGGCCCCGCACAAGCGCGGGGCCGAAATAGATTGGGGCTTAGCCTTCGTCCGAAGCTTCGGCGGCGCGCTTGGCTTCGAGCCAGGCGGCGGCTTCGGCTTCCTGCGCGGCTTCCGAGGCAGCCTTGGCCTGAGCCTCACGCTCAGCGCGCAGTTCCTCGATCAGGGCTTCGCGGTCGTCACCCAGGCGGGCATCATCACCGGCTTCGTCAACCAGGCCGGCCTTCTTGGCCGCCTTGGCCACGATCGCATCAAGCTCACGCTGGCTGCACAGACCCAGGGTCACCGGATCCTTGGGCTGAATGTTGGCAATGTTCCAGTGGCTGCGATCGCGGATCGCGGCGATGGTGTTGCGGGTCGTGCCGATCAGCTTGCCAATCTGCGCGTCCGAGATTTCCGGGTGAGCGCGCAGGATCCAGGCGATGCCATCGGGCTTGTCCTGACGCTTCGAGACCGGAGTATAGCGCGGGCCCTTGGTCCGGCTGACCTGCGCCGGAGCCTTTTGCATGACCAGCGAATAGGACGGGTCGTTCTGGCCCTTTTCGATTTCCGCCATGGTCAGTTCGCCCGAGCGGACCGGATCGCGGCCGGTATACTTGCTGCTGGCCAGATCATCGGCCATCGCATTCACTTCGAGGATGTGCAGCCCGCAAAATTCGGCGATCTGTTCGAACGAAAGCGCGGTGTTGTCGACCAGCCACGAGGCAGTGGCATGCGGCATCAGCGGGGTGGGCTGGGTCACGGGTATTCTCCGCCAGAAATCGGGTTCAAAATAATAGGGCCGCCCCTTACCGGAGCGGCCGTTCGGCGGCCCATCTAGGTGATAACGGCGGATTCGGCAAGGATTGAGTCAGGTCAGCCGACCTTGAGCACGATCTTGCCGATGTGCGCCCCGGCTTCCATCCGGGCATGGGCCTCAGCGGCCTGGGCCAGGGGAAAGGCCTGGTCCATGATCGGGCGCAATTGCCCGCTGGTAAACAGCGGCCAGGCATTGCTGGCGATTTCCTGGGCGAGCAGCGCCTTGAACGCATTGGAGCGCGGCCGCAGCGTCGATCCGGTCAGGGTGTAGCGGCGGCTCATGATCACGGCCATGTTGAGTTCGGCCTGCATGCCGCCCTGGACCGCGATGGTCACGTGGCGCCCGTCTTCCTTCATGCAGCGCAGGTTGCGGGCAACATAGTCCCCCGCGACCATATCGAGCACCAGATCGACACCCTGCCCGCCGGTGATCCGGCCCACTTCTTCGACAAAGTCACTGGCCTTGTAGTCAATCGCATGGTCAGCGCCGATCTGCAGCGCGGCAGCGCACTTTTCAGCATCGCCGCAGGTGACGATCACGGTCAGGCCAAAGGCCTTGCCCAGCATGATTGCCATGGTCCCGATCCCGCTGGTCCCGCCATGGACCAGGATCGTCTCCCCCTCTTTGGCCCAGCCGCGTTCAAACACGTTGTGCCAGACGGTGAACAGCGTTTCCGGCAGGGCTGCCGCCTGATCGAGCGGCATATCCGCCGGAACCGGCAGGCAGTGATCGGCCATGGCCAGGCAATATTCGGCATAGCCCCCGCCCGAGACGAGCGCGCAGACCTGCTGCCCCATGATGACATCATCGACGCCAGCGCCCAGGGCGACAATTTCCCCGGCCACTTCCAGACCGGGGATCGGCGAGGCACCCGGTGGCGGCGGATAGAGCCCGCGGCGCTGGATCACGTCCGGACGGTTGACCCCGGCATAGGCCACCTTGATCAGCACCTGCCCTTCGCCGGGATTCGGCACGGGCAGGACCTGCGGCTGCAAAACTTCGGGGCCGCCGGGGGCATCAAAGCCGATGGCTGTCATCGTTTGGGGAAGAATTTCGGCCATTTGCCTGTTCCTGTTGGCATAGCGGTAAGCAGCAGGGCCTAGCCTTTGGACGTGTTGACAGCAAGCGCAGGAAGGTCAATTTTGCCACTTGTATGGACGAAGAGGATCGCCCCCGGACGCGCAGCGATGCCGCCAGTCAACTGGCGCTGGAGCCGCTTGACCGCCTCTCGCAGGATGAGCTGGCCGAACGGATTGCCCTGCTCGAAAACGAGATTGCGCGGATCAAGGCGCATCGTGACAAGGTTTCAGCGCACCGCGCTGCGGCCGAGGCGCTGTTCAAGCCGCGGTCGACATGAATTTCGGGGTGCCCCTTCGCAGTGGCGATAGGGCTTCCCATATAGGCCTGGCCATATAGGTTCGGTTAACCATCCGTGTTCATACTCTTCGTCTATCGGAGGGTCACTCCATCTGTGGGAAGGCTTCACAATGCCAAGTTTCGCCCAGAGCCTTGAAAAAACGCTGCACAGCGCGCTCGCCAATGCGTCAGAGCGCAGCCATGAGTATGCGACTCTGGAACACCTGCTGCTCGCCCTGATCGACGATCCGGACGCGGCCCAGGTGATGCAGGCTTGCGGGGTGGAACTGGGTGAACTGGGCGAAGTGGTACGCCAGTACCTCGACCAGGAATACCAGAGCCTGAAGACCGAGGAAAAGGGCGATCCGGCCCCAACCGCGGGGTTCCAGCGCGTGATCCAGCGCGCGATCCTGCATGTCCAATCCAGCGGCAAGGACACCGTTACCGGCGCCAACGTGCTGGTTGCGCTGTTTTCGGAACGCGATTCCTATGCCGTCTATTTCCTGCAGCAGCAGGATATGAGCCGGCTCGATGCCGTCAGCTTCATCAGCCACGGAATCGGCAAGGGCGGCCGGCGGATCGAGGACAAGAGCCCCAAGGGGACCGAAAGCGAAAGCCCGGCCCAGGATGAAAAGGCCCAGGGCAAGGACGCCAAGAAGGAGAGCGCGCTCGACCAGTTCTGCGTCAACCTCAACGAGAAGGCGCTGGCCGGCAAGGTCGATCCGCTGATCGGACGCGGGCCGGAAGTGGACCGGACGATCCAGATCCTGTGCCGCCGCTCCAAGAAAAACCCGCTCTATGTTGGCGATCCCGGCGTGGGCAAGACCGCCATCGCCGAGGGCCTGGCGCGCAAGATCGTCGAAGGCGAAGTGCCCGAAGTGCTCTCGGAAGCGGTGATCTATAGCCTCGACATGGGGGCGCTGCTGGCCGGGACCCGCTATCGCGGCGATTTTGAGGAGCGGCTCAAGCAGGTTGTCTCCGAACTCGAAAAGATGCCGCACGCGGTGCTGTTCATTGA
>JACCDM010163714.1_pt1 | contig 24451 bp, 15 predicted proteins | sample 7445851 | NCBI WGS metagenome assembly JACCDM01 (sample SAMN15323438, study PRJNA562643) | freshwater metagenome | isolation source: river surface water | place: USA:Blue River Watershed | collected 2017-08-16
AAGTTATGTACATCAACGTCCTCAAATCAAAAATTCATCGGGTCCGCGTTACACAAGCAGACCTCAACTATATTGGTAGCATCACCATAGATGAAGACCTCATGGATGCCGCAAACCTCATCGAAGGAGAGCGCGTTCAGATTGTCAATATCAACAACGGTGAGCGCTTCGAGACTTACGTCATCAAAGGCGAGCGCCAAACTGGCATGATTTGCCTCAATGGTCCTGCAGCACGGAAGGTAGCTATCAACGACATCATCATTATTATTGGCTATGCCATGCTAGACTTCGAAGAAGCCAAAACCTTCAAGCCTTCTTTGGTTTTTCCGAACGAACAAACTAACTTGCTCTCGTAATTTACATGAGCAAGCGCCTGCACAACATTCAACACAAAATTCTAAACTGGGAAGAAGCCCTCAAACTCAGAGGTATTTGGGCACTCCAAGGTCAAAAAGTGGCCTTTACCAATGGTTGTTTTGATATTTTGCATTTGGGTCATGTGAGTTATTTAGCGCAAGCTGCAGATAGCGCCAAGCGCCTCATTGTGGGCATCAATACCGACGCTTCTGTTCGGTTGCTCGAAAAAGCCCCCAATCGCCCAATCAATTCACAAGACGCCAGAGCCATGGTTTTGGCTTCGTTGAGTTGCGTAGACGCCGTTGTGCTTTTCGAGCAACAAACGCCGCTCGAACTCATCGAGGTCTTAAAGCCAGACGTGCTTTTAAAAGGTGCCGACTACAACGCCGAGCAAACCAATCCCGAAGCCAAAGACTATATTGTCGGTTCGGCATTCGTTCAAACATATGGTGGCAGCGTTCAGACGCTTCCATTTGTGGAAGGTTACTCCACCACAGGCATCTTAGCGAAGGGCCACTAAGGCTGTCCTTTGATTTTGATGGCCACACCCGGTTGCTCCTGTTCTTGCTTCCACTTTTCTAATTTTTGCTGCAATTTGCTATTCCTAGGAGAAGTAGGGGGTGGTAAATCTGAGCCTTTAACTGGTTTTTTATCCTTGTTAAAATTCACTTGAATGGTTTCGTGCGGGGTTGTTTCTTCTTGATACTTCTGCACGCTAGGATCGTTTTTATACAACCCAAAAGTGGCTTTGAGCATTTCTTTTGACTCTTGCTGACTGCGTTCAAACTGTTCTTGTGCAGCTTCTTTTTTGCCTTTTTTGTCCCAACTCACTTTAGGGTCGTCCAGAGAGCCGCTGATGCGCACAAACAAGCGCAGCCCAGTGCCATCGTCTAAAATTTCCCCAAATTCAGTTTGTGTTTCCTGAACGAAGAGGTCGCGCAGGCGCAGGCCAACCGCATAATCAATTTGGTGCTCAAAACTATGGCTCCCTACTAAATCGAGGTCGAGTGCTGAGGATGCGATGTGCATTTTTTCAAAACTGAGCTGGCGCTCGGAGATGACAAACGTGTTTTCGAGTCGATCAAAGCGGACATCTTTGAGTTTTTGTTGCAGCGCTGCTTGGTTCTTGGCTCCGAGAATGGCCTTGCCTTTACCAATGGTGAGCGTGTTGGCCAAATCTTGTAGAATTGGCGCATGCAAGAGGCGGCCGTTGTCAAGGACACAATGTACGCGTACTTTTAAGCTCGCTTCATCGAGACCCTTGAAGTAGTCGTAATTAGTTCGGACGGCAAAATCAAAATTACCTTTTCCAGAAAGGTGTTCATCTGTTAAAATGGCCTGATCAAAATTCTCCCACTCCTTGAACAAGTAACCAAGATCTACTTTTTTGGCAGCGCCATTAGTTGCTATTTCAAATGAAGCTGGCGCTTGCTCGTATAATTGCAGCTCGCCATTCCAATAACCTTGCGCGTGTTTAAACTTCAGCTCCTCGAGTTGCAGCTCATGCTTGCTCAATTTCAACAATCCTTGGACTTGATTGATTTCTTTATTTTCATATCTCAATTGTTGAATGTCGAAAGGAAGGGCAAACATCAATTGCTGGGGTAACATCCAATCCCGTTTTTGAGTTGTGGACTCGGTATCGAAATCTGCAAAATCAAGATTTTGAGCATGCAAGGCCCCGCTGAGTTGGATGGGCAAATCACGACTCAATTGTTGGAGGTAATTGGGAATTTGAAGCTGCAGGTTTAAATCACTGCCACCTATCTTAGCCTTCAAATCTCGGATAACAAGATCTTGGTCATCAAAAGACGCCGTGGCGCTCACTTGACGAAAACCATTTTGATAAGCAGCGAAGCGCACAGCAGCGGCTTTGATCCCAATTCGTCCTTTTATCTCGTTTGTTTGCCAGTTATTTTGTTGGTCCTGAACCATTTTAGCATGGACGTCAAGTTGCGCCGAGCCACCAAGTTCTTGCACATTGGCCAAAGGATAAATAGCCTGGATCAGGCTCAAGGGCACTTGTCCTTTTGCTGCAATAGAGAGTTTTGGGCGCAAAAAATTGCTCAATTGGAATTGACCAAAAAAGTGCGCGCCACCTGTGTCAAACTTAAATTGCTCAATAACTAGGTTATCGGTATCTATATTTAAGTAGGTGCCATAACAGTGCAGGTTTTCAATTTTTGCCCCAAATTTTGGCTCGGTGAGTTGTCCATTTTCAATATTAAAATAGGCTTGTACCAATGGCGTTTCTCGCTCAAGGGCATCCTCATAGTGCAGGTGAAAATCTACCTTTCCCTTTGCCTTGACACGCTTGAGCTCCGCCATTGAAGCGGGCTGAACCGTGCGAACGAGCTGAATCAAAGACAAGTTTTCTGAGCGGATATCTAAGCTGCTTTTGACAGGGCCAAATTCGGCATCAATCAAAAAAGGTAAATTGGCGATTTTGATTTGTGCTTGCGGCAGCTTGATCAAATTTTGGGTTTGGTCTACTAAAAGGGCGAGGTCAAAAACCAATGGTTCATTCTTGAGCAAAACAACCCGACCCTTTTGAATGCGTTTTAGCCAAACATCGCCTTCGGCCTTCAAGGTAGTTTTTTGCGCAGAGAACTTTCCGGATAAAGAGGCGGTATGAATAGTGGAGGTGTATGACTGCGCACTCTTTTGATCGCGATATGCCACCTCGAATTGTTCTAATAAAATGGTTTCAAGTTCTAAATTGAAACTGGAGCTGCTCGACGAAGTATCCTTAAAAATGTCGAAATTGGTTTGACCTGTTGCATCGGTTTTCAAATTGAGTTGGCCATTGAAACTCGTGATTTCTTCAATCTGGTACTTGCCGTTCCATAAATCAAATGGATTGAAGCGCAAACTGATTTGCTCCGCTTGCAAAAGCGTGTCTTTAGATGAAAGTGGATCTGCGATCAGAACTTGGTCAAAAGCGACGCTCAAGTGAGGGAAAGTGCGCCAAAAATGAAGGTTAATTTGCTCGACCTGAACGGGTACTTTCAAGTAAGTATTGACTTGAGAGACTACCTTTTTGATAATGCGGTCTTCGAAAATGTAGAGTGCCAAAGAGATGGTGGTCATCAAGACCAATAAAATCAAAACCGTACGCTTGCACAACCGCCACCAAAACTGCATAATCCTCTAACGAAAAAACCACCCATACGTTGCAAACAAAGCCTAGAATTTTTTTTAGCGCTATCTTTGTAACCCCAATTGTATACTCATGAGTCATCCAGAACTTTCCGAACAAGAAATCTTACGTCGCGAATCCTTGCAAAAATTGCGCGATCTCGGTATTGATCCTTATCCGGCGGCACTCTACCCCGTAGATGCTTTCGCTGCAGCTATCAAAACCAATTTTGAGGACGGTAAACAGGTTTGTTTGGCTGGTCGCATGCTTTCGCAGCGCATCATGGGCAAGGCTTCTTTTGCAGAAATTCAAGATGCATCGGGCCGTATCCAAGTGTATTTCAACCGTGACGAACTCTGCCCTGGCGAAGACAAAACACTTTACAACGAAGTATTCAAAAAACTCCTCGACCTCGGCGATTTCATTGGCATCAAAGGCCATGTCTTCAAGACCCAAGTAGGTGAAATCTCTGTTCACGTCACGGAATTCATGCTGCTCAGCAAGTCTTTGCGCCCTTTGCCATTGCCAAAAACAGACGCAGCAGGGGTTGTACACGACGCTTTCACAGACCCTGAGTTGCGCTACCGCCAACGCTATGTCGACCTCGTGGTGAACCGCCAAGTGAAAGAAGTCTTCATCAAAAGAACCAAATTATTCAACGCCATGCGCACGTTTTTCAACCGTGCAGGCTATATGGAAGTTGAAACTCCTGTTTTGCAGGCCATTCCTGGCGGCGCCTCAGCAAGACCATTTATCACCCACCACAACGCGCTAGACATCCCGCTTTACATGCGCATTGCCAACGAACTTTATCTCAAAAGACTGATCGTCGGGGGCTTTGACGGCGTGTATGAATTCTCCAAAAACTTCCGCAACGAAGGCATGGACCGCACCCACAACCCTGAGTTCACAGCCATGGAAATCTACGTAGCCTACAAAGACTACAACTGGATGATGGACTTCACAGAGCAATTATTAGAATACTGCGCATTAGAAGTGAATGGTTCTACAATTGCTCAGTTTGGCGAACACACCATCGATTTCAAAGCGCCTTACAAACGCGTTACCATGCGTCAGGCGATCATCGACTTCACGGGCTTTGATATTGCAGGCAAAACCGAAGACGAACTCCGCAGTGCAGCACGCGGCATGGGCATCGAAGTAGATGAAACCATGGGCACCGGCAAGCTCATCGACGAAATATTTGGCGAAAAGTGCGAAGGCAATTACATCCAACCAACTTTCATAACCGACTACCCTAAGGAAATGTCACCGCTTTGCAAAGTACACCGCGAAGACCCAAGCCTTACCGAGCGTTTTGAACTCATGGTTTGCGGCAAAGAAGTAGCGAATGCTTACTCTGAGCTCAATGATCCTATTGACCAGCGCGAGCGCTTCGAGGAGCAACTCAAGCTACAAGAACGCGGAGACGACGAAGCCATGTTCATAGACCAAGACTTCTTGCGCGCGCTCGAATACGGCATGCCGCCAACCAGTGGTTTGGGCATCGGCATGGACCGCCTCATCATGTACCTCACCAACAACGCCTCCATTCAAGAAGTGCTTTTCTTCCCGCAAATGCGACCTGAAGTGCAGACACCGAAAGTCACGCTCAACGAGACCGAAACAGCGATTTTCGAAAAAATGCAACAAGAAAAACAACTTTTGTTAGGTGAACTCCGCGCACAATTCGACATCTCTAACAAACTGTGGGATACCTCGCTCAAAACCCTGACCAAAAATCAGTTATTGGTTGTGAGCAAGGAGAACGATTTGTTATTGATCCGCTTAGCCTAAATTACTCCGTAATAATTTTGCGGAATCAATTTTAATTCTAAATATACTTCTTGGTAAATTCCCAGAGCACGATGCCTGCACAGACACTTACATTGAGGCTGTGCTTGGTGCCAAACTGCGGAATTTCGATGATGTGGTCTGCTGTGTCTAACGCAGCCTGATCTACGCCGTCTACTTCATTGCCAAAAACCAATGCAAAGCCCGGCGCACTCAGTTGATCAATGTTTTGTAATAAAGTTGTTTGAACCGCTTGCTCTACCACGCAAATAGCATAGCCCTTCTCTTTGAGTTCGACCAGCACCTCTGCCAAACTTGTGCGGTGCTGCCAACGCACGGTGTCCGTAGCGCCCAAAGCAGTTTTGTGGATGTCGCGGTGCGGTGGTTGGGCGGTGATGCCGCATAGATAGATTTCTTCTACGTTAAACGCATCGGCAGTTCGAAAAAAGGAGCCGATATTGTTGAGCGAGCGAATGCTATCGAGGACCAAGACCAACGGAAACTTCTTTTGCTCGGCAAAAGCGGCTTCGCTGAGCCGATTGAGCTCCCATAACTTTAATTTTTTGGTGTGGCTTGCTGACATCTATGGCTCAAAAATACTGCAAAATTGTGGAAAAATAGCCCGAAGTGTAGGGCTAAAAAGGGCTATCTTTACTCATCTAAAAAGAAACAGTGTCTAAGCAAATCGCAGAAAAATCGTCCGAAACGCCCTTGATGAAGCAATACAATCAAATCAAGGCGCGCCATCCTGATGCCATGCTGTTATTTAGGGTTGGCGATTTCTACGAAACCTTCGGCGAAGATGCAGTTAAAGCCAGCCGCATCCTTGGCATTATCCTCACCAAAAGAAAGAATGGTGCCGCCGCCGAAATGGAACTCGCCGGCTTTCCGCACCACTCTTTAGAAACGTACTTGCCTAAGCTGGTGCGCGCCGGGCAACGCGTGGCTATTTGCGATCAGCTCGAAGATCCGAAAATGACCAAAACCATCGTGAAGCGCGGCGTTACCGAACTCGTTACACCCGGTCTGGCATTCAACGACCAAGTTTTAGACCAGCGCAGCAACAACTTTTTGTGTGCGCTCCACCTCGACAAAACCGAAGTTGGTGCAGCGTTTCTCGATATTTCAACTGGCGAATTTCTCGTGGCGCAAGGCACAGCCAATTACATTGACAAACTCATTAGTGGCTTCAGACCAACCGAAGTCATTTATCAAAAAAGTAAAACGAGTGCCGTTCACGAGTTATTTGGCAATGACGCCTTTCACTTCAAGTTAGAAGACTGGGTCTTTGGCTCAGATTTCGCCAATGAACAGCTTAACAAGCATTTTGGTACCAAATCACTCAAAGGATTTGGCCTAGAAAACCAAGACTTAGCGATTATTGCCGCTGGCGCTGTATTTCATTACCTTTCTGAAAATCAACAACAACAACTCGGCCACATCACCGGCATCTCGCGCATTGCACCCGATCGCTACATGTGGCTAGACCGTTTTACTGTTCGCAACCTCGAACTCGTTCATTCTCCGCATGACAACGCCATTACGCTTTCGCAAGTCCTGGACAAAACCAAAACCCCAATGGGTGGTCGCTTGCTCAAGCGTTGGTTGGTTTTGCCGCTCAAAGACCGCAAGCCCATAGAAGAAAGACATCAGGTTGTTGCTGCCCTTAAGCAGGAGCAAGCACTCCACGATGAGCTCGACGACCGCTTGCGCGAAATCGGCGACCTCGAGCGGCTCATTTCAAAAGTTGCCGTCGGGAAAATCAATCCAAGAGAAGTTCAACACCTCAAGCGCACGCTCCAACAAATCAACCCGATTCACGGCTTGCTGCAACCTATTCAAAACCAAAGCTTGCAAGCGCTCCTCGCCAATCTAGACGCTTGTCAGGCACTCATTAACCTCATTGAAACCAACCTCAGCTCAGAACCCGCTGTGCAAATCGGCAAAGGGCCGGTCATCAAAGAAGGGCGAGATGAACAACTCGACGAGCTGCGCGCGATCTCTACCAACGGCAAAGATTTCCTAGAACAAATTCAGCAAAGAGAAAGCCAAGCAACTGGTATCTCTAGCCTCAAGATTGCCTTCAATAACGTCTTTGGATATTACATAGAGGTGCGCAACACCCACAAAGACAAAGTTCCAGAGACCTGGATCCGCAAACAAACGTTGGTGTCAGCCGAACGCTACATCACCGAAGAACTCAAAGAATACGAACAAAAAATACTCGGCGCAGAAGAGAAAATACTCAAAATAGAACAACAAATCTACCAAGAGCTCCTTTTTGCCATGGCCGACTTCATTGGTCCTATTCAAAAAAATGCGCAGCTCCTCGCGCAACTCGATTGCCTTTTCTCCTTTGCCAAAGTTGCCTGCGCTCAAAATTACTGTTTACCCACCCTCACTGAAGGCTTTGAACTCGACATCAAAGAAGGCAGGCATCCGGTTATCGAACAACGCTTGCCAATAGGCGACAGTTATATTGCCAACGATATTTTCTTGGACAACAACAGCCAGCAAATCATCATGATCACCGGGCCAAACATGAGTGGTAAAAGTGCTATTTTGCGCCAAACGGCGCTCATTGTGCTCATGGCACAGATCGGTTCTTTTGTTCCAGCAAGCGCAGCCAACATCGGTTTAGTAGACAAAATCTTTACGCGTGTTGGCGCTTCTGACAACATCTCTTCAGGAGAATCTACCTTTATGGTAGAAATGAACGAAACAGCGAGCATTCTCAATAATATTTCGGAACGCAGCCTTATTTTACTCGACGAAATTGGCCGAGGCACGAGCACTTATGACGGCATCTCTATAGCCTGGGCGATTGCGGAATTCTTGCACGAAAACCCCAAAGCCAAAGCCAAAACACTCTTTGCTACGCACTACCACGAACTCAATGAAATGGCCAATCGCTTTGAGCGCATTCATAATTTCAATGTCAGCGTCAAAGAATTGGGTGCGCAAGTACTGTTTTTGCGCAAATTAATAGCAGGCGGCTCTGCACACTCATTCGGTATACACGTAGCCAAGCTTGCAGGCATGCCCGCACAAGTCGTCAAGCGCGCCGAAAACGTACTCAAGGACCTCGAGGCGAGCCATGCCAACGTGGGTAGCGGATCAAAAGCCAAAGCGAGTAAGCCCGCTGTTCAAGCTATTGCGCAAGACGTCCAACTCAGTTTCTTTGCACTCAACGACCCTGTTTTACAACAAATCCACGACGAACTCGTCTCTACGGACATCAATTCACTCACGCCTGTAGAGGCCCTGCTCAAACTCAACGAGATCAAAAAACTGACTGGTGCGTAGCTATTTATCCCTCCTACTGATCTTACTTCTCGCTGGCTGTGCGCTTGAAAATGCACAACCCGAGTCCCATCAAGAATTGACGCTTGCTCAGAACTTCATGAGTGCTGCGCAAAAACACATCTTTCAGAAAATAGCCAAGCGCAAGCACCTCAAACTCACCATTCTCGAACTAAGTGCAGAAGCCATTCGCAAAGCGATTCAAACCAATCCCTGGGACCCCGGATTTGACCTCATCTTGATTGATGGTTTGTCGGAACAGCGCCATTTTAAAAAAATGCACTTTGCACACTACGAACCTCATTTTGCCAGTATTCCTGTCGGGATTTCTTATGTGCCGGACTCAGTAGTCAAAGTGCGGGCCTTTGAAGATTTGTCAAAGCTTTATCTCTGGGCTGCTGCCGACAAAAAAGCCGAGCCTATTTTAAAAGCGCACCTTGCCTATGCTTACCGTCAACGCAATGAAAACACTGCAATGCAACAAAGCTACAGACAACTCCTGCAGGGCTACAAAGACCACGAACTCGCTTTAGAAGCTGATTTTGAACGCAAGAAAACGCTCTACCTTTGCCGCTACGATACCCATTTACAACACTTAAAGCCATTTTTCAAAAACAGACAATATACTTTTGCGCGCAAACCCAATCAAGCATTTTATGCCGACTACCTCTGTTTGGCTGTTGTCCAACAATGTGCGCAGCACGCACTAGCCATGAATTTTGTCGAGCTACTTCAGCAAAAAAGAGATCAAAATAAAGCTTTTCAAAAGGCATTTGGCATCGTTGCCCAACGAAAATGACACCTAAATGACACAGCGTCTGTCAGACTTCGCTAATTTTGTAAAAAACAATTGATATGTATCCAGCAGAACTCGTTCAACCCATGAAAGAAGACCTTACCAAAGTAGGGTTTGAAGAATTACTCGATGCTGCAGCTGTAGATGCTGCCATCGCCAACAGCACCGACACTATGTTGGTTGTTGTCAACTCTGTATGCGGCTGTGCAGCAGGCAATATGCGTCCTGGTGTAAAGCTCTCTATTCAACACGATAAAAAGCCTGCTAAATTAACAACTGTTTTTGCCGGTGTGGATCAAGACGCAGTAGCCCAAGCCAGAAAATACTTTTTGCCTTATCCACCGTCATCGCCGTCTATTGCGTTGTTCAAAGGTGGTAAACTAGTACACTTTCTCGAAAGACACCACATCGAAGGCGGAAGTGCCCAAATGATTGCGGCTAACCTCCAAGCAGCCTACGACGAATTCTGTTAGTCTACCCGAAAAAGCGCTGCTGCTATGCCATCGGCATGTAGTTTGCCTTGTTCTGTAAGCACTAGCTTTTCATTTGAAATAGTCAGCCAATTCAAGCGTGCAAATTCAGCAATTTGCGCGCTTTCTTTTGGGGTCCAGTCGGTTGCAAGTGTACTTACATCTAAGCCCCAAATCGTGCGCAAACCCAATAAAATTTGTTCGTTGCGACGCTCATTTTCGCTCAAATGTTCGGTCTCAAACCACTTGTCATTTTTACCCACCTGATTAGTGTATTGCGTGTTGTTGCGCACATTCCAGCGCCTGACTTTGCCATCAAATGAATGCGCCGAAGGGCCGATGCCCAAATAAGGCTGAAACTTCCAATAAGAACTATTATGTCTTGAATGAAAGCCTGTCAAGCCAAAATTAGAAATCTCGTATTGCTCAAATCCATGCGTATTGGCTTTTTGTACCAACCACAAAAACTGTTCACTCTGCAAGACCTCATCGGCGGGCTGAAGCTTTTTTTGACGCACCAAATGATTGAGGGCTGTTTTGGGTTCGATGGTCAGGCAATAGGCCGAAAGGTGCTGCACGCCAAGCTTGAAAACGGCTTGCAAACTTGCATCCCATGCCGCTAAAGATTGTCCGGGTAGGCCATAGATGAGGTCAACACTAATGTTGTCAAAACCACATTGCTGGGCAAGTTGGATGCCTGCTAATCCGTCATGGACGTGGTGTGCCCTGTTCATCCAAAGTAAATCTTCATCAGAAAATGTCTGTAGACCAATGCTGAGCCTGTTGATACCGAGTCCTTTCCAGTACAACAAATTGGCTTCATTGATGTCTTCAGGATTCACCTCAAAAGTGATTTCACAATCTGGAACTATTTGATAATGCTTGCGAATTGTACTGAAGATGAGCTCCAGCTCAGAGAAATTGAGAATACTGGGTGTGCCGCCACCAAAATAGATGGTCTGAACGGGCATATCGAGCTCACGAGCGCGCAAAATCAATTCGCTAGCGATGGCTTGAACTAAACTTGTGCGGTAGTTTTCAAATGTAGTAGAAAAATGAAAATCGCAATAAGTGCAGCGCTTGCGACAAAACGGGATGTGCAAGTATAGCCCACTCATCTTGAAGTACAGCTTACTGCTTCACGAATTTCTGCTTCACGACCTGACCATTTGCATCGGTGAGCTGCAACAAATAAGTGCCGGCACTTAGCCCTTGGATGTCGAGGGTGGTAGCACTCGCCTCTTGCTGGAGCGAAAGCAGTTGTTTGCCACAAACATCGAATAACTGAATGTGCATTTGTGCATCGTTGTACCAATTGATGAAAAGCTCAGCACTTGCAGGATTGGGTGCGATTGTCAGGTTGAATGCATTCTCATCAATACCCGCGTCGTCGATGTGTCGGACTACAGCACCGGTGCTGTCGCCAAAATCAGCAAAAGGCAGCTCGAAAATTGTGACCGCATTGTTATCAGCGACAATAAGATCACCATCTATTCCTCCCCACTGTGATGCGCCCATGCCATCGCCGTAATAGTCATAGATCACAACAGTATAACACTCAAATGCTGTGAGTGGAATATCGTAGTTGTAAGTAGTGTTGTTTTGAAGCGGAGCGGTTGGGTCAGTTGGAGCTGGGAAAGCACCTGTTCCGAAGTTGCCCGAGACAGCCTCATTGCCTTCCGACCAAATAATGGCACCTGCAGCATTGCGCACCTCTAAATAGGTTTCATCGGCGTAGTCATCGGTGATAAGCGTAACTTTCAAGATATCGATAGTTTCTAGAACAGCTGTTACGGCAAGATTTGCAACAGATTGATTGTTGCTGGCATTTTCATCGAGCGCTTGGTTAGGATTGCTCACTGTAGCGCTAAAGGTGTGGTTGCCAGCAGCAAGTTGAAGCACCGGTAATGAAATGGTTTGTGCTTGCCATTGGTTGAGCGAGCCAGACCAATTGTATTGTTGCACGGCGCCGTTGTCTATTTGATAACTGATTTGCGCACTTGTGAGTACTGTAGTGCCGACGTTCATGAGTGAAACAGAAGGCAGGTAATTGGCGTCACACAAAGCCTGAGCAGTGAGCTGGGCTGCAGAAAGCGCAGCATCTAGCGCCACAACAGTTGTGTTGTTCGGATCAAAACCATCAATGAAAGCTGCGCCTGAACCAGAAGGGTCTAGCCAAAACTTGAGTTGGTTGGTGCTGTTGCTTCCGGCAGGCTCCCAAGAATTGGCCACACGACCATAGTAGTCGGGTGCACTCAAATTCTGACAAGATGCGCCGCCGCCCCATAACTGACCAATAATACGGTGATTTTGATCAAATAAAGGAGAGCCAGAAGAACCGCCTTCAGTGGTGGTATTGCGGTCCCATTCGATGGTCCAGGTTGAATTCGCTTCTGTGGAACCCATGCCTTGAGAGATCGATGGCGCTGCATCGTCAAAAGAGATTTTCTTGATGTCGCCAGAAGGATGGTGGATGCTCACGGTAGCTGTTGGGATATTACCTGAGTTGTCCCAGCCAGAAAAATAGGGATTGTAGTCTAGCGGAACGGTTCCATTCACCAAACCACCAGTGATCTCTACTAAACAGAAGTCTGAAGGGGTGCGGCGCGCGCGTAAAACGGCACCACTCAAAGATTGAAAACTTGGCGACGCGCCTGGATTGGCGCAATCGATGGCTTGCCAATTGAAACGAAATACCCAAGTAGCTGGATTGCTGTAGCAATGGTTGGCAGTGAGCACATAAGGCTTGCCGTCGTTTTGAGTATTGTTGATGAGCGCGCCTGAACAAAAGCCACTGCTGCCCGAAACGAGCATAACAGCGCTGTTGCGTTGAGGGGTCCAAGGCAAACCATCGGGGCAATTGACGTTCATGTTGCAAGAACCTGAGCTGCCAAACGCTTTTTCTATAAATTCATTTGCCGTGCGGTAACCATGCGTCACAGTTGATAACTGAATATGACCTTGATTGTTTTTTGGTGCCACATAATATTCAATGATGGCTTCTTCTCCAGGGATCAGTTCAGTACCGAGCTGGCCGTCGTAGATGTGTTCTTGGGTGAAAGCACCAAGGATAAAATCTTTGGCTGCATTGTAAACAAATAATTTATTGCCGTTTGGAATACTGGTTTGCTCAAATGTGAGATTAACTGTGAGTGCATCTTCACACTTCACTTTTACCAACCATAAGCGCGCGCCATTTGGTAAATCAAACCAAGCACCCGCATTGGTAGTGTTTATATTGGTGTAGTTATTGAAACCAAAGCGCCATGGAGCGGTACCTTGCTCATCGAGGACTGCATCTTCTGCTTGAAGCGCTGAAATGTCAGGCTGAGCATAAACCCATTCTTGGATTATTTTATCGTTTAATTCAAGTTTGGTTGAAGTGGGCAAGCCACCATTGCCTTGAATTTGGGCTAATATTTGGCCGCTCAACACGACAATTAGAAGGGCATAGATTGTTTTCATGGAGATGTAAATGCTTTTATATACGTCGAAAATAGTGCTTTTTACGCCAACTCAGGCGGAGTCAAGACGAAAAAAGTAGCCAACAAGTTGTATCTTTGCTTCATGTCGAAGCCATTTGTTGTGGGTATCTGTGGAGGAAGCGGTGCGGGGAAAACTACCCTGCTCAAACGTTTATCTGAAACTTTTCAGAATGCAAGTACCGCAGTATTCTCTATGGACAACTACTATTTACCCATAGAACAACAAACCAAAGACGACAACGGCATTGTCAATTTTGACCTCCCCTCCGCGCTAGACCACCAAAAATTAAGCAACGATCCTCAAACACATATTTCAGGACAACCCATTGAAGTGCGCGAGTATTTTTTCAATGTACAAGGAAGTAAAAGCGTGCTCTTAACTATCCAACCAAGCGACCTCATCATTGTGGAAGGCTTGTTTACGCTGCACTACCCTAGCGTGTTCTCACAGCTCGACTTCAGTATTTTTGTCGATGTAGACCACGCCACCCAGCTAGACCGCCGCATCTACCGCGACCAAGAAACACGAGGTTACAAACGCTCTGAAATCATCTATCAGTGGGAAAACCATGTATTGCCTTGCTATGAGCAATTTATAGAGCCTTACAGATCAAACGCGCATTTTGTATTTTGCAATGATCACCGCGCCGATCGTGATTTCTTGCGTTTAAGCGAACAACTGCGTACCTTGGTACCAGATCGCTTTTTGTAATGCAAACTATTCTTCCTTTTTTACGGACCTGGAAATTCAGTCTTTTAGGCTTGGTATTTCTTGTTTTAGGGTTTGGTTTTTATTTATCTAATCAAGAAAGACGCTTCTCCATTCCAGATATACAAGCCCAATTTACAGCACTTGAAAAAGAAAGTAAAAGTTATGCCCAACTGCTTTTAAAAAATATAGCTGCAGGCAAACCCTTGCCAAAATCAAAAACACTTACCTACCACCTCTACGATAAAGATGTGCTTTTTGGCTGGAGCAGCAACCAATTACCAGTTGGCCGCTACAAAACCGACCTCTTTCCTGCAAGCGGGATTGTCAAGCTCAATAACGGCTATTATTACAGCCAAACCTACCAAAAAAATGAGGTTACGTGCAGCGTGAGCTTTTCTTTACTTAAAGCATACGAATTCAGTAATGCTTATTTAAATGCGGCCAACCCCAGTTATTGGAAACAGCAATTTGCCGTAAGCCTCAATGGAAACAGTAAAAATGCGATCAAGGATAGCGCGCAAAACACCATCTTCTACGCGAGCCCCTTGCCTGAAGAAACACTTCCAGCCAGCAGCAATTGGGGGCCTTTTTTCTTGCTGGTTGCCCTGTTTTTGATTTGCTATCAGCTGCAATCCTTTCTCGAAAAAAGTTGGTGGGGAAGCTGGGGCTTGTTACTAGGCCTTTTGGTGCTGCGCGTCGTCATGTACGAGCTCACTTGGCCTGCTGCATGGCAAGTAAGTGATTGGTTTTCTGCCGGATTTTTTGCTTACAACGAATGGTACCCAGACTTTTTTGCCTTCGCTATTAACGGTCTATTCTTGGTGTTTGGCTTTCGGATTGTGCTGTCTTTGCTGCGTTCTGTTGAGCGCTGGTGGGCCAATGCACTCGCGCTATTCTTGCCATTGCTCCTCTGGCTTTTGATCCTCCATTTACTAGAAATCGTTATTGCGCACTCGAGTATTCCCTTGAGTTTTGAGCATCTTTTTGACTTGCGCTTGAGCTCCTATTTCTTTTTTGCTCTTTTAGGTTTTTTCCTGTACAGCTTTCAAAAAACAGTCTTTCTTGCACTTTATCTCAATAAAGAAGAACGTTGGTTCAAGAACCCGATCCGTAAAATAGGCCTCGTTGTGCTCCCGTTTGTGCTGTTGTTTCTGCAGAACCAAGACTGGATCAATATTTTACCGCTCTTGGTCATACTGATCCATCTTATTTTTGAACGCAAGACAAAAACTTCTTGGCAGCAACTGAGCAGTCAATTATTGATCCTCACCATTAATGCCGCCATTATTACCTTTTACTTACAGTCTCTTCAAGTACAGAAAGACCTTGAAAACCGCAAGCTTTTTGGTCAACAACTCGCTATCGAACGCAACATCAATTTAGAATTAGCCTACGCGCAAGTAGCCCCGAATTTGAGTGAAGAAAACTGGCTACAAACTTCTTTTGATTCACTCAGAAAGCAATTTTCGAAAGTGGGTTTTGAGCACACGCTCACTCAAAAATTCTTCACAGGGGTTTGGGACGGTTTTGACATCCAAGCAGATTTATATGACACGACCGGTCAGCCCTGCTTTGGCACAGATACCCTGAAGCTTAATAGACTCAAAACATTAGTTAAGCAACACGGGCAAGCTTCCGATATTCAAGATGGCTTGTTCTTCATGCCCCACGAGGAAGAAGGGCTTAGTTATGTCATTCTGCTACAGTTACCTAAAGTAAAATCATTGGCCATCACTTTGGTTTCCAAAAGAATTCCGGAAGAAATTGGCTTTCCAAGGTTACTCATTTCTGACCAAGCAGGTATTTCAAAAAGCCTTGAAGCTTATGCCATCGGAAAATATGCAGAAGGCAGACTGATTCATCAAACCGGGGCCTTCAATTACCCGAATTTACTTTCCTCCTTTCCAAAAATAAAGGTTCATCAAGACCATTTTGAATTGGCTGGTTACATGCATGTTATGGTTCAAAAAGATGCTGGCTCGGCAATTGTTATTTCGTCTCAGACAAATAGTTGGTTTACGAACGTCACGAGTTTTGCATTTATGTTTGTTTTTTGGGGTGTCTTGCTGCTTTCCAATCAACTTTTTAAGACCTTATTTCAGAATAAAACAGCACAATGGTCTTTGTCTTTTAAAGTACAAATGGCATTTTTGCTCATTCTAGCGCTTTCCTTGTTCCTCTATGGCTTGGGAAGCTCTATATTTATTGGCCGACAATTTGACAATTATGCACAAGAAGCACTACGCGAAAAACTCGCTGCCGTTCAAGCCGAATTGAAGTCCCAAACGGCAACACTTGACACATTAGATATCAATGCAGTTGGAAAGCCGCTAGAAAGCAAATTAGCAAAGCTATCCACTGTCTTCAAAACCGATCTTTTTGTGTTTGACAGCGACGGTTTTCTCATCGCGTCTTCCCGACCCAAACTTTTTGCCTATGGTTTAATTGGCGAACACATGAACCCCCAAGCCATGGATGCCCTACTTGGTCAAAATCAAAGTTATTTTTCGCATCAAGACCAAATAGGCAAACTCAACTACCGAAGTGCTTATCTGCCCATAACCAATGAAACGCTCAAACAAATCGGATTCATCAACCTACAACTTTTTGGTCAGCAAGAAGCCTATGAACAACAAATCGAGAGTTTTTTCAAGGCGGCCATTAATGTCTTTGTATTACTGCTCGCCATTTCTGTTTTCATTGCCTTGGTTGTCAGCAATTGGCTTATAGGTCCCTTGCAAGTTGTGGCTCGGTCTGTGCGCAATTTAGAGCTCGGCAAAAACAACCAAAAAATCAGTTACCAAAACGACGACGAAATTGGTGCACTCGTGAAGGCTTACAATGACAAACTAGCTGAACTCGAACAGGCCGCCCAACAAATCGCCCAAAGTGAACGCGAAAGTGCTTGGCGCGACCTCGCCCAACAAATTGCCCACGAGATCAAGAATCCCTTGACACCCATGAAACTCAATATCCAGCATTTATTGCATAAAATGGAAACCGAAGACGCCGACGCCAAAGACCTTGCTCAAAAATCCTTGCCATCTCTCATTGAACAAATCGATGCATTGGCCAGAATGGCTAACGAATTTGCGCGCTTTGCCAAGCTCCCAGAACCCCATTTCGAAAGGCTTGAACTCAATGGTTTTTTAGACCAAGCGATCACCCTTTTTGACGAAGATCAGGCCAAAATTCATTTTCAGCCCAACAATACATTACTTTGGGTGAGTGCCGACAAAGACATGCTCAATCAGGTCTTGCATAATTTGTTGCTCAATGCCAAACAAGCCACCGACAATACAGCCGAAGCCAAAATTAGTGTTAAAGTCAGTGTTGAAGAAGATCACGTTGAAATTGCGATTGAAGACAACGGAATTGGTATCGATACCGATCAACAGGCGCGAATCTTTACACCGTATTTTACCACTAAATCCTCTGGCTCAGGTATTGGCTTAAGTGTGGTGCGCCAAATTATCGAAAAACACAACGGAAGCATTCGTTTTGAAAGCACCCCCAACCAAGGCACTACTTTTTACATCCGATTGACGCTACTTTCTGAACGGTCGTAAATCGTAAACAAACACTTTATTTTGATGATAAAGCTGATGTGTTAGGTAAGGCTTGATCACAGGATTGGCGGTATCGGCCTGCAACAACAACAATTTGGAAGCACCCATGCCAATCCAGCGACGAATCATGAGTGAATCACTGATGTGCGCCCTGAAACCATAACCACTAAAACCATTGCGGTCTATTGTACTCAGGTGAATATTTGGATACGGGTCTGAAAAACAAAAAACGGTATCGGTAGGTGCGATGATGCGCTGAAGTGCAGGTGTTTGTTCCTGAACCTGTTGTAGTCCCTCTTGGTGATTGAAATAAAACCAACCCCAGTTACCCCGAATAAATTGCGACGTTAGAAAAGTGTTTTTCACAATGACATTTTGGTTGCCGGCTGCCACCTGCGTAAAAGAAAGCGTGTTCAAGAAAATAAAGCTCAAACCAAGTCCAAATACCCATTGCCTGACGCGTTGGTTGGCAATGATATGGCTGCGTTTTTCGAGTACCAATGCCAATAGCGTCAGAGGGAAAAAAAGCACTTCAATAAAGTAGTAATCATGGACCTCAAAAACCCAAAACCACAAAATGAAATAAGCCGATATGCCAATCAGGGCAATTAGGATCCAATACTTTAAAAACAAAGCAATTTGAGTGCGAAGGGCAAGAAAAAGTACAGCGATCAGCACCACAACAAATAGTATAGGCTGCATTATTTCATTGAGGTGCTCATCTAATAGCAACTTGATGATGCGCCATCGCGTTGCGGCGTCAACCTCCCAAATGGGGCGAATTGTGGTCGAAAAAATAGAGGAATGATGGCGCGCATTGTATCGAATGGCATAACTGTACCAGAAATAAGTCAAGATCATTGTACTCAACAAAACGGCGATGCTAAATAGGGTACGGCGATCTTGCCAATAGGCTCTGTATTGCTTGTGCAAACTGAAAAAGAAAAATGCGCCCACAAAAGACAAGACGGCAATAAGTGCAGTGATTTTAATCAAGACAGCCAGTGCCAGAAAAAAGCCAAAAGACAGACCGCTCGTCACTTTTCTGCCTTGCGCATACTTCAAGAAAAAACTCCCCGCAAGCAACAAGCTGGCAAAAGAGAACACATCGGGCAAGAGTGTATCGGCATAATAAATGAGCACCGGAAAACTGAAAATAATCCCGCTGAAAATGAGCGTGATTTTTTCTGAACGGAAATACCATTGAGATACATTTCTAAAAGCGATAATGGCAGTCATTAGAAAACCCACGCTGAGCAACTTTGCCATCCACAGATGGTAACCAAAAACCTTCCACACTTGACCAATGAGGTAGTAAATCAAAGGGAACTCTGCGGCGGCTTCTTGCGTTCCAAAATTAGAAATCGAGTGCGTTTTTGGTTCAAATAAATGACCTCCCTTTGAAAACTGTATAGCTTGAGAAAGTGAATCGGCTTTGCGACACTCGTGAATCGGTTGAATGGGATCAAAAAAATGCTGCCAAAAAGCGTAAACAAAACTCAACAAGAGCAAAAGGCCTAATATGCGCCACTTTAAGTCAATTTTTAAATCCCGTACTTTCATGTTAAGGTAAAGATACAGATGCTGCGCTTAAAAAACGCAATCCCCAACATTAATCAAATTGAATCCGAAATGGGAAGGTGTATTCGGAAACTACATTTTGCCCATTCTCATTCTTTGCCGGTGTCCAATTTGGCATACCAAGAAAGGCAACATTCAGTCGATTTTTCAAAATTTCTAATTGCTTATCCGTAAATTTCAAGAAGGTGACTTCTCGAACTTTCCCTTTTACATCAATGAGCAAGCGAATGTAAATCTTCCCTTCACTTCCCAACTCCTTGAGGTAAGACCATTCCATGCTATTTGCAATTTTGTAGTCAATATACTTCATCAAGTCATCAATTGAAACACCAAAAGAAGCTTGTATAGTAGGGAAATTAACAATGCTGTCTCGAATGGTTTTCGGCAGGGGGTCTGGTGTGCCTACACATGTAATCACAGGGTCCGAAATATAACCAGGAGGGTCAGGATAAGGCCCCGGAACAATCGGATAAGGTTCCGGATCAATCGGATAAGGTTCCGGATCAATTGGAGGAAGAACCCGGGGGATTATTTTGGGTTCTGGTTCCGGTTTGAAACGAGTGGATGGCAGTTGCTTTTTTGGCGATTTTACTTCTGATTCAACTCTCTTAGGTACTGTGCTCTGATTCCCTTTTTTTTCCTCTCGACAAGAAGAAAAAAAGAAAAACCCAATTAGAAGAAGAAAGAATAAATGCTTCATCAGAATACCTTTACAACAAAGAACGCACAAACAATTGATTCCTTACCTTTGTTAGACTAAAAAAACCAAATGCAACGCTACTGTCTCGACCCTTGGAAACGCACGCGCGTCACCACCAAAGAAGTTCAAATTGGAACCTTACGCTTGGGCGGGGAGAATCCTATTCGGGTGCAGTCCATGACCACCACCGACACCATGGACACCGCAGGTTCAGTTGCTCAATCTATCCGCATGATCGACGCCGGCTGTGAGCTCGTTCGCCTCACCGCGCCGAGCAAAAACGAAGCCGAAAACTTACAAAATATCAAAGACGCTCTTGTAGAAAAGGGCTACAACACGCCCCTAGTTGCCGATATCCACTTCACGCCAAATGCGGCTGAAATTGCTGCCAAAATTGTCGAAAAAGTACGCGTCAATCCGGGCAACTACGCCGACAAAAAGAAATTCGAAGAAATCGATTACACCGATGACAGCTACCAAGCAGAGCTAGACCGCATCGAAGAAAAATTCACACCGCTTGTGCTGCTCTGCAAAGCAAACGGCACCGCCATGCGCATCGGCACCAACCACGGCTCGCTTTCTGACCGCATCCTGAGCCGTTATGGCGATACACCAGAAGGCATGGTAGAATCTGCTTTTGAATTCATCAGGATTTGTGAAAAACACGATTTCAACCAACTCGTGATCTCCATGAAAGCCAGCAATACGCTGGTCATGGTTCAGGCTTACCGCTTACTCATGGCTAAAATGCTCGAAAATGGTATTGTATACCCATTGCATCTTGGTGTAACCGAAGCTGGCGACGGTGAAGATGGCCGTATCAAGTCTGCGGTGGGCATTGGCGCACTTTTAGAAGACGGCTTGGGTGATACCATCCGCGTGTCGCTCACCGAAGCACCAGAAGCCGAAATCCCTGTAGCGCAGAAACTGATTGCCAAATACGATGCGTACAACTCGTTTGATTTTGAGAGCCCTCAAAATGAACTCAGCTATTCACCATTCTTTTACAACAAAAGAGAAAGCACTGCCTTTCATAATATTGGAGGCAAAAATGCACCAATCGTCTTAGCAGACCTTTCTGATATTGAAGAGATCAAGCCTTCCCATTTCTTTGGGTTTGGCTACCAATACAGCATTCCGCTCGACAAATGGAATATCCAAGACCAAGCTGCAGATTACGTCTATATTGGCAGCCATGAAATCGAATTTGAAGTTCCGGGCACACTCGGTATCATCCTAGATTTTGAACTTTGGAAAGCAAAATATAGCGCTAAGTCAGGGTATTATCCCTTGGTTTTAAAAGAAGAATTACAAGACCTTTCTTCCGAACAAATTTGCTTTTTACCCCTTGAGGCAGAAGAGGAGCTTCCAAAAGTACTGAGCGCTCACCCAAATGCAGTCATTATTCTAAATACGGCATTCGACAACAAAACGCAGCTCTATCGCAAATTCTTCCTTGAGTTGCAAGAAAACGCTTTGCAAAACCCAGTGGTCCTCTCTTACCAATATGAAACTGCTGAACTAGAAAGTTTTCAGTTGTATGCTGGTGCAGATGCAGGAGCGCTACTCATAGATGGTTTTGGCGACGGCATTTGGCTCAATGCAGACCTTGGGGCACAATACATCAACTCTACTTCTTTTGGCATCTTGCAGGCAACGCGCACACGCATCTCCAAAACAGAGTATATTTCTTGCCCTTCTTGCGGCAGAACACTTTTTGACCTCCAAGAAACCACAGCAAAAATTCGCCAGCGTACAGCACACCTCAAAGGCCTCAAAATCGGAATTATGGGTTGTATTGTGAACGGCCCTGGCGAAATGGCCGATGCCGACTACGGATATGTAGGTACTGGGCCCGGTAAAATCAATTTGTACAAAGAAAAAACGATTGTCAAGCGCAATATTGAAGAGCAACAAGCTGTGGAGGCACTTGTAGACCTGATCAAAGAGTACGGCGATTGGCAAGAGCCAAAGATCTAAAAAGTGGGTGGGCAATTGAGCTCCATCCATTCATTAGAATGCGGATGATAAAACCCGAGCTTGGTTGCATGTAAATGCAGACGGTCTGCTTTTTGGCCATATAAATCGTCACCCTTCATGGGGCAATTGAGCCCCAAATGATGGGCAGCATGAACCCGCAGCTGATGTGTTCTGCCAGTGTGGGGAAACAAAGCAATTCTGGTTTCATTATCTTGAGTGGCAAGCACCTTGTAGGAAGTATGCGCATAACTACCGTGCTCATAACAAACCAACTGCCTCGGGCGGTCATCTAGGTCAACACGCAAGGGTAATTTGATCTCTCCCTGCTGAGCAGCCGGCACACCAACCAAAACCGCGACGTATTCTTTTTGAACCTTTCTCAATACAAACTGACGCTGCAAGCGCTGATGCATGAGTTTAGTTTTGGCCGCAAGCATGATGCCAGATGTAGACATATCCAAGCGGTGCACCAGTAAAGGTCCATCCGCTTCCGGATATCTTTTCTTGAGATCATCTAAGGAATTTGGCATTGGAGTTTTACCAGGAACCGACAAATATTCCGGTGCTTTATTGATCGCGACAATCCAATCATCTTCAAAAATAACCTCTAGCGGCTGCGCTGGGTGAATAGCCGTAATCGGGTTCTCATCAACCTGTAGCCCCTTGAGCATATGGCCTAAAATTGGTTCACACTTGCTTTTACAAGCGGGATAGAAATGACCATGTACCCGCACTTCAGAATCTGGCGCCATTCCCCACCAAAACTCAGCCATGCAGATGGGCTTATAAGCATGTTGAAAAGCGTATTGCAATAACTTTGGTGCAGCACATTCTCCAGCACCTGCAGGAGGAGAATCCACAAATAAATGCAAGACGTTTTCCGTCTCGCCTGCAGCATTTAAAAACGTGTAACGCTCAAAAATGCGGCGTTGCAAATCGGCAGAATGAGCAGCACGGCGCGCTTTCAAGTCCTCTATTTTGAGTTGGTATTCGAGCAATGACTTTTGCTTATCTTGAATTTGCTGCTGTGCAGTACGTTTAAGCGCTTTGAGTTCCCGACTCTCCTGCATGCTTTCAAAACGCAAGGCTTCTAGTTGTTTTAAAAAATCAGGGTCCGACTCATTGATTCCTTTTCTTTTTTCATCGCGCAGCGCTTTGGCAACTTTATTCTTTTGTTGGAATTCCTGGATTCTATGAACCCAATGCTGTTTAAAAATCAATTCTTCATCCTTCAGTCTATCCAATTCTTGTGCACTTTCTAAGTCCTCGAGTTGCAGCGTCAGTTGATGGATTTCTTGCTCTTCGCGGCGGAAAAACCCTTGGGTTTCCAGTAAGTCGAAAACGGGGGGTACAAACCCTTCATGCGCATTTGAATTTCCCAATTTGCCCGAAAATGCGGCCAAATAGCCTAATTCACCAGATGCGCTTTGAACCACCAAGACGCCAAACATTTTGCCAATAGCGCCTAAACGTTCTTGACGGCTTATACCAAAATCGTGTCCGAAATCCTCAGATTGAAGACGCTCCTGCAAAAGTGTTGCCGCTTGCTGCGCTAAGGGGTGAACCTCGTAATAAAATGGAAAGGTAAAACGTTCTGGGAGCGCCTGCGTTTGAAATTCCTGAGAGAAGGGGATAAACATAAAACAAAGGTCAAAAAAAAACGCCCTCTAACGAGGGCGTTTCTTATTTCTTTAAAAGAAAATTATTTGATCACAACATTTTTAGTTGTTGTAAGACCTTCTACTGTCACAGAAACGATGTAGCTTCCTTTTGCAACATTTTCTGTTGAGAAAGAAACAACTTGTGTTCCGTTGAGGTTGGTCATGTTTTTAGCAGCAATAACGCGACCTTGAAGATCCATTAAAGATACTGCATAGTCGTTGTTGGTTGCTTCGAAAGAAACATTTACTTCAGAAGATGCAGGGTTAGGGTATACATTCATTGCGATTGTAGCTAACTCATCCATTCCTAATGCACCTGTTTTGAAAGCACGTGTGTCGATTGACGCAAACTCACCACCTGAAGCGATTGTAGTACCATTAGCATCTACTAAAGAGAAGGCACCATTTCCATAAGAACAACAAATACCATCGCCGTATGAATCATAGATTTCAAAAGTATAACATTGGCTAGGATTCAAGGTAACCAATACTGGCGCTTGAACAGTTTGACCTGCCTGTGTACCACCTAAATCTTGCCAGTTACCACCACCTTGAGCTACTGTCGAACCAGCACTGTTCTTGATTGCCCAAGAAGTTTCAGAAGCGTAGTAGTCAGTAGTGATGTTAACCGTAACATACTGAGAAACTGCGTTAGCAGCAGTAGCTACTGTAACGTTTGCACCGTTGTTAGCAGCAGAAGCATCACCAGCAGTTGTAACTGTTACAACCAATGCACCACCAGTGAAGTTAGCGATAGGTGAACAAACTACGTTTGCAACACCGTAAGTAGCTAAGTTGCCACTGTAAGTACCAGTAGAAACCGTAGTACCTCCTTGAGTAATGGTAACTGTTGCAGATGTGAGTGCAGATGTACCGTTGTTTTGGATGTCAATAGATGGTGTGT